>Ga0206886_1112_pt1 | contig 17306 bp, 14 predicted proteins | sample Alteio_BWOrgHeat_92_FD_152952 | JGI IMG/M metagenome (GOLD analysis project Ga0206886, IMG submission 152952) | Enriched cells from forest soil in Barre Woods Harvard Forest LTER site, Petersham, Massachusetts, United States - Alteio_BWOrgHeat_Nextera2 ... | reverse complement strand
TTTTTATAAAGGTCATCTTGAGACACACCAGGATTTGACATGAGGAAATCTAAGACGCCGAGACCGCTGGCATCGACTAATTCGCCCTGCGGGACGTCCTGGTTCGTTGATATCAGCACGGGGGAAGCGCTGAACTGATAGCCGGTCGATGAGGACTGTGAACTCGAAAGAATTGCCAATTCGAGCGTGCCCTGGGAGTACCTGTTCTGGTCGGCGGCAAATACGAGATCCGGCAGTCCGTCGCCGTTGATATCTCCCGCATCCAAAAGGTGAGGGGCCAAAACGATGCTGGTGCCGACGATTCCCAAAGTTGTCGGCGCATCCAGGGCGAGGTCCGTCGTTGGATTTCCTTCCATCACTGAAGGATCGTCCACGGAAATCTGTGCCGTGGAACCGGCCGCTCCACTGATGATCGTCGTCGTGATCGTCGACGTCCCCAGAAACGCGTGACTCGGCGCCGTCTTTTCGGGATCGCTCAATCGAACCGCGTAGGATTCAGCACCTTGGATGTTCGACGTTGCGGAGATCTGCACCGTAAATGTCAGGCTTGTGCTGTCGCCAGAGCCGCCTGTGAAAGTCAACGTCGTCCCGTCAAATGAGACGCCCGTTGCATTCGCCACCGCTGCATTGATCGCCGCGACGACGTTCGTCGTGTAATCAGCGCTCGTCGTTTGATTCAGGACGTGGGTGACGTCAACGCTCGCAGTCTCACCGCTTCCGATATGGCCGACGTAACTGATGGTGTACGCAACTTGATTGTGGTCCGCGTCGTTCGGATTTTGAGTGACGATCGTACCGCCGCTGATCGAAAACGCGACCTCGTCATCCAGAATGGTCGTGTTAACAGTCGACGCGAAAATGGCGGGAGGGTTCGCTGACGTCGTTGTGGGATTGCTCAAGGCGATCGAGTAGGTTCGGTCCCCATCGAGGGTCCCGTTGTCGGCGACCTGCACGGTGAAATTCAGGCTGGTGCTGTGCGCCCCCGTGCCGCTGAACGTTAGCGTCGATCCGTCAAACGCGACTCCCGTTGCATTGGCGACTGCCGCGTTAAGTGCCGCGACGACGCCGGTCGTGTAATCAGCGCTCGAAGTCTGGCCAAGCTCCTGAGCGACGTTGATGCTTGCCGTCTCGCCGGTATTGAGCGTTCCGACATAGAGGATGGTGTAATTCACGCGGTTGTTGTCGCCATCGGTGGGGTCTTCCGTGACAGATGTGCCGCCTGTTATGGAAAACCCAAGTTCGTCGCTGAGAATCGTCGTTGTGGCCGAAGGTGTCCCGACGTATGCATAGCCTGGCGACGGAGTTTGTGCGTTGCTGAGATTCAACGAGTACGACTGATCACCCTCGATGGCGTCGTCGTCGGCAATCGTCGCCGTGAAGCTCAGGCTGGTCGGCAGCACGGGGATCGAGTAGGAGACGGCGACCTTGGCGGTGTAGATGCGAAACACCTGTCCGTCCGCACCTGATTCAGGTTGAATAAGGATTCCGAAGTTCGAGGAATTGATGGCGGCCGACGTCCAAGTCGTCCCCCAAAGACTGCTGTTGCTTCCGACCACAACGCTTCCCGACGACCAGGTGGTCGACGTTGAAGGAGTCGTCCCAACGGCATTCGATCCGTCTTTCGTGATCTGGATCGCCGGACCGTTGAGGGGATTGCTCGAGCCGGTCGTCACCAGTGTGACCGTGACACCGTTGATCGTCGCGCCGGCGGGGATGTTGAATCCAAAGTTCGTCAGCTTCAACTGGTCCGAGGAGTCGTTCTTATCGACGTCGGATTCCGCGAAGTCGGAGGGCGTGTTGCCGACGGCGTTGGACGGATTGGTCCAACGTGAATTCGCGGTGGCTCCGATCGTGGCCGTGCCGGCGAAACCGGATGGCGTGCCCGTCTGGGTACCGGGGCCGAATGTCAGCGTATTCGTGCTCGCGTTAAACGAAACTCCCGGAGTATTGGCGGCCGCCGCCGCGAGAGCGGTGACGGGGTCGGTCGTGAAATGGCTGGCGTTCACGGACCCGAGTGCTTCGTTGACGTCGACACTGGCCGTGCGACCGTTGACGAGCGCGCCGCTGTAACCGATCGTGTAATTGGCTTGATTGGCCCCACCATTCGCCGATTCCGTTACGGTCTGCGGCCCGGTGACGTAGAACCCGATGTCGGTGTCAGTGATGGTTGTTTGAACGGAGGAATGGCTCGAAGCGATGACGGCGGCGCTGGGAGACGTGGTCTGCGGATTGCTCAGGCTGATCGAATAGGTCTCGTTGGCTTGAGCAATGTGGTCGTCGGCGACAACGACGGTGAAGGTCAGGCTGGTCGCGTTGCCGGTGCCGTTTGCGAAAGTCAAAGTCTGGTTATTGACGAAGGACACCCCCTGCACACTGGCGACGGCCGCGCTGATGGCAGCGATCGGATCGGTCGTAAATTGTCCGGGCGGAATCGATCCCAGGGCTTCGGCCACATTGACACTTGCCGTCTGTCCGGGGCCCAGCGTGTCCGCGTAGCTGATCGTGTAGCTGACGCGGTTGCCATTGTTCGTCGGGTCTTCGCTCACGGACGTGCCGCCGGTGAGCGAGAACGCGATGTCATTATCGATCACTGTCGTCGTGACCGAGCTCGTTCCTAGCGCGGCGCCGCCTGGGTCGGTCGTGGTCGGGCTGCTCAAATTGACCGCGTAGGACTGGTTCCCTTCGACGATTTGGTCGTCGCCGACGATGGCCGTGAAAGTGAGGCTGCTGGGCGGCTGTGTCGTGATCGTGTACGCGACCGAGATCTTGGCTGTGTAAACCTTGAAGACCTGCCCATCAGAATTGGCTTGGGGCTGAATGAGGAGTCCAAAATTCGACGAATTGAGATCGGACGGCGCCCAGGTCGTTCCCCACAGGTTCGTGCTGCTTCCAATGGCAACGGTTCCCGAAGACCATCCGCTGGTCGCCGTCGGTGTCGTGCCGACTGCCGCTGTCCCATTTTTTGTGAGCTGGATCCCGATGCCACTGCTGGGGTCATTTGAACCGGTGGTCACCAAAGTGGCTGTGATGCCGTTAATCGTGGCCCCTGTGGGAATGTTGAACCCGAAATTCGTCAGTACGAGCTCGTGTGGTTCGTCCGACTTATCCGCGTTGGCTTGAGTAAAGGTCGTCGGCGTATTGCCGACGGCATGCGAGGGATTTTGCCAGGCCATGTCGCCGCTGTTGGCGACGTCGGCTGCCGTCCCGGCAAAATTCGACACGGTGCTCGTTGCCCCGGTAGCCGTAAGCGTCAACGTGTTGGTCGATGTATTGAATGCAAGACCGGGAACGTTGGCAGCAGCTGTCGTAAGCGCGGCAATTGGCGTGGTCGTGAAGTGTGATGTCGAAATCGAACCGAGCGCCTGATTCACCTTGACGCTGGCCGTTTCTCCGGCAGTCAGAGAACCATTGAAGCCGATCGTGTAGCTCACCTGATTCGCGTTATTTCTCGGAACCTCCATCACCGAGCTGCCCCCGGTGATCGCAAACGTCTGTACGGTGAGCAAAATGCGGTCTTCGAGCGCCTGAATTTCCGCTACGGCTCGATTCGCCCGAGTTCGCATCATCCGTCGACGTGACCGGCGCTGCGCGCGCCGCTGACTGCTGCGAAGTACAATCGTGGCGCGCCAGGACTCAAGCCAGTGCGTCAACAGCATCGTCCATCTCCCCATCGGCCATACCGGCGGCCCCGCACATCCGGTCGCGCCGACAGAACCGAGAGCAAGCTATTTCGACAGTGGTGCAGATCGAAAACTGACAGAATTCGAGCAGCGACTGCCCGCCGTCGCAGAGATGGGAGGTGCCGGCGAGCCAACTGGAGCTAGATGCGAGTCGAAATCGGAAATAAGGCCAAGGATCTGCTCAAAACGCCTTGTCCGGCCAAAGCTTGTCCGGTCAAAGCAGATCCCGACCTAGGTGACAGTGACTGACGATTGCCAGACGTTGCACCGGGGCGAGACAATGGCCCCGACATCTCGAAATGGACAGCCGGCCGGGGCTTACAAGTGCGCGAGGAAATTGGCCAAAGATCACAACGTAGTTAGACGCATCGTGAGGTAAACGGCCCGCGATTGGCATAACATCCATGCCTGCTGCTAGTTGTTGTCATTCGGATTGCAGACTCATTGGCCTGAGCGACAAAATGCGCAAAGCTAGCAGTCAGACATCACTACAAAATTTCAATCAACTAAGCAAGAAAAAAGGTTGGATTTTTAACAATCTCGTAAACTTCTGAAATGGTCGCCTCGAGGGATTTGTACTGGTCGCGAGCTGGTAGCGTTCAACCCATGACGAGCCCCTTATGCAACGCTCTCGCAGGCTCATAGAAACCGGGTACGGGCGCGGGGTCTCAGACGATGGCTATGAGACGGGGTAGTCTGCAAACCGGCGCGAAACTGTAGCGTGCGGCCGCGATGGACCCGTTTCGCCACGGGTCAAAATACAGTCGCACCGTTTCTTTCCGCCGTGGGGGACGACGCGGCGACGGCTCGGCCTCAGTTCGCGTTCTCGTGCAGGGCGCTTCCCTGCGCGCGAGGACCCTCGAACTTCTCGTCCTCTAGCTTGCGATCGGCGGTCCGTTTGAATCGGAAGCGATATTTGCCATTGGTGTCCGGTTCTTTCGCCTCCAGCTCCCAACAACACTCCGCCACCTTCTCGAAGAATTGATTCATCTTTGAATCGCCGTAGTCCGCGAGAGGCGTTCCGTAGAACGATTCGGCACCAACCTCGTCGAAGATGTCCCGAATGTGCCGCCAAGAAATTGTTCCGGCCTCCATCACGTCGTATTCACCCATCGGAACGGCATTTACGATCTTCCAAACACCTGGTTCATCCCGATTCGGCGCGACGAGATGCAAGATGTAATATGTGGTCGGGCTGGTTTCGGTAAAGATATAGGCTCGGCCTCCACGTTCATCGAGCAGACGGTTTAAGCCGCCGATGTTCGCGGTTGCATACGCCGGATTGGAGCTCACGAGCAACTGATTGTACCGTTCCCGCTGGCTCGGTGTGATTACGCGCTCCCAAGCACCCATGACATTACTCCTTAGTGGCCGATTGGTAGTCAGTTTGAACGTAGGGACGCGGTCGGTAGCGGACACAGCTTCGGCAAGCTGATTCTCCGTTTGCAATGCGAATGCCCTGCCAACGTATCCTTACGAATCGGCTTGATCAAGAAGAATCTTCGCCTGGCGGCTCCGCGTAAGCCAGAGATCTGGACCCAAAGGTCTGACTTGGCTCAAACACTCCCGATCTTGACGGAGACTTCCTCATGGATGGCACCCGGCGCTCCGCATAGCGAAATCCCCCCGAACGCCATTCGCGAGAGTGGCCACGCTTTGACCGGTCCCAGATCAATCTTGCCTCTGTGCACTTCGCCTCAAGGTGAGTCCCATTCAAGACTCATTCCTTCCCTCTGATATCTGGCGGAGCTTTCCGCCGCAATTGATGCCCCTCCTCCACCCTTTTACAATCCACCTTCGCGTACAGGACGCACCCGGTCCGTGGAAAGGGTAGAAGCCCACCTGCTTGCCGCCTGGCTACACGAACCTTCTTTCGGCCCGTCGTGCGGACATCGGGCGCCACGGAAAGAAGGTTGCCATGTCCAGCCACTCCGAAGAACCCGGGCGCCAGCTCCCCGCGAGCCCCGACCTCCGCCACCTCAAGGACCAGGCCAAGGACCTCCTAAAGTCCGGCCAGGCCGAGTCGCTGGCCCGGGCGCAATTCCAGATTGCCCGGCAGTACGGGTTCGCAAGCTGGCCCAAGCTCAAGGCGCACGTCGAGTCGTTGCAGCTCGTCGGGCAGCTCAAGCTGGCCATCGACGCCGACGACCTGGAGGAGGTCAAGCGCCTCATGACGCGCCACCCGGAGCTCCACTCCGCTCTGCTCGGCGATGGTAAGAGCCCACCCCTCACGTGGGTCGCCTCGTGCCGCGTGCCGCCCAGCGAGACACGGCTCGCCATGGCGCGGTGGATGATCGAGAACGGCTCCGACATCCACCAGGGGAACGACGCGCCCCTCGCGGGCACCGTGCTGCGCGACGTGACACTCCCGATGACCGAGCTGCTCGTGGCCCACGGCGCCAACGTGAACGCAGTCACCTCCGGCGGAACGTACCCCATCATCCTCGGCCCATTAGAGCTGTTCGCCCCCCTGACCTTGAAATACCTGATCAACCACGGTGCCGACCTGAAGGCGGCGGCCAGGTATTGCTGCCCGATTGAGATGCTTATCTGTATCTACACGCGAAGAGCCAGGGATAAAGGCGCGTGCCTTGAAATCGTCGACGCGGCCGGCTTCGCGATTCCGGATACTCCGGTGATGGCGCTGCACCGCGGACGGCTCGACCTGCTCCAGGAGCACGTCGACCGAGACCCGTCGCTTCTGGAGCGCCGATTCACGCACCGCGAGGTCTTCTCTACTACGCCCGACGGCCCGGCGGGAGAAGCCTATCCCGCGACGCCCGTGTCCGGCGGCACGCTCTTGCACTTGGCGCTCGAGTTCGACGACATCGACGTGGCGCGCTGGCTGATCGAGCGGGGAGCGGATGTGAATGCCCGCGCCGCGATCGACGCCGAGGGCCTCAAGGGCCACACGCCGCTCTTCCACACCGTCGTCAACCTGGCCGCGGGAATGGGCCTGTACGACGACGCAAAGGCGAGGCTCCTCCTCAACCATGGCGCCGATCCCAACGCCCGCGCGACCTTCGCTCAGGAGGCGAAGTTCCACAACCACGCCCCCACCGAGGCGTTTTGACGACGTCACGCCTGTCGGATATGCCCGCCGATACCCCGACCGGCGCTGTGTGAACACCCCGGCGCTCGCGGCGATCACCGAGCGCGGGGGGAAGGAGTGACGCCGGTTTTTTCAAACCCCGGTCTTCGAGCGTGCCGGCGAGGTGGCCGGGGCGCTCCGCGTCGCGGGGGCCCCGGAGCGCCAACCGGCGCTTCATTGACGAGAATAGCCACACCTTCTTACCGCAAGGCCATTGCAGCAACAGGAGCTGACGGAATGTCGACCCAACCGCTGATGCCTAAGCCGGCGGCCTCCGCGCAGCGGAGCCCCCCTGCCACCCTAGCACTTTCTCGCATCACAGCGCGCAGGATCGCGATGACGTGCAGCGTGATGTTAGTCACCGCATGCGCTGGCGGCTGTATTGAACACAAGGATATCGATTACACGGAGCGAGTCGTCGAGCTCGTGTGCGAGCAGACGGGTGAGACTCGAGCAGATATCGAAATGGGAACACGGCTGGAGGATTTGAAGTTTTCGGAGTCGGACCTTCAGACGCTGGTAAACAACATAAACGAGAAGACCTCGCTAAAGATCACGGTGGCGGAACTCAAACAGTTGCCGAATGCGTCGCCATCGTGGGGCCGCCTTCGGTTGCACGACATTGGCTCCTTTGTACTCGGCAAAGTGCTCGATAAGCGAGAGCAGGAATACCCTAAGCACGTCAAGAAGGGATCGGGGCGTCGGAAAGGGTGAGGGGCATCGAGGAAACACGTCTCGGCCGGGTGGCATCGGTGGCACGTCCACGGCTCAGCGTGGGCATGTCTCGCTGCAGTTCGCATGCTCACGCAAAGGCGGTGAGCATGGCCCCGGCGAGAGGTGACTCCGCCAAGGTTTATGAGCGAGGATGGCGTTGGAACGCCCCTCCTACGGGACGTCGATAACAGGCTTTGGCAACAGGAGACGCACTTTTTTATCGAAGACCTTGGTAAGCTACACTAATGCCTCAAGTTTCGGAATTATTCCGGCGCGGAGTTGTGAGACCCGTCGACGCGCGCGCCAGAGATCAATTGAGCCAGTTTTATGTGACGACGTCAATCCGTTGCGAGTGGTTGCCCATCCTCGGTGAAGACGCATTCGTGGCGCTATGGGTGTCGGGCCTCTTCAAGGCGCTCGGTGAGGCGTGCGACATGGCTTTTGGAGACTACGAAGAGATAATGGTGGAAAGTGATGACGTTCCCAAGGCGAGCGGCGCCGTCGCACTATATTTAACGCAAGCGCCGGTAGTGGGTGCGCCTTGTGTTGCTGATGGGCACTGGCCGTCAATCGACTGAGACGGATTCCAAGACTGGGTCGAAGATAATCCCCTTGTCGGGGGCCTTCTTTGACCACAAATCTATGTACGAATCTGCCGCCGTTTGAACGGATCCCGGAGAACGGTTGTAGGCCCAGAACAGCGGCGCATAAAGTGCGCGAACGGTCGACTTTGGTAACCATCCCCGATCACTCAACCAAGTCGATGGGCCAATCGACAGCGGATACCCGAACGTCAACAAGATTGCGATGCAAATAGCGGTCGTCAGCCGTCGCCGATTCAGGTAAGCCATTTCTTGGGTCTCCTAGGTGGCCAGTGTCTTCGCGGATTCCCGCAGCAGACGCTCCATCGTCCACGTTTCGCTCGTGAGGCCAGCCGCGACTGCGGGCGAGGTTTTGAGCGTCATGTGCGGCCGGCAGAAATTGTACCACGCGACGAACAGGGCAAACATCAGCGTGTGATTCTCCCACTTCTTTGAGAACGCGTTCGTCAATCGCGTGAATCGGCGATTTTGCATGCGCACGGTCAGGTTCGAGCGCTCGATATGGCTGGTGCAAATCTGACCCGCTTCCGAGTGTCCCGCGTTCTGGTAGTGCTTGGTGCCTATTATCGTGGCCGGGCTGTACCGCCGTTGCTCGGACTTCGACGGGGAACCGTACTGCTTTATCAGCATGCCGTGATCGACCGCGTGTCCGAACGCGACAGGAATCGCGGTGTGGTACGGATTAAACCCGTCAGTTGAGACGTGCGGGCGATGCTGATCCGCGATGCACAGCCCCAGCTTGTCGGCGAACAGGTTCGCGTTGTCCGCGTCACGTCGGCCAACGTGGAAGCAAAACAATAGTTTGCTGGCCCGGTCGATCGCCGTGAAAACGTAGGCGTCTCCGCAGCCTTCCAGGCTGCTTTGAAAGAATGCAGTCCGTTCTTTCTTGGCCACGAATGACCACAATTCATCACACTGAATCTCTGCGACCGTCAGATTCTGCATTGTGTCGGCAAGGAACTGGAAGCACTGCTGGCCAGCCTGGACCATGATTCGCAGGATCGTGTTCTTATTCAGGTTAGTCAGCCGGGACGCGGCGCGAATGCTCATGCCTTCCAAGAGCAATTGCAGCGCGAACGCCGCTTTCTTTGGATCGGTCGCGATCCCGGCCAGCGGTTTCGGTTCCGAGAACGTCTTACCGCATTCGAGGCAGCGGTAACGCTGCTGTCCATCGCGAGTCTTGCCGAACCGTTTGCCCGCCTCTCCGCACTTGGGGCAGTTCATCGTGATTCGCCTTGGATTCGGGGCGAATCGCGGTAGACTTGTGGTTGTCTAGGCCGAAGTCTGGCGATTCGCCGGATTTTGGTTTGCCCCGGTTGGCCGCCAAGCCTTCCGGGGTTTTCCTTACACCATTTGTTGTAGCAACAAGAAATCAGGATTCAAGCCTTGAAACACGAAATTCTTGTTGCTACGATAAATTCATGGAAGATAAACGAGACAGGGGCCGGCCGCCTAAACCGGATGAAGATAGGCGGTCTGCCGAGCTGCGCATTCGTCTTACCGATGAAGAGCGCGAAAGGCTCGACGATGCCGCCGGCGGGAAAACCTCGACGTGGGCGAGAGAACTCCTGCTCAAAGCTGCGACGAGAAAATCTCGCTGAGCGGAGACAGGGGGTTACGATCCCGTCCGTGAATGCGGACCCCTCCGGCAGCTTATAAGGCTGCTGCGCCGCCAAGACGCGGGCCGTTCTCCGTGATCGATCCATCGGAGTCGGCGGAAGAGGGTTCGAATAAAGCAGTTACGACCATGATCGATCAGACAGCGAATACGCAAGGGTGGTTCAGTGTCCAAACGTGATGAGGCACCGCCTGTCCAGCTCTCGCTGGATTTTCGGGTGCAGGAAGACGCTATCGATGAAATTCTTCCCCTCCTATCTCCGCACGATATTTACGACCGCGCGACCGAACTGCTGACCGTGCTGAGGGAGGATCGGCGCATTGAACGAAAGCCGCCGGGAATTCATCTTGAGCCGATCGGCGAATACTTTTGCATGTGGGCGAACACCGCTCCCGACGGCGGATTGATCGCAGTGGGGATCGACGACGATGGTGGAATCACCGGATGCAAATTGCTCACAACCGAAAAGCTGAATGAACTTGAGGCCGTTGGGGACGTTAGGTGCCAACAAGCAAGATACGTTTCCAAGCGGGTCGCCGTGACGAATAAGGCTGGAGAGGCCGATTTCATCCTCTTGTTTCATGTGTTTTATCACCCGACGCGCCTGGTAGAAACCTGCAACCACAAGGTCTTTGTGAGGTTGGGAGACAAGAAAAAGGAGGTCAAATCAGACGAGGAAAAACGCCAGCTGCGGGTCGACAAGGGGGAGATTCAATACGAGCAAGAACCGGCGCGTCTAGCGTATCCGGACAAATTTGACCGGGACTTAATCGAAGCGTTTGCAGACCAAGTGCGAACCGTTCGCAATCTCCGAAGGGAAACCACGACCGAGCACATATTGGCCGCCTTGCGTCTAGGGAAGCTGAGTGACGGAGATTTCAGTCCAAACATCGCCTGTGCGCTGGCCTTCGCAAAAGATCCCGTAGAGGTAATTCCGGGTTGCAGAATCCATTTTCTCCAGTATGCGGACGTTGAGGCGAAGGGCGGCAAGCAATTCAACGAAGTCGCGAATATCCCGCCGATCGAGGGACCGCTCCCCAGGCAGATTGCGCGGATCAACGATCTTCTTTCGCACCGAATAAGCACAATGTCCTGGTTCGGTTCTGACGGGAAGTTTCGCACGACTCCCGAATATCCACCGGAAGCTTGGCAAGAGGCTGTCGTAAACGCCGTAGTGCATCGATCCTATATTTACAAGAACATGAAGGTGTTCGTCCGCATGTTCCCTGATCGTCTGGAAATCGAGAGTCCGGGACCATTTCCACCGGGAGTGACGCCGGAATCGATCTACTATGTTCAGCATTCGCGAAATCCGCACTTAATGGAGGTCATGCGATATTTAGGATATGTCCGCGAAATCGGGGAGGGTGCCCCACGAATGCGTGACTCCATGAAGAAGCTTGAACTGCCTGCGCCAGAGTTTAAGGAAGCGCACCCCGATGCACCGACCGTCAAAGTGACGCTGCGGAACGATGCTCAGAATAGGCGAAAAACGTCCCGGCAAGCGCTCGGATCGATCATCGGAGAGTCCTTAATTGAAAAGCTAAGCAAGGGCGAACTGCAGATTGTGGACGCGATAGTTGCGCGTGGATCGTTGAGCGTAAGCGAGGCGTCCCGTATTACGGGCCACAACTGGCCGACTTCGCGAAAGCTGCTCATGGGGCTGGTGGAACGCGGGATCCTTCAATACGTGCACCGAAAAGGAATGAAGGTTGATCGCAAAGCGCATTTCATTTTTGTCCATAAGGGCCTGGCGAAGACCTAACCAGCAACGCAACACTGCGGTGATCCGATGACCGACAAGCCGGATAGGAAATGGCGAGGGTGGGTGACTGTCCCAGTGATCTTGATCGTCGTGTCAGTCGTGTACATGGGCGCCTATTACGCGATGATCGCTCCATTTCGCGTCTACGCCATGGCTCACGGTGTCGGCTCATACGATTGGGTCATCGCACGGGGCTGCAAGTATTCGATCGGCGGGCAGCAACTTCCCGAGGCCGCGAATGCAGTTTTTGGTCCGGCGAATTTCTTCGACCGCCGGCTTCGCCCCGGATACTGGGCGCTAGTTCCAGTGTCGCACGGAACTGCCGCACCACCAACCTCCGCGCCGCCCCCATGAATTCACGTGCCAACCCCACGCTAGAATGACGGCATGAGCGACTGTCGGAAACCGCCCTTAGTTCAATGGTTAGAACGCGCTCCTTATAAGGGCGTAATCCGGGTTCGATTCCCGGCGGGCGGATTTGCGCCCGAAATAAATCCGCCCGCCAACCCCCAAACGTGACGGCATGAGCGACGAACCAAGGAAGGTTGGGGCACAGGCCGTTCCGCAGCTCCTTGGCATCGCGGCTCTCTCCGCTGTGTTGCTAGCCGCAATCAAAAGCGACCGTCTGCCAGAGAGTAAGCTGAGCCGCCTTGAGCAGGTCGCGCGTCTCCTACGGGCTGACATGACCGAGCCCGAGGCATTCGTTGAAACAGAATTCGTTAATGACCTCTTTATCTTCATGGGCGGCACGTCGCGTTCCCGTGTTACTGTCTTCTATGAGCCGCGACGGCGAGAGTTTTTAAAGCTCCACTTTCTCCGTAAGCACCACCCCCTCACGGGCCGTTATGAGATGCTGCTTGTCGCCTGGAATGTGTCGCGCCGCTGAACTTCCGTGCCAATCGCGAAAAACCGTGTTTCAAACGACCCCGGTACCCTCCGGAGCGAACCGATGACCGACAAGCCGGACGGGAAGGGAAGCGCGGGAAATGGTTGGGCCTCCATTCTCAGGAAGACTGTGCTGTGCTTTTCGGGCGTCGTACCCTTTAACCGTAGTCGGCTTTCTCAGTCACCGACGGTCTCAGCAGATCGCGGGGCTCGTCGGCTGCATGGTCGCGTCAGCGACTCTAGCATTTTGGATCCGGATCGATCGCCAAAGATAGCCACCCAGCAACACAAGGCGCACCCACTACCCAAGCGCCCAGCGGATGCCTCGACTTCGCGGAGTGCTTGCAGCGTTTATTGGCAGATGCAATGGCCACAGGGATGCCGGTGCTCTTCGTCCTATGAATCACGGGAACAACGAACGCGGCATCGGTGCCGCGCCAGCAACTCGGTCTGTCATCGAGCACTCAGCCCCGAATCAGGATGGGGTAGTGGGTGCGCCTTGTGTTGCTAGGATCGTCAATGGGTCCACATATAAAGGCAGAGCAGTAAGATCATTGCCCCTGCCGCAATCTCTACGTACGCGACAGCGCGGTAGACGTGAGGTTTCATCAACCATTCGAGTCGAAAAAGCTCGGGGATTGTCATCCTGTTCCACCTAATAGCGCGCTCGGGAAACAGCGCTTGCCAGGTCCCTCCGACCAGCAGGATTACTGCCCAAGACAAGAAGACAAACGACACGTAATGCCCCATCTCGCTAAGCGGCAACGGCCGACTTCGCAATTCGCTCAACAGCCGCTCCACGGTCCATACTCCGCTTGCCAGTCCTGCCGCGACGGCCTGCGTCGTTCCCAGCGTCATGTGCGGACGGCAGAAATTGTACCACGCAACGAACAGGGCAATCTGGCGTCGCGGCTCAAGTTGCAAACGCAATCGTCGCACACTCTTCGAACGGCGGCCAAAAAAAGTTACAGGCTTTGAGACAAATTGCTATAGGGATTTCGAAAATGCGAGTGTATGAAAGAGTATGAAAGAATGAGTGGGAGCGGCAGTCGCCGGTCGAATGGATCCTCTCGGATCCAGCCTGCGGCGCCCTCGGGCCACGCTTGAATTGGCTCTTGAAATTCTGACTGACGTCAGCGCCGGCAGGCGGAAAATCCTGCCGTGGACGACTGGCGCTCCGAGACGAGAGCCTTGCGCCTCACACAGGGAGGCGCGACGGAGTGATTGGAAGCCCAGTCTCTTTTTTTTGTTGAGTGAGCTTTCCGCCGGCCACGACGCGCGGAAACTCGACCTGCTGGCGGAACTCCGTGAGCACAGTCCGCGTCAAACAAGATTACGTTGTTCGAGTCTCGGAGAAGCTCGTTGCGCCCCAGATCTGCAATGAATAGTGATTCGATGCCCCCCGGAATGTTCGAGAAAATGAATCCTTGCACCGTGCAGCTGTTTTATCGGGCTCGTGATTGGGCGTCGCGCGACTCGAATCGTGGCCCACGCACGACCGACCCTTTCCGACATGTACGAAGTGTCATCCCCGGCGAGGCGGGAAACGTTTTCCCGGCAGAGGGGAACGACTCGAGCGCAAAACTGATGTGTCGCTTTACGACTAAAAACTTACGACTCAAGACTTCTCATCTAAGTCAGCGTCTCGAAAGCGCCGCGCTGGCAGGCGTTCAGCGTTTGGCCGGTGGGGATGACATCCCCGGCGGGGACGAAGTGGCATCCCCGGCGGGGATGGATCACTTTTCTTGAATTAGGGGACGGCGCCCCTGGCAAGATCATCAAGCAGCCAACCACAAAACGACAATGGGCCGCAGTCGGGCTCCTTCCCAGCTTGGCATTCAACGACGTGACCACTTACGAACAGGGCCATTTCTACGATTCGACATCGCCAACTTTGCCAACGTTGGCAAACTCAGGCGCGAGGACTCAGAATGTGATCGCTTCGGCACCTGTGCAGAAGCATGGCTCTCTCCTTCTCGATGTTTCGTGCACGGGCGGTTTCGTGGCAGGGGTCCAAGGTTCGAGGAGTCCATCGTGAGCGAAGAACTCTCGCGTCGCAAATTTGTCATGAGCGGGGCCGCCATCGTGGCCGCGGGAACGGGTATGCGACAAAACGAGGCGCTGCCGCGAGTCGCAGTTCGGGGTGTCAAACCGGTCGTCATCTCCGCGGCCAACGGCAATCGTTTCAAAAACGGCGGAAAGGTCACGTGCGTCGAGAAGGCCTTCGCGATGATCGCCGAGGGCGCTGACGTGCTGGATGCCGTGATCGCGGGCGTCAACATCCTCGAGCTTGATCCCGAAGAAACGAGTGTGGGCTACGGCGGTCTGCCCAACGCCGACGGTGTCGTGCAACTTGATGCCTCAGTCATGCACGGTCCGAAGAAGCGGGCGGGCGGCGTCGCAGCGATCGAGGGCGTGCGGACGCCGTCGCTGGTCGCGAAGGCGGTGATGGAGAACACAGACCATCACCTGTTGGTGGGCATGGGCGCGCAGACCTTTGCCCGGCAGATGGGCTTCAAGATTGAGCCCGACCTCAATACGGAGAAATCGCGCAGACTTTGGCTGGAATGGAAGCGGCGGGCCGACCCGGCACACTATCTGGACCCAAAGAGCCGGTCCGACGCCGGACGCAAGGCCACACTGAAGATGGTGGAGGAAGGTCTGATCGACCGCGATCATGTGACCGGCACGATCAACTGCAACGGCATCAACGCCAAAGGGGAAATCTGCGGAGTGACGACGACCAGCGGCCTGGCGTGGAAGATTCCCGGCCGGGTCGGCGACTCACCCATCCTGGGCGCCGGCCTCTACGTGGACGGCAGCGTCGGAGCAGCCGGCTCGACCGGGCGCGGCGAGGCGAATCTTTATGGTCTCTCGTCGTTCTTGATCATCGAATGCCTGCGGCAGGGGCTGCACCCGAAGGACGCGGCCATCGAAGCGTGCAAGCGCATCAGGACCAACACTGTCGAAAAACGGCTGCTCGACCGACACGGCAATCCCAATTTCGACGTGACCTTTTACGTTCTCGACGCCAAGGGCCGCCACGCCGGTGTTTCGTTGCTCTCGGGCGCCAAGTACGCCGTTTGCACGGAGAACGGACCCGAAACACTGGCTTGCGAGGGACTCATCGAGCGCAAACCCGCGGGGTAGCCAATCGCGTCGTTGGATTTCAAGAATGCTTAAGGATTTCTGAATCGTCGAGCCGCAGATTTCTCAACCCGCTGACGGAACTCCTGATTCTTTTTGGTGCCTCCGGGCCTGAGTGGTACTCTGGTGCTGTTTCAGCTCAAAGGGGGCGACCCATGATTTCGGCGCACGCACGCAATCACTCCTCCCTATCCGTTGATATGACCCGACACCCGCTTCGAATCGGGCGAGCCTTGTTGATTGCAGCACTTTTGGTGGCTGTGGAGTTCCCTTGTCATCGAGCAACCGCCAGCGAGCGTGCAGAGTCCAAGACGCCGCGTTCGTTCACCGGAATTCTCGTCGATCGTGCCGGGTTTCCGGTGAGCCGGGCGGTGGTGGCCGTCGCGGGGAAAAGCATCTGGCGTGGATCTCACACCGACGATCAAGGGCGGTTCAGGTTGAGTGACCTGCCGCCCGAAGCGAAAACGATCCTCGCTTACTCTCAGCGGTCGAAGCGGATGGCTGTCATACCAATCCACACCGATGCGCCGCCCGACGCACACTACTTGCTCGACCACGACATTTGCACTGTCATCGGCCGAATCGTCGACGACGAGCGGCGACCCGTCGATGGAGCGAAAATCACGCTGCGGATCACGGGTCCCGACGGTGTTTCTTTCACGCTGGTCGACGTGGTACAGATGTTCTCGGGCGGCTGGCTTCTTGGTGGTCCGCTGCCGGCCGCACCCGGCTGGACGGTGCGTGCTTCGTTGAAGACGGGCGAGTCAGCTCCTGCGGTTCCGATTGTCAGTCGCGCGACGGTCGAATTGCCGGACCTGGTGCAGCACGCACCTGCCACGGCCTCCGCCAAAACAGTGGCTCCGCTGGCAGTCTTTTCCGGGCGGATTGTTGATGAACAGGGGCGAGCGATCGGCGGCGTGTTGGTCACTGCCTCAAATCATTCGGGCATCCGTTGGGAGGCGATTACCGACGCCACCGGGCGCTGGGCGCTGAGTTTGCCGGCAGACTCCGAAATCGATCTTCGCCTGGAGCACCCCGAGTTCATTGGCTGGCCATTCGAATTTCGCCCGGTAAGCCCGCCGGCTCACGCCCTGCGCGACGGCTCCGCCCTTCAAGTCATGAAGCGTGGTCTTTCGCTGCGCGGCGTCGCGCGTGACCCGTCCGGCACGCCGATTGGCAATGCACTGGTGCTGGCGGGACACTCCTATGATGAAACGCCCGGCCCCGACAGGGAGGCGATTGAAAACTCGAGTGCGGCCCGGACGCGGGCCGACGGCACGTTCTCGGTTCGTGGAGTCCCGGCAGGACGTCGCAGCATCGCCGTCTACGCGGACGGATTTGCCCCCGCAGTCGCGTGGATCACAGTCTCCGCGCAAATGAAACCGCTCGACATCAAGCTCGACAAAGGGTGGTCGGTGCAGGGACGGATTGTGGATGAGTCCGGTCGGCCCATCTCGAACGCAACCATCGGTACGCATTCTTGGCAGGTTCCCAACGCCTTCCCCAGGCACCTCACGCGCGTCGCGCGGTCCGGTGCCAACGGGCGGTTTCTCATTCGAGCCCTCCCCACTGAAGGGTCCATTGTCGGTTCGGTATCCGCTCCGGGTCGATTGCATGTTGGCTTCACGATTGCGCCCGGCCTTGCCGACGTCGGCGACGTTCCGCTGTACTCGTACCCGGTGATCGAAGGGAAGGTCGTGGATGAGCAGTCCCGACAGCCGATCACGAAGTTCACAGTCACCAAGGGCTGGCTGTTGAGCGGAAAGTTCTCCGCACTGAACCTTGAGGAACATCTGGAGGCCAA
>Ga0206886_1110_pt1 | contig 17393 bp, 18 predicted proteins | sample Alteio_BWOrgHeat_92_FD_152952 | JGI IMG/M metagenome (GOLD analysis project Ga0206886, IMG submission 152952) | Enriched cells from forest soil in Barre Woods Harvard Forest LTER site, Petersham, Massachusetts, United States - Alteio_BWOrgHeat_Nextera2 ... | reverse complement strand
TTAAAACCCCCATCTCCTTTCCCCGATAAAAGGGGAAGGAGGGAAATGATCTTTAATATTAATCAAGATACTGTTATTGTTATATACCCTAATTGGAGTCTTAAACAGACAAATCTTAATGAATTCATTATTTATCGGTTATACAAGAATAAATGGAAGTTAATGAAAAAATTCAAGTTGGATATTGATTCTAAAGAATTTGAACGAATATCAATATTTAATATGAGAATTAACAGCAGTTATCTATCAGATTATTCAATAATAGAAACAGAAATAGAGATTGATGTTGATAAAGAAGAAGAAGAAAAGAATTTATCATTCGATGTTAAAATTAAACGTGGTGATGATGAAGAACCTGATGAAGATGAACGTTTTATAAAGAAAAAGAAGAATAATAATAATAATAAACTTATTGATATTTTGTTTTTTGGTCTTCATCATGATGATAATGAGGGTTATCTTAGTAAAAATTTTATAAATTCAATGACCAAATATAACCCTGAATTATCATCAAAATCTAAGAAATTATGTTGTTTATGGGAAACACCACCTTTTATAAATAATAATATCAATATGAATAGTATTGATGGTGATACAACATTATCATATCAAATTAGATTAGAATCATCATTATTAGGTGGATTTAGTTATCTAGATAGTGCAATGTTGACATTTTTCTTTCCATTGAATTTCAAAGAAGGAGATACACCAATTATTAATAATGAATTTGATCAACAATGTTATACTGTTCATGAAACAGTAAAGATATTCCATGGAATAAAATATGTAAAGAATAATAATAATCTATCTATTCAACTGTCTCTAAATTTTATCTTGGGTATATTTGTAGGATTAATAGATAATAATAATGATACAGAATTCTTATCTTTAATGTTTAAAGAACATCTTGGACAATTTTTACAAAATATACGTGATTTAATGAGGAAAATTATATTCAAAAATGCATCAAAATATGATGATATAATTAATAGAACAGTTGATGATTATGAAAAAAAATTAAAGATGAATGGTGATAAAATTAGATCTAGATTATTTATGGATACTGAATTAATATTTAGTCGTAAAGAACATCTTATTATTATAAAAGAAATATTAGATATATTTGATCTTAGGGAACTTCATTCAGATATAAAAAATTTTATGTTTGAAACATGGTCAATGATGATATCCAATCATTCAAAGATGGTTGAATTATCTGATTTATTAAATGAAAAGATTCCATCTCCAGGACTTTTAAAAAAACCAGATTACCATATAGATTATGATTATAGTAATACAATCATTAATTCACATTATTTTACATTATTGTTTAAAAATGAAATTAAAGATAGATCAACAATTGATATATCTTTATTAATGTTTTTACTTCATTTTAATTATTTAAAGAGAGATGGTATATTTATGAAAACTGATGCAATTAATAAAACAAACAATACATTTGTTCAATTTAGAGATTTATTTTCATATACAAATATATATACTATTGTTAATAATACACCTATCGATAGAATAATTTTATTCACAGGAACAGGTCATACAAAACATCTTAATGAATTATTATTAACCAATGACAATTATAGAACAACCGTGTATAATCATTATCATGATATTGATATTCTCAATGAGAATGATTATAATAGATTAAATAATGATGTAAAGGAATTAATTGATATGATAAAGTTAGATTTTCATTATTATCTTCAACTTGAATATATTGATTATTGGTTATATGAAACAGATTTTGGTAAAGAAAATATAGATTCAGATACACATTATGATCAACTAGATATTCAATTTTCAGATTCCCAAAGCTTTAAGTTAAATTTTTATACAAATCAAAGAATAAATTTAAAAAAATTGTTAAAATTAGTTGAGACTAATCATGAATTGGAAGATATTTATATGGTTATATCAATATACTATGGTTTACTTCTATCCTATTATACACCAGTGATAGATCATAAATACACAAAAGAATCAGAAAGTTATTTTAATACAGATTCAGAGATTAAGGAAAAATTATTAAATGAATATCTCTATCCTTATATATCAAAGGATAACCTGGTGATAAGGAATTATAGAATAATTGGTGAACCTCTGATTAAATTTACTTATGATGATGATAATGAAGAAGAAACATTGGAAGATAATGGTAATATAAAAACATTTATTGAATTATTAATGGAAAAAATGAAAGAAGGATACATAATAAATGTTTAGAACCTAATCCTAAGATGAAATTAAAAAATTTTTTATTGATTATAATCTTTATCTTCATCATCGATAGAACTATCGGTAATACCACGATAAATTATTATACCACGTGAATCTAATGTCTTTGAATAACAAATATAACATAAAGCGTTATCTTTATAAAGACCTTCGTTACCACATATAATACATTTATTTATTGATTTATAATAATCTATTTTATCTAACGGTTTTTGGATGTCTTCTTCCATAAATTGAATTACACGTGTTTTATGTAATAACATTATTTATAACAGGCAAATCGAGCATCCATAAAGCCATTCTATATAGGATAAATAGAGTAAATCCAATTGAGTTTTAATTAATTAAATTTATTTTTTATTTAATAACAAATCAGCATAAGCACAAGATATTTGTTTGTCTTCATGTAATAATAACATCGTCTTGATTTCATTGATAATTTTTTTACCATCTTCAATATTCTGATCGCTGTTTAACACAACTTCCAGTTCTACAAAACGTCCAAGATCCATAACATGGTCAAAATGAATACGTGTTTGTCCATACATATATACCAGTCTTTCTTTATGTACTTCACAAATAATATCATGAGCATTTAATAAAAGGAGTTTAGCCGCTTCAATATTTTTATCGACAGGTAATCTGATAAAATTACTCATTTTGGCATCTGGTTTGTCTTCTCTTTGATACCAAATAAGTTCATAAGTAGGACCATAAGAATTAATATTTAGTTCATTAATCTGCCTCCATTTTAACCTACCGTTTGTAACATGATAGAATGTATCTTTTTGAGTAATTCCAGAGACTTTATGTATTATCCCTTCTTTAAGCTTAAGATGAAGAAGCTCTAAAGTTTTTTGAGGATTAAGTAATTGAAACTTCTCTTCTACGTTCCTATCCATTCAATATACACGTGTACATTTTTTTTAAACTACAGGTATTTATCCATTTTTTTTTCCTCCTCCACCACGTGTATATCTGTAAAGGTAGAATAGGTGACTTTATATAATGAATACAGCAACCAATTTTATGGATAAAATTCAAACACATATAGATTTATACATTCCTGGAGAATGGAAAAGGGAATCTGAAGAGTATTCTGGATCTATTAAGTTAAGATTATATCTGGTTGATAAGATTCATATCTGGGTAAATAAAGATACCAATAAAGGGGGAATTCAATTTGATGCTCCTGGTAAACAGGGATTTAAAAAAGGATCTAAATATCTATTCAAGCTAGATTCGGATGATAATATTGTAAACTCAGAAGAACTTATATTGGATTTATTAAATAAATTTTTTTAAATTTGTTATTCTTTTTAATTATTATAATTTGAGCTTTTTTCCCCTTTTTAAACCAACATGTCAAATTTATTTAAGATTGATTTAATTAACCCATGTTTAATAATCAATAATAGATTTAAGATTAAATTACAACAAATCTATTGTACCAGGGATATAGGATTAAATCTTTTTCATTTTTTAGATAATAAATGGATACTCTTCAAGACTATCGTGTTAACACAAAGTAAAAAATATATAAAAGATTTTGGTATAATTGGTATTAATTCAATAAACTTTTATTATGATAATATATCTATTCTATTATACATTGATTTGTATAATAATAGTAACAATAAGTGTTATCTATGTGATTCATATATAGACAAGGGTATCCTAGATTGTAATCGTCTAAATATTAAATATTGTTCTTATGAACATCTTGAATATACAAATACCCGATTTGATTCCCGTTTATCCGTGTATACAAAATTAAATGTTCTTATTCTACCATCTTATCTAACACAACCTATACAAAAGATACTTGGGGAGATTAGTTTTTTTAAAAAAGGGTTTATTTTATGAATCAGAACATGAAATAAGAAATCCTTTCCTTATATTTACACAGAATAATGATCATAAATCAATCACATTAACAGATATTACAGGCAGAGAATCTATTTCATGGGATTTACCTATTGAACATCCTTTATTAAAGATATTCGGATTATTAGAATTGGGTTATTATGCATTTCTCTATCCTAATTTACAGGATAGTATTGGAATTTTTTTAGACTTGGTAAAAGGTGATACTGCATTAATCATAGGAATACAATATCTTTATCAATTTTATAAATTAGTTTTATTAAATGGAATGTCTGATATTCTTTATCTCAAACCATTCTTTGGTACATTAAAATCATGTTTATCCTTAATACAGAATATTAAGGATTTATTTATACTAATATTCAATATTAATAAAGACATAATACTCAATGATATTAATAAATACATTGAAACATTTGGTAAATTAAAAGATGTTAAATTGAATGAATATAATAAATATTATCAAGAACAAGAAGAAAATCTATTTACGGATGAAAATGATATACAAATACTGGATATAGTCATTAAAACAGATTTATTAACTAACTCACGTATACGTGATAAAATAAAGATATTAATAATGAATTCATGGATATTATTGTTATCAAAAACTAAAACAGAAGAATATCCTTCTTCTGATGTGATAAACATGGATTATTTTAATCAATTTATTCAAGAAAATAGTCTTAATACCTTTATTTTCAATAAATATAAGGAATTTTTAACAAAAAATGGTCTATTATTTAAATTAGATGATATTATCAATGAATTCAATGATATTAAAAAGGTTTCTCAAGAAGTATCCCATAAACAGATTATAAATACATGTAAAATAAGGAATATAGATCGTTGTATTATATTATATGATTCCCCAGAGAAAGATCATTTTATACATTTATTCAATGATCAAAATTTATTTCGTGATATCCCTGTCTTTGTAGATTTATTTGGTGAATTAAATGATTTATTTTCTTTATATCTATATATTGAAAAAATTGATTATTTCTTATTTAAGACTGAATTTGATGATGATAAAGAAGAAAAGAGAGATCTCCAGGAGATTGAATCAAATGAGAAACTACAAGCTCATATTAATCTCATCGGATATTATACCGATTATTTATCAAAGAATAAAAATAATAAACCAATACTAAATATTGGATTATATCTCTATTTTATATTAAAAAACAAATAGTCCAGAATTTAATACAAAATTATTTAATAATACACCTGTTTATCAACAGAGTCAATCTAGGATTAGGGATAAATTTAAAAAATACCTATTTGATATTATGAATCTATCTTATGATAGATTTGATAATATTAAAATGAAAAGAGAACCTGGTAATCATTTTAAATTAATTATTGATAGAAAACATTTATTTTATAGTATAGATACATTTATTATCAATATACTAACACAAAATGTATTACAAATAGAATAATCATCTTTTTGATGATTTTTTATATAGCCATAATAATCTCAATATAATAAACATATTGAATGTTACAATAACACGGTACTCTATTTTCTTTTTAAAATCTTCAAATGGAGTGTCGAAGTTAACCAAGTATTTACAAGCAACAAAAGCGATCTCATTACAAAAATACAGAAATGTATGATCTATATAAAATAGATAATTCCATATACATAGTATTGTAATTGGAACAATAAAATCATATATTAATTCATCTTGTTTCATCTTCTTTTTTCCCCCTTCCCCCGATAATCTATAAAAAGTAATATTAAAATAGATAACCCAAAAACAAAAGAAGGAAACAAAGAGGGGTTTGTTTTTGAATGATATTACCACAAGCCTATATGGATGTACAACCACAAAATTTCGTTAAGGAAACAATTAGTGTTCAGGGACTTATAGGTGCAGGGAAAAGTACATTAGTAAAGATATTAAGAACTAAAACAGATAAATTGGAAAAAATATTTGGTTATCCTGTTTTCTTTGTTAATGAACCTGTTGATGAATGGAATAAACCTGAATACGATGGTAAATCTGCATTGGAGGTTTTTTATTCTGATAAAGAGAGATATAAATTTACATTCCAAATACTGGCGTTTACTACAAGACTTGATGCTATCCAAAAAGAAACATCAAAACTTAAACAATTATCTACATGTATTTCAGATAGATCAATGTTAAGTGATAAAGAAATTTTCCTTGAATACTTTATAGATGATATTGATAAATTAGAATTAAATACTTATAATCGACTTTATGATTTTAGTTGTGCCAATTTCAATAAAACAGAGAAAAGAATAATTTATGTTGAATCAACACCAGAAGAATGTATGGTAAGAATTCAGAAAAGAAATGCTGGTGGAGATACAGGAATTCCATTAGAATATTTACAAGCACATGATTTGTTACATAAAAGAATGATTGACAAATTTGAGAAAAATGGTGGTATTGTATATAGAATTAAACCACCTTATTTCGAAGATAATACTCTATTGGAAAAATATATAGATGATTTTTTGGAGACAATAAAATAATTATTTATTTTTAACTACAGCAGTCCATAATATAGGAAATTTTTTGATTAGGAATCCAGTTTTCTCATATCTATAAACCTTTGTTTTTGTGATTGTAAATTCATTTCCTTCATCAGAAATAACATCTTCTTTCACAATTTCTTTTACCAATTTCATAATAAAGATTTGATTATCATTTTCATCAAAGAAATAGTCACGAATTTCATCGGGTTCATAATTGTGAATACCGAATAATGTAAATGGATTTAATTTTGCAAATTTAGAAAGATTTAAGAGATCTGAATAAAAATAAGACATATGGTCTTTTAATGTCAAAAAAGACATAGATTGAGGCCGATGTTCTGTAATACCATGTTTACGTAATATTTCTAATGTTCTGTCAGCCCTTTCTGCAATATCCTTTCCAAGTCTTCTATCATAATCGGTTCTGATATACCATAATTTTTCTTTCTTGCAATCTGGACATTCTGGAATATCTTTTAAACATTCCAGTGTAAAATCAATATGATCCCAACAAACATTTGAAAAGTATGAATGATTGTAAGTCCAATCTTCTAACTCATCTACACGTATATCATCTACCTTGTAGCCGGTATCTACTGTTGCAAATTCTTTATCATATATATAGAGATTTAAATTCCCAACTTTAACAGTTTTTAAAGGATGGCTAGTATACCATAGATCAAACCCCATGTTTCGGATCTCCCCCCTTCTTTTTCACAATTCTTTTTATTATATATTTATTAACCTAAACCTAAGGTCATAGGAAAAATTTTTGGTCTCATTTCCTGGAATTTTCCAGGAAATTTTGGCACGTGTCAAGTTCGAATCTTGAAGTCGACATTTTGTTCAAACCAAAAAAAAAAAAATTTTTTTTTTTGGGGGAGGCCAAAATCCCTTACTTTTAAGGGGCAATTTGCATACTTATTTTTTTATAATAATAAAACCATGAATTTTTTACACAGTACGCATCATAGGTGCGTACTTATTTTTGGAAATTTTGAAAAAATGCAGATTCTGTATATGCATTTTAAATAATTCATGATAATAATTCATAAAAATAAAAAAGTATGCCATATAAAAATATTTGTATAAATTATTCGTATGAATTATTTAAAAGGCGTCTACAGAATCTGCATTTTTTCAAAATTCTCGAAAATAAGTACGCACCTATGATGCATACTGTGTAAAAATTCATGGTTTTTATTCACAGCCAAAAAATAAGTATGCAAATTGCCCCTTAAAAGTAAGGGATTTTGGCCTCCCCCAGAAAAAAAAATTTTTTTTTTTTTTGTTCGTAAAGAAAAAAACAAAAAATAGAACACGTGTCAGAAATTTTTCTCACGTGTTTTATTTTTTGACTGAAGAAAATATCGGCTTCAGGATTCGAACTTGGTTTACTGCGAATGTAAAATAAATAATAAACCCCTTTTATCCCGTGACACGTTTTTTTTTTCCTCTTTGTGATCTGAATTGATACATAATCTAAAGCTAAATATGAAAAAAATCAAAACAGCAATCACAAAAAATCAAGCTACTCTTAATGATTATGTAAAGAACCATGAACATCATTTCTTAAACAAGAAGGAATTAGACAAAAAGTTGAAAAAAGTATCAAACCAAAGTGAGAAGAATCTAAAGGAGAAGAAAAAGCTCAAGAAGGACTATGAAACTCAGTTGAAAAAGCTTGATGAAGAAGAGGCAAAACTCGCTCGTAAACGGAACTCTATTCAAAACAAATATCGTAATCTAGAATACAAAGATGATTGTGTCTCCAAAACTCTCAAATTATTCTTTATTCCTCCAGAGATTTTCAGGCTTATTATTCAATATTGTTCTAAGAGAAATCCATTTACTTTTTTGATAAACAAAGAAACATACAATTATTTACAAGAATCCTCTTTTGCGTTTTATCAAGAAGATAATAACCTTTCTTTACCTCTGGGAACTGCTTTAAATTTACAATTTCAAAGACTAGTTGATAAAACGGATATAGATACACCATCAAATTGGAACGAAACAAATCTTTATGAGGAGGAGTTTGTATATAAACGATTCCTTAATATTGTTCGATTAGTTTTTTCCTTTATTAAAAGATATTCTTATGATGAAAATTCGATTTTACAGAATTTTATCGAAAAATATCGTGTTAATGATGATATAGTTCTTAAACATGCGATTAGGACGCCTGATGAAGTAAAAGAGATACAATCAAACCTCCGTAGACAAGTCTATATTTTGGATATTCTAACAAGAGAGATATTACATATTCTTGATCATACTATTGCGTTCCATAAGGCTGCTTATTCAACATCATTACCTATTGTTAAAATGAACGATGAAAAAACAATGAAATGGTATCTAGAACAAAAAGTTACTGTAGATAAAAATAACAAATTACGACATTATCTTGGTGAAATGCATATCATTTTGGAAGAAAATGGTGGATCTTTTTTCATCTCTGAAGATAGTTTTAAATGGTTTGACTCTTTAATATGGACACATCTTAGATGTCACAAAGAATGTCGTATAGAATATGGTAAACCCAGAGCAGTTCAAACATATTTTGAATTTTGTAAAAAAAATAAATAAATGATTTTATTTAATGAATAGAATTAAAATGAATGGATATATTTTTAGTACTAATCGTACTTACAGATTCTACACCAATTCCAAAGTATTGAGGTGCACATTTAAATACATAATTGCATTGACCTACATTGTCCAAAGTAATAGTAAATCTAGGTTGTAGACATTCTCTTAATTCAATAGGGAAAATTAAACTTAAACAATCATCTGTAAATGTATTAAATATAGTATAATAACATGAATTAAATATTTCTTGACATATTCCTGTTAGTCCTCCTGGAATAAGAGCACTAGTATTAAGAATAGGACAATCAGCATCATCTATACAATATCCTTTACAACAAGGTAAGGGACCATTGTTACATTGTCCCTGTATACATGTAGGTGAACAAATTGATGAATTAAAACATTGTTGAGAACTTGCACATGGTTGATCATCTAATACAGGAAAACTTTTACAATATGTATTACCTATCATATAATCATTTGTACATGATCTACAATCAGTACAATTCACTGATAAAATTCTTGTATTATCATTACATCCGGAAGGTTTAAGGATAAGGCAAGCTATAATAATTATAATAATACAAGCCAATAATATAATAAAATTTATCACCGATCCAAAAGTATTACCCCTAATTTGTTGAGCGTCTACACTATTATCTCTATTTCTACCTAGAACAAAATCCATGTAATTTTTTTGGTTTAATTCATCAAAAATTAACACTATTATTTAATTATTTTTGTTTTAAAATGTATGGGAGGAATAATTGTTTTTTTTTTTCGGGTGTCTCCTTCCTCCTCTCTCTCCTATGATCTACAGTGTAGAGAGAATCAATATTTCAACATATCCTGTTGAAATATCATTAAATGATGATAATAAAATAATAGCTTGGTTTAGATCATGCGATATAGAAGAATTGAATAATAAAAGACAATTGAATTGGAGAGATCTATTGATTCCTTCCTTATTATTGACTGATTTTGAATATCTTTGTTTGAATCATTATCCTTTATATGAAAAAGATAAAGGGATATGGTATAAAGTAACTGAAGATTGTAATTGTGAATCAAGAGAATATCTATGGTGTAAAAAAGATATTAATCATCGTGTTGGAAAAGATGTTATTAATCGTGCTTCTAGAGCTCTTTCTATATTAAAAGAACATGGTTTATACTATAAAAATATTGATTCTGATATTAAACCTTTTATTACCTCTTTTGATGATTTTATGAACCATTACCCCAAAAGAATTTTTCTACTTGCTATTACTCTAACGAAAATAATAGAATTATGTAAATTATTACCTTATAATGTATTTGGATTATCTAATGATAGAAAATCTACGTTTAATATCAATTTTATGATTAATGGTGAACATTCGATAATTAAATTCAGTAAAAAATCAAAAGTCTTTTATTGTAGGCATTGCAATGTATTTGGACATACAATAAGTTATTGTGACAAGATGAATAATAGATGTTTCAGATGTCGACAATTTGGTCATATTTATAAAAACTGTACAGTAAAATAAAATAAATTTATGGTAATGTTCCTGTTGTAGGAGGAGCACAAATAAAATTATAAAAACATATACCATCAAATGCAGCTGAATCCCCTACGGATGCATGTAAACAATTTTTAATAGGTCCATCTACTAAATCTAAACATTGTTGTTGATTACCCTTTTGAGTATTATATATTGAATAAAGACATCTTCCATTTAAACATGATGCAGTACTCCCTTGTGATAAAAATTCAACTTTTGATACACAATCATTATCAACCAAACATAATCCTTGACAACATGAAACTGGTCCAATACACTGAGGTTTGTCACAGTCTCCATTAACACATAATGAACATCCGGGAGTACATAATGAATGATTATAACATAATTGATCAAGATCACATGGTGCTCCATTAGGTTTATTATAATTTACACATGATTGATTATTCTGTATAGGAAAATCAAATGTACAATCATTATTATCCGAACAAAGTATTGTTGTTGTTGTTCCTATATTATCACATGATACTGATCTATCAACAATGAAAAAACAAACAACAATCAAAAATAATAAGATGGTAGACATCATAATATTTCTTATTACACCCCATTTATTAGCATATATTTCTGATCTGTAGTTCATATAAAGGATGGTGATTTGTTGTAATTTTTGAATGAATTATATATATAAATATTTAAAACAATTTTATAAATCGTCAATTAAAATGTTTTCCCAAGCTAAAGTAAAACAATTCACATTACAAAATTATCATTGGTTAATAGCAATACTTTTCTATCTATTTATTTTAAATATAACAATGATGTCTTATACAGAAATTACAAATATTTATGTTAAACTTGGTCTTGTTTTTCTTTATTCTGTGATAACATGGGGATATTTAACGTTAATTTATTTCATGTATATGCAATATGGTTATACTATTGAAAAAGCACATACTAATATTATTAATACCGCCTTTGATATACCAAGTTATGAATTTGATGCAGATGATAAAAACACAAGTAAATAAATATCTTTTTTTTTTGTTTTTTTTTACACGTGCCAAAATCAAGAGATTCTGATCATGGGAAGTACAGGTTCAACTCCTTTAGAAAGTGAAAAAGTAAATGTTATTATTTATAGAGAACATGATAAAATGCTTGTTAGAACATATGGTAACTATCCTGAATTTGAAGAACTACGAAAATTGATTGGTGGAAAAATAGAATGTTTGTCACATATAAAAGATAAGCATGATATTTATTGTGATGAAGAAAGGAAGTCAAAAAACCTATATGAAAACAAATTATTTTTTAACGACTTTAATACGGAATTATTAGGTAATGTTGTTGTTATCTCTTTAACACCAAAATAAAAAAAATCGCTCTCTCTTTTTTTTTTTGTAATAAAAATAAATAAATATCTAATCTTATTGTATGGTTTTTTAAAGGAGAAAAGAAGGGAGGGAGGAAATTTTTATGGATTCAAGAAGGAATGATAGGATTCAAGCTAGAACCGAATTTGCATTTGGTATTATGATATTTGTTTTGATAGTACTCTTTGTCATCATTATTGCTATTGCAATCTATTTTGGACGATGGAATGGTGTACAAGATGGTTCATGTATTGATTATAAACCATGTACTAATGATCTTCTTTATCCAGATCATACATGTAAAAACCCGGTGTTTCAAAATGGTACATTTTGTTCACCTGGTGATGTATGTTTTAATACATCATCTATGAGTTTTTGTATAAATGGTATTTGTCAAGGACCAAGTAGACAATGGTGTAGAGGATTCTGTTTGGTCGATTCGGATTGTCCTGATCTTCCATTTAGTGCAAGATTAAGTCCTGTAATAATCCCTGAAATTGATTGTATACAACAAAGTTGTGTTTATACTATTACTGGTGGTATGACAGATGAATGTTTAAGTTGGATTGATTTTACACCTGATAATCCTGTTGTTGCTGAAGGATGTTTAACTTTTAGATTTACAGATGAAGGATATACTTATCCACCTGGAATATGTTTAATAAGATATCAATGTGCACCTTTTAATTTTAATCCTGCTCTTACAGATACATCAGATTTAAAAATTGATCAGAATAAAACAAATGAAGATTTAGTATATCTTAAAAAGAACAATCTATTATTTAATGATATATCTGGAAAAGGTGTTATTCAAATTCGTAAAAAATTTACAGAAATTATTGGAAGATCAAAGATTAATCGTCAAAACAGAATAGATTCATTTTAATCTTATATACATTATTACATATTCTTCACTATTTGGTTGTATAATAAAATCAAGTAAAATTGAATTTTGATTTTCTTTTGATTTGAATATCATTTTATATTTATCTTTAAGAATATCAGGGATTGTATTAAAATCAAATTCTGGTATTTCTGGACGTGGTTCATCACTCTCTCCTTCTTTAAATCTTTCTTCTGAGAGAGTAGTAGATTGTATTATAATTATAAAATCAACATGAGTAAAATTTATATTTGTTCTTGTAGGTAAATGAGATATATTTGATATTTTTAATCGTATAATCTTCACATTTGAATTATTATTGTTAAAATTGGTTTCATTTCTTAATAGATTATAAGATATATCTATAATTGATGATTCACCAAGATTAATTTTATCTGTTTCAGGTGTTATGATTATATCAGTACTAGGTCCAGTAAGCATTTCATCTAATCCATATATCGTTAATTTACCTTGTGGTATATGTGGTATTGTATTTTTACCTAAACGTCCTATCATATCACCTTTCATTAAATAATTAACTTTAAATATAATAATAGTGGTTGGTCTTAATGGAATAACACTATCCTCAATTATAGAAGATACATCAATGTCAATGATATTGAGTATCTTACCTTTAAATTTATCTGATTTAATAAGATAAGAAGTTTCCATACCAGATGATAATATAATATTACCAGTTATTGTTTCAATGATACTTGATGATATTATACCATGTGGCGATGATAATGATTCTTCATCTTCTTCAACAACCATTTTATTAGGAGGAGGTGCTAGAGTCAATTCTTTTGTTGATCTTGATGATGATTGTTTATTGATATGTTTATCAATAAAATTAATCTTATTAAATTGTATACTTTTTTCACCTATACATACAGGTTTAATAAATATCTTTGATATTAATTTAAAATCATCAATTTCATCTTTTGATTCATATATCATTGTACCATATGCAATAGTATTTTCAAAATTATTATTTATATAGAGATAATGATGAAATGACCAAAAATCATTATCAATATTACATTGATTAAGATCAAGACTATAGATAATATTAATTGTTACATTATTATTTATAATCTTTTCAGGTAATAATATTGTTAATTCAATATCCTTTGTTAAGTTTAATTCTCTTTTAATATTATATTCTTTAACTTTTATACTTGTTTCTGTATTTTCATCAAGTATAGTAATAATACTATAATCACCGATATGTTCAATTTTTTTTAATTTACCTTTCATAATCATTGAATCACCTGAACTAAGTATTATATTATCATAACCTTTGTCAGATATCTCATTTCGTATAATATGATGATTCGATGATACACTTATATTATTAGATAACACAGGAATAAGATATCTATATGAAAAATACAATCCACTTATTTGAGTTAATTCTCTATCTTTTTGTAGTTTAAAAACAAGAGTATCTTGTATAAAAATTGTATTTCTATAAAAATTACCAGTTTTGGTACTCTCTTTTAATTCAAAATAGGTTAATAAATTATAAATCTCATTTTTAGACGGAGAAGACATTTTTATAAAAAAATGACTTAACTTTTTGCACGTGATAAAGACCCGATCGTTTTTAAAAAACAGATGAATAAAAAAAGAATTCTAGAAGATCCTTCTGAAGATCCTAATCACAAGAAACAAAAATGTGAACTATTTCGAAAAGTGATATTAAAAGACGACGTTAATCGCATTAACCAATTGTGTAAGAACAATAAAGGATTCTATAATAATGATAATACGGTATTATTTAATGAAATGATGTCATTTATGATGGAGAAATTAAAATATTTGTATAATAAAAATAAAGATACTATTAGGTTTTTAACTTATTTACATTATAAAAAGGGGTGTATAACAATTTCAAAGGAGGATCAGGATAAGTTTAATACAATATATATAATAATATTTATCATATCTAAGAATGAGTCTGGACAATTTAGTATTAATTTAACAAGGTGGTTAAGATTAAATACAAAGACTATACTATCCGGTATTGATTATACCGATATTAATATTACTTCACTACCATCAGAAGATCTATTCTTGCCTATTAAAAAGGAAGATGATGAGAAGAAGAAGGAAGAAGAAGAAGAAAAGAAGGAAGTTTTAACTGATTATAAGAAACTACTACCTACCATTCTATGTGAAAATTACAATATTGAAGGTGAAATGACAGTTGGTGAATCGAGTAATCGTTTGAAAACCTATCTCATATTATTTAGCAAGATATTGTTATTAAAAATTTCGTATGATTTAAATTCGGCAAAAGATAGTTATTTAATAATTAAAAAGTATTGGATTGATATTGATATTGGTATACAAAGAACACTATTTTTAACGATTGTATTGTTAGATAATCCAATGAAAGATGTTGTAGAACCAGAAGACCTTAATTCACTTAATAACGAAATCAAGTCAATTTTACACCATTCTCTATTAAATACTGTGTTTGATATTAATAATATTAACTTTCCGTTACTCAACAATTGGTTAAATTTTGAAGAATATCTCTATGAATTGGAATTACGAAGTAATGAATATAATGATTTAAATAATTCAATAAAGATATTAATAAATGATATACAATGGAAATTGGATTTAAAAAAAGCTATTATAGTAGATAATATATCATTATTAACATTTATAGAATTTACATATCAATCAATAAAATCATTATGTATAACGAATTACAAGGGATACGATGTAGTTAAGATTGATTTCAAATATTTAATATATCTACTTAACTTCAATAACAAAAATGATTTCTCAATCAAGAAATTATTACCACTATCTTCTAATGATAAGGTTGGATGGAAAGGGGTGATCGATAAAGGGTTTTTGTATTTAAATAGAGAAAACTTTGTTTTTAATGTATTACCAAAAATACAGAGATGGTTCTCTTATTTAGATTTTGTTATTAGGTTTATTAGTTTTAATTTTAATAACACTAACAAGGATAAAAGATTGGAACTAATCTATTCAAAGATAATGAGGAATTCATTCTTTGCTTATAATAAGATTTATACTAATAATCATATTATGAATTTTCTATATGTACTTGGATGTGGTGATAAATTTTATCATAATAATAAGATCAAAACAATAACTAATATACCAAATATTAAACATACAGATATAACGGATATAGAAGATTTAATAAATAATAAATTACCACCATGTATTAAATATTCTTCTCGTCCACAAACACATCTTAAAGATCCAGATAGAGTAACATTAGCAGTACAATATACAAATATTGGTATAGATTGGTCAGTAGTTTCACAAATTCACAAGAATAATGGATCATTAACTGATTTGGAGAAACAGTTTCGTTATCAAGAAAAGAAACCAAGATCATTTACATGTCATGCTATATTTAATACAAAATATCATCAAAACTTCAGATGTCCTTATGAAATTGAATATGCAGAAGAACATAATAAAAAGGATAATTATGATTTGAATGAAAAAGAAGAAATATTATCAAGATGTAGAAAATGTAATAATACAAATCATAATACACCAGCTGAATTTATATTAAATAAATTAACTATTGTTTATTTTTTTTTTTTATTTTAACATTTCTTCGGTGATTCCAAATAGATCTATTATATTAGCTTTCATTATGTCTCTTTTTTCTATTTCTTTTTTATCAGTCTCTTCACTCAAATCACTAAGATCACGTGATTCTTCACCAGATGATTCTTCACCAGATTCTTCTTCTGAATCATATTCATCTGTTTCACCAGATTCATCATATTCTCCAGGTTCACCTTGTTCACCTGATTCTCCTGATTCTCCTGGTTCTCCTGGTTCTCCTGGTTCTACATTAGGTATCAATTCCTCATCAGATGCTATAAAATCATCTTCTGATACACTTTCATCATCCCAATTATATTTTGATCCATAAGATATGAATAATTCATCATTCTTTTTTATATCTTTTATTGTCCTAATTAATACCAATGCATCGTATGCACGTATATATGTAACAGGTATTGTTTTATTCGTATGGTCTACTACAAAATATTTATCATACAATTTTTTTTTCATATCACTAATATATTCAAAATCTGCAAAAGAAATTTTCTTGTCAGTAGTCAATATACTTGAATTTAAAGAATGTAAATCGGAATATATTACGAAAAATTCACAATTATATTTTGATTTATCTCTAATATCATTAATGAATGCTCCAGCACCCTTATCAGTTAAAGATATATTGTTATTTGAACGATCAATCTCAATAACTTTATTTTTATTATCTTCTAGTTCACCTAGAATAACATAAGTATGAGATATTAATGTACGAGCATGACTTTCATAATCATCTATTAAATCAA
>Ga0206886_1109_pt1 | contig 17440 bp, 11 predicted proteins | sample Alteio_BWOrgHeat_92_FD_152952 | JGI IMG/M metagenome (GOLD analysis project Ga0206886, IMG submission 152952) | Enriched cells from forest soil in Barre Woods Harvard Forest LTER site, Petersham, Massachusetts, United States - Alteio_BWOrgHeat_Nextera2 ... | reverse complement strand
TTAATCCGCCCAGCGTGCCAAGATTCGTCACCGTGTATTCCGGCGTCGTTGGTGGCGCTGGAGTTGTTGTCGCCGTTTTCGCTGACGTTGCGACCGCAGCTTCCGCGCTGGGTGCGGCTGCGGTGCCCGGTGCGCTCACCGTAATCAAAAACGCGCGGTGCAGCCCGCCTGCATCCTCGCCATAGCCCACAATTTGTCCGCGATCATTCACGCTCCGCGCCTCACGCAGTATTTTAAAGCCCGCCGCTTTGAGTCCCTCCGCGCCCACCAGTGTATTGAGGTCTTGCACTTGGCCGTTGCTGAAGAGAACCGCGCGCTCGTTCGTCAAGGTGTTCTGCACATTTTTACTATCTGCCACAAATCCCACCACTTGCCCGGCTTTATTGATCCCCAGTGCTCCGCTCGGCCCGGTGCCAATGGTGCCCAAGTCTTTCATCTGCCCATCGCTATAAATAAACGCGTGTTGCACCAGGCCGCCTTTGCCCGTTGTTCCCACCAAGGCATCGCCTACCACTTGCTCGGCATCGTTGATCGCCATCGCCTCGCTGCCCGGGCCACCCAAAGTGCCCAAGTCCTGGCTATTACCCGCATTAAACCGCACCGCGTGCCGCTGAAGTGTGTAAGCCCCCGCTGGTGGCCCGCCCCGGCGCGAGGATGCCGAGATATTCGTGACCGGCTCTTTGATCGCGCTCGCCCCGACCACTGCACCTTTGCCGTTGATCGCCATTGCCCCGGTTTGACTCGCGCCCAAGTCTTGCATTTTTCCCGCGCTATAGAGAAACGCGCGATCCATATTGTTTTCCTTCGTTCGGCCAAAAGAATCGATGGTCAGGTTTTGCGGAATCGTGGCATAGCCGACGATTTGCCCGACATCGTTGATCGCATTTGCCCAGCTTCCTCTTCCACCCAGCGAACCCAAGTCCTGCATTTTTCCCGCGCTATATACAAACGCGTGCCCGGACGAATTGAGCCCCACCACTTGCCCGGCGTTGTTGATTCCCTTTGCCTCAAATCCCCCGAGTGGCCCGAGGTCTTGCAGCTGCCCCTGACTATAGAGAAAAGCATGGTGCGTCGCGCCGCTCGCGATGTTCAGCCAGCCGACGACCTGCCCCGCGTTGTTGATGGCGTTGGCCTCGCCGGGCGTCGTGTTGCCAGGGTTAAGGTTGGTCAACGTATAAACCGGCGTAGTGGCCTTTGCCAGCCACTGGCGGATATAGGCCTGGTCATCCGCGCCAAAGACGTTCAAGCGCACCTCGATCACTACGCTTTCCGCCAGCACTTGCGCATCCGCGCTCGTTCCCGTGTCACCCACGCGCACGCGGATGCTTTGGCCATCGTCATGTTTCAAATAAACTTCCCCGTCCGCGACATTGATTATCTCACCCCGGATTTTCTGCCCGTTCTGATTGGCAAACTCGCGCAGGCTGGCCGGGCTCGAGGGTGGAGTAGGGGCGGGCGGTGGCGCCTTGTCCGCCGCATTGATCGCCCAGTTGCGCAGAAAAGATTGGTCGTCCGCGCTAAGTTGGTCAAACCGCGCCGCAAACTGCACGCCCTCCGCCTGGAATTGCGCCTGGTCGTTCGCGCTGAAGGCATCCAGCCCGACATGAAAGCCCTTAGCGTCCACGTGCTTCAAAAATACTTCCGGCTCGTCGACTCGCACCACTTCGGCCCGGAATGTTTGCCCCTGCCGGTTGGTAAACTCATGCGAATTATCGTCCGCCGGGATAGCGTTGTCCGCCGCCGCGGCCCGGTTCATCGAGAACACCACCAGCATCCAAGCCGTCACGAACAAGGCCCGGGCAACGCTTTGCGCCATGGCCCAAGTCTGCTGGCGTAGGGGTGTCGGCATGGCAGGGGAGAGCACTACCGGGCAAGGGGGGAGTTTCCTTTTGCGACTGGGCAAAGTCAACCTATCCGCTGTCTTCGCCCGGGGCATCTGGCCCCGTATTGCCCTATCCCTTTAAACCTAGCGCTCACCCATAAAATCTTAAAATCCTTCATTTTGCCTCGACGGGCGCCCCCGCGGGCTCAGCCGCCACGACTGCGTAAACTTCCTCATCCGCGCCACCCAGCGGCCCCGCCAGGACGGGCGCGCCCAGCCACCCCACGGAGTCTATTTCAAAAACCTCCCGAAAAACCACCGGTGTCGTCGGTAGCGGTGCATTCAGGCTGACTCGCGCCGTGAAGCGCTGGCCGTCGTCCGCCACGGCCATATTGTAACGCGTCTGGGCCCATTGGGTTTTGAGTTCCTCCCATTTCTTGAACTGCACCGCCTGCGCTGCAATCAGCACCGGTGGAAAACCCAGCGCGTCCGTCACCTGTTTCATCACTGTTGCGGGGGCGCTGACCTTGCCCACGGGGTAAAACTTGCCCGTCCGCCCCACCACCACCAGCCACACCGCCTTGATTTCCCCCGTTTCCGCCGCCTCGGGGGCAAATGTCTTCGTGGTGATCTTCAGTATCGTCGGCCCAGCCTTGACCCCCGCCGCCCAGGCTGCTGCTGGTGCGGCGTATTGGTTTAGCAGAGGATCTTTCAGCCCTCCGTCTGCCTGGTACACAGAGTGGTTTGTCAGCAGCGCCGTAAGGTTACCCGCCGGGTAGCCGCTGACCATGACCGCCAGCCGGGGATTGTTTTCGACGACGTAGTGCTGCGTGCCGGCATTAATCAGCGTTTTCCCAGGGTAGTTATCCTGCGTGAGGTAAAAAATTTCGCTCACCGTCGCGATGTGCAGTTGCTCGCCCACCGGCCTGGCCTCATACGCGCTGACGTGTTGGAGCGACGCCGCAAACCGCGGTGCCGGATTCAACCCCGGCGCTTTCCACTCCAACAGCATTTGCACCATCGGCACCGGAGGTGGCTTGGGCGTTGCTGGCCTGGCAGGGCTGGTCGCTGCTGGCGTAGCTGGACTCGACACCGCCTCCGCACCTGCGCTCTGCGTCGGTGCCTCTTGCCCCCATGCCTGCATCCCCATTGCCAATCCAACAAGCAGCACACCCGAGATAAGCCCCGGAATCATTTGCCGCCCTGGTAATAAAAATCGCTTCATCACCTGCCAGAACACTTATCCCTTCCAGTTCTGACTGCAACTCTGGGAATAAAAGGCGTTATCAAAACTACTTTGCGGATATTTATGCTCTATCATCTATTCCACGACTTAATTCGATCACCAATATTTTCGATTTCTGTAACCAATTAAATCGGGTCTGCGATACACGCACATCTCGATTCCAGGTCACCCTTTGTCCGGTTTTGGAATCCAAGTGGATTTAATCGCTCCCAACGTTCCTCATTTCCGACCGTAATTCCATAGGGTAAGGCCCCATGGCGGCTTCGCCTCCATCAGAGTATGCTGCTCTCATGCTCATTAAAAATATTCTCATCGTTACCCAAGCCTGCGGGTTGCTTGGTGTGGTTTCTATCGGGCTTCTGGCCCTCTCCGGCTGTGTCGTGCAGCCCGTCGGCGAGGTTGCTGTCGTGGCGCCGGTACCGGTGCTAGTCGGGCCAGAAGTGGTTGTGCCGGTCGTCGTCGGCCCTGGTTACGCTCCTCGTGGCTACTACCGCCGCTAATTGCTGGTCGCCAGCGGACTCGTTTCCGTCCATTCCTTCCGTTAGCCCCGCGCCATTTTCTCGCGACACCGGTTCTTTCTTGTCATGAAAAAGATTCCTCTGCCTCGTTGCGCCTTTCTTCCTTCCGCGTTGCTCGGCCTCGCGCTGTTCAACGGCTGCGCCGCAGCGGCCCGTCCTACTGCTGCTCCCGCCGCCACCACTTCGGCTACGGCGTCTGCCCCTGGGCCGCGTCTCTCGGCGGAGAAAACTGTCGCGCGCAATAATGCCGCGAGCCTGCTCTTCCAACTCGTGGAAGACGAAAAAAACGTCCACGTCATCCTTCTCGTTAAAGGCAATCGCGCCGACGTGGCCAGCCTCGTTCAAGCCATCTCCGCCACTGCCGGCGATGCGTCTAAAAATCTTCTGCTGCTCGCCCAGGCCGACCCCACGCTTAATCTGCACGCCACCGATCTCCCCGCGGGCGAAGTCGCCGCGCGCGCCGCCATCGCCAAAGTCAAAACCCACCAACTTTTGCTCTCCACGGGCGACAATTTCGAATTCGCCCTCCTCCTCACCCAGGCGGACGCGCTCAGCTACGGCTACAATCTCGCCCAAATCGCTGCGGACAATTCTTCCGACCCCGTCCAGCGGCAAACCTTCACCGCCATCCGCGAGGCGATGAAAAGCCAATACCAGCAAGTTATTGCTTTTATTCGCACCTCGGCAAAATAATTGCCGTTCGTCTTTACCGGCTACTAGCCGAACACGGTAATTTTAGGGTCGTTTACTCATTCGCTGGCCTCTTCAGGTTACAGATTTCCTGATTCGCTCAGGAAAACGCCTCTGCTTGCGTGCGTAAAATTTCTCGCGCGCTTGGACAGCGTCGCGTACGCGCCAAGGCAAAAACAGTTCGTTGGTAACACGCGAATTTTTTTTGCCACACAACTGTAGCAAAAAGTTAACGGTCGTGTCGCGAGGTTGTCATATGTGTCGTGCATAGTAGTCGTGTCCGCAAGTTTTGAGAGGCCGGATGCCACACAATCCACGACCGCTCAATTTTCCTCACCGTCTTCCTCGCTCATCCTTTACCAAATTCCCACTATGAATCTTGCCCGCAAAAGCAATCTCGCGCTCCTCGCCTCGGCGATTGCGCTCCTCTGCGCACCCGCGCTCCACGCCCAGGTCCTGACGTTTGATGTCGACCTCAACACCGCCGCCCTGGCCGCGCAGGACAGCGCCAACTCTCCCTTTTACCTGGATTTCCAGTTAAATTACTTTGGCTCATCCTCGCTCTCTGACAGCGTTACCCTCTCTCGGTTCCAGTATACCGGCGGCAGCGCCTTGAGCACTCCGACCCTGAACGGATTGGCCTCTGGAAATTTGAGCAACGGGGCTTCGCTCACCGCGACTTCCGCCAGCCAGCTCAACGAGATTTTCCAGCAGTTCTCCGCCACCACCACGGACATCCAGTTCCGCGCTTCGGTTTTTGAAAGCGGTTCGGACACCACGCCCCCCGAATTTTCCGCCGCCATTCTCGATAGCTCGACCAACCCCGCGTCCCAAGTTTTCACCGATGCTCCAGACACGTTGAGCTTGGTGACCCTCAACGTCACCCCCACCAACACGCTCTCCAACGTCAATGGCTATGCGATGACCTCCTCAGCCGACGGCAATACGCCGATTTCTGGCGTCGCCGCTGCGATTTCCGTGCCCGAGCCCTCCACCTACGCCGCAATTTTTGGCGGCGCCGTGGCGTTGTTCGCTTTCTGCACGCGCCGCTTCCGCAAACTTCAGGTGGCCTAAGCCTGGCCGCCTTCATTCCCCGCTCACCATTTTAGTCCGTTACCATCACCCAACCTTCCTCCTTTGTTAGATTAATTCAAAAATACATTGCTCATGAAAATTATGTCCAACCTCCTTCGGAAATTCACCCTGGTCTGCGCCTCCGCGGCCAGCCTGCTCCCCCTCGCCGTCCACGCCCAGCAACAACCCGTCGGCCCCATCTTCTATATTCTGATGGAAAATCGGAATTTCACAGAAGGCTCGGACAACTCGGTCGCAGCCGGCTCACAACTCGTCGGCAATTCCGCCGCGCCCTATATCAACAGTCTCATCACGCCCAATAACGCGAATGCGACATTTGTCTCCTATTGCACCGCTTATCATAATGTTCTCTCCGTGTCGAACACCACCGGAGCCATCGGCGCCAATTCCATCCATCCTTCCGAGCCCAACTATGTCTGGTTCGAATGCGGCTCCAATTTGAGCAAGACCGATGACAACGATCCCTACGGCTCGGGCAAAAGTGTTCAGCAAATTGCCACCTTTTTGGCCAATAATCCCAGCTTATCCGGCCAAAATATTTCCGGTCTGCTGCAGGCCGCTGGCTTCACTTGGAAAGCTTATGCGGAAGGCACCAACCTCGTCACCACAGCCAGCGCTAATTCCAACACCGCCACCGGCAATCTGACCGTCACTCCGGAGGTGGAATCCCTCTGGACCGTGCCGCTCGCCAGCTTCAGCGGCAAGAATGTCAGCTACCTCAATCCCTACAACAACAGCACCCAGTGGAATTTCGCGTGCAAGCACACGGGTTCGTTGTTCTTCACGGACACCAATGGCAGCAACATTACCACGCCCAACACCGCCACGACGAATCCCTTCTCGGCCAACTACCCCCCGTTGGCGCAGTTGACCACCGACCTGAATAATAACACGGTCGCCCAGTTTAACGTCATCACCCCGGACCAGTTCAACGACATGCACACCGCGCTCTCCTCTCCCGGTTTCAACTATCATGGCACGCAGTACACTGGTGATCTCGCCCAAGTCGCCCAAGGGGACAACTTCCTCTCCATCGTCGTCCCGCAAATCATGGCCTCGCAAGCCTTCCAGAATAACGGCGTCATCGTCATCTGGACGGATGAGACCGAAGGCGTGAACCAAAACGACTTTAACCACACCTTGATGGAAATCGTGATCTCGAAACTGGCCAAGGGCAATGCCTACGCCAGCAACCTGAACTACACACACTCCACGGACCTCAATACCCTGCAAAAACTCTTCCAGGTCACGGCCAACACGCCCACCGGTTTCCTCAACGACGCGGCCAATCCCTCCAATAGTTCCAATGGCCAAACCGGCATCGGTTTCGGCACCGGCACTGCGTTCGACCTCTCCGACTTGTTCGTGCCCAACGTCGTCCCCTCGACCATTCCGACCATGAAGATCACGCCGAGCGGCTTTGTCCTCAATCGCCGCACCAACATGCTGACGCAGACGGTCACCATCACCAACCTCTTGACCTCGGCCATCACTGGCCCCGTTTATATCGCCGCCGGTGGCCTCTCCACCAACACCGCGCTGACCAATAAAGCCGGCATGACCAGCAACGCTGCCCCCGCTGGCAGCCCCTATGTAATGGTCACCAACGGAAACATCGCCGCTGGCGCCTCCGTCACCGTCAACTTGCAATTCAGTGTCCCGACCTCCGGCGGCATCAGCGATAACTTGTTCGTCTTCGCTGGCACTCCGTAACCCGTCGTCTTGAAAAATCGCGGCGGGGCCATCTTTAGGGGTGGCCCCGCCTGATTTTTTTTAATCAATCCATCATGTCCAAACTTTTACTTTTTCTATCTGGCGTTGTGGCGACGTCCGCCGTCGCCCTTGCGGCTAATCCGGACAGCGGCTACCTGCAAACCAACCTCGTCGCCAACAAAGCCGATTACCACGCGCAAATCGTCGACGAAAACATGATCAATGCCTGGGGCATTGCCCTGCGCCCCCCCGGGGCTGGCGGCCATATCTGGGTCTCCAATGCCCGCACCGGCTCTTCCTCCGAGTATATTGGCGATGTCGCTGGCCAGCCACTGCACCAGGACGGTCTAAAGCTCGTCAAGCTCGACCAACCCTCGTTTACCGACCACGGCTACGCCTTCGTCACCGGTCAGGCCTACAATTCCGCGAGTGATATCGCTGGCCAGCCCGAAGAATTCCACGTCGCCGGCCCCGCCGAGAACCGCAAGACCGCACCCCCTCAGTCCATCGAAGGCGGCTATTCCGGTCCGGCCAAATTCGTATTCGTGACGGAAGACGGCTGCATCAACGCCTGGAGCTCCAGCACCGCTGTTGCCATGACTTCCGCGCCGGTGATCGTTAACTATTCCAAAACCGCGTCGGCTTTCCCCAGTCGAGCCAATTGCGTTTTTTCCGGAGTCGCGCTCACCAACAACGCTTTCAACTCCGACGCCTACGCGAAAGCAGGCGGCAATCATCTCTTTGCCACCGACATGCGCAATAACGTCATCCGCGTCTTCGACCATGATTGGAAGGATGTCACCGACACTTTTCATTTCGAGACTCCTGCCAGCGTCGGTTCACTTCACCCGTTTAATGTGGTCGATCTGGGCGGTCATCTTTTCGTCGCTTACGCGCAGTTCGATCCGGCCAGTGACGAAGGTCAGGAGCAAATTGCTGGGGCCGGCTTGGGCCACGTCGTCGAATACAATGAAGACGGCACGTTGGTAAAAGATTTCCACACCCACGGCATTCTCGATGTCCCCTGGGGCATGGCCATCGCTCCCGCCAGCTTTGGCGTGTTTGCTAATGATCTCCTTGTCGCCAACTTTGGGGACGGCACCATTACGGCCTTCGATCTCGCCACCGGCGATTTCGCTGGCTACCTCCGCGACGCCGACACCAAAATAATCAGCATCGATGGCCTCTGGGGTCTCACCTTCGGCAACGGCGTCAGCCTCGGCGACGCCAACTCGCTCTACTTCACCGCTGGGCCCAATGGCGAAGAAGACGGCATCTTTGGCCGCCTGATTCCCCGCCCCGGCCAGTTGCCCAAGCCTTAGTCCGCAAAAAATTGGGTTAGGCGCGTCGGCCGTCTTTTTTCTCCCAAATATCAAGTAGCGCGCTACAGAATCGAATTACTAGTTCGTGATTGGGTCCGCCTGCACCCGCAAATACACCTGCCCGTTGCCCGGCAGCGCCACGGCGGCTTGGAATTGCGCCGTGAAACTATCCGCGTCACTTAGCTGGGTGATGTTGCCCGCGTCCACATTTGTCCAAGCCGACAAATCCGTGGAATACTGTGGCACCAATTGGTAGTCGCTCATGTTTTTGCGCGCGCGGTATATGATGGTCAGGTAATTCGTCCCGCCGTTATTCGTAAGCCCCGTCGTCGGCAGCAAGGCCGGGGTGGGGGTGGCATCCAGATTCATCGCATAGCGCAACAAGTTGGCCGTCCGCCCGCCAAACGGCGTGGCCGTGGGCTGCGCATTGGCGCCGGTTAACCCCTCGTCCGCCATCCATTGGCTCAGGTTGATCGTCGTTACGGAAATATCGCCGGTGGTGTTTAATTGGGAAGTGTCCCAACCGTAATTCACATTTGCTGGAGGCAAGGTTATGCCAGTAAACGCACCGGATAGGCTTCCACCAGCCTGAAACAAATCAAATGTGGCCCCTAGGTTCGGCAGAAAATTATTGATTAATGTAAGTGAAAGCGTGCCGTTAAGATTAAGCCCCCCGGTGATATTGATGGCGCTATATTGCGTGCCTCGAGTAGCGCCACCGAGTTGAAAGAGGGTGCTCGCATTGCCATTAAGGGTGAGATTATTGCTAAAAGCCAATAACCCGGCGCTGGTCGAATTGCCCGATTGTAAAATACCGTTAATCGTAGTGTTGCCACTAATATTGCCGTTCCCAGTAAGTTTTTGGCTCGAGCTGATGGTTATTCCAGGTGACCCCAAACTCCCGCCAGCCAGGTTTATATCGCTAGAATTTACTAATGCCCCACCTCCTGAAAGAGATAAGATTCCTCCCATAATATTGGTGATTCCGGTGTATTGGGCAGGCGACGATAAAAATTGAACATTGGTTCCTACTTTGGTCAACGAACCGCTCCCGAAAAGGGTACTTTGATAGTTCAGGTTCGGGCCATTGTTGCCGATGGTAAGCGCCACCGGCAATAAATGAGCATTGGTCAAGTTGATAGGTTCGCCTCCACTAATCCCGGCAATTGTAGCCGAGGTCAAATTGCCAAAACTGATATTACCATTAAGGAGATTCAATGTGCTGTTCTGAAGGGCCAACGAATTGCCTAGTATTAACGTGCCAATGCCGTTATTTGTTGTGTTGCCCGTATAAGTGTTTGATCCATTCAAGGTGAGGTTGAAGTTAGACGATGGCGCTATTGTGACCTGGCCACTACCTTGTATCACTCCATTGAAGGTACTATTGGTAGTAAGGGTGAATGTCAGCGTACCATTGTTGGTGATGTTTCTTGTTAACGATGCCGCATTCACTGAAAGAACCAGTGTGCCAGCATTGATGGTCGTATTGCCGGCATAGGTATCCACTCCGGAAAACGTTAAAGTGCCAGTGCCAGTTTTGATAATCGACCCCGGGCCAGACAAGTTTCCGCTATACCCAGAGAACTGATTGCCTCCGCCGAGGGTTAAGGTGACGGCCATCGCATTGGCATTGGCCAATGCGAGGTCTTGGTTGCCACGCAATCCGCCCATTGTCGCACTTGTTAAGGTGCCAAAATTTAGCGTGCCCCCGCCGGTATTGTAAATCAATACGCTATTGGCGAGTGCTTGGGAATTGCCAAGAGTCAGAGTGCCTGCACTCAAGGTTGTCGTCCCGTTGAATGTGGAGACTCCGCCCAGGGTCAGATTGTTTGTCCCCGACTTTATAAGTGTGCCATTGCCGAAGATGCTTCCACTATAACTGCTATCGCCTCCTTGGTCGAATTGAAGTGTTCCATTGGCAAAAATATTTGTGGCGATTTGTGACGTGTCACCGGTGAGAATCAGCGTTCCATTATTTATAGACGTGGAGCCTTGTGCGGTGTTGCTTATCATTACCAGCGTTCCACCGTTAATTATAGTTGTACCGGAATAAGTATTCAGCCCAGTCAGAGTAAGAGTGCCAGTCCCGTTTTTAGTCAATGAGCCATTTCCTGAAATCACCCCGCTAAAAGTGGTGTCCTGATTATTGGCACCCACGGTCAGCGTCACGGATGCGAGAGTATCAAACATGGCCAAGTTCTGGTTCCCGCTCAGCCCGCCCAAAGTCACAGATGACATTCCGTCCAAGTTCATCGTTCCTCCAGTATAAATCAACGTGCTGTTTTGTAGTGTAAACGAATCCCCCAAAACGAGTGTACCAGCGCTAAGTGTGGTGCTTCCTGTGTAAGTATCAGCCCCATTGAGCGTCAATGTGCCGCTGCCGATTTTGGTCAATGATCCGCTGCCGCTGAGCACGCCCGACCAGGTGGCGTTAAAACCCTGCGTGTCTAAAATCGAGGCCGTGGCAGCCGAGACGAGCGTCGCATTGATCGAAGTCGTGAGCTTGCTGCCCTTGACCTGCACCGTGCCATCCGCCCAGTTAAATGCATAGGTGCCCACTCCTGCGGATAAGCCATTCGTCGCGCCCACTTGCAGTACGCCGCCGGATTGCAAGTTGACCGTTCCCGATGACCCGTGAAAAACCGCCAGCTCCATCGTCCCTGCATTGACGACTGCGCCGCTCGAAATCGTCAGGCAGCCCGTGCCGAGATTACCCACGACTAGGCCTCCCGACCCCAAATTGAAGGTGGAGTTCGTGCCGGTGATAATCGCCGTGCCAATGCTGTCAACATTATCGCCAATGATGCCGCCATCCCCCGTGGTTACATTGCCGCCGCTGGAAACGGTCAGAGTGCCATTGCCATATTCGCCCACGTCCACCGTGTTGACGCCCATGCTCCACGTTGAATTGGCCCCCGTCACCAGCACGGTCCCTGTGGCTCCAGTAAAATCGGCGATAAAGCCGCCGCCGCCATTTGTCACCTGGCCGCCGTTGGAAATAGTCAGCGTCCCGGTGCTGCTGTTGCCCACGAAAAGATTATAAATGTTCAGATTCCATGTTGAATTGGCCCCCGTCACCAGCACGCTGGAACTGGTCGGGCCGGTGGGAGTGCTATCGCCAATCGAGCCCGTATCACTAAGAACGGTGCCGCCATTGGAAATCGTCAGTGTGCCATTGCCGTTTAATCCCACATGCAGCATCGTGGCAGGGCTCGTCCCATAGCCTGCATTCCACGTCGAATTAGTCCCGTCCACCAGCACCGTGCCGTTGCTCCCGGATTTATTGCCGAGCACCGCACCCACGAAACTCGTCACATTGCCGCCGTTTGTGATGTTCATGGTCCCGGTGCCGAAATTGCCGATGAAAAACTGTGTCGCAAAAAGATCGGTCAGTGCCACGTTCCACGTCGCGTTGGCACCGGTGATGGTGGCCGTGCCATTGCTGCCCGCACTATTGCCAATATTCACCAGGGGGCCATTGCTGGCCACTGTGCCACCATTGGAAATCGTCAAGCTTCCCGTGCCGGTTTGCCCCACAACCATCTGGTTCGAGCCCAGGTTCCAGACCGAATTGGCCCCATCCACCAGCACCGCGCTGGTCGCCGCCGTGCTGTTGCTGATCAAGACATTTCCGCTAAAGCTCGTGCCCGCCGTCACATTGCCGCCATTGGAAATGGTCAGGTTGCTCGCCGTCGTTTGCCCGATGGTCATGGTCTTAAAGCCGGTAATTTTCGCCCCGGCTCCGCTCACCACCAATGTGCCGCCATCCACCGTTGTATTGTCCGCGTAGGAACTATTGCCCGTAAGGGTCAACGTCCCCGTGCCGAATTTGTGCAGCGAACCCGCGCCCGAAAGGTTGCCGCTATACGTCGTGTCCTGGTTATTGTCTCCCACCATCAGCCCCACCGCCTTGGCCGTTGCATTCGCCAGCGCCAAATTTTGGCTCCCGCTCAATCCACCCAAAGTCGCCGTCGTCAGGCTGCCAAAGCTCAAATTTCCACCGGTAAAATTCAGCGTGCTATTCTGCAGGGCCAGAGAATTGGTAATTGTTAGCGTTCCGGCGCTGACGTTCGTATTTCCCGAATAGGTGTTGGCTCCGCTCAGCACAACCGAACCCGCCCCGTCGGTAGTCAAATTAACGCCGCTACCTGAAATGCTGCCACTAACCGTCAGAGTTTCTCCCGCGCCCACGTCCCATGTTTGCGAAGTCGCCAGGACAACGCTGCTCGCGATAGTCAAGTTCTGCGTGGCCTGGGTCAAGTCAATCGCATTGGCGATCGAAAGATTGCCCAGGGTAAGCGAGCCCGCACCTGCGCTGATCGTGACGGCTTGGGCTGGGTTCAAAATTTGAATTGCGCCAAAAACCGCGCCACTCCCGATGCTCGCGGAGAAGTTTGTGGCGAGAGTGTTATTCCATACGCCAATTGTGCTGGAATCGGGCACCGAGCCCTCATTCCAACTTGCCGCTTGGTCGAGGCTCGTGGTGTTATCCGCCTTGGTCAGGATCGCTTGCCCCGAGGCCTGTGATGTATGCAAAATCAATCCCGCCAGCGCGAATGACCAGATGCTAGGGTTCCGGCAATACGAAAACCGGTTGCAGAATTGTGAAATCCTGCGCCAAAGGGACGCAACATGCATAAGGTTCACTGGCAATAAATTAACGGGCGCGTGTGGAGGCCAAATTGGGTGGGTAACCCCAGATTAAGATACCTGCCCTAACGTAGTCAACCCTCCCGGCCCAAGACGGCTTGGTGAATGAAGCCTAACCATGCCAATGATGGAGTGACTGGCCTCCACATTTTTGCATCTCCCTCCCGTTTACCATTCTATCTCATCCTCCTTAGCCTGCCAGACTCCCGCAGATTTGCTTGCCGCTCATTTTTACCACCGCATAATACTCCCTCAATCAAGCCGCCGCGACTCGCACCGGCCAAAACGAATTTTAAACACTTTGGGGGCGTAGCTCAGCCGGATAGAGCAGCAGTTTTCTAAACTGCCGGTCGGGGGTTCGAGTCCCCCCGCCCCCACTTTTTTTGCACGAATCAATTAGTCGCAAGCACTATCCGGTTTTCAGCGTTCGTTTCCCGCTCCGTTCCGCTCACTTCTTCTTCGTCCCGCCCAACTGGCAGATCAATTGATATTCCTCCGGCGTCACCGGTAGCACTGACAACCGGTTGCCCGGCGCCAGCAGCCGCATTTTTTTCAGCCCCGCCTGTTCGCGGAGAGTCGTCAGTGGGACAAATTTTGGAAACGCCGCCACAAAGTGCACGTCCACCAGTGTCCAGCGTGGGTCTGCGCGCTTCGCGCCTGCGTCGTAAAAATCCGACTTCGGGTCAAACTGTGTTTCGTCGGCGCGCGGCGCGCTCGCCACCTCGGCCAGCCCCGCCACGCCGGGAATCTCGCAGCTCGAGTGGTAGAACAACACGCGGTCGCCCACGCGCATCGCGCGGATGAAGTTTCGCGCCTGGTAATTGCGCACCCCGTTCCATGGCTCGATCCCGCCCGCGCGCTTTTCCAGGTCGGCCAGCGAAAACGTGTCGGGCTCCGTTTTCATGAGCCAGTATTGCGGTGGGTTTTTCATCAAAAAAAGGGTGGGGCGCCGTTGTCGGCGCCCCATAATGTGGATACTAAAAATACCAGTTCCCAGGGGCCGTAAGCCGGATTCTGTTCTGGCGGGCGCCTCGCGGCATTCCCGCCGCTCATTCATTTCTCTGCCGCCGCGGCCTTGCGACTGCGGCGGTCGCGCGTAAAGCGTCGTGCGACTTACCCGGGACCGTTGGACGGGCCATCTGGTCCCCTATTTGGTCTTGCACCGGATTGGGTTTATCTTGCCCCCGGCATTGCTGCCGGGGCGGTGGGCTCTTACCCCGCCTTTTCACCCTTGCCGTCCGCGCTTGCGCGCGGCTTGGGCGGTTTGATTTTCTGTGACACTATCCGTCGCCCGGCTTTATGCCGAACGCCCCCGTTTTCACGGGGAATCCTGCCCTATGGTGTCCGGACTTTCCTCTCGTCACCGCCGGGGCGATGGCGAGCGAATGAACATCCCCGGGAACTGGACTCTCAATCTATCCCATTTTCCCCCGCCTACGCAAGTTCCAATGGGGGAATGGCGAGGGGTGGAGTCATCTTGCTAGGCTTCAGCTTAAAGTCGGAACCTAACGAATCTCACTCCATAAATTATGGGGAACGCTAAGGGTGGCGCTAAATCACCGAGCGTTGGGCGTCAGTCAGAGATCGCAAACAGGGCGAGAAAAAAATCGGTGCAAAACTAAGCAGCTGACCCAGCATATGCATGTTGAGGAATGGTAATTTCCGCTGGCGTTAGGTCAATTCGACTAGCGAAGTGAGGGCTGATTACCTGATTTAACTTTTTGATGCTCATGCTTACCATGCCAACCATCTCAACCCCGATTACTTCACCGCTTTTATCCAGGTCTACACATAATGGGAATTGTCTGCCCCCCAAGTCGTGCGTTTCAGCGACCTTTTCATTTGAGAAGCGGATATAAACCGCTCCTACCGTATGGTCATATTCAACCACCGGCTTGCTTTTTGCGCGAACGCGTAATTGGCCCTTAATTATCTTCATGGGAGTCTTTGGCAATCAAAGTTGGCCTAAAACAACTTATCAACCAAATTTCATTTTTTCTATGCTCAATGACAACTATAAGCTTTCCACCATCATTTGTCGACTTTGTTAATCGTGTAATGTTCCCGCCATTCTTCCCCTTGCCCTGTATCTCCCTTGTGTCTGGCGTACGCACAACCTCTTTGCATTCATTTATATCTATATTTCTTTCAATCAGGCGTGCCCTAAAATGCGATGTTAAATGAAAAATATATTGGATGCCGGACATGAATAAAGTTCTCCAAGTAAACCACTCTGGTCAAACAAAGATTGAGCAAACTCGTGACCACCATTTCAATTAAAATGCTGCTGTTTTTATCCAAGTCAAAGGGTTTCCTCCTTCCCGCTTGCCTCCGCCCCGCCATAATGATACAATCAGGTATGCCTACTAACCTGACTGACCCTCCCACTGATCTGCCTCCGTCCACTCCGTCCTCGCGCACCCGTCGCGGCAAAATCGCCCGCCTGCCTGCCGCCATCCGCGATGAGCTCAATCGCCGCCTCGACAATGGCGAGGTTGGTGCTCGGCTCGTCGCCTGGCTCAATAGCCTGCCCGAAGCCCAAAAAATCCTCGCTGCCGAATTTTCTGGCTCATCCATTAACGAGGTCAACCTTAGCCACTGGAAGCAGGGTGGGGGTTTTGCAGATTGGTGCCACTTGCAGGAGGCGATGGATCTCCTCCGCACCTTCTCCGAGGAGTCTACCGAGCTTGCCCAGGTCTCTAGTGGGCAATCTCTGGTCCACCTGCTTTCCGCCCCGCTCGCCGTGGCCGTTGGGCGTTCGTTGCGTTCGGCTCCCATTCAGGTCGAGCCCGACACCTCCCATCTTCGCTCGCTCGTTCCCCTCGTCCGCGAACTGGCCAACCTCCGCCGGATCGAGCAACGCGAACTTCACCTTCGCCTCGATCGCGAACGGTGGGAAACCGCCCAGCGTGAGATCGCTGAGGAAAAAGCAAAAAAAGCGCAGGAGGAGAAGGAATGGGAGGAAGGTCGCGCCGAGCGCGAGGCCGAACGCGACCGCTTCGTTGCTAAGATGATGGGTCGGCCTTACGAACCTTGAGCCACCTCCGCAGCCACCTTCTAAAGGTCAATTAAGGTTAATAAAGCCAAATTAAGCCAAAAAAATTGAGAGGTATCTGATTTCAAGCGTGTCTCAAACTCAAAAACAACCGACGAGACCAACGGTATCGTACAATTTTGATTCATTGCTTTTGCATTGGGGAGGGGCGTCGCTTGCGACATCCCATTAAAAGCCTCTCCAAATGCTGTCATTGCCCTAACCATTGAATCCATCTAATACTGTCCTCCTCCTTATGGCTTCATCTTCTCCTGGTCGTATGTTGCTCACGGGTGCCTCCGGGCTCGTGGGCCGCGCGGTGGCTTTGCGCTGGCGCGCCCTTGGTGGCGACGTCGTCGAGCTGGCTCACCAGCCGCGGCCAGATGCATTAACCTGGAATCCCGAAAAAGGCGAATTTCCCGCCGAGGCCTTGGCAGGGGTCAATGTCGTCGTGCACCTCGCGGGCGAAAATATCGGCCAGCGTTGGTCCGCCTCTTCCAAAAAGAAAATTCACGACAGCCGTGTCTTGGGTACGCGCCTCCTCGCCGAGCGTATCGCCGCATTGCCCGCCGACCAGCGCCCCCGCGTTTTTATTTCCGCTTCTGCCATCGGTTTTTACGGCTACTCGCGCAAGGAAGTGGTGGACGAAAGCGCCGCCCCCGGCACCGGATTTTTGATGGATGTCACTTGCGCGTGGGAGGCCGCCACCCGGCCCGCCGTCGCTGCGGGCGTGCGCACCGTGTATGCGCGTTTCGGCGTCGTGCTCGCGCGCCAGGGTGGGGCAGTGGAGCAATTGCTCAAAGTCTTTCACGCGGGTATGGCGGGCCCCGTTGGCTCCGGCACACAACGCATGAGCTGGATCGGCCTCACCGATGTCGTCGAGGCACTGCTCTTTGCCATTGAGCACGAGCCCTTGCACGGTCCGGTTAACTTCGTCGCGCCGCAGGCCTGCACGAATCGCGAGATCACGGAGTTGATTGGCCGGTTGATTAAAAAATCCGTCAAGCCGGCTGTCCCGGCATTCGCGCTCAAGCTCATGTTTGGCGAGATGGCGACGGAGACGATGCTTTCCGACCTGGCGGTGAACCCCACCAAGTTGCGCAACGCGGGCTTCGTCTGGCGGCATCCGGATCTGGAGTCGGCGCTGCGGTTTGAGTTGGACGCGGAAGCCTCCGTGCGCCCATGACCCACCCGTATTTCCTTCTACAGCCTTTGCTCTGGTCGGTGGGTTTTGCGGTCGGCGGCATAGTGCTCAAACGCGCCATCGAGGGCGGCGCCGGAGCCCTGCGCATTGCCTTTTTAAATAATCTGACCATCGGGCTGATGTTTCTTCCCGGCGTGCTCTTGCTG
>Ga0206886_1108_pt1 | contig 17557 bp, 17 predicted proteins | sample Alteio_BWOrgHeat_92_FD_152952 | JGI IMG/M metagenome (GOLD analysis project Ga0206886, IMG submission 152952) | Enriched cells from forest soil in Barre Woods Harvard Forest LTER site, Petersham, Massachusetts, United States - Alteio_BWOrgHeat_Nextera2 ... | reverse complement strand
ACCAGATACGTCAAGAGAGCCAGTTCGAATCGATCATCGGCAAGAGCGCGCAGATGCTCGACGTCTTCAAGACGATTTCGAAGATCGCCGACTTCAAGACGACGGTTCTCATCGCAGGGGAAAGCGGCGTCGGCAAAGAGCTCGTCGCAAAAGCGATCCATGCGCGTTCGAGCCGGAAAAATGCGCCGTTCGTCGCGGTCAATTGCGGAGCGATTCCAGAGAACCTGCTTGAGAGCGAACTCTTTGGCCATAAGAAGGGCGCGTTCACAGACGCGACGAGCGACCGAAAAGGGCTCTTCGAAGAGGCCCATACGGGGACGCTTTTGCTCGACGAGATAGGCGAGTTGCCGCTCAATCTTCAAGTGAAGCTTCTGCGTGTTCTGCAGGCTGAAACGATCCGAAAGCTCGGCGACACGCGCGATGTGAAAGTCGACGTCAGGATCATCACAGCCACCAACCGTGATCTGAGCCTCGAAGTCAAAGAGGGGCGTTTTCGCGAAGACCTCTTCTATCGCCTGAACGTTCTCCCGATCACGATTGCGCCGCTTCGTGTGCGCCGCGAAGACGTCAATCTTCTCATCGAGCACTTCATCGCGCGCCACAACACGCGCCTCGGCACACAGATTCGCGGTCTCACGAGCGAAACGCGGAAGCTCCTTTTGGACTACGCGTGGCCGGGAAATGTGCGTGAACTCGAGAACACGTTGGAGCGCGCGATTGTCTTAGCCGACGGCGAATTGCTCAACGTGACCGACCTGCCGGAACGGATCCGAGACAGCCTCGATCCTGTTCAGCAGCAGCTTGCGACAAGCGAGCTGTCGATCAAAAAGACGACGCATATCATTGAAGAGATCCTGATACGGCGGGCGCTTCAAAAGACAAAAGGGAACAGGACGCGGGCTGCGGAGATCCTTGAAATAAGCCACCGCGCGCTTCTGTATAAGATCAAAGACTATAAGATCGAGGATTAGAAAGAATGCCGCTACCTACGCGACATGGAGTGCGCGCCGTCATCGCGGCGGTGATCGCGATGGCGATCGTCGTACTGCCTATGGACTCACGTGCGACCGATGACACGGTTGTTCACGGGGGGGATCTCTCGCTGTCGGCGAGACTGATATTCGGGGACCGCACGCCGGTAAGGGGCAACTGGACGAGTGTCGTCGTGACTGTGGAAAATCACGGGACTCAATCGTTCTCGGGCACGATCCGGGTCTACCATATCAGCGCTCCTCTCCATGCCTCCCGTTCGACATCTGCCAACACGATGCACGCCGTGACGCCATTCTATGTAGCGCCGGGCGGTCACTCGCTCGTTCAAGTGCCCATACTTGTGAGCAACTGGTTGTTAACAGACAAATTCAAAGTGGATGCCTTCGATGCGCGTGGTGAAACAATCGCCCAAACAGAAACGTCATCGAACAAAGATCACGACATCGGTAGTCTCGTCGTTGTCGCCCCCCCATCGAGATCGCGAACTGCACTGCCCGATAGGATCGGAGGACGACTAGCGGAACCAACGACTCTTCTGGACCTGATGCAGGTCAGGGGGGAATTCGATCCAAAAAAAGGGGAAATCCTCAGCAAAAAGTTTGATTTGCTCGGAAACCTCCAGGAGGCGTCGACGCTTCTCATTGACTCAGAATCTCTCGCACGTTTCCCAGCAAAGCTTCTCGCGATATTCACGAGCTGGACACACCCCTTCCAAACGCCCCTCCACCAACGCCGTAAACAGAGACCACGTTGACCCTGTTATCACCATGAATCATGATGATACCACCATGGTGCGTACCCAGATATCATTCGATGCAGGTCTCTACCGCGACGCCCAGCGTGCCGCGAAGAAGAAGGGGATTTCGCTCGCAGAGTTGTGTCGTCGGCTCCCCCCAGGGCCGGCGCATCATCCGATATGTCGCCCTACGTATGCACACGTATTGGCCGATCATTGGGAGGGAAACGCTCTCATAACCAGTGTCATCCTGACGATGGGGTCCCTCGGCTGCGCCTAAGAAACGACGTCACCCTCTTGAAGAGGAAACGAACTGGGAGCAGGGGAGCTGGGGAGAGGTCATCTCTTCAATCGATGCTTTTTTGCGTAATTCCCTCCCTATCTCCCCATCTTCCAGTTCAATTTTCTCGGCTTGCGGTGGGAGATCATTCGCTTTCGGTGAAGCCATGACGACCCCGGTTTCTTTCTCAATGAGCGCACGCCGCGCGTGAGAACTCGGAAGGGTTGCAACTCGAGTTCGCCCGCTCCGAACGATGATCCCCCATTGGGGAAACGCCTTTCGCCCGCTCCGAACGACGATCCCCCATTGGGGAAACGCCTTTCGCCCGCTCCGGACGACGCTCCCGTTGCATGGAATCGCCAATTGGTATGTTCTGGTCGCATGGCAAGACAGACCTACACGCAACATCGACTCGCGGGCGCGAGCGTATTTGAAAGGCTGAAGGCGACGGGAGGTCCCGTTCCATCGCTTTTGAAAAAACCACTCGCAACATTCAAGAAAGCGCACGCGGCATTGGATGCGGTGAGCAAGCAAGTCGAGCTGGCGAGAGTCAAGCGCGATGAAGCCTTGGTAGCCATTGGAGCCGCGGACACCGCTCTCGACGGGAACGTTAGGAAGCTTGCCGATGCGCTCGTGGGTGCAGGCATAGGGACACGAATACGCCCGTTTGCAACGCTGTCGCCGCTCACACCTTCGGCGATGACCGAGCTTGCGTATGCCAAAGAGGTCAACGCTGTGCGATCGCTTCTCGCAAAGATTGAAAGGAAGAAGAATTTCGCACGTTCCTCCTCACTGCTCCAAAGCTGCTCTCGCTCGGCAGACGCCGTCGAGAAGGCGCTCAACGCGCTCACCCGTCCGCAGGCGCACTACCAGAAAGCGCTCGCCGAACGAGATGCGCTGCTTGTCGATTGGACCAAGGCGTTCAACCAATTGAAGAAGTACGCGGCCGTCGCGTGGGACGACGATGGAGCCACGGTCAAAGTTCTCTTCGCGGCTCCGCAGGCGATTCAGGCACCCAAGAAGAAGCAAGCGCGCAAAGCGAAACCGGTGAAGGCGCCTCCGACGGATCCGGGGCACGTTTAACTTTTCTGGCCGTGACGGCGAGAAGGCGAATGCGGTGCTCGAGCTCCGAGTGACTTCTCGCGAAATTGTGGTCATAATGGTTCCTATGCGCACAACGTCGCTCGTCGATGCGAAAACCCATCTGTCAGAACTCGTCGATCTGGCGGAGCATAAAAAGCAACGGATTATCATCTGTCGTCACGGCAAGCCCGCTGCGGCGATCGTCCCTGTTGAAGTCGCTCACATGCCTCTGGAACATGTGCGCAACACGATGTCTCTCAAAGATGCGCGCAAGCTTCTTCGCCGAATCGCTTCCTATTCGAATTCAGGCGTTGACCCGATGAATGACCTCTATGCGAGCCGCTCGCGATTCGATCGCTCTCTCAATGAACGCGCCAAAGAACGCGCCAAAGAACCCTGATGGCACGTTACGTACTCGATGCATCGGTCATGATCGCGGCGAACCGACCAAATGAGCCGGATCATTATCCTTCTGTCGCCAGAATCGAGCGAGCACTGACCGGCGATGACGAGCTTGTTCTTCCTGTAACGTTCGGAATAGAAATCGCGGGGGCTCTGGGGCGCGCGAATGTTACTGAATTGGAAATTATTTCGCTTCTCGACGCGTTGAGTCGCCCTCCGCACACGCTTGTAACAATCGGACCAAAACGATCCCGGATGATCCAACGTATGGCGGTGTCGACGAAGCTGCGAGGCGCTGACGCGATCTATGTATGGACGGCCGCGCGGTACGGAATCCCGCTGTGTACGCTCGACCGTGAGATGGCGCGACGAGCAGCTGCTCTCTGCCAAGTCATGACGCCGTAAGGGGCCATGCAAAATTAACTTCCTGGCATTTTGAAAGTGAACGAGTGTCATCCTGAAGCCGCAGGCTGAAGGATCCCCCAGTTAAACAGGGGGATGCTTCACTTCGTTCAGCATGACACAGGCCCGAGTATAAGATCCAAAACGGGATGTTATTTTTGCACGGCCCCTAACTTCGGATCGTTGTCCACTTCATCGGCAATGGTTAAGTAGACTTGTGGCCGTGACGGCGAGAAGGCGAATGCGGTGCTCGAGTTCCGAGTGACTTTGCTCGGAGCACAAGTCGAAGTGCCTCATTTACGGTTGCATCATCTTCGAATGCTTCCGCAACGTCGTCATCAAGTTTTACGAAATGTTCGGATCTAAGAAATCGTTCGAACAGTGTCGCGCGTCCTGTTGCACCGATCCTTTTGGCGTAAGGATTGGGTTTTCCTTTGCCGAGCTCATATTCCTTTTTCATTTGTTCACATTTCCTCCACGTGGCGACGCTCTTGTCGAGTTGCTTCCCGAGCACTGATGAGGCGCAAACGACTCCCACGTTCGACGTGCACAACCAGAAGCGTGCGTCTCGCGGCTGACTGACCGACGAGCAGAAATCGATCTTCGGATTCGATGCAATCGGGATCGTCGAACAATCTTGCGTGAGCGTCTGCAAAAACAGTCGCAGCTTCCTCGAACGAAACACCATGTTTTCGACGATTGGACGCAGCTTTCGTCGAATCCCACTCGAACGAGAACTCGCCTGCGACAAATCGAATGATCGACACACACCGACTGTACCGAAGCCACGCGCTCATTGCACACACATCGTCGCCACGAGCTGATACCGTGCACATTTCGGCGCGCCGTACTTCGCCAAAACGAACGCCAAAAATGAATGATAGAGGAGAACAAGAATGAAACGATTCGTTTCAATGTTGTGTATCGGGCTTGGCTTGACAGCCTGCGGGCAAACGAACTCCTCCGGCACCAACAACGCGGCCACCGTCGACAGCGGGACCACGATCGTGTTGCCTGTCGCTGTCGATTTTCCGAGCACCGGGTCGTGCGCAAATGGGCGCATGATGTGCGGCGGCGGGTGTGTCGATCCGTTGAACCATCCGCTCAATTGCGGGGGATGCGGTCAAGCATGCAGCAGCGGTCAGGTATGCATCGGTGGACAGTGCACGACAGGCTGTCCAACGGGACAGACGACGTGCGATGGCCTATGCGTTTCGCTGTCGACATCGACGAAACATTGCGGCGCTTGCGGGACGGCATGCGGCACGGGGCAGGTCTGCGTGAACGGAGGATGCGCTACGCAATGCCCTTCCAATCTCCAGCCGGCAACGACGTATAGCAACGAGGGGCCGGTTCTCAGCTGTGTGTCGCTCAGTTCCGATTCGAACAATTGCGGTACGTCAGGGACCGTTTGTGCAAATGGGACCGCATGCCAAAACGGCGCATGCACAAACACATGCTCGGGGGCTGTCAATTGCAGCGGCGTATGCACGAATGTCGCTTCCGACCAGAACCACTGCGGTGCATGCAATCATGCATGTTCACCGACGCAATTGTGCGTGAACGGCGCATGCACATCGTCCTGCCCCACGGGATTCACGCAATGCGGACGGAGTTGCGTCGACACGATGAACAATGTTCTCGCGTGCGGCAGCTGCACGAATGAGTGCGCCAACGGCCAGGCATGCGTCAACGGCGCATGCACGACGACGTGCCCTGCGGGGTACACGAACTGCGGCGGCGCATGCGTGCAGACAACGTCGAACAGTTTGAACTGCGGCAGCTGCGGCCATGCGTGCGGACCGACACAGAGTTGCATCGGCGGGGCATGCCAGTCGGCGTGCAGTTCGAGCAGCTTGTTGTGCGGTGATCGATGCGTTTCGGATCGCAATTTTACGCAGTGTGGCTCGTGCACAGCGTCGTGCAGCGGCGGTCAAGCATGCTACGCGTCCACGTGCGTAGGCGCGTGCCCCTCTGGATTTTCGATGGTCGGTGGCGTGTGTGTTTCGTACGCCGCGGACAACTTGAATTGCGGCACACCTGGCAACGTCTGCCCCGCCGAGAAAACGTGCATCAATGGTTCGTGCACAGCGTTCACGGCAAGTGGTGTCATCAAGGATTGCAACGGGCGCGCTGCAAACGTGTCGAACGACACGAACAACTGCGGCGCGTGCGGAACCGTGTGTGCAGCAGGGCAAGTCTGCTCGCTTGGGCAGTGTCTCGCCAATTGCGGCCCCTATACGCTGTGCGGTTCAACGTGCAGCAACACGCGCAGTGATTTCTACAATTGTGGAAGTTGCGGCACAACGTGTCAGCTAGGCCAGGTTTGCCTCGAAGGGCAGTGCTCCGCTGTGAATGCCCCGCCGATCTCATGGATGAACGGCGCCTATACGAATTGCGGCGCATCGCTCGTCAACATCCAATCCGACAGCAACAATTGCGGAGCGTGCGGCAACGTTTGCCCGAACGGTCAGGCCTGCCAAAACGGCGCCTGCTCCACCGCTTGCCAAGGTGGAAGCAACTACACTCTTTGCGCCCCTGGAACGTGCGTCGATCTGACGACGTCGACCACCAATTGCGGTGCGTGCGGCACCACGTGCAAAAATGGGCAATTGTGCGTGAGCGGATCCTGCTCGCCCGCTACGCCAACGTGCGCCGGAAGCGCCAGCGTTCAACTCTGCGGCGGAACGTGCATCGACACCAAGTCCAACAGCGCAAACTGCGGCACGTGCGGCACCGTCTGCCCGGCCGGTAACTTCTGCTCCAACGGAGCGTGCACCACGACGTGCGCGTCAGGCTTAACACGTTGCGGTTCGAGCTGCGTGAATGAGCAGACCGATGCGACCAATTGCGGCGCATGCAGCAAACGCTGCGCAAACAATATGACATGCAAGAGCGGTCAATGTAGCCAATAACGAGGTATCCCCCCTGGCCGTGAACAACGCCGCCAGGCCGCCAGGGGGGGTAGCTTCTCGCGATCAACCCCACCACGTAATGCACGGATAGCTGCGGATCGCCGAGTCGGGGGTAAGGGGCCATGCAAAATTAACTTCCTGGCATTTTGAAAGTGAACGAGTGTCATCCTGAAGCCGCAGGCTGAAGGATCCCCCAGTTAAACAGGGGGATGCTTCACTTCGTTCAGCATGACACAGGCCCGAGTATAAGATCCAAAACGGGATGTTATTTTTGCACGGCCCCTAACGATCCCCATTCCGCGCGCGATAGACTGCGCGACAAGCATGCGATCGAATGGATTCGTGGATATCTCCCAAGCAGAGACGACGCTCAAATAGACCTGGATGTCTGGATCGCGAAGTCGAGCACGGACGGTATCCGGCACACATGCGTCGCCGGCCGTCCACCAGAGGAACGTGCATGTGTCGATGAGGAGAGCGTTCACGCTTCCCAGCCTGCGAGTTCGTCGTCGGTTAATGGCGCGTTGATGTCGGCCGGAACATGAAACTCGCGATCGATTCCCCATGGCCGCTGCCGCTTGAGACGTTTTGGCAGAGTACGGATCTCGGCGATCGGATCATTGTTTTTGCAGAGGAGAAGAACTTCTCCAGGTTTGAGGATCGCGAGATATCTCGAAAGGTGGGTTTTCGCCTCGTGAATATTGATCCGTCTCATAGTTCAACGGTGAACTAGACACTGAACCAAGTCAAAACTACCCCATCATCCCCGCAAGATACTGCCCCGTGAAACTCTCCTTCACGCGCGCGACATGCTCCGGCACCCCTTCTGCGATCACGCGCCCACCTGCGGCCCCCCCTTCTGGGCCGATGTCGATGACCCAATCGGCGCACTTAATCACGTCGAGATTATGTTCGATCACGATGACAGTGTTCCCAGCATCGACGAGACGCCCGAGGACGACGAGGAGCTTCTCAACATCCGCGAAATGCAGGCCGGTCGTCGGTTCGTCGAGGATATACGCCGTCCTTCCCGTGCCTACGCGTGACAGCTCGCGCGCGAGTTTGATCCGCTGCGCCTCGCCGCCAGAGAGCGTCGGGGATGGCTGGCCGAGTTTGACGTAATCGAGGCCGACGTCGTGGAGCGTACGCAGCGGGCGGATGATTTCGCGGTGGACTTCGAATTGCGACATCGCTTCGCGCACGCTCATTGCGAGCGTTTCGGCGATGTTTTTCCCTTTGAAACGAACGCGCAGAGTCGCTTCGTTGAAACGCGATCCGTTGCACGCGTCGCACGTCACGTAGACGTCAGGAAGAAAGTGCATCTCGATCCTGCGCTGCCCATCACCGCCACACGCTTCGCATCGCCCCCCTTTGACGTTGAACGAAAACCTCCCAGCCTCGTATCCAAACGCGCGCGCTTCGGACGTACTCGCGTACACGTTTCGGATCGCGTCCCAGACTTTCGTATACGTTGCAGCGTTCGATCGCGGCGTTCGACCGATCGGCTGCTGGTCGATGTTGATGACTTTGTCGACATGCTTGATCCCGTCCACACGCGTGTGGGCTCCGACATGTTCGCGCGAGTCGTTGAGGGCGCGCGCGAGAGCCGGGTAGAGAATGCGGTTGACGAGGGTCGACTTTCCGGCGCCAGAAACACCGGTCACGACCGTGAATGTGCCTAGCGGAAAGCGGACGTCGATATTCTTCAAGTTGTGTTCGGTCGCACCGCGCACTTCGAAAAAATGACCGTTTCCTGGCCTTCGTTCCTGTTTGCCAGACGGGCCCGCCATCTGAATCTTGCGCCGCCCCGACAAGAACGCCCCCGTGAGCGAATTCGCGTTTGCCGCAATCTCGGTCGGCGTCCCTTCGGCAACAACTTCGCCGCCGAGTTCGCCAGCACCGGGGCCGAAATCGATAACCCAATCGGCATCGCGGATCGTCTCTTCGTCGTGCTCGACAACGATCACAGAATTACCGATGTCGCGCAGCCTTTTCAGCGTCGCTACAAGGCGGCCGTTATCGCGTTGGTGAAGGCCTATCGACGGCTCGTCAAGAATATAGACAACACCCGTAAGCTCGGATCCTATCTGCGAGGCGAGGCGGATCCGCTGGCTTTCGCCGCCTGATAGCGTGGCAGCAGCGCGGTCGAGCGTGAGATAGCCGAGACCGACATCGATGAGAAATCCAAGGCGTGCGAGGATCTCTTTGCACAGCTCGCTCGCGATCTGCGCGTCGGTCCCTTTGAATGGCGCGTCGTGAAGCCACGCGTGCGCCGACGCGATCGTCTGCCCGGCAAGGTCGACGATACTCGTCCCAAGAACACGCACAGCGCGGCTCTCTTTCCGCAACCGCTTCCCACCGCAATCAAGACACGGTTTGTCCGAGAAAAAGCGCATATAATAGCGTTTCATCTCTTCGCTCTCCGTCGTCTTGAAGCGCCGCATCAACTGATGAACGAGCCCTTCCCACGTGCGCGTGCGCCCCCTCCGATCTCGCCGCTCCGAGGTGGCGCCACCGCCCCGACGTGGCGCCGCTGCGCTTCCAAACAGAACGAGATCGCGGTCCGCTTGCGAGAGCTTGTTCCAAGGAATGTCGAGGTTGATGTCGAACGAATGGGCGAGCGCATGGACAGCCTGCGCGGTCCAGCCTTCCCCTCGCGACAGCGGGCCTGCCCACGGAGCGACCGCGCCGTCGCGGATCGATAGCGTCGGATTCGGGACGACGAGGTCGGGGTCCATTTCGGGGCGCGATCCCAAGCCGTTGCATGCACTGCAAAATCCTTGCGGCGAATTGAACGAGAAAACTTGCGGCGTCAGAGCATCGAATGAGATCGAACAGTTCGGGCACGAATTGCGCTCGCTAAAAAAGCGGTCGCCGTCGGCTGTCGCGATCAGAACGAGGCCGTCACCTTCTTTGAGCGCGGTCTCGATCGAATCCGAAAGGCGCGGGCGGACGGTCGGTTTGAGGACGATCCGGTCGACGACAAGCTCGACGTCGTGCTTCGACTTTTTATCGAGCGACGGCGCACCATCCGCGAGGTCCCATATCCGCCCGTCGATCCGCATCCGCGCAAATCCACGCTGGCGCGCATCCTCGATCCGCTCCTTGTGCTCCCCTTTTCGCTGCCGCTCGAGCGGGCTCAAGACCTGGAGCTTCGTCCCTTCGGGCATCGCCATGATCGCGTCGACAATCTGCTGGGACGACTGACCACCGACAGCGCGATCGCACTTCGTACAGTGCTGAACACCGACGCGAGCAAAGAGAACGCGAAGGTAGTCGTGGATCTCGGTGACCGTACCGACCGTCGACCGCGGATTGCTCGACGCAGCTTTCTGCTCGATCGCGATCGTCGGCGAAAGACCGCGGATCGTGTCGTACTTCGGCTTTTCCATCTGCCCGAGGAACTGCCGCGCGTAGCTCGATAGGCTTTCGACATACCGCCGCTGCCCTTCGGCATAGAGCGTATCGAATGCAAGCGACGACTTCCCGCTGCCCGAAACGCCGGTGAAGACGACGAGCTGCTTCTTGGGGATCTGGACGGTAACGTTTTTGAGATTGTGCTCGCGTGCGCCGCGAACGATGAGGAATTCACTGCTCATATGTTCACGTAAGCCTGTAGTCGATGAGTGGCGAGGCTGTCGAGAGATACGTGGTACGTTTGCGGCGCAATGACCCTCCCTGCGATAGTGCCTCGCATTCCCACGCGCGACGACATCGATGCTCTTCCTCACGGCGTGAAGGGGGAGATTATCGACGGCGTTCTTTACGCGATGACGCGCCCGCGTTTCCGGCATCAAGTCATCGCTGGTTGCGTCACGGCGGACCTATTCAATCCGTTCGCCAGAGGGCGCGGTGGCCCAGGCGGGTGGTGGATTGTGTCCGAGCCTGGGATCGAATTGCCTCGCAGTCCTGAGATTTCCCCCGACATTGCCGGATGGCGGCGTGAACGCATGCCATCGAGCCCGGAGGGACCGGTGACGATCGTGCCCGACTGGGTGTGCGAAGTCCTATCGACGACGACGCGGCGGCATAACTTGCGCATAAAGCTCCCCTATTACGCGAGCATCGGCGTGCCATACGCGTGGGTCATCGACCTGGATGCGCAGCTCCTACAGGCGCACCGTCTTTCGGATGGGCATTGGTTGCAGATAGGAACATTCGCGGATGAGAAAGATGCGCGAATCGAGCCGTTCGACGCCGTTGCGATCGATGTGAGTGAATGGTGGCAGGACTTGGAGCGCGAAGAGCCAAGGGTGAAATAGCCGGAAGTCGGGGGGGCAAAGCTCGGTTACATGTCCTGAAATGGGGAAGGCACAACAATCTCGTTTATCGCAGCGAGGACCCCGAACGAGAAAGCTCTCTCGTCGTGCACGTGATCGTGCACGACGAGAGTAAGAGGCGAGCGGTGAGTCGAAGAAAGCGATCAGAAACAGCCACTCGCCCGATTCCCAATTAAAATGGCTCAACCCGAGTCCGACCCACCTCTAAATATCTCGAAATGGGAACGGCACTACCCACGAGGAATGGGATTCCCATTCATCGCCTCGGTCGCGGTGTTCGCCGGATTGTACGAAGTAGATTGGAGACGTTGGAACGACACGTCGATACGCGGCGGAGTCCCCCTCCGTCGGACGCACCCACCCCGATTCCGTAGGCGAATGCCTTTCCTTTCCAACAAACCAAGTCGAATCGAGCGAGCCCACACCCGGATTCGTCCATGGTCTTTTGAGTCGCATCCGCCAAGACAGATTGCGCTCGATATGAACTAGAAGTTTATTCCATATCTGATTCACGGATCCCAGATAGGGACTCATCCATTGATCGAGAGCTTTATTAACAGAACCACGGTCGCCGTTGCCGCGGTCCGTAGGGAGACTGCTGAAAATCCAAAGTACGACGGCGGAACGGATCTCGTCGCTTTTCAGCTTTGATGTACGCGAAGCGCCGAAAGAAATTAACTCAACAAATACCGGAAGTGAAAGAGCGGCAGATTCGTTCGGCAGATAGGCAAGCTGATAATTTGTTAATACTGGAGCCACGTCCGTGAGCGTTACATCGATCGTCCGGGCCGATTGAATTGTCCCGACAGTATAGGGATCCAAGGGGGGGGTGACGTCCACCATTTTTGTGATGAGCCTCACGACATCCCGCGGCAGCTTTGGATTTGGAGGAGGGAGATTTTTCAGGGCCAATATCGAGGCATACCTCCGCGTGATGGCATCCTTCGTGATCGCCATCTTCTGGAGATCTTCCCATTTAACGATACCCGGATACGACATCAGAGCTGCCTGGTAACGGTCCACCCAATCCTTTCGAGTCGCCGCGCCCATCCACGGTCCACGATCCACGATTGGCGCTCGCAGTGCCGCAACAACTCGATATGCCCAAGTCATTCTGTGCGCCCTCTGTGCATACCGAAATGTGTCACATCTCCCGACTCAACGCTCGGTTACATGTCATGAAATGGGGACGGCACGTCAAACGAGGAAGCGTAGACTCTATCTCCCAGGGGCCCGAGGGATATGATGAACCATGTAAAATCTGGTTCGACGCGGCAATAGTTGCTGTAGTCACGTTTCTCCGGACGCACCCATCCCGATACTATGGGCGAATAGTTACTCTTTCCGGCAAACCAAGTAGAACCGTCCGAACCCTTAACCGAATACATCGTTCCGTTTGGGATCTGCATCCACCAAGGCAGCTGCTCCTCTATATGAGTGAGAACTTTATTCCATATCTTATTCACGAATTCCGGATAGGGGGCACCAGGACCACCCTCCGTAGGAATGTCGCTAAAGATCCAAAGCACAATAGCAGCGCGGATCTGGCCGAATTGGCTCTTACTTGTATGCGAAGAGTTGAAATAAATTAACTCAGCAAATATCGGAGTTGAATGACTGGAAGACTCGGCCGACAGATAGGCAAGCTGATAATTCGTTAATAATTTTGCATAAGGGCCTGGTCGATGGGCGTACTTGCTCATCCTATCGATCTTATAGGCTGACGTAATTTCTACTACTGCACGGGGATTCACGGGAAGAGGGGTGAAGTCCGTCGTTTTTGCAATAAGCTTCACGACGTCCCTCGGCAGTTGGTGTTGTTGCAGAGCCCATATCGCTGCAGCCCTCCGCGACGTGACTGCCTCCTTCGTCGCCGCCATCGCCGTGATATCCGCCCACCGACGGATGCCCGGATACGACATCAGAGCGTCCTCGTAACGGCTCGCCCACCTCTCCCCTATCCGCCCACCCACAATTGGCGCTCTCAGTGCCGCAACAACTCGATATGCCCAAGTCATTCTGCGCGCCCTCTGTACATACCGAAGTGTGTCACGTCTCCCGACTTCCGCCATCAGGTAGCCACGCAGCTGAATTTGCCTCCCGGCAGCCCCGTTCGGGTACTCACCGAACCCAAATGGCCTCCTGGCTGCCCCGATCAGGTCTTCAAAGAACCCACGTGGCCTCCCGGCTGCCCCCTTCGGATACTCACCGAACCCAAGTTGCCTGCTGGCTGCCCCCTTCGGATACTCACCGAGCCCAAGTGGGCTGCTGGCTGCCCCGTTCGGGTACTCACCGAACCGAATTGGCCTCCTGGCTGGCCCCCTTCGGGTACTCACCGAACCGAATTGGCCTCCTGGCTGCTGGGGCGGCATTCGCCCCCCCTGAGCGTGCCCCTCGTTACATGTCCCGAAATGGGGAAGGCACTACGAACCTGTGACCGCTGTCCCCGCGTACAGATCCCCCCAGAGGCCCGCTGGATTCTATTGAGAAAGCAGAATGTGGATAGATACTGCGATAACAATCGAAGTAGCTGCGTGTCTCCGGATGCACCCACCCCGATACGGTGGGGGAATACTTAGGCTTTCCGGTAAACCAAGTAGGACCGAGCGAATCCTTCCCCGGATGCGTCCATGGCGTTCTGATCCGCATCCACCACGGCAGCTGGCCCTCTATATGAGTGAGAAGTTTATTCCATATCTGATTCACGGATCCCAGATAGGGGGTCATCCATTGTTCGAGAGCTTTATTCGTATGGGGGATGCCGTCGCCCGTAGGGATGTCGCTAACAATCCAAAGCACGATGGCAGCGCGGATCTGGCCTTCGCGGCTCTTGCTTGTATGCAAAGAGTCGAAATAAAGTAGCTCAGCAAATATCGGGGTTGAAAGTCTGGAAGACTCGGCCGACAGATAGGCAAGCTGATAATTCGTTAATAGTTTTGCATAACAGTGGACTCGACCTCGGACCGCATCCAAACGCGTGTTCCTATAGGCCGACGTAGTTGCTATTATTGCATCGGGATTCACGGGAAGAGGGGTGTAGTCGGCCTGTTTTGCGATAAGCCTCACGACATCCTTCGGCAGGCGTGGAGAGACATGTTGCAGGGCCCATATCGCAGCCGCCCTCCGCGACGTGACGGCTTCCTTCGTCGCCGCCATCCCCTTGAGATCCTCCCACGGACGGATACCCGGATACGACCTCAGAGCTGCCTGGTAACGGTCCCCCCACGTCTCTTTCCTCGCCTCCTCCCCCGTCCACCCACTGGCGTTTTGCACTCTCAATGCTGCAACGACTTGATATGCCCAACTCACTCTGTGCGCCTCCGGTACATACCGAAAGGTGTCACATCTTCCGACTTCCGCCATGCGCCGCTTTGGCAGCGGCATTCACTTGACGAAAATCGGAAGTAGGGGCTGGTCGTAGGTACGCTTACTTGTGGGGATGTCGTGCCGGTGCTGCTGTCTTCGGCGTCGCCGTGTGGCGGCCGTGGTGGTGCGCTGTCTTCACAGCAACGGCCTTGTGGTGGCCTGTCGCGGTGCGGTGCGAGCCGGTCGGACCGGGCTCTGTCGCGGGGTTTCCTGACTTATCGCCCTTATCAGACTTGTCCGTCTTGTCGCCTTTGTCCGAAGCCTTATCGCTCTTGTCGGCCTTGTCGTGGCCTTCCTTCGCCTTGGTCTTCTTCTCGGGCGCCGCTTCGTCCTTCGCCTTCTCGTGGTCCCCGTTGTCATCCTTGGGGGCCGCTACCGTCTTATGGGCCTTGGGGGTTGCGGCCTTGTCGGTGGTCTTGTCAGACTTGTCAGCGGTCTTGTCAGCGGTCTTGTCCGCCGTCTTGTCCGATTTGGCAGCGGTCTTGTCCGCGATCTTGTCGGTCTTCTTGTTCTTCTCGACAGCGGGGGCATCTGCCTTCGCCTTGTCGGTCTTTTCCGCAGCTTCCGTCGAGTCGGCCTTCTCGGTCTTCGCCGGAACCTCCGCCTTCTCGGCGGCGGGGGCTTTCACATTGGCCGGCTTATCGGCCTTGTCGGCCGTCTTGTCGGTTTTATCCGCTTTATCGGCCTTGTCTGCCGTCTTGTCAGACTTGTCAGCTGTCTTGTCAGCAGTGATCCCCTTGGCTTTCGCCGCGGGCTTTGCTGACGCATGGGTATCCTTCGCCGCACCACTCTTATCGTGGGTGGCTGCGACCTTGGACGTGGGGTGTGCCTCTGCAACACCCGATGCGCTCGCCGGGGACGAACCAGCGTACGCGAGCGGCGACGACGCAAGCGCCGCGATGGCAAGAGCAACAAGCGATGCAACAGACTTGGGCACCATTCGGATCCTCCTCGCGGGCAAAAATGTAGGTGGCCCGCGCGAAACGACATATGCCCGTACCGGAGCACGACGGCCAAGAAACTGTCATGCATCTTGTTCAAAATGGATGCGCGACAGCGACGCGGGAATAGTTGACATGGCCCCCTAAAAACGGGCACGCAATGCCCGCAGGAGATGAGCAACCGCACGATGAATTCTGACCACAACAAACGGGGGATGCGAAGCGGCAATTGGTCGACGGTTTTGCGAAGGGGCGGTGTCCACGAAGGGGGATCCAATCGTGGAACGCACGGAACTCTCCCGGACGCGCACGGGAGGCCGCTAACGCCATCCCCCTCATCGAGCCCGTCGTTGAATCAGAGCCGCGCGGCGCTTGAGGCGTTATTCGCGCCGAAGATAGCACCGCCCGTCGAGAGCGAGCCTGCAAAACCCCCACCGAAAATCGTGACTCTCCCTTTGGCGAAGGAGGTCGATCCTCGCCATTCCGAAGCGAACAGACTTCTCACCAAACTCCTCGCTGCCGAGGGGCGCGCGACGATATCGAAATGCGCTGACGCGTACGTCAATGCGGGATTTTCCTTCCCTTTCGAGCAAGACGTGATGCTCAAGCTCCTCGAGCACTCGGATGAGGATCGCATCCGCGAGGCATTGGCGACCCTCACCGAACTGCTCGACAATGAACTTCCAAAACGCCGCGCGGTGCTCGAAGCACGCCTGCGTCGTCTCGAAGACGATGCCGAAGATCCGCAGACTCGCGAACTCGCGAGCAGTCTCGTGTTGTTAATCCGACGCAAACTGAAAACCCACGCTCCGTAGTAGATAGACATCCATGGACCGCCTCGAATTCGAAACGAAGTATCGCAAGCTCGTAAGCTCTCTCGACAAATCCGCTGACAAATCCGCGCTGAATTTCGGCTGCCACGCATGTGAGCGCTGCACGCGTTGCACCGACTCGACATTCTGTACCGACTCGAGGTCGCTCGTCCGCTCGCACTATTGCGCTTCATGCACCGATTGTACGGAATGCTCCCATTCGCGCGGATGCTCGGGATGCATCGCGTGCTCGCAGTGCGTCGACTGCAGCCGCTGTATTTCGAGCGCGTACCTTGAACAATGCGTCGCATGTACGAAGTGCAACTATTGCTTCGGTTGCGTCGGCCTGACGCGGCGCGATTTCCACATTCTGAACGAGCCATACGATCGCGCGACCTACTTCGAAATCGTGCGCAAGCTTAAGGCCTCACTCCTCACAAACGCGTAGCGATCATGCAGACGGACGAAACCACCGACGTTATTTTCCAGACTCTGTGGACGCGTGCGCTTGATGCTTGGGACGATGAGAAAGCCCACGCGGCGCTGCTGGATTACGCTGTTCGTACGCAGCAGCTTCCGCTCGCGGCGAAGCAGTACCGTGCGATGAAAGACGATCCGGCGAAGGGGGCCATCGCGACAGCGCGGCTCGATGCGATCGTCGTGGCGGCAACACAGATGATGGCATCGATGAAGACGCCACCAAGTACGAAGGTGCCGCTCTCGATCACATTGAGCGCGGTCGCTGTCGCTGTTCTCCTGATCGGGCTCTTGGTCTACGCGATACGCCGATAACGAATCGAACGTCCCAAGCGACGCCAAGCTACACCAGCCTACCCCAGCACATGGCGTGCGATCACCATCCGTTGCACTTCGCTCGTTCCTTCATAAATCGCGGTCACGCGGACATCGCGCAAATGCCTCTCGACGGCGAACTCTCGTGTGTAGCCGTAGCCACCGTGGATCTGGACAGCCTTGTTGCACGCGCGGATGGAAGCCTCCGTCGAAAAGACTTTCGCCATCGATGCTTCGCGCGTGAACGGCCTGCCATTCTCTTTGAGCCACGCCGCACGCATGCACAGAAGATCGGCCGCATCGAGCTCTGTTTTCATGTCGGCGAGCATCCACTGAATCGCCTGAAATTCGGCTATTTCTTTACCGAACTGGCGACGTTGGTGCGCATAACGGACGCTCTCGTCGAGGGCCGCACGCGCGATCCCAAGCGCCTGCGAGCTCACGCCGATACGACCCCCGTCGAGCGCAACCATCGCGATCTTGAAACCATCGTGAAGCTCACCGAGAAGCGCGCTCGCTGGAATGCGACATCCATCGAACTCGAGAGGCACGGTA
>Ga0206886_1107_pt1 | contig 17681 bp, 12 predicted proteins | sample Alteio_BWOrgHeat_92_FD_152952 | JGI IMG/M metagenome (GOLD analysis project Ga0206886, IMG submission 152952) | Enriched cells from forest soil in Barre Woods Harvard Forest LTER site, Petersham, Massachusetts, United States - Alteio_BWOrgHeat_Nextera2 ... | reverse complement strand
AGGACAGATAGCAACCTGAGTCGCGGGAAAGATCGCGGCTTCTGCACAGCAGATTCCGTCAGTGCGGATCTGTCCTGAAAGGGTTTGTTACGGCGAACGGCTTCGCCTCACAATGGACGCGAAGACGTTCCGGCGGACATATCGCTTGGCACCGAGATTCAGAGGGCCAATCTGTCTCGCATGCATTTCATCTACGGAGGCAATGTCGGCTTACTTCTGATCAACCTTTGCAAAGAACTTCCGTATATCGGCAACCAGGAGATCAGGCTGCTCGAGAGCCGCGAAGTGCCCGCCCCTCGGCATGCCAGTTCTTTGTACTATGTTGTATGTTTGAGTAATCCAGCTAAACGGCGGGACAGCCACATCCTTCGGAAAATCCGCATACCCCACCGGAGTCTCCAGGTGTGGCGTCGGCGCCATTTCCTCTATGGTGATCCGGTTCTCACGATAAATTCGCATGGAGGAGCCGACCGTTCCTGTTACCCAATAGAGCGTAACATCGGTTAAAAATGTGTCGCGATCCACAGCCGTAAGAAAATCGCCGTTGTTGTCCGTAAGCAGTTGAAATTTGCCAATCATCCAGGCAAGCCACCCTACTGGGGAGTCAGTAAGGGCGTAGGCAAGAGTCTGCGGCTCACTGGCCTGAAGGAAAAAGAAGCTGCTCTCTTCGCGGGCAAAGTAGGAATACCGTTTCCGCTCAGCATCGCTCATCTTCGCAACGGCTTCCTGGTTCGGCGGTGGCACGTAAATCTGGTTCAGATGCAACCCGATCACGTGGGTGGGCGCCTGGTAAGCCATGTCTTGGGCTATTGCCGAACCCCAGTCACCACCCTGTATGCCGTACTTGGAATAGCCCAAGCGATCCATTAGAACAACTAAAGCCCTCGCCATACGGCGTGGGCCCCAGCCGCGGGTTGTGGTTGGTCCGGAATATCCAAAGCCAGGAAGCGAAGGAATGATAACGTCAAATGCCGGGGTATTTTGGTCCTTGGGATCGGTGAGCGGTCCAATGAGCTTCTCAAACTCCAAAATCGAGCCGGGCCATCCGTGAATCAGCATCAACGGTATGGCGTCGGAGCGAGGAGAACGCTGATGGATAAAATAGATCTGCTGTCCATCGATTTCCGTTGTGAACTGGTCAAGCTGATTGATCTTCGCTTCCTGCGCGCGCCAGTCGTAACCGTTCTGCCAATAGTCCGCGAGTTCCCGAACCTTCCTGATGTCGGCGCCGTACTCCCAGGTTGTGCCGGGAAGTTGATCGGGCCAGTTTGCTTCTGCCAATCGGCGCCGAAGATCAATGAGAACGCGGTCGGGAACATGGATTCTGAACGGCCGGATTGAGGCAGGTTCCGGCTTCGACGGCTGTTGCGTTTGTCCCATTGCAATTGCCTGGGGTAAAAGCAACGCGGCCAGCGGGAGACTCCCGCACTGCCAGACTGTCCATTTCGCTTTCTGGAATCCAGTCTTCATCATGCTCCTTCGTCACTCTCTCTCCTCGAATCCTGGTGATGCATATGTTGTGATGCCAAAGTAATATCTGGATCCAGATCCATGATCGGGTACCGTTGATCGGCTAACTTCCTTTTCTTTCCTGCGACTCGAGATAAGTTCTTCGTGCGGCTCCGCATAACATTGTGTAATCGTAGTTATAACGAGGCATGGCGTTTGATGAGTTGAGCCACAGCATCGGGCTGCTCATCCGCGACGTAATGAACGCTGTTCTCGATGACTTCGATCTCAACGTTTGCGCACCCATGCGTCCGCAACGCATCGGCATAGCTTGGCATGAGCGTCACGAAAGGCGAGTTTTTGCCCGGAGCTAGTATCAAGGGCACGCTGATGGTGCTTAGTTGTGCCGCATTGAATTTCTCATTCGCCGGAAAAGCCCGATAGATTTCCAACGCCGCACGCAGATGTTCGGGAGAGGCATATGCCTTGGCGTATCGAGCGACATCCGCATCGCTGAAAGTACTGGAATCGAGAAAATGACGCAAATAGATGGCTTCGCGACCGGCAAGGAGTTGCTCCGGCAGGCCCCGCGTCTGCTGAAAACTGATATGCCAGGTGATGGGATTGGCTCTAACCGCATCCCACGGCCCGAGGCCTGGCAGCGGTGCGTCAAGCATCATGACCCCGCGGCTGGTCTCCGGATAACGGCGGGCGAAGGCATATGCAACCATGCCGCCGATATCGTGCCCGACCACGTAAACGTGCTCCAAATGCAGATGTTCCGCCAGCTGATGAACGTCTTCTGCCATATTCGCAGCATCGTAACCACCGGCCGTGGGAGCCGAACCGCCTATGCCGCGCAGGTCAATTGCCACGACTGTGAATTGCTTCGCCAACTGCGGCATGATGCGGTGATATGCGTACCAGTCTTCGGGAAAACCGTGCAGCAAAAGGATGGCTGGCCCCGCCCCGCCGCGCACGTAGTGGAGTGTTGTTCCGTTCACTTGTGCGGTATCGGAGACGAATCCTCTGCCGAGCGCCGCCACCGCCGGATCGGCCATCTGCCGGGGCGGTAGCTGGCCGTGAATGGCGAGGCATGCAGCCACTACAAAAACCGCCAAGGATTTCAAGATTCCCGATCCGCAATAAGATCTCTCTTCGGTGGCCGGCAATGCCGGGTCACGTCGATATTCGACGTGACCCGTGTTGTCCAGCATGAGTTCCTGCCTTGTGCCAGAGCGGCATCGAGCTGGATGGAATTGAACCGAGCAAAGGTCGTGCATATGCGCAGGGGAACGAATGCCCTCATTGCTGGAGGAGTTGGACGGGGACGAATCTCAGCGAATGGTGGCTGCAAACATTCGCGGGCAAAATGGATCCCGGGCGTGTACGTGCGACATCTGCAGCCGACTCGCCGATGCTTTCGTCTACAGGGGTTAACAGAATGGCATGGATCTTGCCCGCATCCGGCCCGCTCATGACCGATGCCATGCCTGAGATTTGTCCCCGCTCATTGATATTGCTAGCCGCGATTATGTAGAGGTTGGAATCTCCGGGAACGAGCGTGTTCAGGTCGGTCATCACATTGTCTTGCCAGATGAAGCCGCGGGACCAGCCCTGAGAGTTGAAGGTGCTTCCCACCACCTGGGTCCGGTTGTTGATGCCTGTGGCAAAGGCGGCGCCATCTCCCGGCAGAATGCCGAGGTTTGAGACTGCGCCATGTACGCCGCTCGGCCAAAGAGAGGCAACGATCGTTGAGCCGTCGGTGGTCGACACATACCCAACAGCCTGGCCGTGGTCATTGATGGCGTAGGCGTTAGATCCAGTGTGTCCGAGGTCCGCAAGCTGAAAGGCGTGGTCGTTTTCCCACAATATGGCGTGAATCGCAGAGCTGGTGCAGGTTCCCGTGGCGCCCACGGCCTGGCCCTGATCGTTGAGGCCTTGCACGAAGCCGTCCGGCTCGCCAGGCAGCGTAGGAAGAGCTCGGACTTCGCCTTTTTCCCACATTACCGGCAATACCGTCGTTCCAGGATGCTTGCTCGTGGGGCATCCGGGGTCCGGGACCGTCGTTTCAGAAATACCTACTATTTGTTCGCGGTTATTGATGGCCGCCGCCTGCCCGTTATTTCCTCCCAGCGTCGGAAGGGCCATGATGTGGCCGTCTCGCCAAAGAAACGGGCGACACGTTTTCATTGTTCTAAAACCGCACATGTCTTCGCCGTTCGGATCCAGAACAGATGTTTCGGCCATGCCGACAGCTTCCCCCCGATCGTTGATCCCGCCATAGTTGGTCCAGCTGTTGTCTCCTCCGAGCGTGCCGAGGTCGATGTTGCGTCCGTGGGCGTATATCACCGCGCGGCCACTTGCAATGGTCGTGGAGGTCGACTTGATGGGCGGGTTTACAACCCCATCCATGTTCTCCGCCCAGCCTTCATTGTTGAGTCCCATGACCATGCTGAAGTTGTCCGTGCTGTGGTTAAGGCCCATATCGGTAATCCTGTAGCTCTGTTGAGCGAACGCACTGCCGGAGCAGGCCAGAAGAATCGTCGTGACGCACGATATCCACAAATTCCGCATATCTCCTCTTTTCCTGTGTAGAGTGTGGTGCCGAGATGACTGGCGACTTACATCAGGGCGACTCGGCGGGGTCGGACAGTTAGCGTGCAATCGACAGCAGAAGTGGCTCCACAACTTCAGGCAATCCCTTCTGAGTGAGAACTGCATGGGTGGTTCCACGTTCACAACCATCACGTCGGGCTACAGGCTCAAGACTTCAAAGCCCGAAATCGAGTGGCGAACCAACAACCTTGTTCGCCATCCCAAGACGGCGGGAGCGACCGTTTCTGTGTTCAGAACCTAGCTCAACGGAGTGGATGAGCCGCGCCCAATCTGCGGGGCGATTGAGAAATGCGATGAGACGTGGGTTTTGTGCGCCAGGCCGAAGAATGTTGAGTCACAGCGTGGGCTAGAATGCTATTCATGAATCGGGAGAATGTCCTGAACCTGCGGTCATTCTGGCAAATCCAGATCATTGGATGGTGTTGCTACTATCTTTTCCACCTTCTGGAATCCATTCACGCGCTTTTGACTAAGCGTGTGTTCTTCGGTGAAGGGACGGCGCCTGTCTTCTGCATGTTCCTGGGAAGTTTTGTTCTGCGCCCTTTTTGCCGTCGGCTGATGCGGCAATCGCGGTCCTGGATTGCCTTTGAATTGAAAGCAGCCGCGGCGGCCATGGTCCTGTCCATTCCCGTAACCTGCGCATCCGGCCTCATTTTGCAGAATTTCAATCATGTGCCATGGCACGCTTTGGTTGCAGTTTGGGCGTGGTCCTTTTTCATGCTCCTCATGTGGTGCAGTCTGTACTTCAGCATTAAGCAATGGCAGCAATCGAGCATGGAGAAGGAGCGGTTGATTCGTGCCGAGTCTGAGCTCCGAGAAGCCCGCCTCCTTGCACTTCGCTATCAGTTGAATCCCCACTTCCTATTCAATTCGCTCAATGCCGTCTCCACTCTCGTTCTCGATGGAAATGGGCCTGCGGCCACGCGGATGCTGGCGCAGATCGGAGATCTTCTGCGCACAAGCCTGGATTCCGAAGTTACAGCAGAGGTGACGCTTTCGCAGGAACTGGCTTTCACTGAAGGGTACCTGGCCATTGAGCAAACAAGGCTGGGGGAGCGGCTGAGAATTGATATCGCGGTTCCATTGGAGACGCGGGATGCCCTGGTGCCGAACATGTTGCTGCAACCGCTGGTTGAGAACGCGGTGCGCTATGGAGTGGCGCCATTGATCGAAGGTGGGTGGATTGTGATCAAGAGCGCGCTCGAGGCCGACCGGTTGCGAATTGTTGTCGGGAACTCCGGACGGCGTGAGGGCGAGCAAAAGAAGAATGGAAATGGGATCGGTCTCGGAAACACGGCGGAGCGGCTGAAAACACTTTACGGGACGAATTTTGAATTCTCGCTTGGGTGGCCTGAAGCCGGCGGTTGCGAGGTCGTGCTGGAATTGCCGTTACGCAGGACTGGGAGCCTGCTGGAGCCTTCGCCGTGCGCGCTCTAATCGTCGACGACGAGCCCTTGGCGCGTCGTGGCGTCGTTCTCAGGCTACGCAAATTCAGGGATGTCGAGATTGTTGGGGAATGTGCAGATGGGCAGTCCGCAGTGCAAAGAATTCTGGAACGATCTCCCGATGTTGTGTTCCTCGACATCCAGATGCCCGGAATGGACGGTTTTGAGGTGCTGCGGGCATTGCCTGGAGAAAGCCTGCCCGCAATCATTTTTCTGACAGCGTATGAGCAACATGTTTTGCGGGCATTCGATGTTCATGCGCTGCATTACTTGTTGAAACCGGTGGACGACACGCGCTTCGCGGCAGCGGTTAGTCGAGCTCGTGATCTGGTCGACTCCGCATTAAAGGCCGACATGGCACAGCGGGTCATGAAAATGCTGAACCGCAGCTCAGAGGTATTCGCGTCCCGGTTTACGGTGCAGGCTGGATCCCGCATTCAAATCGTCATTGCCGAGGATGTGCAGTGGATTGGGGCTGCCGGTGACTATGTTGAACTCCACGTCAACGGTCGTTCTTACCTGTTACGCGAGACGATGGCATCTCTCGAACAGAGGCTCGACCCGGCAAAGTTTATCCGCATACACCGCTCTCGAATTGTGCAGTCCAAAGGCATACTGGAGCTGCGATCCATCGAGAACCGCGAGTTCGCGGTGAAGCTTTCGGACGGTTCGGAGCATCGCTCGAGCCGCACCTACGCGGATCGACTTGAGCGCTGGTTGTCATCAAGTAGCACCTGACAAAAATAGACTAACTCGTAGATCGCCCGTCAAAGCTTACGGAGGCAAATTTGGACGGGGTCAGGTAGCTCCTCACGACCTCCGCGGATCGTGCGCACGCCTGTGCCACGCGGCGGGCGACGAGTGGGAACAGATTCAATTCTTGCTGTCCCTCATTGACCTCTCGGAGTCGATTCGGGCGTAGAAAAGCTGCAGGTCGCAGCAGTCAATTTGATCGGAGCGACTTTGATCTCCTGCAGGCTGTTCTTGGCTAACAGTAGGTTAAAATCGCCGATCTGTTTCTCCATGTCTTTCCAAGCTGCGATGGTGTGGTTGAGGTCGGTGCAATCTTTCTGCCAGGTGGCGATCTGGGTAGAGGTGGGCGCCATGTCGAGGCCTACCTGCATCATGCTGACCATCGTGTTGTAAGCGTTGTTCAGGTTCATGAACGACTCGATCGCCTTTGGGTCGGGAGCTACGCGGCGAGCACCGCCTCCAAAACCTCCCGGGGTCATAATTCCACCAATTTTGGTAAGGCTGGCGTCCAGTGTCTTGGCCTGTGCGTCCAGATCGGCAGGTAGGCTTCCTTTCCTGATCGAGTCAAGCTGGGTCTTGACCGCGCTGACTTCATCATGGCCTTCGAAGCTCTGCTCCATACCCTTTACGGAGAGCAAGGTGAGCTTACTCTGCTGGCGCAGACCGGCGAGTAGCGCGGGGCTTTCGCCGACACGCGGATCGTTGATGACTGTGACGTCGCGGGTGTAGACCTCGCCGTCCACAGTCAGCTTCAAGTGATAAATTCCCGGAATCACCTGCGGCCCGTGTGGCCCGGGTGTTGTTGATCCCTCGACCATGTTCATTTCATTTTCCAGGTCGTGTCGCAGGGCTGGCGGATCCTCATATTGCAGGTTCCAGTTGACGCGATTCAGGCCGACATGCGCGCTGAGGGCGCGTGTCTCAGGCGCGGCAAGCCAGTAGTGAGGATACTCCGCGCCCTCGATGGGCGGAGGCAGAGTGCTGGTCATGGTGCGGACCAGATTCCCGCTTGAATCGAGGACCTGAAGTTGAATGGGCCCCGCGGGTTCCTTTTTCAAGTAATAATCCAAGACCGCCCCATAAGGCACGTTGGGTGCATGCGGAACTTCGATGGAAAAAGGCTGATCCCAATTGCTGTTGATGCGGGTGCGAATGGCCTCGGCGGGCTGGAAGAAATAAACGGGCGAGGAACTTATGGCTTGGGCGTTGGCGGCAATCTGGCGTAAGGGGGTGATATCGTCGAGGACCCAGAAACCGCGGCCATAGGTGGCGATCACCAGATCGTTCAGGTGGGTATCGGTATGAACGGTCAGGTCGCGGATGGAGGTACTGGGCAGGTTCTGGCGCAGCGATTGCCAGTGATCGCCATTGTCGAAGCTAACGTAGACGGTCGATTCCGTTCCTGCGAAGAGCAGGCCAGGCTGTTGAGGATCGACGCGCAAACTATTGACCCAACTTCCGGTGCGTTCATCCCGCGGGAGGCCATTTACGATGGCGGTCCAAGTCTTCCCTCCGTCGGTGGTGCGCCAAATCAGGGGCACGTCGGGGTTTTCATCGGGCGGGAGGATCTGCCCGCGCTCGGGTGCAATGCGCGCTGCTACAAATGCGGTGTTGGCGTCGTCACCGGCTTCGATGGTATTGAACTGCGTATGGGGTGGCACTTCGGCGATATTGGTGACGTTTGTCCAGGTCTTGCCGTGGTCCATGGTGTTGTAGATCTGCCCGTTGGTGCTTACGGTCCAAACCACGCCACGTTTGACTTTGGAAATCGAGAAGTCGGTGATAGAGGGATCGGGTGGCGGCGGACCACCGGCCGGCGGCTGCGGTGTCGGCGTTGGCTGCGGCGGTTGCGCGGGCGGTTGAGGCGGGGGCTGCGGAATCGTACCGCAGGCAACCTGGGGCTTGTCTTTGGGCGTGGTGAGCTCTGGACTTGCGGCCGTGAAGGTGTGAGCGCCGTCGCGCGAGACCAGCAGGCATTGGTAGGCAACGTAGAGGGCACTCGGATCGAAAGCGAGATCAAACTTCTTCTGGAAATCGCGGCCGGCGACGTACTTGATGGCATCGGAACCAAAGTTGGGCGCGACGTTCTCCCACTGCGCCGACGACATATCAATTTTGATCAGGCCGCTGCCGCCTCCACCCGGACCATAGCCAACGCCATAAATGATGTTCGGATTCTTGGGATCGGGTGTATCAACGCCGAATTCCGACGACGGCAGTGGACTCCAGTCAGTAAAGTTGACCTGGCCCCAGTCGCCGCGGCTTGAGATCATGACCGCGCCTGTATCTTGCTGTGCGCCCATGATCCGATACGGATATCGGCTGTCGGTGGCAACGTGGTAAATCTGCGAGATGACCTCGGTATACCAAAGGCTCCATGTGCGGCCGTTATCGAGGGTGACACTGGCGCCCTGGTCGGAGCCGACTACCATGCGGTGGCCATTGGTGGGATCGATCCAGAGCTTGTGGTAATCCTCGCCGCCGGGCGCTCCTTTGAAGGCTTGAAAGGTGACTCCGCCGTCAGTTGAGCGGTACATGGCGGTACTCATCGTGTAGAGAATGTCCGGGTTTTGCGAGTCGACGAAGACACCCGAGCTGTAGGCGCCCTGGCCGTTGCTGATCCGCAGATCCTTTCCTGCCATGTGTTGCCAGGTTTCGCCACCGTCGTCGGATCGATAAAGGCCTGAGCCGTTTTCAATATTGTTGCCGATGATATACATGCGCCGGCCCTGGGTGTGCATGGCGACGGCCACCGCAATACGCCCGAGGAATGGCGGGATCTTGATCTCACTCCAGGTTTTGCCTTCGTCGGTTGATTTGAATACCTGTGGCGGTTTGATTCTGGGGCGATTGCCGCCAGCAGTTCCACCGCCGCCGCCCGGACCGGCCCCACCCCCCTGCGTGGCGGCGAGCATGACGCTAGGATCGTCGAAGGCAATCTGCAGATCGCGTGTACCGTCGTAGTTAGCGGGCTTCAGGACATTGGCCCAAGTCTGGCCGCCATCGGTGGAGCGGTAGACTCCTCCGCCGTGATGGCCGGCATCTCCAAGCGTGGAGACGATCACCAGGTTGTAATCGGCGGGATCGACTACGATGCTGTCAATCTTCACCGTGTCCTCGAGGCCGATGTGCTGCCATGTAGCGCCCGCATCGGTCGACTTCCACATTCCGTTGCCCAGGCTGCCGCCGATTGGGTCGCCTGCACCTGCATAAACGACATTGGAATTGGAAGGTGCGACCATGATGGCGCCTACGCTGTCGAGGCTGGTCTCCTGATCCATGACGGGAAACCAGGTCACGCCGCCGCTGGTGGTTTTCCAAACGCCTCCCAGCGGAGTACCGGCATAGAACACGCCGGAATCGCCGATGACACCGGTGACAGAGGAGATGCGTCCGCCATGGAATGGCCCCACGTTCCGCCACTTGAGGCCGCGATAGAGGTTAGCATCGACCTGCGCTGCAGCGGTCAAGCCAGACACCAGTACGATCCAGAAAGCCAGCACGCAAAATGCTGTCCGCGACACTCGCGTCATGATGATTAAGACCTCTCGGGGAGACTTCGTCGTGATGCGGGCAGTATACAGTGCGATTAACCTGGATCGCTGCCATCACCCGCCCACTCGAGTGGATGCAGCAACTGCCCCGTTGCGCCTGCCGTTCGCGCGCAATCCCCGGCCTCGCAAACGAAGGCGAACCGCAACAGCGAGAAAGCAGACAACCGCGAGAATCTCGAGAAACACCTTGCCTCCATCGAGCAGGTCGGGATGGCCGTCCTTGAGGTCGGGATCTGTGAGGATGCTGTGGATGAAGACCAGCACGACCGCAGGAAAAACCAGGTAGTGCAGCCGACGCCAGAGCGGACGGCCGACTCGAGTTCGCAGAATCGACGTGACGAAGACCAGCAGCAAGAGATACAGCGCACCCGCACCGACGAGATTGATGACGGGTTGTAGTGGCGATTGGATGGGCAACAAAATGTCGAAGACACGAAAGTGTGGCTTGGCGAGAAAGAGGAGTACGATCGGGTGGCTCAAGGTGAGGACGATGGTGCACCATGCCGTCCAGCGGTGGAATGCGAAGATATCGAGTTTGCGATGAGGCCACTGCCGGACTGGACTGTAGCGCATTGAGATCAGGAGGCCGAGCAGAAGGTTAAGGCCCGCTGCTCCTGCCGCTCCGAGGCCGAGATATGAGCAAAGATCCAACAGGGTCATTCGAGGCGATGCTCCACAAGATGCAGTGCCGAGGTGTCAGTATAAATTCCGGCACGGCACGACAAGTTTTCCGGGAAACCGGCGCGCATCCGCTACACTTGCAATCCACTGGCAAAAATGATCCGGAAGCCTCATTCCAGCCGGTCGCCCGTCCTGCATCGGGACTGAGCAAGTTTTACATTCCAAACACCGGGAGATTTCCTCGTGCGAATTAGCCTGCGCTCTGGTTCTTTGAACGTCTCTATTAAACGCGCTGCGTTTGCGTGCGCGCTTTTGAGCTTGTCGTGCATTGGCTTCGCACAGCAAACACCCGCGAAAGCTCAAGGTCCGGCGGAGGGATTTTCGGCCCTGAAGCTGAGGCAAATTGGGCCATTCCGCGGCGGGCGCGTGGATGCAGTGACGGGCGTTCCAGGGCAGCCACTGGTGTATTACTTTGGCGGAACCGGCGGAGGCGTGTTCAAGACGACCAACGGTGGGCACACGTGGGAGCCGATCACGGACGGCAAGATCAACTTTGGCTCAATTGGATCAATCGCAGTGGCTGCCTCCGATCCGAACGTGATTTACGTAGGCACGGGCGAGAGCGCCATCCGCGGAAATGCTTCCCACGGCGATGGCGTGTACAAGTCGATGGATGCCGGGAAGACCTGGACGCATGTCGGCCTGGAAGACACCCAGCAGATTGGGCAGATTCGCATTGACCCGGCGAATCCCGACGTGGTGTACGTTGCGGCGCTGGGACACATGGCCGGCCCGAATCCGGAGCGAGGAGTGTTCCGGTCGAGGGACGGCGGAAAGACCTGGCAAAAAGTGCTGTTCAAGAGTGACAACGCCGGAGCAATCGATCTGGCCATGGATGCGACCAATCCCCGGGTTCTGTATGCCGGGATCTGGCAGGTGGTGCGGAAGCCGTGGACGTTTGAGAGCGGCGGCCCCGATGGCGGCCTGTGGAAGTCGACCGACGGGGGCGATACGTGGAAGGAACTCACGCACAATCCGGGCATGCCAAAGGGTGTTCTGGGGCGCATTGGTGTGACGGTCTCTCCTGCAAATCCGGATCGGGTTTGGGCGCTGATTGAGGCGCAGGATGGCGGCGTGTTCCGATCGGATGACGGCGGGGCCAACTGGAGCAAGCAGAACGGCGACGCTGCCATCAAGCAGAGGGCATGGTACTACTCGCAGATATTTGCCGATCCCAAGAGCGCGGACATCGTGTATGCCGTGAACACTTCATTCTTCCGGTCAACCGATGGCGGAAAGAAGTTCGACCGCATTCGCAACCAGCATGGAGACAATCACGACCTCTGGATTGCGCCAGAGGATCCGAACCGCTTTATCGAATCCAGCGATGGCGGCGCACAGGTGAGTTTTGACGGCGGAAAGAGTTGGAGCACGGAAGACAATCAGCCGACCGGGCAGTTCTACCGGGTGGCGCTGGACAATGATTTTCCTTACCACATCTACGGCGCGCAGCAGGACAACACGACCGTGAGCATATCAAGCCGAAGCAACAACGGGGCGCTCACGGAGCGTGACTGGCACGATGTAGGCGGCGGAGAGAGCGGATGGATCGCCCCCGACCCGGCCGACTCGAACTTTGTGTATGCGGGTTCATACGACGGGCTGCTGACGCGTCTGGATACAAAGACGGGCGCGACTCGCGACGTGAACGCATGGCCGGACAATCCGATGGGATACGGTGTGGAAGCGATGAGATATCGCTTCCAGTGGAGCTTCCCGCTGCTGTTTTCTCCCCACGACCCGAAGCGGCTTTACGCAGGGAGCCAGATTCTGCTGGCGACGAACGATGAAGGTCAGCACTGGACGGCGATCAGCCCGGATCTGACGCGCAATGACAAGACGAAGCAGGGACCGTCGGGCGGCCCCATTACGAAGGACAACACGGCGGTGGAGTATTACGACACGATCTTTACAGTCGATGAGTCGCCTGTGAAGGCCGGTGTGATCTGGGTGGGATCGGATGATGGGCTGATTCACATCACAACCGACAACGGCAAGAACTGGCAGAACGTGACACCGAAGGATGCGCCGGAGTGGATTCGCATCAACTGCATCGCGGCGTCGCCGTTTGATGCAGGAACCGCGTACGTCGCAGCGACGATGTATCTCTCAGATGATTTCCATCCCTTTCTCTGGAAAACGACGGATTACGGCAAAACGTGGAAGAAGATTGTGAACGGCATTCCGGACAACGACTTCACGCGCGCCATCCGGCCTGATCCCAATCAAAAGGGGCTGCTGTTCGCCGGAACTGAATCGCATCTCTACATCTCGTACGATGACGGCGAAAAGTGGTTGCCGTTCCAGCTCAATCTCCCCGCGGTTCCGGTAACAGATATCGCATTTCAGAAGCGCGACGATGCGCTGGTCCTCGCGACGCAGGGACGAGGCTTTTACGTGCTGGATGATATGCCGCTGGTGCGCGCGCTCGAACCGGCAAAATTCAACCGCAGCGATGCTGTAGTGTTGTTTGCGCCAAAGACAGCAATGCGCATCGCCGGAGGCGGAGAGGGTGGAGGCCGGCCCAACCTCACCGCAGGGCAGAACCCGCCCGATGGCGCCGTCCTCTATTACTTCCTAAAAGAGGAACCGAAAGGCGAACTCAAGCTCCGTATCTCGGATGCCGCCGGCAAATTGGTGCGCGAAATCTCCAGCAAGCCGCCGGCCCAGTCAAGCGGCGAAGACGACCCCGAAGACGAACGGCCCAAGGAGGGTCTCGCGCCGGCGAAGGAAGGCCTGAATCGCTTCATGTGGGATCTGCGCTATCAGAAGGCTACTGGCTTTCCAGGCCTGCTGATGTGGGATGGGTCGCTGAACGGCCCGCTGGCAATTCCGGGCAAGTACAAGGTTGAACTCGTGGTCGATGGGAAGACCGAGTCGAAGGATCTGGAGATAGTTAAGGATCCTCGTTCTCCCACCACCCCGCAGCAATTTGAGGAGCAACTGGCGCTGGGTCTAAAGATTCGCGATCGCGTTACGGATGCGAACAGCAGCGTGGTGCGCATCCGCTCGGCAAAGGAGCAGCTCAAACCGTATCTCACCAGCAAGGATGAGCAGGTGAAGAAGAGCGCCAAGGATCTAACCGATCAACTCACAGCGATTGAAGAGAATATCTACCAGACAAAGCTCCACGCCGGCGAGGACGCGCTCAACTTTCCGGTGAAGCTGAATAACAAGATCGCGTCGGTCGGGGGAGTGGTGGAGTCGACCGATATTGCACCGACCGCGCAGTCTGTCGAAGTATTCGAAGCGTTGTCGGCGAAACTCCAGGTGGAACTCGATCATTTGCACCAGATTGAGACAACCGGCATTCAGAACTTCAACAAGCTGGTTCGGGATCAGAGCATCCCGGCAATCAATCTCAAGGAGTAGATTACCGACAGCTTGGCCCGCTGTCTTACGAGGCGCCGGCAGCGTAGTCTCGCGAGCGTTTTTGGCCACCAAATCCGACAGGCTAATCACATCACAAGAGTGATGGCATCTTTGACGGTATGCCGATTCCAAACTTCTCTAAGTAATTGATTCTAAAAAAAATTGGCTCCTCAGGTAGGACTCGAACCTACAACCCTTCGGTTAACAGCCGAATGCTCTGCCATTGAGCTACTGAGGAGTGACTGGCGTCAGATTGTCCTCTATAAAAGTAGCAGAGTGCGCCCGGGGCGTCAAAAGACTCAAACACTTGGCTAACCTGGCCGGTCCCTACTCCCCTTCCCGCGTTTCTTTGGGCGGCCTCTCGGCTCCGGTACCATGGAATTGGAACCAAAGCCGCTCCAAGGAGGCCGCATGTCCCGCATCGCCAGGCTCGACCGCAGCGAGGTCACTCCCGACCTGCAATCCCTTTATGACAAAGCGTTTGCGCAGCGCGGAAACGTGCCCAATATGTTCCGCGTCATGGCACACCGCCCGGAAATCTTTGCCACCATGCAGGCCCATTTTGGAGCAGTGCTCAATACGGGAACCGTCTCCACCAAGCTCAAAGAACTCATCATTGTTCGCACCAGCCAGGTCAACGACACTCCCTACTGCCTCGCCAGTCACACCATCCTGGCCCGCGGCCTGGGATGGTCGGACGATCAACTCAACCATCTCGCGGACTGGCAGCGCCGCGACGACTTCACCCCTGCGGAAAAGGCAGCGCTCCGACTGGCCGAGACCGTAACCCGCGACGCGCACGCCGTCACTGACGAGCAGTTCACCGAACTTCGCAGCTTTTACTCTGAAGGCGAGATCGTCGAATTGCTTTGCGCCATTGGCCTCTTCAATTACTTCAATCGCTTCAACAACGCGCTCAAGATGGAGCCCACAAAGCCTGGCGAGGGCGGTTGCGCGGCCCCTGAACCGGATGCCATTGCCACCCACGGCCTGAGTTGATTCGCTACCATAAGAGCAGGAGCTCTTTTTCTACTACATGAAATTGCAACTGCCCGCGGGCTCGTTCCGCGCTTATCTCTTCGATTGCGACGGCACCATCGTCGATTCCATGCCATTGCACTACATTGCCTGGAAGACCTCCCTGGCCGAGTACAACTGCGTCTACGAAGAGAAGCTCTTTTACGCGTGGGGAGGCCGCCCGATCCGCGAGATCATCCGCCTGCTCAATGAAATGCAGAGCCTGAACATGCCGGTTGACGCCGTCGCCGAAAAAAAGGAAGCCATCTACCACACCCTGCTTCCGCAGCTCAAAGCCATTCCCGAGGTCATCGAGCACATCGACGCGCAGCACGGGCGCATCCCGTTCGCCGTCGTCTCCGGCAGCCGCCGCGCCTCCGTCGAAGGCTCTCTAGGCGCCCTCGGCCTTCTCGACAAATTCGAAACCCTGGTGTGCGCGGAAGACTACAAGCGTGGCAAGCCCGCCCCCGACGCTTTCTTGCTGGCCGCCGAACGTCTCGGCATCCCGCCCTCCGAGTGCCTCGTCTTTGAAGACACCGAGCTCGGCATCGAAGCCGCCACGGCCGCAGGCATGTCGTCGGTAAAGGTCCCGTTGCCATTCGAACGAACCGCCTGACCGCCACCGTCAATTATTCGACTGGCGTCACGGAACTGCTATCCTCGCTCCCACGTACGCTCTCCTGAAGAGACGACGCAGGAGTCCGCATGTCCTCAACCGCCTCACAGCCCCAAATCAACCAGCCCGTCCGCACCAGCCAACGCGATCTGACCATCCTCATCGGCATCGCCACCCTCTGCGCCCTGTCCCACATCGTCACCAACGGCCGCTACGGCTTCCATCGCGACGAACTGCAGTTCCTGAGCGACGCGCGCCACCTCGACTGGGGCTACGTCTCCTATCCACCGATGACGCCGTTCCTTCAGCACATCGGCCTCAGCCTCTTTGGTCTCTCCCTCATCGGCCTGCGCATGTTCTCCGTCGTCGCGCAGGCCCTCGTCATCGTCATCAGCGGCCTCATGGCACGCGATCTCGGCGGCGGCCGCCTCGCCCAGGTCGCAACCGCCCTCTCCGTCGCGCTCTCGCCCCTGCCCATCTTTGAGGCCACCGAGTTTCAATACACCTCGTTCAGCTTCCTCTGGTTCGCCCTCATCGCCTGGTTCGCCATCAAGCTGCTTAAGACTGACAATCCGCGCTGGTGGCTAGGCATTGGCGCAGCCGTCGGCCTGGGACTCCTCACCAAGTACTCCATCGTCTTCTTCATCGCCGGCATTCTCGCAGGCGTGGTCCTTTCGCAGGCCCGCCGCTATCTCGTTAACAAATGGTTCTGGGCCGGCATCGCAATTGCGCTCCTCATCTTCCTGCCCAATCTCATCTGGCTCGCCCGTCACCACTTCGTCAGTTACACCTTCCTGCAGCACATTCACACGCGCGATGTCGCCGAAGGCCGCGCCGACGGTTTCCTCCGCGATCAATTCCTGGCCGACGCCAATCTCTTCGCAGTGCCCGTGTGGATTACCGGCCTCATCGCATACTTCCGCAACCGCCGTTACCGCATGCTCGCGTGGATGTATCTGGTTCCCCTGCTGGTTTTCTGGCTCGACAAGGGCCGCTTCTACTACACCGCAGAAGCGTACCCCATGCTGATCGCCATGGGCGCCGTCGCCGGAGAAAACTGGCTGACCCGCATGCGCCGCGCGCCCCGTCTCGCAATCGAAGCTGCCTTCTTCCTGGGCCTCTTCGCCATCGGCGCGTACGCCAGTTCCAGACTCGTTCCCATCGCACCCAACGGGCCCCTCCGCGACTATGCGCTCAGCAACAACGGCGACCTGCGCGAAGAGATCGGCTGGGACGAGCTCGTGAAGACCGTCGCCGGCATTCGCGATTCCCTGCCCCCCGATCAGCAAGCCCACCTGGGCATCACGGTCGGCAACTATGGCGAGCAAGGCGCCATCGAGATCCTCGGCCCCGCATATCACCTGCCCCCGCCCATAAGCACCACCAACTCCGCGTGGCTGCGCGGCTATCCCACTCCTCAGCCTACAACGATCATCGCTCTCGGCATCACCCAGGATGAAGCCAACGAGATCTTCACCGGCTGTCGTCTTGCCGGCCACAACGGCAATTCCCTGCATGTGAAAAACGAAGAGAGCGAAGACCACCCCGACATCTTTGTCTGCGGTCCTCCGCGCAAACCGTGGGCCGAACTATGGAACGAACACCGCGACTTCGGCTGAGACGCAACATCCCCCAACACCACCAAAAGCCGTTCCCTCCGACGAAGTGTCATCTCGCAGCACGCGCAGCGGGCGGAGAGATCTGCAGTTGTTCTTGTTCTTGCCTTTTCATCGCCTGCGGCCGCCGCTCGTTTTTAATACAACAACACCGCAACCCGATACTGCGTAAACTCCGTCTGATCCCCCTGCGGCGTACACGCCCCCACCGAAGCCAGCCGGTACTCGCGCGACCCCATTCGCTGCACAAGCTGTTGCGGCAGTTGTCCCAGGTCCGCCGACTGCCACCGCATGATGAACCCCGGATGATTCCCCGTCATCGTCGATGGCAGTCCGCGATCCAGCTCGCACGCTGCGCGCGCATCGCGCGGATCGGTGCGGATCGCCAATCCCCGCGTATGCACAAGCCCCGCCACCTTGGCCTCAATCTGCGTGCGGCTCAGCACGGCAACGCCCTTCGAGTAATCCGCAACCGCATACATTTGCCTGCCCCGCATCATCACCGAAATCCCCACCCGATCCACTTCCGGATTGAGCAGATTCCTCCGATGCCCCGGCG
>Ga0206886_1106_pt1 | contig 17692 bp, 13 predicted proteins | sample Alteio_BWOrgHeat_92_FD_152952 | JGI IMG/M metagenome (GOLD analysis project Ga0206886, IMG submission 152952) | Enriched cells from forest soil in Barre Woods Harvard Forest LTER site, Petersham, Massachusetts, United States - Alteio_BWOrgHeat_Nextera2 ... | reverse complement strand
GGTTCTGCGTCGCCGGCGCGCCGCCCATCATGTTCTTTGGCTCGCGGATGGATCTTCTGCCTGGTGCGCACGGACTCACACGCACGACCACAATCCAGGATCTCCCTCCTGTTGATTGACATGCGCACCCCCGGCATCACGGTTCGCGGGAACGTCCATGGACTTAGAACTGAACGACGAACAAACACTGCTCCGAAATTCGTCCAGACGCTGCTCGCCGGCGAATACACCTTCGAACAACGCCAGGCCTTGCTGGGGTTGCCGTTCGGACACAGCCCGGCGATCTGGAAGTTGCTCGCATCGGTTGCGGGATCGTACTCAACGGGGCCAAGACTGTAATTCACTACTGTGCTGTCGCCGACCTCGTGATCGTGTCGGCGCAGGACGACGAGGTGGGAGGTCTGTCGCTTTTGCTACTCGACGCGAACACACCGGGACTCGATTGGATCCGCTATCGTACCCAGGACGGGCGCGGCGCCGCCGACCTCACGTGCAAGGATGTCCGTATCACGAAGGAACAGAGCAATGAACCTGACGCATTGGCCCAGGAACGCACCCAAACATCTCCCCCTTCCGGACACTTCTATCTGGTACAACATCGAAGTATCCGCGAGCCGCTATCCCCGCAAGGCGGCAATTGTCTTCTACGACACCATCGTGTCGTACGCGCAGTTGAAACGGAGTGCCGAGCACCTGGCCGGATTCCTGCAGCGACGGTGCGGTGTCAAACGAGGCGACCGGGTCGCGCTGTTCCTTCACAACAGCCCGCAATTCATCATCGCGTACTACGCCATCCTGCGGGCCGAGGCCATGGTGGTTCCTGTCAACTCCATGAGCACGGCCTCGGAGCTGGGTCACATCGTCACCGACTGTGGTGCGCAAATCCTGATCACAGCACAGGAGCTGCTGGTCCACGCGAAATCGCTGGCAACCGTTTTGAGACACACTGTCGTCGCCTGTTACTCGGACTACCTGACGGCACCAACAGATCTGCTCGTCCCGGAGTTTCTGAAAGCGCCCTCACTCAGCACAGCCAGTCCTGCTACAACCCCTTGGGCAGACGTCCTCGCCATGCAGTTGGAGCCGGAACCGCACGTCGGAACTCCCGATGATCTTTGTGTGATGCCCTATACGTCAGGCACCACAGGAAGGCCGAAAGGTTGTGTCCACAGGCACCGAAGTGTGATGCACACAATAGCGGCTCTCGCGCGCTGGCATGGAAAGTTCGCTGAAGAGGTCATCCTTGCCGTACTTCCCCTGTTCCATGTAACAGGTATGCAGAACAGCATGAATATGACGCTGTATCTCGGCGCCACCATAGTGTTGTTACCGCGCTGGGACCGCGATGTCGCCGCCAGGCTCATCAGCCGCTACGGCGTGACCGGCTGGACAGCTGTGCCCACGATCATTGTCGATTTGCTGTCGAGCCCGAACCTCGGTCAATACGACTTGTCCAGTTTGAAGAGTATCGGGGGTGGGGGCGCGGCCATGCCCAGGGCGATTGCGGAAAAACTCCAGGTGTTATGTGGCCTGACGTACGTAGAGGGGTATGGATTGTCAGAGACCATGGCGCCGTCGCACATCAATCCGCCCGAGCGTTCCAAACCGCAGTGCCTGGGGCTGCCCATCTTCGATACAGAGTCGCGCGTAGTAGACCCGCAGACCCTTGTTGAGCTACCCCCCGGCGAAGTGGGTGAGATAGTCACCCTGGGTCCCCAGGTGTTCGACGGCTACTGGCACAAGGAGGATGCCAACGCCGAGTGTTTCGTCCAGGTCGATGGTAAAAGTTTTTTCCGCACCGGCGACCTCGGCTATGTCGATGAGGAAGGATATTTCTTCTTCGTCGATCGGTTGAAGCGGATGATCAACGCGGCCGGTTTCAAGGTGTGGCCGGCGGAGGTGGAGGCGCAGTTGTATGCGCATCCCTCGATCCAGGAGGTGGCCATTATTGCCAAGCCGGATGAACGCCGGGGTGAGACCGTGAAGGCCGTTGTCGTGCTCAGGGCGGAAGCCCGGGGCCAGACGACCCCGGAGCAACTGACGGAATGGGCGCGGGCCAACATGGCCGCCTACAAGGTGCCGCGCTTCTGGGACTTTGTAGAGTCACTGCCGAAATCGGCCAGTGGCAAAATTCTGTGGCGTCTGTTGCAGGAGCAGGAGCAACGACTCACTCCAAATGCCTGATCTCCGGCAAGGTCGCCAACAGATAACCAACACGTTGATGCGGTGATTGAGGGTGATGACCACTACATCGGGAGAACACGACGCGTTGCACACGAAGTGGCACCGCGCATGGTCCGGCTGCGCGATCGCATCCACGAGGCCGTTCAGGGATTCTTTTGAGGTTCCGGAGCCGGCGCTTCGCTGACCCAACTGCGCCACACCGCCACGAGGGAGGCCATCAGCGCCGGGCCCAGGAAGATGCCCACGAGTCCGAAGGACTCGACACCGCCCAGGATACCCAGCAACACCCACAGGAAAGGCAGCTTGGCCCCTTCGCCGATGATGACGGGGCGAACGAAGTGATCCGCTATAAACAACACGACACCACCTGAAATCAGCACGCCGACGGCTGCGCCCACGGCGTTCTGGCTGGCCAACACCAGCGCCACGGCGGCGAACACGACCGGAGCGGCAAACGGGATCATGGCAAAAATGCCGGTGATGGCGCCAAACAGGATCGGATGCGGAGCGCCTGCGATGGCGTACACGCCCGCCATGATCGCACCCTCGGCGACTGCGACCAGTACGATGCCGTCGACGGTTGCACGAATGGCTTCCGTTGCACGAGTCATCAGCCCCTCGACTGTTGGTCCAAACAGGCGGCGGCCAACACGGGGAACATCGCGCTCCAGCGAGTCGCGGTTCAGATAAACGAAATACAGTGTGAGCAGGGTGAAGACCAGGGTGCTCAGACGCCTGAGCAACTGCACGCCCACGACCCGAGTCCACTGGTAGATGGCAGGCCTGGCCTGGACGGTAGCCGAGGCAATGCCCGTGTGCTCCCCCGCTTTATCGGGTCCGCCGTGCGCGGCAATCGCGGACATCTTGTCGATCCAGATGCCGTTGAGCCAATCGCCCAGCCAGGGCAGTTGTTGCAGCCAGTCCGGTAACCCCGGCGGGCCGTCCTTCGAGCTGTCCAGGAGTGAGCGGGCCAGCGAGATGGCCTCCCGTACCGCAATGATGCCCCCATAGACCAGCGGCACGATGAGGACCAATCCGACGATGAGGGTGAAGGTCAACGCCCCCCAGATATCCCGGTGCTTGCCTTTGAAGTTGCGCAGCCACCGGTCGTACAACTTCGACGTGCCGATGGCGAGCACGACGGCCCAGCACAACGCGGGCAGAAAGTGCTGCAGCATCCAGCCGCCCAGCAGCATCAATGCAATGATCAGCGCATATCGCGCGATCTTCTGATACACAGAGACGTCAGGCGTGGCCACGTTGTTTATTTCTCAGGGATACAGCTCAGTATACAGGCGTTCTATACTCCCAATGATGTTCTCAGAAACCGTCCCGGCCGTTCTTTGAACCTTTCGACTTCGCCCTCGGCAGCCGAACGGATTGCGTGCCCGGACTGCGGACTGATGCAGCTTTTGCCGTCCCCGGAACCGGGCCAGAAGGCCGAATGCGCGCGCTGCCTGAAGATCCTGGCGGGCTCGGCCACAGGACGGATTGGCGCCCCCTTGGCTTTGGCCATCTCTGCCCTCTTCCTGCTCGTACCCGCCACTATCTCGCCGCTGTTGCTGGTGACGACCTACGGAGCGGACCGCGAAGCCTGGTTGCCATCAACCGCCGCCGCGATGTGGCACGACGGTTTCGCCTCTTTGGGGATACTCATCGGGGCCTTCGGTATTGCCCTGCCTCACGTCTACCTGGGGTTGCTCATCTATGTCCTCGCGAGCCTCCACTGGCGTACGGGCGCCCCGGTTGGGTCGGCCTTTCGCTGGAGCAAGCACCTGCGACCCTGGGTCATGGTCGAGGTTTTCCTGGTCGGCAGCTTCGTCTCCTACAGTCGGATCAAGGCGGTCTCCAGCGTAACGGTGGAGACCGGCGGCTGGGCGTTGGTTGCCGCGGGGCTCATATTGTTGGTTGCCATCGTCCAGCTCGATGAGCGTACGGTGTGGGAAACGATGCGCCCCCAAAGGCGCGACCCCAGCCGGGAGCCGGCTCGCGATGAATCAATCGCCTGCATCATCTGCGATCTCATTGTCGGAGTCGAGAACGAAGGGAAGCCCTGTCCCCGTTGCGGCGCTACGCTTCATGTGCGCAAGCCCGCCTCGATCGAGCGCACCATGGCTTTCGTCACGGCCGGATACCTTCTGTACATTCCAGCGAATACCCTGCCCGTATTGACGACGGTGCAGTTCGGCCGCGAAGAACACAACACGATTCTCAGCGGCGTCATCGAGCTCATCCACAACGACTTGGTGCCGTTGGCCGTCATTGTGTTCATGGCGAGCATCGTGCTGCCACTCGTGAAGCTGTTCGGGCTCACCTGGATGCTGGTGGCGACGCGGATCCGGTCCAGGCACTTCCTCGTCACGCGGACACAGCTTTACCGGACCATCGATGCCATCGGCCGCTGGTCCAATATCGATATTTTTTCGGTCGCGATGCTGGTGGCGGTACTGCAGTTCGGTGCCTTGACGGCAGTGCACTCGGGCCCAGGCCTGGTGGCGTTCGCTGCCGTAGTGATCATTACGATGCTGGCCACTTCCGTGTTTGATTCACGGCTCATGTGGGATGCTGTTTCGGAGCGTGAATGACAGAGACTCCTGAAAATCGAGACGAAGAGCCGCGTGCTCGGGTTCGTGCCCACCGGTTCAACTGGGTGTGGCTGTTCCCCATCGGAGCGGCGGCCGTGGTGCTGTGGCTCGCATACCGCAACCTGGTCGAGCGGGGGCCGGCCATCACCATCTCGTTCCGCAATGTCGACGGCCTGCAGGCCGGGCAGACCAAGATCCAGCATCGCAACGTCGACCTGGGAACCGTCGAATCCCTCGAGCTAACACCTGACATGTCGCACGTCATCGTGCACGCCCGCATGACACGGCAGGCGACCAGCCACCTGTCTCCCAATACCCGCTTCGCGATCATCGCTCCGCATGTCGGTGTAGGCGGGATCTCAGGCCTTTCGACCCTCGTCTCCGGTTCCTATATTGAAATGTATCCGGGCAAGCCCAGCGAAGAAAAGAAGCGCGACTTCGTGGGTCTGGATGACCCTCCGGCGCTGTCACCGGATACCAAGGGCCGTTCGTTCACGTTGTTGGCCAACGACCTGGGCTCGCTCACGCGCGGCTCGCCGATCTCCTACAACGGCATCACGGTCGGTGAGGTCGAGGATTACCTGCTGCGCCCTAACAACAAGGGTGTGACCGTCACAGCCTTCGTCCGGGCTCCTTATGAAGACCTGGTGCATCCTGAGACTCGATTCTGGAACGCGGGCGGAGTGGATTTGAGCCTGGGCTCACAAGGTTTGCGGATCCGCGCAAACTCCTGGGAGCAATTGCTCTCGGGTGGCATTGCGTTCGCAACACCGACTGAAGTGCTGCAGAAGGCGCCGAGTACGGATGGGGCTGTATTCGGTTTGTATGATAACCGCCGGGCAGCCGACCGCGCTCCGCAGGGCCCTACGCTCAACTATGTTGCTGACTTCCTCGGCAATCAGCGAGGTCTCGACACCGGTACCGCTGTTGAGTTGGATGGCATTGAGGTTGGAGAAGTGACTGACGCCCATCTCGCCTACGACGAGAAAAAGCACACGCTGGTTACCCGCGCCAACTTCTATGTTGATCCGGAGCGCGTGGAAATCCTGAATATGCCGCGGTCCGCCGACTCAAATCAGCACGACGCCGTGGAAAAGTGGATTGAGACGCTGGTTGCCGATGGAATGCGGGCACAGGTGTCATCGGGTAGCCTGCTCACCGGCACGAAGCTCGTGGGTCTGGAGATGGTCACCGATGCGCCGAAGGCTCATATCGAGCACGATGGCGACCTCATCAAGATGCCGACGAGCACAGCCGCCGATTTCAACGCAGTCCTGCAGAATGTGCAGAACGTGCTCAAGAACCTGGACAAGGCTACTTCGGGACCTCAACTCGGCCATGCGCTGCAGTCACTCGATGACACGCTCACGCGGCTCGACAAGGTTACGCATGACATCGAGCCTGACATCAAATCGCTCGTCAAGAGCCTGCGCGACACCGCGGACTCCGCCCAGAACACTCTGAATACGATCCAGGGCCTTGCGGGTAACACCGCGCCCACTGGAACGGATCTGCCCCGCATGATGCGCGAGCTGACGGAGGCGGCGCGCTCCGTGCGCGGCCTCGCCGATTACCTCGACCGTCATCCGGAATCTTTGCTCCGCGGACGCAAGGGAGACGACAAGTGAAGTTGTTTGGAGTTGCCGTTGCCGGCACGATGTTGGTTGCGTGTGCGTCCAGCCCGCCGATGCACTACTACACGCTCACCGAGGCACCTGCTCCGAGCCGGCTCACCATTCCGGAAGGCCAACCTCCACTTCGCCTCGATCGCGTCACGATCCCTACTGAGCTCGACCGCTCGCAGATTGTCCGGCGTCTCGACTCAACGCAGCTGCAGATCATGGAAAACGACCGCTGGGCCGCCCCTCTGGATGAGACGATCCGGCGGATTCTCTCCAACGATCTGGCGGCCCGGTTACCGACGGGTGCGGTCGCGAATCCCAACGAGCCCTCGGTCGGCGAGAAGCGGCAATTGCTGACCGTCGACTTCTCCGAGTTTTACGGTGACCCGGGCTGCACAGTCACTTTGCGGGCTTCCTGGGTAGTGAAACAGCCCGACCTGACCGGCAATGAACAGGTCACAGCCTCCCCACCCGGCGGTTGCAAAGGCTCCGGCTCCATTCCTGAAGCGATGAGCCTCGCGTTGGGAAAGCTCAGCGATCTGATTGCCGCGGCCATCTCGGGCCCTGGCGTACGCCGGGCTCAATAGTCGTCTGAATCCCCGGCAGCCGCGAGTCGACTGAAAACATTCTCCATCACATTGACCCGCGCGACATACACGCGCACCTCGTGGTCGCCGCATCTTTGCCCGTCGTTCAATCTAAAGTGATGACGGGCAAAGAGATCGCCCGCCCCTGCCCCGCAAAGATGTATCACCGCTGCCAGCTCGCGCTTCTGGCGCGGTGCGGCGTTGACGACGTGATATCGCTCCAGCGTATGCACTACAGCCCTGTCCAAGTACGCCGACGTCATCTCAATAGAGTGGCTGGGAATTACCCGTGTGTAGAGGTTGTTGAACCAACAAGAGTCTTCCGCGACCACGTGGTCGTGAATACAGTACTTCTTTGCTTCCTCAAACGTCCCGTCGGTGAGTTGGTACATGCCGACCGCGCTGGAGGCGGGCCGGTATACACCGAACGGATGAACTGTCCACGACCAGCGCCAATAAGTCCGCGCCACCGGATTGCCCGATGCCTCGACCTGCGCAAGGGCTGCCAGCAATTCTGGAGACATGACGCTCGTTGAGAACTCCTCGAACGCCGAGCCGTACTGTCGCCATGTTTCAGTCGGCGTCTTGTTCAACGTATCGCTGACAGGGAAGAACAGCTCCGAGGGTTTGCGAATAACCTGGTAGACCCAGTTGATGGTCAACGACACGGTCGCCGCAAACACCAGCAGGACTATGACCTGTGCGGTACGTGGCGCCCGATCGAACGCCCGCCGCCACCGTTTGCGCAGAGCGGGCCCCGGCCAGAAGCGGATCCGCTTGCCTCGCGCCTTTCTCTTTCGCTTAGCTATTGTCGCCGGACCCCGAAGTAGTACGCGATGCCCAGGAGCGCGAACCAGAAAGGCGCGATGTAGAGCGCCACCCGGGTATCCGGATCCAGCCAGAACATGGCGGCCACAATCAGCAGGAAAACAATCACCAGCCAGTTGACGATGGGCCAACCCGGCATTTTGAAGGAGACGCCCTTGACCTTACCCTCGGCGACCGCACTGCGATACTTCATGTGGGAATACATGATGATGATCCAGACCCACAAAGTGCCAACGAGCGAAATGCTGGTTACCCAGGTGAACACCTGCTTCGGCACGAAGTAGTTGAGCACCGTGCCAATCAACATCACAGCCACGGAAACATGGATACCGGCGGCGGGAATGTGCCGTGGGCTCAGGCGACCAAACGCACCCGGCGCCTGCTTCTGCAGGCCGAGCGAATACAGCATGCGACCAGTGCTGAAGATGCCGCCATTACACGAGGAAGCGGCGGCCGTGATGACCACGACGTTGATGATGTTGGCGGCCCCCGGAACACCGATCTTGTCGAACATCATGACGAAGGGGCTCATGTTCGGGTCGAGCTGATCCCAGGGCACGAGCGCCATGATCACGGCCAGCGCTCCGATATAAAACAGCAGGATCCGGAATATGATGCTGTTGGTGGCACGCGGCAGGTTGACCTCCGGGTTCTCGGCCTCACCGGCAGTGACACCGATCAGCTCGACGCCCTGGTAGGCGAACATGACTATCTGCAGGGTCAGCAGTACTCCCAGGATACCGCCCGGCAGGAAGCCCTGGTGACTCCACAGATTGGAGAAGCTCGCGGTGGCTCCCAATGCGCCCACATGGAAAAAGATGACTGCGAGCCCGCTCCCGATCAGCACCACGATGGTGACAACCTTCAACAGGGCGAACCAGAACTCCAACTCGCCATACACACGGACTGCCAGCATGTTGGTTCCGTACAGTATGGCGAGGGCTATGAGACCCGGAAGCCACTGCGGGGTGTCCGGCGCCCAGAAACGGACATACACCCCGATGGCGGTCAACTCGGCCATCGCGGTCACGACCCACATGAACCAGTAGGACCAACCCGTGATGAAGCCCGCCAACGGTCCCACGAACTCTTCGGCATAACTGGCAAACGAGCCGGCCACCGGCCGGTACGTGAGCAACTCACCCAACGCGCGCATGATGAAGAAAATGGCGATGCCGCCGATGGCATAGCTGAGCAGCAGTCCGGGACCTGCTTTATGAATAGCGGTGGCCGACCCCAGAAACAGCCCGACGCCGATCGTGCCTCCGAGTGCAATGAGCTGAATGTGCCTGCTCTTGAGGCTGCGCGAGAGTCCGTCTGATTGCTGCATTCGAGATCCTGTCGGTCGAGCGAGTGCGCGAAGTTTAAGTCATCGCGCCCGGTCGGTCTTCAACATTTATGGGACCAAGGTCTTTATGGAGTGATGACATGCAAACACGGTAGTCTGCGGCGCCTTCCTGGCACTGGATGCGAGAGAGACAGACGATGCCCCGCCGAACCAAGAGCACTGAACCCTCGGCCGCTGGCCGTCGCCAATTTCTGAAAACTGCGACACTCGCCGGTACCGGAGCCCTCGCGGCCGGCACCGGGACTGTTGCAGCCGCCGCCGAACCCACGCAGGCTGCACCAAAAAAGTCAGCCGTCCAGCTCACTTCGCGTGCTTCGGAGCAAGGTGCACCGCCACCCAACCTGGAAGGCGCCACGCATACAACCTGCGGCAGCGACTTCATGATCGATGTCATGCGCAACCTCGGCATCGAGTACGTCGCGGCCATTCCGGGCAACACGTTCAAGGGCCTGCACGAGTCGATCATCAACTACGGCATGCTGACGGCGCCGATGCTCGAGCACATCTCATGCATGCATGAGGAAATTTCCGTGGCCATCGCGCACGGCTACGCGAAAATCGCGGGCAAGCCGATGGCGTGCATGATGCATTCGACCGTGGGCCTGCAACACGGCTCCATGGCCATCTATAACGCCTGGGCGGATCGGGTCCCTGTATTCGCCATCGTCGGTGCGCAAATGGACGCCGCCAAGCGGCGCAGCTACGTCGACTGGCAACACTCAGTATTCGACGGCCCGGCGCTCGTGCGCGACTTTACGAAGTTTGATGACACGCCGATCTCGCTCTCGCACTTCGCCGAGTCCGCGAACCGCGCGTATAAATTTTCCATGACTCCACCCTACGGCCCGACCGTGTTGGCCGTTGATCAGAACCTGCAGGAAGATCCGATCGAGAAAGGGACCCTGGCAAACGTTCTGAAGCATGTACAGCCCTCGCCTCCACGCGGTGACGATGCTGCTGTTCAGGAAGTCGCCCGGCTGTTGGTTAACGCAGAACACCCTGTCATTGTCGCAGACCGCGCGGCACGGACACCGGCGGGCCTCGCCCTGATGGTCGAGCTCGCCGAGGCACTGCAGGCTCCGGTAATCGACATGTACGGACGCATGAACTTCCCGTGGCGGCATCCACTCAACCAGACCCGCGCACAAGCTGAAAAGATCGGTGAAGCCGATGTCATTCTCGGCCTGGAGCTCACCGACTTCTGGGGCGTCACGAACGGCAGACTCGCCCCGGGTGCCAAGCGAATCAGCATCACCTCAGGCGATCTGTACTTGAAGGCCAACTATCAGGACTTCGAGCGCTTCACTCCGGTGGACATAGCACTCGCGGCGGACGCCGAAGCAACACTGCCCTACCTGGTTGAAGCCGTCCGCAAGTTGACGACTGCAGCGCGGCGTTCGGTGTTCGAGGCCCGGGGCGCGAAGTTGGCTCACGATCACCAGACCGCGCTGGAGCAGTCGAGGGAAGCGGCGGCCGTTGGCTGGGACGCTCAACCCATCACTACGGCCAGGATGTGCGCGGAAGTTTATGAGCAGATCCGGAATGAAGACTGGGCGTTGTGCAACGGGACGGTATTCCAGAATAATTGGCCACAGCAGTTGTGGACTGCTACTCAACACCACCAGTACATCGGCGATTCCGGTGCGTATGGGCTGGGATATCTGCCGGGCGCTACGGTGGGCGCAGCGCTTGCACATCGCAAGCACGGACGTCTGGCCGTAGCGATTGGAGGCGACGGCGATCTGATGTTCACGCCCGGTGCGCTGTGGACCGCCGCGCACCACAAAATTCAGCTTCTGTATGTTGTGCACAACAACCGCGCCTACCACCAAGAGATCATGTACGTGCAGATGATGGCCAACAAGCGCAATCGCGGGATCGACCGCGCGCACATGGGGAACGCGATTACCGACCCGAACGTCGACTTCACAAAGTTGGCGAATGGCATGGGCGTGTTCGCGGAAGGTGCTGTCACCGATCCGAAGGATCTCGCGGGTGCGCTAAAGCGCGCAATCGCGGTCGTGAAGCGAGGTGTGCCCGCTCTCGTCGACGTAATCTCACAAGGACGCTGATCATGAAACTAGTGTTCGCGTCAGTAGCGATTCTTGCGGTTTTCTCGGCTGTGGCCGCAGAGCAGACAGGCGGGGACGCCGCCAACGGCAAACGGTTGTTCATGACTGTGGGCTGTTATCAGTGCCATGGGACAACGGGCGCCAGTGGCGGACCCGCGGGTCCTCGCCTGGCTCCCAATCCGCTGCCCTTCGTTGGCGTGAAAGCCAAGCTTCGAACCGCTTCAGGCCGCATGCCGGTATTTTCGGAAGCAGTCCTGAAGGATTCGGAAATTGCCGACATCTATGCGTATCTGCAGAGCATTCCCGCCGGCAAGAGCGCGCGCGATATCGAGTTGTTGAATCGCTGATCGGGACTTCCGTCGCGGATTGAACCCCGCGAGGCATGTACTAAAGTAGCGGCAGCCATCGGAGGGCTCCGAGCTTTGAGTATTGAAGGACGTATTGTCAGAATCGAGACTGCCGCGACACTGGATGTGCCGCGGAACAATCGCAATCCGACCGGCCGCCTCGGCTCAGCTCCCTCCAGCAACGTAAGACACGACGTCTACGACGATCCGTCCGTGGATGGAACGGTCGAGATCGCTGACATCGCGTGGCTCCAGGTCGCGCGAATCACGGCTGGACGCCACCGCGTCGCCCATGAGCCGCCTGCTTCATTTGCGCCTGCGGCGGCGATTGTTCTGCAGATCACCGGTAAAAGCGTAATCGAACAACAGGGTCGCACTGTACGGCTTGCACCCGGCCACTGGTGCATGTGCGACTCGACTTTGCCCTATGCGCTCACCAGTCCCGGCACTTCCCAACGACTCGTGTTGCTGATTCCGCACGACTGCCTGGACGACGACATTGATCTCGAAGAGTTCACCTCGCGGTCATTCTCCGGCACCGCCGGTGTCGGACGGCTCGTGTTTGGTATTGCGGGCTGGCTGGTGGAGGAACTGGCGTCAATCAACTCCGAACGGGCGGACGTGCTCGCGAAGACCATTACTCAGGTCATCAATCTGGCGATCCACGAAAAGATGGGACGCCGAATGCAGGAGCCCGCGCGCGGCACACTCGGCGACCGGATCCGCGCTTACGTCGCCGACCATCTTCGCGATCCGCACCTGTCGCTCGACAGCATTGCCAAACACCTGAATTCCTCGAAGCGCAGCCTCCATCGCGCGGTCAGTGCTTCCAGCAGCTCCATTCACGATCTCATCTGGCACCAGCGCCTCGATCGTTGTCGTCGCGATCTGCTCGACCCCGCCCAATCGCGCCAGACGATCGCCGAGATCGCTCACTCCTGGGGTTTCAAGAACTTCACCCACTTCAGCCAGGCATTCCGCGAGCGCTTCGGTGTGTCAGCTCGCGAGGCGCGTCGCTCGGTTCTGACACTGAACGACTAACGTCGCCCGACGAAGGTCGACCTGTCGCTGTAGGATTCATGCAACAAAACCGAGTTGTTTTGTCGAGGGCGTCTCGTCCGCGCCGGATTGGCGCTCTCACCAAAGTCGCGTGACGCTCTCACCAAACACAGAGGTTTGATTGCGGCGTAGTCTTCGCCGCGCTGCGTCTCGCGCAGTGTGACAACGCTCGTTCGTCACAGGCTCGGCAACGGTTGCTTGGTCGCTACCGTCCGACGCCCCTCAACTCGGAAAGGACAAGGATTGATTCATGAAGAAGCTCATTCGGCCGAATGACACATCCCTGGCGGTGGATACGTTCGTCAAGCGCGCAGTAGCGCTTGGGCTCGCACTGAGTGTCGGCTCAACGGCCGCCTGGGCCGAAGAACCCGCCAAGGCTGACGATGTACAGCTGTTGGAGGAGATTGTTGTAACCGCACAGTTCCGCGAACAGGGCCTGCAATCTACGCCTGTCGCGATTACCGCCGTCACCGGTGCGCAGCTCGAACAGCGCACGCTGAACAGCGTGACGGACCTGAACGGACTCGCACCCAACCTGACAGTCACCAAGGGAACGAACACCAACGGCCCGTCGGCCCAGTTGTTTGTCCGCGGCGTCGGTCAGAGCGACGGTCACCCGGGCCTGGAGCCTGGTGTCGGCCTCTACGTTGACGACGTGTACCGCGGCCTGTTGCTCGGTACCGACCTGGACCTGACCGACCTCGATCGCGTGGAAGTGCTGCGTGGTCCGCAGGGTACCCTGGCAGGCAAGAACTCACTCGGTGGCTCGCTGAAGCTGTTCTCAAAGAAGCCCACCGACCAGACCGACGGTTACGTTGAAGCGACCTACGGTAAGTTCAACCGGGTCGAGCTGCGTGCTGGCGGCAACTTCACGCTTGTTCCGGACACCCTGTATGCCCGCGTCTCTGGCGCGTCCAAGCAGGTCGACGGTTACATGGAGCGCCTCGATTACGCCTGCGCGCACCCGGGCACCTCACAGACGCTCACCCAGATCCCCGTCAACACGAATTGCAGACTGGGAACCGAAGGTGGCGAAGACGTGAATGCCGCGCGCGTCGCTTTGCGCTGGATCGCGTCTGACAACATTGAAGACAACTTCATCGGCGACGTCACTCGTGACCGCTCTGAAGTGCCGGCGCTGAAGCTGATCTCCTCAACCAACACTCAGCATCTGGGCACCGCGACTGGCCCTCTCCTCGTACCGGGCGGTGGTTCGCAGTACATCACCGGAGCTCACGACTACACGACCTACGCGACGTTCTCGCAGCCTGGCTTTACGGATCCGCCGTCACTGACTGGCAAACCAGGCGCAGGTACGCATGGTGCAGTGTCCCTGCCGCTCACGGACCCCATCGATGCCTGGGGTATTTCCAACAACCTCAGCTGGAAGATCGCGGACAGCTACACTTTAACCTCCATCACGGGTCTGCGCCGTTATATCGGCCAGTACTCAATTGAGGTGGGTGGCTCGCCGACACCGGCACAGTTGCTGGATGACACGTGGTCACAGCGTCAGTTCACCGAAGAAGTCCGCTTGAACGGCACGTCGTTCGAGAAACTGGACTGGACAGTCGGTGGTTACTACTACGACCAGCTGGCCTACTTCGGCGGTCTGAAGATGTTGAACCCGGGCACGGTCAGCGCCACCGGCGCTTCAACGGAAACCCTGTTCACGGGCAGCGACCCGATTCCATCGAAGAGCAAGTCGGGATTCGCACACTCTGTGTACCGCCTCACGGACCAGTTGAGCCTGATCGCCGGTATCCGCTACACGCGCGAGCAGAAAGACTACACCTTCTCGCGTCTCGACCCGTACGATCCTACTCAGCCCAGCTATAACGCGGTCTCAGTGTTGAACGGCACCACCGGTCATTACGAAGGCAGCCATACGGACTACCGCGGCGGCGTGGAGTACCAGTGGACCGAGAACCTGATGACCTACGCTCAGTGGTCAACCGGGTTCCGGGGCGGTGGTGTCAACCCTCGTCCGTTCATCGCGCAGGAAGCGGTTCCGTTCTCAACGGAAACCGTGCATTCGACCGAAGCGGGTATCAAGACCGACTTCCTCGATCATCACTTCCGTGTGAACGCTGCAGGCTTTTACAGCCAGTACGAGAACATCGTGTTCGTCAACACGCAGCCGCTCGTGATCAACGGCATCAGCAACCAGAACTCGACGCCCGTCAACGTCGGTGCCGCGCACATCAAGGGCGTGGAAGCCGAAGTGGAAGCGCGTCCGTTCGGCGGCTTGCAGATTGATGCGTCGGCCAGCTACCTGAAGTTCAACTTCACCCAGATCAACCAGAACGCCTCAGTGTTGATTTCGGGTGTGTCGCTGAACACCAAGGAGCCATATGCGCCGGACCGTCAGTTCAACGTGGGCATGCAGTACGTCCTGCCGTTGGGCACTGCCGGCAGCCTGATCCCGCGTATCGATGCGAACTACCAGTCTGACTTCTTCACTGACATCAGCAACACTGCGCTGGGTCATGTGGGCGGTCGTACGTTGGCCAACGCCCGCGTTACCTGGAAGTCCATGTCGCAGGATTGGGAAACTGCGGTGGCAGTTACCAACCTGACCGATCACTTCTACTACATCAACAAGGTGTTCGGTGCGGCCCCCACGAACGTCACGGAAGGCCAGCCTGGCGCTCCGCGTGAGTGGCTGGTTACGGTTCGTCGTAACTTCTAAAGCGTAAGTAAAGGATTCGGGTGCGGCGGTACCCTCAACCCAACCGCCGCGCCTGAGTCCCGATTGGGTGGGTGGCAACGGATGCCGCCCACCCATTCGCCCGGTGCCGTTCCGCAGGGCCGAGGGCCAATCTGGCCCTAACACGGACCTCAGAGCGGACGGCACATGCCTTCGAATTCACTCTTGCAGCAATACTCGGACGAGCGCGCGGCGCTCATCCAAAACGCGATCCCCCGCGCCGCCGCGATCATCGTCGGCCGCCGCCGAGTCCTCTCCGGCATCCGCTGGCGAGACGATCTGATCATCACCGCCGCCGAAGCTATCGGTGGCATTGAACAAGCCGACGTCCGCCTCGAAGGCGACTCATTCTCCGCCGACGTCATCGCCACCGACCTGACAACTGACATCGCCATCCTCCGCCTCCCCTCCACCAACGCCAGTGTGACCACTGACCCATCCCTTGCGCCGTCATCAACATCGTCTGCGCCCAGCAATTCCCGGGTTGACACCAACTCCGCGTGCACTGCCGCTTCACTGGACCCACTTCGCCTCGGCGAAACCATCGCTGCTGTTGGTCGCACACTCCGCGGCACGTCTGCGATCTGGGGCACCGTCCAACTAGCCGGCCCAGCCTGGAACTCCCGCCGCGGCGGCAAAATCGACCAACGCATCGAGTTGGATGTCGCCTTCGACCCCTCCTTCGAAGGCGCCGCCGTCATCAACACCTCCGGCAACATCGTCGCCATGGCCGTACCCGGCCCCTACAACCGCGTCCTGGGCATCCCCACGGCAACAATCGAATCCGTCATCGCGAAGGTCGACCAATTCGGTCACCTCCCCAAACCCTACATCGGCATCCGCCTCCAGCCCCTTTGGCTAGACGACGCCACCCGCACAAAGCTGAACCGCAAAGCCCGCAGCATTGCCGCCGTCGGCGGAATCGACTCTGGCTCCCCAGCTGAGCTGGCCCATATCGAGCTCGGCGACCTGTTACTAACGTTAGACGGCCACCCGGCCGAAAGCGTAAACGACATGGCCCGCCGAATCGCGAGCGCCTCGCCCGGCCAAACCATCGCCTTGGAGGTCCTCCGCGGCGGCAAACCTCTGACCATCAACGTCCAAATAGGCGAGCGCCCCCGGAGTTGATTCCTCGCAGCGATCCAGGCGCCGGTCCTTGCTGCGGGCAGTCGCCTAGCGGAAGCCCGCCGCCGATGCTCACTATCGGGCAATCGTTCGCGACCGACGCCCGTGGCAACTAGGCAAGGCCTTGCGGAACGGGAATGCCGCCCCAACCGACGGGCAGTGACCGCAATTCTTGCCACCGCCGACGAACCCTTCCGCAATCGCGTCTTGGAACGCCTGCTGGCAGCAGGCTATGACGACCTAGAAGTAGCTGAGCTCCCCAGAGCCCTCGCCGATCTCCTACGCGAGACCAAGCAAACGCTGGTCATCGTTGGGGGCACTTGGCCGGACCCTCAAGCGTTCCTCCGCGTTGCAGTAAACGCCGGTGCTTTTCCACTTGTCCTGCTGGAGTCGAGCGCCCTCGAAGCCGAAGGCGAAGCACTGGCCATGGGCGCACGCGCCGCCCTCCAATCCGACATCCCGGCTTCCTCCCTGGCAGCCGCCCTAGCCGCAGTCGACGCCGGCCTCATCGTGTTAGAGCCCAGCGCCCGCGCCCTGCTTCTATCCGCGAACCGCGACCGCTTCTCCCCGGTACAACGATTTCCACCCAGCCAACACGCGCCCACGGCGCCAGGCAGCTCATTCGCTACTCACCCCGCAAATTCAGCCACCACGCCCTCGAATCGTGCCGCGGACGTCTCGCCCGCTAGCCTCGACGCGACCGCACCCGCAACGCGCAAAGGCCGCCCCCTGACATCCCGCGAACGCGAAATCCTGGGCTTGGTCGCCAGCGGCACCTCCAATAAAGGCATCGCCCGCGCCCTATCCGTCTCAGCCAACACGGTGAAATTCCACCTGGCAGCCGTGTTCGACAAACTAAACGCCGCCACGCGCGCAGAAGCCGTAGCAGAAGCCATCCGCCGCGGCGAGCTCTCCCTCTAACCTCGCCAACCACCGCCGCAGCCGAGAAACCCGCAGAGGAACCCTCCTTACACCCCCGGCTATTCCATCGTGGGATAAGGCCCCTTGCCTCCATCCGCAATAAACTGATCAATCCGCGCCCGCAAAACCGGCATAGGCACCGACCCCAACTCCAACACCGTGTCGTGAAACGCACGTATGTTGAAGTTCGCCCCCAAAGCCTTCTCAGCCTTATCCCTCGCAGCAATCATCTCCCGCTCACCGAGGTAATACGACAACGCCTGCCCCGGCCAGGCGATATACCGATCTACCTCGGTTTCAATCT
>Ga0206886_1102_pt1 | contig 18011 bp, 15 predicted proteins | sample Alteio_BWOrgHeat_92_FD_152952 | JGI IMG/M metagenome (GOLD analysis project Ga0206886, IMG submission 152952) | Enriched cells from forest soil in Barre Woods Harvard Forest LTER site, Petersham, Massachusetts, United States - Alteio_BWOrgHeat_Nextera2 ... | reverse complement strand
CCCTGTACAAATTCTTCCATAAAATCATCATAAGGAGCAAAAGAGATATAATAATTAGCCTTGCCCCTCATAAACTTTATTTCAAAGTCTTTATCAAAGCCATCGAAAGTGCCATAATTATAAACAATGTCCGTACGCTTTGTACTATCAATGATGCGCACACCTGTGTGTCCATAAGATGAATATATCTCTTCGCCTACACCACAGGTAAGTAAGCTCACCCGCAAATGACTGGTCGGGCTTTTCTGAATTGAATCTGTTACAACACTCAGAGATGTAGTGTTTTGTTGTGCAAAGACAGGCAACAACGAAAGCATGGCGATAAAAAAGAGGGACAGTTTTTTATACATATACACAAAATAACAAAAGGCCGCCTATATAGCAGCCTTTCAATGGTGTTAATAATACTTTATTCATGTTGTGCCGATCCTGAAAATGTAGCGCCAATGTATTCCCTGTTCAGGCGGGCTATATTCTCTAAAGAAATACCCTTAGGGCATTCTGCCTCGCAAGCACCTATATTGGTACAGCTTCCAAAACCCTCTTTGTCCATTTGTTCTATCATATTCACCACGCGCATTTTGCGCTCAGGTTCTCCCTGGGGTAATAATGCTAAATGAGAAACCTTGGCTGACACAAACAGCATTGCTGAAGCATTGGGGCAAGCTGCCACACAAGCACCGCAACCTATACAAGTAGCAGCAGCAAACGATTCATCTGCTCTTTGCTTATCAATAGGTAAAGCGTTGGCATCAACAGCATTACCTGTGTTTACAGAAATATAACCACCTGCCTGTATGATACGGTCGAATGAAGTGCGATCAACAACAAGATCTTTGATAACCGGGAACGCATTGGCACGCCATGGTTCTACAACTATTGTATCACCATCTTTATACTCACGCATATGCAACTGGCAGGTAGTAGTATGGTGCCATGGGCCATGTGCACGGCCATTGATGTACATACTGCACATACCACAAATACCTTCACGGCAATCATGATCGAATGCGATTGGTTCTTTACCTTCTGCTACCAATTGTTCATTCAGCACGTCAAACATTTCAAGGAAAGACATTTCAGAAGAAATGTTCTTCACATTGAACGTTTCAAAACGACCTTTCTCATTTTTGTTTTTCTGTTTCCACACCTTTAAGGTGAGATTCATATTGTAATGCTCCATTGTCAATTATTTATAACTACGCTGTGATGGATGAACCACCTCGTAATTCAATTCTTCTTTATGTAATTCGAAATTGCTATCTCCTTTATATTCCCATGCTGCAACATACATATATTGATCGTCTTGTCTTAAAGCTTCACCATCTTCTGTTTGGTATTCTTCACGGAAATGGCCACCACAGCTTTCATTACGGTGCAGCGCATCTACGCACATCAGTTCTCCTAATTCTATAAAGTCTGCTACCCTGCCCGCTTTGTCCAGTTCAGGATTGTACTCATTAATATCTCCCGGTATAAATACATTGCTCCAGAATTCTTTGCGCAATGCTTTTATTTCTTCAATAGCTTCCTGTAACCCTTTTGCATTACGTGCCATGCCACATTTATCCCACATTATTTTACCAAGGCGCTTATGGAAGCTTTCCACACTTTCTTTTCCTTTTATATTCATCAGGCGATTGATCCTGTCGCTCACTTCCTTTTCTGCAGCCATAAATGCAGGATGATCTGTAGGTATTGCTTTCGTACGAATATCATCTGCCAAGTTATTACCCAATGTATAAGGTATTACAAAGTAGCCATCAGCAAGCCCTTGCATCAACGCCGATGCACCGAGGCGGTTAGCACCATGATCACTAAAGTTAGCCTCACCAAGAGAATATAAGCCAGGCACATTGGTCATTAATTCATAATCTACCCAAAGGCCACCCATAGTATAGTGTACCGCAGGATAAATACGCATAGGCACTTTATAAGGATCCTCGCCTGTTATCTTTTCATACATCTCAAACAGGTTGCCGTATTTTTCTTTCACCACTTCATCACCCATTTGTTTGATGGTTGCATCATCTACATTTTCCACTCCCTTCTTGCCTGCTTCTACTTTGCCATAACGCATAATGGCCGAAGCAAAATCCAAATACACGGCCTGCTTTGACGAACCAACCCCATAACCAGCATCGCAACGCTCTTTAGCAGCACGGCTGGCTACATCACGCGGAACCAGGTTACCAAATGCCGGGTATCTTCTTTCAAGATAATAATCACGTTCTTCTTCAGGAATTTCGTTGGGTTTGCGGGTATCTCCTTTTTCTTTTGGTACCCATATGCGCCCGTCGTTACGTAAAGATTCAGACATAAGTGTAAGCTTAGACTGGTGGTCGCCACTTACTGGTATACATGTTGGGTGTATTTGTGTGTAACAAGGATTGCCAAAATAAGCCCCTTGCTTATGCGCTTTCCAAATTGCAGTTACGTTGCTACCCATAGCATTGGTTGACAAATAGAATACGTTGCCATAACCACCACTACATAAAAGCACTGCATGTCCGAAATGGCGTTCCAATTTACCACTTACCAGGTCGCGCGCGATAATACCACGTGCTTTACCATCTATCATTACAATCTCGAGCATTTCGTGACGGCTATACATTTTCACATTACCAAGTGCTATTTGTCTTTCTAATGCCTGGTAAGCACCTATCAATAATTGCTGTCCTGTTTGTCCTGCGGCATAAAAAGTTCTTTGTACCTGTGTACCACCAAATGAACGGTTGCTGAGTAAGCCACCATATTCACGTGCAAATGGCACACCTTGCGCTACACACTGGTCAATGATGTTGGAACTTACAGATGCCAGCCTGTATACATTGCCTTCACGTGAACGATAGTCACCCCCCTTTATAGTATCATAAAATAAACGGTAAGTACTATCGCCATCGTTCTGATAATTCTTAGCAGCATTAATACCACCTTGTGCGGCAATGGAGTGTGCACGGCGCGGGCTATCCTGGAAACAAAATGCTTTTACCTTATAACCCATTTCTCCCAATGATGCAGCAGCAGAAGCTCCTGCCAAACCAGTTCCTATCACTATCACTTCCAGCTGGCGCTTATTAGCCGGGTTTACCAATTTGCAGGTTGATTTATATTTCTCCCATTTGGTTTCTAATGGTCCTGCAGGTATTTTAGAATTAAGTGTCATACCCCAAACCCCTAAAGAGGCTTTTAATTTTTTATTAATTATTAATTGATCCAGTTCAAATAGAATGATATCGGCATCAAAGCAAATATCAATGGTATAATAATAGCAAAGGCTACACCCACAAATTTGATAGCAGCCTTATACCGAAACGTACCTAAGCCCAATGTTTGAAATGCGCTATAGAAGCCATGAACCAAATGCCATGAAAGCGCAAAACATCCCAATACATATACGATCACTACCCACAATTGGCTGAAATCATCTTTCATCATATCATACAAAGGCAGTTCACCATTTCCGATAGTTTGGGAATAACGGTTAGGTCCCCAGAATGTTGAAAGGTGCAGTATAAGGAACAACAATATCAATGTTCCCAACAATGCCATAGAGCGGCTATACCAGTGGCTGGTTTTATTACCGGCAGAAACAGCATAGCGTACATTACGTAAGCTACGGTTCCTGAAATAAAGTACAAGGCCTTGTATTACGTGAATAAAGAGAAATGCAAACAAGCCAATTTCTATAGTGCGGATGATGTAGTCCGTACCCATAAAATGTGCATACGCATTAAACGATTTGCCGCCATCATTTCTAAATACCTGCGCGTTCACATAACAGTGTACTACGAGAAATAAAATAAGAAATAATCCGGTCAGGCTCATTTGCAGCTTTTTGCCAACCGAAGTAGAGAAGAGTTGTTTCCAGTTCATAATTACCGGTAAAAGAGTGTTTTAAACTTTGCAAAGATAATCCACAAAAAGCTAAAAGGAATTAAATAATATTATATAGATTATATGCTGTGAATTAAAATATTCTAAGCCCTTAGTCGTAGCATTTTATTATCTATCATTTGAAAAAAATCTCCGGGCTGATATGTTCTCCAAGCAGGCATTTCCATCAGTTTTATATATCTGTCTATATGTGAATGCTGAAAATCATATTGGGTTGATTCAGGCATATTCACAGCTACAACCCAACCAGGATTTTCTTCGAGATCTTCATGCCATTCAGGATAATACTCATCATCGCTGCTATGAAAATTGAGCACATTCTCTGTTATTAATATAAACTTGCTGATCCCTTTTGCTTCCATCGGGTCAATAACAGAGCGCTTTAATTGCATAATATCGTTTTCAACAGCATCATTCCATTCTCCCAACATTTCTATAATAGCATAGTTGACTTCGTAATCAACAAACAATATTTTCAGGTATAATGTTTTAGACCCAAACTCATCCCACTGCGGGTGGATGTAATAATTGTAAACGGTATTAGTAAATTCAAATTCGCTGTATTCCCGTCCGTAAAAAGGTGAGCTCTCATCATCCTCTGCTGTGTAGAGATGCCTCCAGTTAAAATATGGTTCTATTTCGTGCACCGGCTTCCTTTTTGGTTATAAAATTCACAGTTCTTTTTCACACGCCGAATTATCAAATTATTTAGAATTATTCCCAAACGCCTGTTGCCAAGCAGCTGTGCCCCCAAGCAGGTTCTTTAAATTTGTAAAGCCTGCAGTTTCTAACATCATACACGCCTGCATGCTGCGCTTGCCAGCATGACAATGCACTATTATTTCTTCACCTTTCCAATCTTCCAATTCATCCAGTTGCATACCTAATATCTTTCCAAGTGGTACCAGTCTGCCATTCAAATTAAATTGAGCGTATTCAGCCGGTTCACGCACATCGAGTATATGCAAATGTTCACCTGCGTCCAGTCTATGTTTCAATTCCTCTATGGTTATATTTTCCATTTTATTCTTTTATAAACTTTTTAGCTGTACCAATATTACTATTACTAACTAATCTAACAAAATACATGCCCGGCTGTAATGTGGATATGTTAATAGTATTATCAGACGACAAGGCCCCTGTAAGTAATGTTTTGCCGTATATATCCGTAACCATGTACCCACTACCTCCAACTTGTACCCCGCTGGCTTTAAGCTGTAAGCGGTCATGAGCCGGATTGGGAGACAATGTCCACTCAGCTTCTCTTTTATTTACAGGGGGTACTTCAGTTCCACTAATGGGTTGTCCTAAAACAGGGCGTATCATAATAGCTCCGCTTACAGATGAAGAGTTCCATGCATCGAGTACACTATAATAGGCGTGGTTACCTCCTATCCTATTCATGTCCAGCCCAAAATACAAACTGTCACTTCCGCTGAATGCCGGCATAAACACACCTGCATAAAAAGTACCTGCGGGTAATGGTACCGGTTGGTCAAATTTGTAGACCCAAAAATGATTAATTGTATCTGCATAGCCGGGGCCGAAACCTTCCTGCCAGTAAAGACTGTCATTATTTGCCGCACCATCGATACCTTGCAATTTCGAATAAACGAATAATGAAAATGTTTTTAACGTAGGTATGGGCACCTGTCTGCCAAAATAAATGGCCATTCCTCTCATGGTGTCAGGCTGGTTCAAATGGTATTCTATAGCAAGGTAGCCGGGCAAAGTAGGAAACAGATCTAAGAAATAGCTCTGTTCTGCAGTACCATCGTCATAAGCCAGGTAATTATCAAAAACCTGCTCCCTTACAATTGTATCATTCACCTTGTTGGTGTCGCTGGCTGGTGATTGCAGGTAATATGTGTTTTCAAACACAACTTTTTTGTACATACCCGGCGATGGTATGGTTGCAGTATACATAGGGTAAGAAACGCCTTGCTCAGTATATGCAGGTACAGTTATAGAAGTAGGGCCTGCAGCAGCTAAAAATGTATTGGTAGTCGTTTCTCTTGCTGTAAAACTATAAGGTATGGTTTGCGAGGCATTGGTGTAATTCTGAAATGTATCTGAATGTCGGGTAGCACGCTCACCCGATATATTCGCCAGAAATTGCCTGTAAGGCATATAAGTATAATCGTTCAATAAAAAGCTGGGGTCGTTTGTAAACGTAACATCGTTTATGGCCGTATCATACATATTCCTGTTCTTATTCATCCTCACATAATCAATATTCCATTGCGAACCACTGTAGTTAAATGCTGACATGTTTACAAAACGAAACTGAAATCCTTTATAAAAAAACACTGTATCAGCCACCGGTATCATTACTTGTGTAAAAGGCGTAAGCGTGCTGCCCGGTATGGCCCATACCTCGCGCCAGTCGTTATTATTTTTGTGCAGGAATAACAAAAGAGAATCAGCCGTGAGCGGATAAAAGCCATAGCCCTGTGGTTGGTAGAAAAAACTGATGTACACACTATCTCCAGGCGTTAACGAACCCAAATCGATCGGCACCGAAGTAAGGCTATCTGCAAATAAAAGATGCGAGTTATCACTGGTATCATAGGGTATGCCATGAGCATCCAAAGCATCAAGTGTAGCTACACCGCGTGTGGGAGGATCAACGCCCATCGTATTGTTTACATACACTTCATTATCTGTCCACCTGGTATTATCGGGGAAAATATTATAGGTAGTAAAATCATCGAAGAAGGGTAATTGAATAGTATCCTGTGCGGTGGTTGTTTTTGCTAACGGCATTATGTTTTGCACCGCAGCTGCATGCACACGTGCGTTATAATACAAAGGCGCTGTCCGTTCCTGCGACAGGCAAATGAAAGGCAACAGGAGTATCAATATAATATTACAAACAATTCTCATTTCTATGGGTTCGGCGGCTTATTGTCCTTATTATTAACTCCTTTATGGTTCTTTCTATTGTTGTCCATCTCTCCATCTGTAGGATTTTGTTTCACGAAAATATCTACAATATCACCTTCTTTTATGCGGTTAGCGCTTCCTAATTCATTCATAGCGCTTGGCGCCTGGTTATAAATAATGGCTGTTGGGGTATCTGTAATATCCCCTTCTGTAATAATATTGTATTGCAAGCCGGTACCCATTATGTTTGCTATTCCTTCTTCGTAGGACATACCTATCAGATCAGGCACATTAAACTCAGTATTACCCAAGCCGTCTCCCAGTACCATGTTTATTCTGCTGCCCTGTGGTATCATTTGCCCTGGCTTTACTTCTATGCCTTTATAAGATTGTTGCAATACAGCTCCCTGTGCTATATCGGGTTTATAAGTAGTATCCCCGGGTATGAGCTTATTATTTTTTAATATCATTTCAGCGCTGCGGTATGATAAACTGATGAGGTTGGGCATCGGCGTTAACGGAGGCTGTATCTTGTTTACAGTAATAAACACGGTCCTGTTCTTCTTTACTACAGAGCCCGAATCGGGTATCTGTTTTAGTACAGTAAGCGGCTTTATTTTAGGCTCGTAGGCGGAGTCTACAATCACCTCAAAGGTCATGTCCTCCATTTGCTTAATGGCTGTATTCATGTCCTGTCCTAATACGTTGGGCATTACTACATGCTCACTATGGTGTGTTATCCAGCCAAGGCTCACAAAAAACATGGCATATAGCACAGAACCGAGTAGCAAAACCACTACGAGGTTAAACCAAAATGATCTTCTTGTATCTCTATCAAATTTGAATTTCATGTGGTGCTGATAAAATTAAGAAGAAACTGTTTTCAGACAGTCTTCAATGAGCGATCCGTAAAATTCTTTTAACGTTTTGCCTGCAGCCCTTACTTGCTGGGGAACTATACTATTTTCACTTTGCCCTGGCATGGTGTTTACTTCTAAAAAGTATAATTTATTACTACCCCTTTGCAATATAAAATCCATACGCACTATGCCGCGGCAATTCAAATGCCTGTATATATAAGACGCTTTAGAGGCAACTTGTTCGCGAATGCTATCGTTAATATCAGCAGGTGTTATTTCGTTTGTTACGCCGGGTGTGTATTTGGCTTCATAATCAAAGAACTCATTTTTACTAACTATCTCTGTGGCAGGCAGGGTGTATAAATAATTATCTACCCTGTATACACCAATGGTTAGCTCCCTGCCCTCAATAAATTCTTCTATCAGTACCTGGTTATCTTCCTTAAACGCTTTCTCAATTGCAGGCAATAATTCTTCTACTGATTTTACTTTGCTCACACCGAGACTGCTGCCGCTTTCATTAGGTTTAACAAATACAGGCATTTTCAATTGTTCTAAAATAGTGCCTACTGAGTAATTCTCGTTTTTTATGAGGTGCACAGAATTGGCAATGTTCACAATATTAAAAGCCTTTACTACTTTATTACAATAGCTTTTATTAAAAGTAAGCGCAGATACTATTGCATTGCAACTGGTATATGGTATCTGCAGCATATCAAAATATCCCTGCAAGCGGCCATCTTCTCCCGGTGTGCCGTGAATGCCAATAAAAACAGCGTCGAATTTTATTTTCTTTCCATTAAGTGTTAGCGAGAAATCATTTTTATCTATAGATATTTTTTTACTTTTTTCATCCTCATGCCACCAATCATCACGGGTAATAATGATCTTATATACGTCATATAGTTCCGTATCTATATTTTCTTCAATTGTTTTGGCTGATTGTATGGATATTACATATTCACCGGAATAGCCACCTGCCACTAAGGCAATATTTTTCTTCATGAATGGACTCTAATATAGTTAGCCAAAGGTAATAGAAAATACAGGAGATTAAATGTAACCCATCATTTCCGTTTTACTTCCGCTTTGCTTCCGCTATTAATTTTTATAATATGGTTGATAGGAAGGGGTTTCGGGTTCCCAACGTTCGGGATACTTCCGCTTTTTGAGTAAAATTATATTTAGGAAGTTTTGTCGTTTTCATATTGTAATGTCGCATAATGTTACGTTCAATGTATTCGCAACATATGCTATGTCAGTGAAAACAACAGACAATTTTGCAAGACAGTCTTGCCTATTGTATCGTGCAAATATTAAGCCAATTATCCCCATTTTAAGCACCTACCATACAGAGGAGGTGGAAGGGGCTTTCTTTTCCTTACTTTTGCGCCGCTAACGCTGCTAACTTACTAGAAGAACATATTACATGCCCTCTAAAGAACAATTATTAAAAGCTTACAGGTTAATGATGACTGCCCGTGCCATGGCAGATATATATGATGCAAACAGGCAAATATGTAAATATGTTCATAGCACGTCCCGGGGGCATGAGGCTATACAATTAGCTACTGGTTTTTTATTGAAGCCTTGCGATTATGTAAGCCCATATTATCGCGATGAGAGTTTAATGTTGGGTATGGGATTTCGCCCTTACGAACTGATGCTGCAATTATTAGCAAAAGGAGATGATCCGTTTACCGGGGGACGTGAATATTATAATCACCCGAACAGCCGCAGAGAACAATTTCCACAAATCATACACCAAAGCAGCGCAACAGGTATGCAGGCAATACCTACTACCGGTGTGGCGCAAGGCATACAATATATAGAACAACAAGGGCTTATTAATTACCCTACAGCACCTGTAGTTGTTTGCTCTCTCGGAGACGGCAGCGTAACCGAAGGTGAGGTAAGCGAAGCGTTTCAATTTGCAGTACTGCATCAATTACCCATTATTTATTTGGTGCAGGATAATGACTGGGGAATATCTGTAAGCAGTGATGAGGCGCGTACGATGGATGCCTATGAATTCGCAGCTGGTTTTAAAGGAATGGAACGCGTGCGGGTAAATGGCAGTGATTTTATTGATTCTTACAAGACAATGGAATACACCATAAACTGGGTAAGAAAGGAGCGTAAACCAATATTGGTACATGCAAAGGTTCCATTGCTGGGACACCACACATCGGGTGTACGAAAAGAATGGTACCGCACACCTGAAGACCTTGACAAACACGCACTTGATGACCCGGGACCAAAATTGAAAAAGGTTTTGCTGGAAAAAGGTATTACCGAAGCAGAGCTGGATAAGATAGAACAGGAAGAAAAAACATTTATAGAATCAGAGTTCAATAATGCTGTAGATGCACCGGACCCTGATCCTGCAACAGTTACTCATTATGTATTTGCACTGAATCCTGTTACAGAAGAGAAAGGGAACAGAACACCTGCAGGCCGAGACAAAGTAGTAATGGTGGATGCAGCACTACATGCTGTAGAAGAAATATTGCAGGATCATCCTGAAGCTTTGTTTTACGGACAAGACGTAGGACGCAGGCTGGGCGGAGTGTTTCGCGAAGCAGCTACGCTTGCAGAAAAATTTGGTGATAACCGTGTATTCAATACCGCTATACAGGAAGCCTATATCATTGGCTCTACAGTGGGTATGAGCGCATTAGGACTAAAACCTATTGTAGAGGTTCAGTTTGCGGATTATATCTACCCGGGGCTTAATCAATTAGTGACTGAAATAAGTAAATCCGGCTACCTGAGTTGTGGTAAGTTCCCGGTGTCTTGTATCATTCGTGTACCAATAGGCGCTTATGGCGGCGGCGGTCCTTATCATAGCGGTAGTGTGGAAAGCACGCTGGCAACTATAAAAGGCATTAAAATAGCCTACCCTAGTAATGCTGCAGATATAAAGGGGCTGATGAAAGCAGCTTATCTCGATCCTAATCCGATCATTATGTTGGAGCATAAAGGATTATACTGGAGTAAAGTGCCCGGAACTGACGAAGCGAAAATGGTAGAGCCCGACCGCGATTATATACTGCCATTTGGTAAAGGTATATTAGCGCTTGAAGCATCGCAGGAAGCTATTGATAATGGCGAATCGCTTTGCATTATCACATATGGCATGGGCGTGTACTGGGCTAAGAATGCAGCCAAACAATTCCCGGGTTGTGTAGATGTTGTAGATGTACGTACTATTTACCCGCTTGATGAAGAACTCATCTATAATACTGTAAAGAAACATGGTAAGTGTATTGTACTTACAGAAGAGCAATTGCGTAATTCTTTTTGCGAAGCATTGGCAGGGCGTATAGCACAAAACTGTTTTCAATATTTGGATGCACCTGTACAAACCATTGGTGCACTTGACTTACCGGCTGTGCCTATGAATATGGGGCTTGAAGCGGCTATGTTGCCCAATGCAGACAAGGTTGCAGAAAAAATCAGTCAGTTACTAAGCTGGTAAATTACTTTGTACCCAGCACTGTTTTATCCAGGCTCTCCTGTGCGAGCGGATGATAATTCTGCCTGTATTTTTGATAAATACGTTTAGCCATATCCTGCTTACCCGTCTTCATCATTTCACTGTATAGGGGCTCTAAAAATTTTCTTCTACCCACATAACTCAGAAAATGTTCCATAGCCTCATAAGCCGGTTCATAGTTTGCAGTTATAGCCATGGCAAACCAAAGGTCAGCAATTTCGCTATTAGTGCTTTTTGTAAAATGAAATACCTCATCGAGGGCTTTCATTTTATCTACAGTTAGTGACTTTGGCATCTTTCTTAAAAAATGCAGCCATTCATAGGTCGTCCAGCTTTCAGTATTGAGTTGTGCAGGAGGTGTGCCATCCAGAAATTGAGTACGGGCAGCATCTACTTTCTCAAACAGCACAGGCTTTACTCTCGGGCAGTTAGCGGGTATGCCCGGCCCATATACCCATGCTTTTATATTAATGCTGTCTTTTGCTGCCTGCCTGCTGTTCAATAAATTTGTATCGAGGTAAGCTAAAAATTCTTCAGTTGTTATAGACTTAAATGCATGTTCCGCAAAATATTTATTTAAGAAGACATCAAAATCTTTTCTGCCAACCGTATTTTCAATCAGCTTTAAAAAATGAGAGCCTTTTTCGTATGGTATGTCTGTTAGCCCTGCATCGGGGTCGCGGCCCTTTAGGTCAAGCTTTAGCCAAGTGTCTTTACTGTCTTTGCCTAGGTTACTCACTTCATCTTCAAAATCCTCGTAACCGAGTTCCCAAAGCATGTCTGCATAATCTTTACCATTCATAGCTTCTGATATACGGCGTTCAAAATATTCAGTAAAGCCTTCGTTCATCCAGAAGTCATTCCATGTTTTATTCGTTACCAAATTGCCGCTCCAGCTATGCGCCAGTTCGTGCGCCACAAGATTCACCAAAGAACGATCGCCTGCAATAATTGTAGGCGTAGCAAAAGTGAGTTTAGGATTTTCCATTCCTCCGATCGGGAAACCCGGTGGCAGTACAATTACATCGTACCTACCCCAGCGATAAGGCCCATACAAACTTTCAGCAGTGGTTACCATTTTTCCCACATCTTCAAATTCATATCTTGCTTTGTCTGCCATTACAGGTTCAGCATATACGCCTGTACGCTTATCAATTTTTCTGAAGGCTATATCACCAACCGCCAGTGCCATTAAATAAGCAGGTATGGGTTTATCCATCTTAAAATGATAGACAGCGCTATCGTTCTTTTCCTGTGGATTTTCAGCACTCATAAGTGCCAGCAAGCCTTTGGGCACTTGTACACGCGCATCATAAGTATAACGTATACCCGGCCCATCTGCACAAGGCAACCACGAGCGCGCATAAATAGATTCTGATTGTGTATATAAGAATGGATATTTTTTACCAAAAGTCTGTTGTGGCTCGAGCCATTGTAACGCTCTTGCATACTGACCTGTTGTATAATATATCTGTACGGTTTGAGAATTGGCAGCAATAGGAATATGTAAAGCACTACCTAAGAATTCAATTTCTTTGTCAAGGCTGCTTGTTTGTTTTTTACCATCTACCAATACACTGTCAATAGTCAAATCATAAGTATCAAAAATGATCTCGCTGAGTTTATTTGTATTTTCAATGGTCCAGGTAGCGCTACCTGATATACGCTTTTTATCAAAGTCCACAGCAATATCCAAGAACAGATGTTTTATGCTTATGCTATCCGCATTAGATAATGTATGCAGATCTTTTACAACATTCGTATCCATTATTTTACCGGTTTGAGATGCGGGTTGTGAATTATTACAAGCACCTAATAAAACTGCGCCAACAAAAACGATCCAAATATTTTTCACGATGAAATTTTAAAATTATGACTCTTCTTTTTTAACATTAGCCCAATCCGTATTAGCATAGCTATCTAATACCAGCCATAATAAAATGCCTGATAAGATCAGGAAAACGATCTTCAGCCACCAAAGATTGGTCATATAATGTCCAAAGCCTAATAATGACGGCACTAATAATGCGACGAAAACTTTCAAGGTACGTGTTCCTGCATTTTCCATTTGTTCCATTACCGAAAAGGGGAAACGACGGAAGCCTACCCGCATGATACATGCTGCAAATAAAGTAACATTTGTAAGCGCCAGCACAACATCTAATATTGCATCTGCGCCCCAAACACAAAGAACAAATATTGCCACAACAGAAAAGAACGGCAGAAAGTATTTGATATAAATAGCTTTAAATGCACCTATCATTACATTACCCGGCTTATCGAGCGGAGATGCATAATATACCCATGCTGCTTTGTATTGGTCTGATATAGTGAGATAATTCAGCGCTTGCAGCATTACAAACGAGCACATGTACATCAACATTATATGTTTTCGACTCTCGGCAAGATCAGTAAAAGTATTTGATAAAGAATGATTGCCAATTGTAAGAAGGTAAATAAAATAAATAGGTACATAAGCAAAAGTGGGATACACCCGCATTCTGAAAGTGCGGCTGCGTGATGATTGTAACCATGTAATAATAAAACCCGCTTTGGCTCCGCTACTCCTGTTAACAATATCTGCCAACCGGCGATACCATGAAGATCGTGTGGTTTTTGCAGGTTTTTTCACCATTACATCTACACCATCTATAGCCACCAGGTTACGAATAAAAGTAGGTGCTATCCATTTTATTGTTGCCCATAAGCAAAACAATGGAACAAGAATAGCCAGTGCACTTAATAATTTAGTATGCGCGAGCGCTTCCTGAGGGCTTACCCATATCCAAAGCGAAGCCAGCCAATAAGAAGGTGTATAGACAGCCCATTTCAATTTGTTCAGATCTATATTTTGAAAAACAGAGCTTTGTATAACTCTTGGCATGAGATAAGAAAACGCGAAAATGAAAACAGCAAATACTATCTGGAAATAGTTGATCACTTCCTTGAATTTTTGTGGAGAAGCGAGTTTCAATATCAACATGTAACAGGCATTTACCAGGAACAATGCCATAAATAATAAGCAGAATAACGGTATTGGGAAGAACACAGCCGCCTTCCAGCCATGCATGATACCTATCAATATCCACCCGGGTAATGACATGGGTATGAAAATGCGGATCAGATAAATGAATACATGCAGTATACGTGACAGGAATAATGTTTTGTCGTTGATAGGTCTGTGCAGTAAAATAAATTTATCTTTTGTATCGTAGAGTATGTTGGCAAAATCTGTTATTAATAAAAAGAACAGCATAAAAAGAAACATACTATAATACACCCACAATGCAACGATTGAATTATGAATAATACCCAAAGGCATAATGTACAGAAAACCCATTACACAGGAGATGAACATATTGAACAGGGTACCTAATTTTCTATTCTTCTTTTGTTTTCTCTGCCTTCCAAAAGTAAGCGGTCGCCTGTCATCTATCATAAGCCTGGTGCCTACCATAGCTCTTAACTGATCTATATCTGCCCCCATGCTTCTCCATAATCCTGACGGCAGCATTACTAATTTTAAAAATAATTTATTCATGTGCAGGATTAGTTATTAGTTTTATCATTGAATGCTGAAGCAAAGGCATCTGCATTTTCTACCTGGTCACTATTAGAAGTGAGACGTGAAAATATCTTTTCCAAAGAATCACCTGCTGTTTGCCTGAGTTGTTCTATAGTTCCATCAGCAATGATGTTTCCTTTATCGATCAATACGATCCTGTCAGATACTTTCTCTACTACGTCCATCATATGAGAGCAGTAGAAAATTGTTTTGCCTTCCTGTTTAAGCACCTGCATTAATTCTTTTATCATGATAACAGCATTCGCATCGAGGCCGGATAAGGGTTCGTCGAGTATAACTATATCGGGGTTATGCATTAACCCGGATATAATAAGTACTTTCTGCTTCATACCCTTGGAGAAACTATCCATACGCTGGTTTATACTATCGGACAAGCCAAAAGATGCGAGCATTTTTCCAGAACGCTCTTCGATCATGTGATCGGGTAAATGATAGAGTTTACCAATAAAACTTAGGTATTCTCTTGGTGTAAGCAGGTCATACATTTCTGCGAGCTCAGGTATATACCCTATCATTTTCTTGATATCGAGTACGTTTTCCCTAAGATTCTTACCCGCAACGGTAACATCTCCGATAAAGTCCTGTATAATACCTGTAAGTATCTTTACAGTAGTAGATTTACCTGCTCCATTAGGGCCTATATACCCTATAATCTGCCCCGGATAGATGTCGAGGTTAATATTACTAAGTACAGTTTTCTTGTCGTACTGCTTCCCCAGGTTACGTATAGTTATGATCGGTTGCATGTATAAAAATTAAATTTCTTCAACACAAGGTATTGAAGGATAGGCAATAATAAAACACCCCTTTTAGCGTGAGAAATTTGTTATGCTTTTAGCAGTTTGAAGGCATGGCCCCATTCATCACGCAAGAAGCCCGGAATACACCATAATACGCACAAAGGCTCAATGGCACGAGCAGCAGTAGCTTTTCCCATATCTACCACTTCCCAACCAAATTGTACTAAAATGGCATTTACAGTTGATTTAGCACTGTCGTTATTACCACAAATAAACATAGTAGGTTGTCCGTCTTTAAAAGAAGGGTCAACCATAAAGGGAGCACCAACAATATTGAATGATTTTACAAAATGCAATTCAGGAAAACGTGCCTGAAGCTGCTCCATCAATGAATCATTGAGCGTAGTAAATAATTTTAAAACCCCATTTTCGGGCGGTTCGTCAGCAGAAGGGTTTGTAGTATCTATTATGGTTTTGTTTGCCATGTTTTGAGGGCCTGCTTCTTCGATAGCATCGGTTGCAGCACTACCTCTTACAGCTAGCACTATTATATCGCCAAATATTGCTGCATCTGTAAATGAACCGGCATGAGCATGTGTACCACCTTTTTCTTTCCAATCAGCTATTTTGCTGGTATCTCTTGAACTGAGCATGACCTGGTAACCATATTTTAAAAACCCATCTCCCAATGATCTTGCTACTTCTCCTGACCCTATTATTCCAACTTTTTTCATGGCCTATATAATTTAGATAGGAAAATTATGTTGTTTTTTGAAGCTAAAAAAAGAAGTATGCCATTATTAATAAAAAAGGCGCTGTCATGCAGCGCCCCTTATAAACATTATTTTATGTTATTGTTTCACAATTCTTTTTACAAACCCTTGTTTATTACTCAAATCGGATACCTGCACCAGATAAGCACCATATGGCAAATAGCTCATATTGATCTTTGCTGTAGAATTGATCTGCCTGTTGTCGAGCACTTTTCCTGAAAGATCATAAATAACCACAACATATGTTTTATTCTCTTTCAACCGAATATTCAGATCATCAATTACAGGAATCGGGAATAATTCAATATTAGATTCAATAGTACCTATTTCATTTACATAAGTAGGTGGATTGTATTTGGTTGTACCTGTTGGTACAGTTGTGGTACCACCCGAAGGGCCTACATTAATATTGCTATAAGTACCATAGTAAGTAGGGCCTATAAAGTATGGGTACACCGGTTTTAAGTCAGCACCCACCGTTGTAAAATATGCATAAGTACCCGATGGGTATTCAGGAGTTTTGCAGAAGCGGCCATTATGTGCATCTAAGTCACCTGAACCTGCAACATATTGCCAGTCTTCAATATAACAACCTATGGGATAGGAACCACCCACAGCAGGCCCGCTGGCACGTATAGTATATGATTTGGTTGAATAGCTGGATACCATTCTTTTTATTCCACCAGTCCCATCTGTATCTTTATACCCATATGGGCCATATACGGGATAGCCATCCCACGCAAAGCCAACTATCGGGGAATGCTTCGTAGAATCGAAACTGTGTAATTTGAGATCATCAAAATGATGGTGGTACATATTATTTGGTGTGCTATGGCCATTGCTCGGATCCATATCGTTTATCTCAAAGAAATAGGCTAACTGATTCCATACACCTGCATTCATATACGAACGTGCATCTCCAGGCGTGAAGAAAACAGAGCAGTCATATAACAAACCACTTTGACCACCTGTAAAACCGCTGGGTGTGACAGCAGGCGAAGGAACACGGGGCAATACCCAAACAGCATTGAGGTCTTTAGCATTATTTACACTTACGCTGTCTCGGTAATAGTCAGGAACACCACTTGTTTTTACATACACATTTGAGGTGTTGTAGTACACAGCATCTACGTCAGTTAATATTCCCTTGTACTTACTGCCGGTAGTATTGAACCACCAGCCAGTGATCATAGGATCGGTTTGTGACTTTGCTGTAGTTATTACAAACACAGTTAGCAGTATCAGTATTGTTATCTTTTTCATGATCTCTTTTGTTATTCTAATAAATCAGACGCTATGGATTATATTTTCCTTCGGACAGTAGTAATTTATCTTTAGGATAAGAGAATGCAGGAGCGTGAGTAAACGCAGTATCTGACAAGGTGTATAAAAAAGCTATCAACTCGGCTTTTTGTTCTGTTGTCATGTAAATACCTTTTTTAAGTACAGGATTCAATGTCGGCCCTTGTTGTATGCCCATAATATAGTTGTTCAATACCTGGCTAAGCGTTTTAAACCTTCCATCATGCATATATGGAGCCGAATACTGAATATTACGGAGTGTAGGCACTTTGAATTTTAAAGAATCTTCGGGATGATGGGTGATCTTCATACGTCCAATGTCATTCAAAGTCTCGTCTACCATCAGGCCATTGTTTTCATATTTGCCATTTGTAAATAAGGGTTCTGCATGGCAGGATGAGCAGTTTTTTTGAAATAAGGTATACCCCTTTGCTTCCACATCGGTAAAGTTTGTTTCACCTCGCTTTA
>Ga0206886_1100_pt1 | contig 18436 bp, 14 predicted proteins | sample Alteio_BWOrgHeat_92_FD_152952 | JGI IMG/M metagenome (GOLD analysis project Ga0206886, IMG submission 152952) | Enriched cells from forest soil in Barre Woods Harvard Forest LTER site, Petersham, Massachusetts, United States - Alteio_BWOrgHeat_Nextera2 ... | reverse complement strand
CCGCATCGCGCTGAGTCAGCCGCAGGGCGATGGAGTAGACCATATCCACATACCGGTGCACCAACTCGGCAAACGCCTCCTCCTCGCCATTCTCGGCGTAGCGGCGCAGCAACAAGTTGTCCGGGGCCATGGGCATATACTATTCAACACCCGGCCCCCTGCCAACCGGACAAAACAACTCGAGAAAAATGGCGGGATGGACGGGACTCGAACCGATTTTCTTCCTCAACATTAAGTCGTTCAATAATGCGGACTTAGTTGATTGTTAATGGTTTAGAACAAGAAGCAAGATACACGTGGTTCCAAGAAAAAGCAACCAAAAACAACATTTTGGGCAACCTAAAGTCGGATTTTTTTTGGCGCGTCATTTGGTGGTGCTCACTCCATTAGTTTCAGTTATTGCGGCGTATGGGAAAGTCCTCACCACTTTCACGATACTGTACCAGCCATCGAGGGTGTTCTCCAGTCACAATTAAGTCGCGGAAACTCAGTAGTAAATCAGTCAAAGATTCAAAGCCCAGAAGATGGTGGATAGGTCTCGCCTCGGGAAATCTTTCAGCAAGTGCAAAGCCGACCGTTGGCAGATACAGTGGCCGTTGCGCGGACTCGCTTCTATCAATGAGCTCTGTGACAACCATCCATACCTCGTAACGCAGGTCTTCACCTCCAGGCGTTAGTTTAGTTTCCCGATAGCGTACTTCCCATCGAGGATGTTCACCAGTTACAGTGAATTCATCGAAGCTTATGATCAGGTCCGTCAAAGTGGAAAAGCCGAGACTGCGGTGTACGGGTTTTGCTTCGGGAAATCTTGTCTCGAGCGTGGAACCAACAGTTGGTAGATACAATGGTCGCTTGTCGGAAATACTTTTATCAATTAGATTGCCGACGAGAATTCCAACCTCGGAACGAAGATCTCCACCTCCGGCTGTTTGTCGATTTTCCCGGTATTGCACCAACCATTTCGGATGCCCCCCGGTTACAGTGAAGTCGTCAAAGCTGAGGATAAGATCTGTCAAAGTATCGTAGCCCAAGCTGTGGTGCACAGGCTTCGCTTCTGGAAATCTTGCTCCGAGTTCCTTACCAACTGCCGTTAGCAGAAGCGGGCTTTGTTGGAAAATGCATCTATCGATCAGGTCTTTGATGGCCACCCAGATTTGATAACGTAGTCCACTTTCACGATGTTGCACCAGCCATCTCGGATGTTCTCCCGTAACAGTGAAGTCATCAAAACTCAGGACAAGATCGGTCAAGGTGCTGTAACCCAAGCTGTGGTGCACGGGATTCGATTCGGCAAATCTGGCACAGAGTTCCTCCGCAACTGTTGTTAATAGAAGTTGGCGCTGCTGAGAAGAACTTCTGTCAATTAAGTCACTGATGACCGTTTGGACTTCCAAACGAAGATCGACGTTGCATTTCGCTTGGTTTGCTGGATTACGTAAGAAACCCGGCTGGTTAGCCATACCTGCTGAGAGGGAACGCGGTGTGCCCTCTGGCACACTCCTGGTATAAGGGGTTGTCGCAACCGCTTTCTCAACATAGTCCGATGCTGTTGGCGCGGTGGCAGAAAAGCATTGGCGGAGTTTGTTGAAAGAGACACTCTCAGGCTTGAGTAGTGACTTAAGAAACGGCTCATGCAGTGTGCGTCCAGCTTCGGCAATGGCTGTTGTTAACCAAGCAATGGCTTCATCATCGTCCGTCGGATACGGCGTGCCAATTTTGTCTGCCTCACGATCATATTTATCGAAGTATTGATTTGATAACATGTCGGGATTCGTGGATCGACCTAGGTAAGCAACGGTCCGTCTGCCTAGAGCAAAGGGGCAGGATGGTAGCGGTTGAGCAAGTCTACTAAAAGTCGCGCCAAGGCCACCAGAAACGAGCTTGATATCGTCGTTCGTGATCGGAGCGGTCTTAATGTGGTCGGAAAGAGACAAGCCTTGCAGCCAGGCAGCAGATGCGTCGTTTCCAGATTTGCTTTCAGCCATACCCCACTCGGTCCAAAAACCTCGGATATGGTCGGAGAAATCGACTTTGTCGTAAACTGTTTCCAAGTTGTCACGGAAAACCTTAATGGCTTCGTGATAATTCCCAGCTCTGCGATAGGTCTTCCCGAGATGTACGATGCAGCCAAGCCACTCAGGCTTGTATTTGACCGAGGCCTTTGCCGCACTAATCGCAATTTCCGTCCGATGTTTTTCAGACAGTTGTTTAGGAAGTTCGTCTAGAAGCCTAGGCCCTGCATACACAATCATCGGGAAATTACCTACACGTGTGTCTCTGCTCGTTTTTACGGTTTGCCGAACAATGGCGCTCCAAACTTCTGCGAGATCTAGTGTTTGGTCAGCCTCCATTAATATCGCTTTCGCCACTCTGCTATGTCGGGTTAGAATACGACCTGCACTTTGGACGGCCGCTGTCTCTTCACCTAGTGGGCGAACTACCAGGCTTTGAACCCATGCTTGTGGGACTCCGAGCAAATCGGCTAACACGTTTTCATCAAGCCCAGGTATGCCGACAGCATGGCACGCAGCGACATATACCAAAGCATCGTAAAGATTGAAGCTGCTATTATCGATGGGATGGGCTTTTAGGCGATTGAGGAACACACGGACATGGGCCTGCAATCCATCCTGCCCGAACCGAACGGTTAACAGCCCACCGAAGAAAGAACCGTCGATTGGTATTCGTCGCATAATCTGCTCATCTTGTTTGTCAGCTGCATCTTGAACCCCATCAATAAGAGCATGCACTTGAGCATCGATATCCGTAAAATCTCTAAGTTCTCTTAGCCCATCCTCTCCGAACTTGGCCCAAGCCTCGACGACAGCCTTGGCGTCGTCCTTGTTGATCCCTCGTAGCATAATAGCGCTATTCCGTCTCACCCATGCTTTCAGCCATGTTTCCCAAGGTGGCTTATCACCAAACTTAGCCCACCAATCGGCGTCGCGCGAAGCGAGGAGAAAATGAACATTCGAACGTCCCGTCTCATGGAGCAGTCTCGCGGACTCGCTGAGGTCATCTACGAGATTCTCCGCGTCATCAGCGACGATGAGCCATTGTTTGGTGGCGTCCAGACTAACAATGTGCTCGGGAGGTAGTCCGATGCGAGTCGAAGGTCGCCATAGCACCGTCCAGCCTCCAGTCCGAATTGCATCGATGGCGGTCTGTAACAACAACGTAGTTTTCCCTTCGCCACCTGCGGCGCGAATGAGTTGCAGCGAGCAACCACCTATTCCGGGTTGGAACGTCGCTAGGCGACCAGTCACCTCTGACAGGATTTGGCGGCGTGGTATCGCTAGTGAAGCTGCGTGGCGCCAAGTAGGAATCGCCCCGTCGAAATATTTGATGACCTCGTCGGTCCGCAGGGGTGCAAGCGCTGATACGTAGGTAGAATCAATTTGGTCCCATCCCGCAAGAGGCGAGACGGAGCGCACAGTAACGGGGGGTGCCGTTGGTGATAGGTTGCCAATTTCAGAAAATATCGAATGACAGTCTATCCCGCCGTAGCAAAGGAATCGCCTATTTATAACAGGGGCGACACTGTCGAAAAGACGTTTGTATTTTACTTCCAGGTCTGCCGCATTGCTTTCACGAAAGCACCACAGAACACTTCCCTTGTAGTCATCCTCTAATAGCGCTTGTGCTAGCGCTTTCGTAAAAACGTCGTCCCATCCGCCGTAAGCTACAACAACCAAGGTCTTTTTCTTCAACAACTGCACTATTGACGACTTCAATCGCTCACGTGGATTGGTGAGTTGGGCCGGAGTATGCAACGTATCAGATTCGCGCCAATAGCCGTGCAAATGCACTATTTCACATTGGCCTAGCTCCTTGACGTCTGGATTGAGCCGCCCATCCGCAGTAATAACCCGCAGTTTGGGCCGACCGCCTGCAACATAGATCGCACGCGATAGCAATGGGTCAAAATTTGTTGTGAGAATGGGCCCTGGAAACCGCGTCGGATTGCGGCATACGAGTTCCGCAAGTTGTCGTGTTCCTTCTGGAATAAGCCAATCAAAGGCTTCGCCATCGCACTCAAATATTTCTGGCGCGCCTGTTTTTCGCGCTTGGAGAACCGCTTTCTCAACAAGATGATTAACGCCTTCCTCCAGGAAATTCCCAAGCAACCATTTCATTGCAGCTTGGTATGCTTCGCTACCCTCTCGTCCGTAGATGGCGGCCTCAAAAGCATCCATTGCTCCGGGTCTCTTCGCGCGTATCTCCTCCCTGGCCAAATTAAGCATCGGGCCAATTCCAGGAACCCCTCCATTTACATCGATTGACAAAGGCGATCCAACGAGAAACGCAATTTCCAGTTTGGCCACCGCGACCGCATTTATTAGGGCGTCTTTCGTATGAAGATCAATGGACATGGGGCGGAAAGAGGGGCGGCCTGTTATGTTTTGTCGGATAAGATGACCAGATTTATATTTATTTTCTTAACACTCCATTTCAAAAACATACTAACGTAGCAGTCCCAAATGCGATATGGGGAATATGTTAGTGGATTTCCTAAATGGAATACTAGCTAATTATTAATGATTTATAAAAAATAAGCTTTCGCTTAATTCCGAGAAAAATCAACTAAAGCCAAAATTTTGGGCGGTCTAATTCAGGGCTTCCTCAATTAACGAGAAAATTTAATCACAGAAAGCGAAAATCCCGCGCCACGCGGTCGGCTTCGGACGATTGGATGCCTGCGGCGCGAGCATGGACCGGCCAATTTTCGATGACTGCCTTCACTTCGCCCAGAATTTTTTCTGCGCGCGAGACGCTGAAACGATCTGCGACCGTGAGCAAATCCGACCGCCCGATCTCGTCAAATTTTCCGTTTACGCTCATCAGGTGCTGGCTCGTCCATTCGCCTTTGGGATTATGGGCGTGCGTCACGTCATAGGCGGGGGCCAGTTCCCATTGATCACCCTGCTTGAGGAGAAACGCAAAGTTTTTGGTGTGGTCGTCGCAGTTGCGTGCCATGACATTGAACGCCATCCGCCGAAAAGCTTGTGTTAGCGCCGTATCGCCCAGGCGCAGCTCGCTAATGGCCAGAAAGTATTGTTCATAGGCATGGGTGGCCCGCTGCCGGTAATCGAGATGCGACAAGGCGCAGAGCGACTGAAGATGATGTTTGGCATTCCCATCGCGGTCAAATCGCCGAGTCATAAAATGGGCGCGACCAGTTTCCTCCAGGAGGCGGCAGGGTGACATCATAATCCCGGCGGCTGTCGCCATCAAGTAATAGGCATATTCGATGCGTCCATAATCGGCAGAAGTGCCGAGCTCAAAATCTTTGCCGATGCCGTCGAATTTCAAGAGCCAGTGCTCAAATCCATCAGCGACATCGAATTGCCCGCTCCTAATTTCATGCGAGCCCGGATTCCATGCGATCACCGCTTTAGCCCGCGCTCCACCGGCGGACGTTCCCACCTTGATGATATTCGCGAGCGCAGCCTGGGCATGAGTATCGTCACTGAAATCTCCCTTCATCACTTGGCGGGCGGTTTCCACAAGGGCTTTCATTTCTAATGGCTTCGCGCTCTCCTTACTGGAGCCTTTGCTGGGGTGAAACTCCAGCGCGCCAAGGCCGCGCTTGCCCATGTAGGCCAGGCGGTCGAGGGCGGTGATTGCCGCCTTATCTACGCCATGCGTGGCCATCCAGGCATCAATCAGCGCGTTCCCGAAATCATCCGGCAGCGCATCGGCTAAAAGTCCCGGCAACCGTTTGAAGGACTCGCCAAGTGCGGGAAACGCGAAAGTCCGGTCCGGCGCGGTGGTCGGCATCATACGCGGAGCCAGTTCGATTCCCAAGCGCCGCCAGCGTTCGTCGTATTCAAACACATGACAGCCTAGCACCGGGTCAGGAGCGACCGCCCCGACCCGCGTGTTCCAGATACGAACCTCGATAGCGTTAATCATGGCGTGCCCTTCCGTTTAGAGCGCGGACGGCTGACGCGGCGGGGCACTGTGCTCTTTTTGAGCAAAGCCAAAGGACTGACCCGAGATTGCGGCACCAGGGCATCGATGGTATCCACCGCATCTAGTGCCTTCAGCCCCCGCAGGAAGGTTTCAATGGTCGAGCCAGCCCCGGCCTCAAGGTTATGCCAGGCACGCAGCGACACACCCGCTTTGTCAGCAAGCTCACGCTGGGAAAAATTGCGGCTCAGACGTAGCGCCCGCAGGCGCTCGCCTAGCACGACCTGCAATTCCTCAGGAGTCTTATAGGATGATTCCATAAAATGTAAAATTGCGACCACTTGGTCGTTTCTGTATGCTATATAGGCATTAAAATGCACTTTAGTACTAATCTGTCAACGAAAATAAAAGACATACAAAGTGCATTTTATTGCATTTAAAACTAACTTTGTGCTTAAAGATGCAAAAAAGAGCACATTTTTCTCCGATACTGACTTGTTAGCGGATGCCAGATCAAGAACGGTTTACCTCAGTAAGTTATCCGAAATGTATTCGCTATTCGCGAATAGCGAATAATATCGGGCCAACAACAGAAACGCTTTGTTACTGCGTCCATTCTAACCATCCGCATTCTTCGCATGTGATTGTGTGGTAGGTTTCATCGTGTTGATGATCGGTCGCTGACGAGCGCATTAGTTTTTGTGAGCCACAGCGAGGGCACCGACCGACACCAAATACCGTGTCCCATGGGTCAGCCACCACATTGGCGTGCGCCTTAACCACAGCCTTAGGTAGGAGGTCGTCGGCGTTCGTCCCATATAACTCCGAAAACTGCGCAATTTCCAAGATCGACCAATGCGGAATCTCAAGGTTATCGAGCCGATCTAGATCGAGATTCCAGAATGCAATCCTAACAGAAAGAGTTTCGCCGTTACGCCCAGACGCTTCTGTTCGATGGGCCAGAACAGGAAGGGTGCCTGAAATCTTGAAAAGGAGATCGTTTTCAAGCCAATCGCACGCATTCACATAATCGCTTCTTGCAGCAATAGGAAGCGACTTGGTAGCGAGCAACTCTGTAACGTTCGTTCCAAACGTAACGACCAGAGGATCGACGGGCGCGGGTTTTTGGGCAAGGCGAATAGTGGAGAGAAATTGAAGAACTTCGTTTTTGGTCAATTCACCTTTTTCGATGAAGCGGGAAATGGCTATGAGGTGTTTGTCGTGACTTGCCGCTTTTGCGTGCTTTTCGGATTCATGACGAATTCGATCTTGTTTCTGTGCCCACATATTCAGAAAAAAGAGCGTTGCGTTGTCCTCAAGAAGAACATCACGTTTGCGTCGGTTGCAGTCATGATGAGTCGGCACAAGATTGTTCGTCGTATTGAGGTCGAAATCGGGCGCGAGTTTCAGCCGCGCTAGCAATCCAGTCAACTGAGACGGCACAATGCTTTCGGGAATGACATGGTCAATTTCAAGATTCCGAAATTCAATTGGCTCCGAACAGAAGAAGCACTTTCGGTCGTTGGCTTTCCAAATTGCCACACGCGTTTTCATGTTGAACCTAGCGACACTCATGGGCCGATTTTAGAATATTAAACTGGCGGCCTTCAATTTATCCTGAGGATAAGGCTTAACTCAATTCAGTGTGCATCAATCTTCCTGCTGGTTCTTCTTATAATCTTCTGTAATCCCAAGTTCCTGTACCCGTTGAGATGCCAGCCTTTCAAGGCGTCTGGCTTGAGTAAGCAGAGTGCGCCGCAGCCCTTTAGAGACGTCTCGTTCACTGATAACTCGTGCCAGGGCGGCGATTGTACTGGCGCGTCGCGCAAGACGAACATCGGGATGTTTTCTCTGCCGGTAAATTTCGTCAGGAATGATTCGCTGTTGGTACGACTTCGGTAGCTTAATCTGCTCCCTCGGTGCAATGGATTTCTCATTCAGGACTGCACCTAGAGCCGATTCGCCAAGGACTTTTTCGAAAACGGTAAACTCAGCCCTATTCAAATATTCAAGTCTTTCAGCTTCTGGTATTTTCACCATTTCGTCATCTAGCGGCCAAATTTCAATTTCTGCCACCTCGAATGGATCGAGCACATTCATTGCGACAGCGTCTGTGCGCTGATTTGTCAGGTGTCGGCCAATTCGCGCCCGCAAGCCTTCATATGTCTGTCCTACATAGATCGGCTCCCGGTCGTAGTCGTAGAAAGCGTAAACGCCATGCACAGAACCGCCAACCTTCCGGCCTTTTTCATCAAGCACAGCAAAAAACTTGGATATCTCCGCGCGAATGGCGGCAATATCTTCCGGCAGACCCGCGACACTTTCCACGTCAACTCGCGGCGGCGTAGCGGTTTTTTTGCGTTTCAACGGCATGGAGTTCTTTCAGGGTGGGGGTTAAATAGTTGTCCGCTATCCAGCGAATGGCCGGGACGCACACGGCGTCACCAAACCCAAAAAGGGCCTGGTTCAGAGGCACGGTAATCTTATAGCCGTCAGCGCCCATCAAGCAGGCGCATTCTTTAGGCGTAACCAACCGCGCGGCATAACGTCCTTTGCCGGCCACGAAAAGTATCTGGCGTCCACTGCCGCCTCTTGGCGTTCGCAGACAGCCCGCGACTCCGTCAGTCCTCAATTCGGCCATTGACCGACCATTGCGCACTCGACGAAACACAGTGCCGCATGTGGTTTTTTTCCCGGCAATCATTTTGTCGGCAATTGCCCTATGTTTCTCGCTCATCTGGTTCAAAAGGTATTCCGCTCGTGGCTTGCTCCACCAGTAGGTTGAATTTAGGGGCAAGTCTTCCAAAATGTCTGCGAGAGTGGTTTCCGCTTTCTGAATTGTCGGGAGCTTCCGGATGGACCACCGTATCTCGGAATGCCACAAGATGAAATCAGCGAGCGCCGCCGGGCGGCATTGGCCTTGATAAAAGCTGGGGGTATCCTCATCAACCAGCTCAACGAACTTTCGTTTTTCCCGTTTGCCCACCAGAAACAATCTTTGACGACTTTGGGGCACGAACCAAGCAGCATCAATAATGAAGGCATCAACCGCATAGCCTAGGTCATTGAGTGCTAGACAAGCATCTCTAAAATCGTTCCCGTCATTCGAAGTCAGGAAGCCAGCCACATTTTCCAACAGTACCAATGGCGGACGGCGGTTGCCCATCCCTTTTATGGTATCTACAAAGCCCCAAAACGCACTGGAATGCTGGCCTGCCAGCCCTTGGCGCGAGCCCGCCAAGGAAAGATCATTGCAAGGGAAGGAAGCCGTCGCCAAGGCAATATTGGGCATTGTGGCTGGGTCAATGGCATGGACATCCCCCACCACAAAATGGGCCTCATCGTCCGCAAAATGGCCCCGGTACATGCGAAACTTGTCCTCCTCTATGTCATTCGCCCAGACAATGCGCCAACCCGCCTGCTCCAGGCCAAGCCGCATCAGGCCGATGCCGGCGAAAAACTCTGCCACGGTTCTTTCGTTTTTCATTTTAGGACAGGGCTTTGCGGATTCGAGTGAGAGTTGAAGCCTTCGCCACGCAGTCTTCCCAAATTCTCAGGACTTTCCAACCCTTTTTTCGCAATGTCTGGGTAACGAGCTTGTCCCGTGTCACATTTCTAGCGATCTTTTTGGCCCAATAGGCACGGTTTGACACTGGCATCCGGCACCTCTGGGGGTGTCCATGCCAGAAGCACCCATCAACAAAGACCGCTACCCGCTGCTTTGGAAACACGAAATCCGGCTTACCAAACAAGAGGTATTTTCTGTGCCAGCCCCTGATTTTCGACCGCCGAAAGGCAGCTACTAAGGCGGTCTCGGTCGATTTGTTGCCGCCAGACTTTACCTGAGCCATAATCCATGAACGCTTACGTGGACTAACTTTATCCATCTCTCTGAAATCCCAAAAAAAGGACGACGGGTCAAACCAAGGAAATTAAGATTTACTGACCTCAAAATGTGCCGGCAATGGGCGGGATATTAATCGATGGAAGAGGCTTTCCAATTGCCATTCCTCATACTACCCTGGCGCGCCATGGCCACCGCGGTGTTCACAACCAAAGTAAACCCAGTTTACGATGATTTGCCGGAGGTGCGTTACCATTTTCCGAAAACGTATCTGAACCAAGCACGGCAGGCTGTTGGTGATTGGATTGTTTATTACGAGCCAAGGCGGGAGGGTGCTGATTTGTCGGGTAGGGCAGGAAGGCAGTCTTATTTCGCAACGGCGCGGGTGAATCGCATCGAACAGGATGGCAACCGCAGAGACCACTTCTACGCCTATATCAGCGACTACCTCGAATTTACGAACCCTGTTCCATTTCGAGAGGGAGTAACCTACCATGAATCGTCATTACGAAAACCGGATGGTTCCACCAACAAGGGCCAGTTCGGTCGTGCATTGCGTCTCCTCTTGCCGGAAGAGTACCAAATGATCTGTCGTTTGGGCTTTGCGGATAAGCAGTCCGTTGACCGATACTATACGGCAATGAAGGTGGCGGAAGATCCGATAGAATATGGCCGACCGAACAGAGTTCAATTGCTTGAACGACCATTCCGCGATGCAGCATTTACTCGCGTGATTCAAAGCGCCTACGAAAGCACCTGTGCTATGACCGGCTTGAAGCTCATAAATGGCGGCGGACGATGCGAAATTGAAGCAGCTCACATTAGACCGGTTGCCGATGATGGGCCCGATTCGCCGCGCAACGGCATCGCGCTCTCAAGGACGGTTCACTGGATGTTTGACCGTGGTATTCTTTCCATATCAGACACCGGCGAAATCCTGATGGCACCCAAGCTAGTGCCAGACCCGGTAAGACGCATGCTGCACTCCGACGGCAAAGTGCGTCTACCTACGACACCGGCATGGACTCCGCACCCGTTATTCCTTCGTTATCATCGCGAAAACTTTTATAAAGGCGGTTAGCTCACTTAGGTTTTTTAGAGAAAATATAAATTTCTTTAACAATTTACATAGGTTAAATTGGTTTCTAATCTCAGATGCCCTGACAGCCATGCAACCGACTCAAGACATTTTGAAGTTAAAATTGGATCGACTTGAGCGGTCTGTTTCTCAGAGAAAGAGCAGTTCTCATTGTTTGCGTCTTTGGGGGGATTTTATAAGATACCGAGATGGAAATGAGTGTATAGGCTGTCAGAAGAAAAAGAAGCTCGCCGCTCATCATATATTGCGAAAAAGTTTTCTTGGTGCAGCGCAATTTCAAACCGGCAACGGCATTACTTTATGTAAGTCTTGCCATGGCGAAGCACATGAAGGGTTTAACCGAAAAGCTAACCTTAGGTTGCCAATGGATGCGCAAGGAGGAGAAAAAATTGAGCTTTTAACGGCACTTTTTGGCGCTTTGATTTCAAATGCAAGAAGTCGCAACTTGCTTTGCGATGAATTCTATTTTTTGAGCGATCAGGTCTTGCAAGCATTTAAAAAGTTCCAAAGTTTTTCGCCCACTACACATTTCCCTGGCAATCGGATTGAGCAAGCCTTTCTTATATGGAAACAGACGCCTCAAAATATGCGCAATGCGCTTTTAGAGGCCAATGGAATAGCGCCGCCAAGGGACTTCATACAAACGGGCGCAATCACGATTTTCTATGATGGACTTAAGTAGCGATAAATCTTTTTGGCTACTCGTTGTGGATTTCTTAGCTCGTGTTGCCAAATGCGCACCACCTGCCAACCAAGCTTGCGAAGTCGGTTGTTCACGTCTCGATCGCGAGCTTTGTTTCTTTCAAACTTTAACCTCCAATATGCGCTATTACTGGCTGGCTTGGTTCCGTGCTTTGGACATCCGTGCCAAAAACAGCCATCCACAAAAACCGCGATACGGCACGAATGAAATACAAAATCAGGTTTACCTATAATATTCTGTTTGCGACGCCAACCTGTAATTTTGAAAGCTCTGAATATTTCAACAAGCCGCAACTCTGTTTCCTTGTTCCCGGATGAACGAATCAAGGACATTACTTTTGATCGCTTTCTTTTGTTCCATATGTCTACCATGGTCAGGTCGAGGCGTCCCGTTCCCCATCAGCAACCCATTTGATATATCTTTCAGCGTCGTAACCTACAGCAGCAAGAAGATTAGATTTAGCAACCGTTAATCGCTTATGTAAGTCAACGTCCGCAGCGAGAATTTGATCAACATCACTAATGTTGGCAGCGGTAGAGATAAGGCCGAGCGCAGAATCCACTTCGTCAGGGAAGGGCCGCTCAACTGGCGCTAAAGTAGATACTCCAGTATGGTCAACGGGAGGTGATAGGTGAGGTGTAATCAGAAAGCCAAGGGAAAGCATTTCGACGTTCGATTCAGGTTTTATTGTGTAGCGGTAGCTGGGGACAAGCTTGACGATACAGCGCGGGCTTGCATTTGAGAGAATTCCGATTAGCCATTTTCCTAGAACAACACCGAAGACTCGCACTAAATGCTCAGACGTGAGCAATGAAATATTTAATTTGTGCTCGGAGCCTTGAAAGGCCGCCTGTGGAATCAACTTTGCTAGAGCTTCGGCAAAGCGCGGATGCTTATCGCAATTCGCACGTAATGGATCTGCCAACTTATTGATTTCAGGTTGGTTCGCCGAAACACGGTCAACTTGAGTTGTTGCGAATAATAGCCACGGGGTCTTTTGATGCTGTAGTTGATAGTGTATCAATCTATGTATAGCAGTATAGTATGCCTCCATTTCACCAGACTTGCCGCGAGGGACGAGCGAATCACACAAATCAAGGTTCACGAGGTCATAAGGGCCATATCGGCGAAATAGAGAGTAGGCTTGCGAGTTGTCTTGGGCAACAGCCTGGAACGAATCATTTGTGACCTGAGAATTTTTGCATACTTTTGCGAGTTGCGTAACAGCACTTTCGGCCACATCAATTTGTCGGCGCTTAGCTTTGGTGTGTATTGTATTATTAAAACCGAGAAAGCGGAGATAACAACCTTCGTGCTGAAGCTCCTGCCACAAGGATCGAATATCGAGCAACTCATCTCCGGGTAGAACTAGGCATCGAAGCGGACGTTCTACACGAAAATTTTCTGGGGTGCTGGCTTCAGTTGTAGAAGCCGGCGTGGAAGAGCTTTCTCCCCAAGCAGTTTCTTCATGTTGCAGTTCATTACGCAGAAACCGTTGTGCGAGAAAGCGAACTTCATGATTCCACTGTTGTTCTCGAATGAACTGCTTGCGGACTCGATGCCAAGGCTTAAAATCCGTTCGCGTCGAAGGCGACGGATGGATGTGCTGGGGCAGTTCGTCTGAAACGATACCGTCGCTAAGGTCAGTATCGCTCATATTTCTCCTTCAAAAAATGCAACTTCAACAATCTCACGCACAAGCTGCTCTTGTTCTTCATGGGAAAGCCCCTTGAGGAGATCCCAAGAATCTAAGATCTGTGCGATGGCGATTGCTTTCTTTTCAACCAAGTTGCTCCGTTCGTCATTCGTATCAGTGTTTCTTTGCGCCTGATTAGGTGGAATAACTGACGATTTTCGAAAGGCAATAATGCCATCACGCCGAAGACTGGCAGCTCGCCCAGTTTCGGCTGGTTTTAATAAAACCACATCAGGAACATCCTGAACGCCTCGCGCCTGAAAAATTTCTGCAACCTTCTCTTCAAGCGCTGCTCGGGTTACTGCTCCTTGCTTTTCAAGCCTTTCTGACCGCAAGTGTTTTCCAAGTTCTTTATGCCGATTAGTCAATTGGCGTAACGCAGAATGGAGCCATTTAACAATGTACTGATAATGCGGATGAGCATAATTGTAAGATTCCCGATCAAGATTAATGGCCCCGTCAAAGCCTTCGCGCACAAAAATTTCAGCTGTGATTTGTCGTAAACGGGTTTGCTCCGATATTTGATATCCCATGAATGTGCGATCAAAAGGAGCGCCTGAGGCATTTCCAACGCGAACAACGACGCCTTGGTGTTGTGCCGGCACTACCTTGGGTGTCCAAAAAAGGTAAGCTTCGAATTCCAATGGGCCACCGCTCAAATCATGAGGTTTGCCTTTAAATGATTCACGGCAAAGACCTGCGAATAATAAAGGAGTTTTTACTGCGGTTGATGTTTTTGGTTGATTGCGGAAAATTAGCGGCCTAGCAAGTTGAATACCGTCAATTTCAATCGTAAAATGATCTTTTGGCTTTGTATCAGGAGATTTTAGGTGCAGGTGTCGTCGAAGGGACTCAGGATTTTTCAGTTTAAGACGTTGTGCTTGTCCTCGAGTTTGATTTTCAATTTTGAAAAATATTGCTTCATCTGATCCAATCATATCAAAGGGATGGCCTTCTATGTATTGCAAAGGTGCAGATAAAGCGAGAGTCCACAAGGTTTGTAGATAACGGTCACAAACGCTGTCGAGGTCTACCAAGTCTCGATTAGATTCCGCAAAGCTCCTGACTTTGTGCACAAGCTTTTTAAATTTCTCGCTAGGACTATCTTGATCACCCCAAGGAAGATTTGATGGCTTCGATAGTTCTTGAGGATTATTTTTGTCTATCCTTCCTATATGCAATAGCGGTTCAGGGCTAAGCTGTTTCCCCTCATGCTCCAATTCGTAATCTAATTTAGCCCACAAATCTTGACTGGCTAATTCCGCTCGTGTGCGCGGGAGCAACTCAAGAAGTTTAATTTCGGTGCCATGGGAATCAAAATCGCTTTCCGCCGTCGGCTCGCGATAAATCAATGCGTGGCCTGTTTCGATTTCAATCTCACTTGTGTGGTCGAATTCTAAAAGGCGTTGTTCGCTGTTTCCGTGGCCAAGAGTAATATCAGCAATCGTTCGAAATTTGTCTCCTTTTGTTTTGCTGATAATAAGAAAATGTCGCGTGAATTGCGCAACTGCGAATAATCCAATGCCTAGCTTGCCGATTAACTTCCGTCCGCCTGGACTACGCTCACAATCGTCAGAAGCGGTAATTTTCAGAAGCTGCCCTTCCTTCGTGCGTTTTGCACTCCCGCCGATATTTTTAATTAGATGAACAAGTGTCCTCGGGGATAATCCTTGACCATCGTCCCGAACTGTTATCGTTGAGAATCGTGGTGCATCAGTAAGAATAACAACCTCCTGAGCATCCGCATCATAAGCGTTAGAAATAAGCTCGCGCAAAGCCGAAGCGGGCTGACGGTAAATGCCATCCGTAATCCGAGCAAGCACCCGTTCATTTGTGGTTAGCCTCTCTTCAACTGGCTTTCCGGTTTTGCCAGTGTTATTTATTTCCTCGGTGAGCTTGTTTTCATCTGTACTCATGATGCTGGGCATTGTATGTTTGTGAGCTGCAGGAGTACTTGTAAAACGGCTTTTGCAAGTGGAGGAGGAACTGCATTTGTGACCTGTTCCATCTGTTTGCCAAAAGAGCCATATATGCGGTACGTGTCTGGAAACCCTTGAAGGCGGGCTGCTTCTCGTACGGTAATGCTTCTTGGCTCTTGGAAGTGGGCAGGTGGTGCGCGGTGACCGGAAATAAGAGTGTTTGAAAGACGTTCAGGGTGAAGGCGACGGTAGGACATGGGGCCAGTACCGGGCGGGATGGCCGCAATTTTTTCGATTACGGGCTTGGAATGTTGCATTGCGATATGATTTGCAATAATTCCGTAATTATTTTCATCATTATAATCATCTGGCCGGACGATGGCAGTCGGTAATCCTTTGAGCGCCTCTTGCGCCCCACTCGAAACAATCTTATACGCTTCCAGTAGGGCTAAAATTTTTTGCTCTTTGAGGGGCTTTCTTGTTACTAAAAAAAAGGCACGCTTTCGTTTCTGCGAAACACCAAATTCTGACGCGTTCAAAAGCACACTTGATACATGATATCCAGCTCCAGCAAGGACGCCCTTGAATTTCTTCAATCGGCTTGAATATTTATGAGCAAGTACCATTGAGACATTTTCAATCAATGCACAATCTGGGCGTACTTTGACAATGGCCCGGGCTACAGCGACAAGAATTTGGTTGCGTGGATCAGTCGCTTTACGCGGTCCGGCAACTGAAAATCCTTGGCAAGGGGGACCAGATACAACCAAAGAGGGCATCGTAGGTCCTTCTATGGGTCTAAGATGCATAGCGCATTTTTTGAGAACAGTTTTAGAACGGACACTTCCTTCAATAGCTTCGGCTTCCGGGAAGTTTTTTGTAAATGTCTTTAGTGCGCTTTTATTAAGGTCCACGCCTGCTGCAATGTTCATGCCAAGGCTTTTTGCAGCAAGTGACAGTCCTCCAAGCCCGCAGCATAGATCAATAACCCGAGGAGTGATTTTACATGACCGATGTTGTTCAGTGTTTGACGATCGAACAGGCACCGGCAAATCATGTAAACGAGTAGATGGCCTTGAAGTAGCGGTCGAAACCACAGTCAAGGAGCGGCTCAGGCAGTTATTGTCTGTTTTAAACAAAAAAAAGGGCTGGCGGGGGCTAGCCACGCCAAAAGGCGCAGGGTTTCCCTCAGGCCCCTTACTTTTGCGGCATTTTCCGGCCTTTTGCAAGGGCGTTCACGGTGGGCATTGCAATGGAAGCAAAGGAGGGGCTGTTGGCTCTGCAATTGGACGTACCTGGGCTTGTTGGATGAACGGGTAGCTTCCCGTTGCGTTCGGGTATTTGCCCGGCACAGGGCAGAGGCTGGCGAGGCATGTAGTTTCGATCATCTTTACGAGATTTCTGAGGTGTTCGCCGTGAAGTACAACCTCATGTCCCTGGAATGTAAGCACCAGGCGTTCTTGGTCGTCCTCCTCATCTAACCGAGAGAAGAGGAAATTGGGCCATGGAAGCAGCCACACTGCACCGTCGGATGTCTCAATGCGCAGGGTGGTGGTGCCGTCGTTCGTGCCGTAGCAGAGAGGACGGCCTCCCGTTTCCTGGGCACGCCGCTCGTCTAGCAGCTTTTTGAGTGTTGTGGTCATGATTAGATCCTCATTTTGGTGGTTTGCTGGTTCTGTGAGTGAAAGTTTTGTATGAATCGCGGGCGCTGGACTTGTGCCCACGGCAGTAGCTGCCGGACTTGCTGACGTGGGGTTTCCGCTGACTCGTTTGCGGCGGGTTTCAATTCCAGCGCGAGTTCGCGGTCACCGGTATGGCGGATGCTGGCCCGCAATGCCTCTTTGTCCGAAGTGAACACCACCACGCGCTTGCGGCCTCGGGAAATTGCCACATACCACTGGTTGCAGTTGGTGGCAGCCCGGTTCGATGCGTCCGCAAAAAGCACAGCGTCAACCGTCTTGCCCTGTGACGCATAGGAGGTCACCGCGTAGCCCCGGTTGAACAGACGTTGTGAAGGAGCGAGCGTTTTACGCATCCCGGCATCATCTTCGACAACGAGTGCGCCGTTTTTATGCACCCGGCACACGGTCACCAGTTCACCGTTATTTAGCCGTGGCCCTTCCACCGAGGAGCCGTTAAACTTTAGTTGCAGCCGGTCTCCGGGGGCGATTTCCATATCGGCGGCAGCGACCACCGCTATCCGACTAGTGTAGCGGTAGCTCAGCCTCGTGCGCAGACTATTTTTGACGAGCACGACACCGTATTCATTCGCCTCGGCGATTTCACACAGGTCACCTTTGGCGAAACGCCCATACCGGCGCAGAAAATAGGCTCGCTGACCGGCTTGATAGAAACCTGCTTCGCGTTTCTGTGCCTCAGTCCCATCAACCGCCTGGTAGGCGGTGAGCGTCGTGCCGCCGCTCAATTTTCCGGCAGCTTTCAATTGCTCGCGAATGGCCTCGTTCACCCCACGCACCTCTGCCCATGTCTGGGCAACCACCAAGGCGCTCTCTTTGCGCTCAATGGAGGCGAGATATTCGCGGGCGAGTACCTCACGTCGTTCAAGCCCGTCCAATTCACGCACCCAGCCCAAACGGTCGAGCCGGTCAAAAGACTCAGTCACTTTGCCGTCCGCTGCCGCCGCGACCGCCATGCGATAGCCACGGATGGAGGCACGTTCCGCACGGGATCGGGCCAGGGCAGGATTCTGGCGGCGAATTTCCTGAATCTCCGCTGGTTTGAGCCGCGCATGTTTCTCTATGGCCCGTAGGGCATCCGAGGCCGCCACGGCTCCATGCTGGCGTGTATCGCCCGAGAGAACTAGCCGCCCGTGCTTCGATTGCACGAGCCGGATTAAATCGCGCAGTTGGCGACCGCCGATTTGACCGGCCTCATCCACTATTATAACGGCTTTCGTCGCAAGCTGCTTGGTCGTCAGCATTTGCGCGACGGTTTGAGCCGGAAGTCCGTCTTTTTGTAGATCGGTTACTTGCTGCCGTTGCGGAGCCAGGACGACGACTGGATGCCCACTGGCAACCAAACCCAGTTCCACTTCTTTAAGAGCAAAGCTTTTGCCAGTGCCCGCCCCACCGCGAAACAGAGTGATAAAGTCCCGACTCTTGAGAATTTGATTAACTGCCACTCGTTGCTCCGGCGACAAGGCTGGCGAGCAGGCATGGTCTGGATTGAGTGGCGCATGGCGACGGCGACCATCTCGCGCAGCCATGACAATGTCCAATTCACAGCACAGCACGTCGCGAGA
>Ga0206886_1098_pt2 | contig 18467 bp, 16 predicted proteins | sample Alteio_BWOrgHeat_92_FD_152952 | JGI IMG/M metagenome (GOLD analysis project Ga0206886, IMG submission 152952) | Enriched cells from forest soil in Barre Woods Harvard Forest LTER site, Petersham, Massachusetts, United States - Alteio_BWOrgHeat_Nextera2 ... | reverse complement strand
GAAAAAAATAAAAAAATCGCTGTAATAGCAATTGACCCAACCTCCCCTTTCAATTATGGGGCACTGCTCGGAGACCGGATACGCATGAGCGACTTTTACAATCACCCCAATGTATATATCCGCTCTTTAGCGACAAGAGGCGAACTAGGTGGCTTACACCCTAAAATAATAGAGATAACAGATCTTGTAAAAAATGCACCCTTCGACATTATTCTTGTAGAAACTGTTGGTGTGGGGCAAAGTGAGGTTGAAATTGCAGGATTGGCAGATTGCACAGTAGTAGCCTTAATTCCTGAAGCGGGAGATATAGTACAAACTATGAAAGCAGGCATTATGGAGATAGCCGATATTTTCGTTGTAAATAAAGCTGATCATAGTGAGGCTGAAGCAATGTATAACAATCTTAGAATATTGGTGCATGAGCGTAACGACAATGGGAAAGAAACACCTGTCATTAAAATAATTATCTTGCTGACACTAAATTGCAAGTGTTTTCGTTAACAATAAGACAGTGACAAATACAGTTCAGAACAAACATTTTTTATCTAAGACCAATATTGCAGTTTTTTTTTGCAGTACTGTGTATACTGGGTCTATTGGTTTCAAGGTCGCTTGCCACTTTGGCGACCTTGTTATTTGGCATGACCGCTATTTGGGGAGTACATCCCAAAAACTGGCTCAGGCAGCGATGGTGGTGGCTTTGCGTGTTATGGCTGGCATTTATCGCAGTTACTTATTTTTGGTCGGCTGATAAACATAGCTGGCATGAAAGGATAGATACTAAGATACCCTTTCTGTTATTGCCATTGGCATTTACATTTCTTCCGGCTTTGAGTGCCAAACAAGTATTATTTTTTACTGTTGTTGCTGCAGTTATGATATTATTCGGGGCAGGGTACAGCACCTGGTATTATATTAACAACGCAGCTTATTACAATAAAGAGTATGGGTATTCCACAGTATTACCTACACCTATTGAGAATGATCATATCGTATTCAGCCTCACAGTAGCATTATTTATTGTCTGGTGTGCGTTTGTTTTCCCTTATATTAAAAACAAAGTATGGAAGGTCTTTATTGTGATCATAACAATTCTTTTAACTGCTTACCTGCATTTGCTCTCAGCAAAAAGTGGCTTACTTGCTTTATATATTTTCGCCGTTCTATGGGTAATATACATAACCATTAAAAAAAGCAAAGTACTAGGTATAACATTAATAATAGCTATTGCAATTTTTCTTACAGTTGCGTGGAATTATTTTCCAACTTTCAGGCAAAGGGTGTGGTATTCAATATATAGCTATAAGGTATATAAAGAAGGGCAGAATAGTACCAATTACAGCGATATTGGCAGACTTATATCTGATGATATTGCTATAAAACTCATTAAAGAACATCCGCTTACCGGGATTGGTGCTGGCGATATTTATGAAGAGATGAGTAAGGGCTATGATAGATGGTATCCATCTGCAACTGCTCCTGAAAGACTTTTCCCTCATAATGAATTTCTTACTGTTGCATTGGGTTGCGGTATACCGGCTGCAATAGTTTTTACGATATTGGTACTATACCCTTTGTTTACGATAAAAAGAAACCGTCAGGGATTCTTCACCCTTATTGTATGGTGTATGCTACTTATCCCTTTGCTTGTAGAGCCGTTTTTAGAAATTCAATTTGGGGTATTCGTATATTTGTTCTTTCTGCTGCTTGTGTGGAAGGTAAATATCGCCGGTGCAGAGCAGGCATGAGAATTGCAGTTATTTTATGACGAATTTCATTCCCATATTTCCTCTCAGTATTGTTGTATATCCCGGAGAAACACTAAACCTGCACATTTTTGAGCCCCGTTATAAACAGTTAGTAAAAGAATGTATTGCTGAACAAAAAATGTTCGGCATGCCTTGCGTGCTTGATAAGAGGATTGAAGAATATGGCACACTTGTAGAAGTTAAAGAGCTAGTAAAAGAATATGATAATGGCGAAATGGATATTCGTACAGCAGGGGTACAAATTTTCAGAGTGCTGGAATTGGTAGATAGTATACCAGGTAAATTGTATTCTGGCGCTATTGTAAATTACCCCGCGAATAGAATGGAGCGAGACGATTCTCGCATATCAGGTATCATCTTAGATGAACTAAAACGATTATACGAATTGCTGAATATTCAATCTAAATTTCCATTAGAGGATATGTCAGTTGTTTCTTATCAAATAGCCCATTTTGTTGGTCTCTCAAAGGAAGAAGAATATGAATTATTAGGGGTTTTTGACGAATTACAACGATTAGAATACCTGCGCAAGCATTTAAACAAAATAATACCCGTTGTAAAAGAATTAGAACAGGTAAAAGCCCGTGTTCAAATGAATGGTCATTTTAGAAATCTTTCTTTAGATAATTTAGATGTCTGAATGCCGTTTAATAAATGAATTTTATTACTTTGGTAGTCCAAAAAAGCCAAATCATGTCAGTAAATCTTTGTATTGATTGGGGTAACACCGCTGTAAAAGCTGCCATTTTCCAGGATAAACGTCTTACTTATACAGACAATTTTTCTGATCATGATGCTGTATCCAGGGTGTCTTCTATCATTGATGAACACAAACCCACTAAAGGTATATTATGTTCTGTTGTTAATGACAATTCTACTGCAGCCCTTGAGAAACTAACATCATCAAAGTTAAAGTCGTTTATAAAACTGGACAGTAATACCTACCTGCCTATTATGAATGCCTATACTAACCCGGAATCTTTGGGTGCTGACAGGCTAGCATTAGCAGTAGGTGCATGGGCAGTGTACCCCGATATGAATACATTAGTTGTAAACCTGGGCACTTGTGCTACTTATAATTTCACTCAAAAAAATAAAACATTCCGTGGCGGTGCTATTTCTCCTGGTTTACAGATGCGCTTGCGTGCTATGGAAGAGTTTACAGATAAACTACCTTATGTAAGGCTTGATGGGGAATTATTGCTGATAGGATATGATACTGCTACCTGTATGCGCAGCGGTGCTGTATTTGGGTTAGCAAAAGAAATAGACGGTATGGTGCAGGAATATGGCAGTCAATACCCTGATTTTAACGCCATATTAACCGGGGGGGATGCAGCCTTTTTTGCTGGCAAGCTGAAAAGTAAGATATTTGCCGACCCTGAACTACTTTTCAGGGGTCTGAATCTAATATTGAACTATAATGTGCCAATACCAGCTTAAGTATATTTTTTTCTTCTTATTGATCGTTTTTACACCGCGGGTTTTTGCACAAACAAGTACTGTAAGTAATCCTTTATCCGGCAGGATAAATGAGCCTTATTCGCGTTATGGAATAGGCGAATTTTGGAACAGTAATAATACGCTATTGAAAGGGATGGGCGATATTACTTCTGCTTATGCAGATCCGTATGCTATTAACATAGAAAATCCTGCATCTCTTGGCTTTCTTAAACTTACTACCTACGAAGCAGGTGCAGATTTTGAAAATCATACATTGTCCACTAACGACCTTAGCTATAATACAGGTACAGGAACTTTATCATATATGAATATTGCTATGCCTGTGAGCAAGCATTTTGGTTTTTGCATTGGAATAAAGCCTATTAGCCATGTATATTATAGCCTCGCTGATACTACAACGGGTGGAAATGATACGCTTATTGGTAAACAGGTTATTCATGATTATGTGGGTTCAGGCGCTTTAAATTATTTGTTTGTAGGGGCCGCTGCCAAGTTTGGCGGATTTAGTATAGGCATTACTGCAGGATATTTGTTTGGAAATATTACTACTACCGATCGTCTTGTAAACAATGATACAACCGCAGCATACAGTTCGGCATTTGAACAGGTTAATAAAATAGGTGGTATTTATTGGAAGGGTGGGTTAATGTATGAAACTCAGATCAATAAGAAATATACACTTCGCCTGGGGGGTACGTTTTCCTTGCAGCAATCACTAAATATAACTCATAACGAATATTGGATAGCCTCCTACAGCCTTCCTGATACTTTTATAGCAGACACTACTTATGCCGCAAAACAGGCAAGTGGCACATTAGTGATGCCTATGTCTTTCTCGTTTGGTGTACAGTTAGCAAAAGGAGAACAGTGGTTGGTAGGGCTAGATTATACCTCCACACAATGGAATCAATTCAGAAATCTTGGAGCAACTGATTCTGTTGCCAGTCAAACATCCAAAATCAGCCTGGGCGGGCAATACACCCCAAATGCAATTTCAACAAGAAACTATTGGTCGCGTGTAAGCTACAGAATGGGAATATATTACGGAACTAATTACGTGTACTTACAGAATACTACTTTAAATACTTTTGGGGTCACCTTAGGTGCCAGCTTACCGTTTAAGAAAAGCCATGACCGCTTACACTTTGCATTTGATTATGGCAAAACAGGCAACCGGACTAATGGTCTGATACAGGATAATTATTTTAAATTCTCCGTTGGCGCATCATTGAACGATAAATGGTTTATCAAACGCAGGTATGAATAAAAAGCCATCAACATATCACTTTATAATAACACCCCGGGCATTTATTCCGGGTGTTTTGTTTTTAATGGTATGGTTAGCTTCCTGTAAAAATGACCCGAAAGAAATTGACGCGCTTACGAATAAAACCCAAATGCGCGAAGATAAGGCTAAAGATGTGGTCATCATTCGCAGCGTTCGGGGTAAGATACAGATACGTTTATTTGCCCATGAATTTATTAGAAATGAATTTGCTAACCCGCCTTATACAGAATTGAAGAATGGTGTAAGAGCTGAGATATATGATGATAGCGGACGTGTTACAAGCGTTGTTACAGCAGGTTATGCAAGAGGGTATGAGCAGGAAAATAATGTGATTCTGCGCGACAATGTATTAATAGTAAACACTAAAGGAGAACAATTGTCTACTAATGAATTGATCTGGAACCAACAGATATCTAAATTTTTTACTGAAAAGCCTGTAAAGATTGTTACTAATTCAGAAGTTACATATGGAGACGGGCTTGAAGCTAACCAGGATTTTTCTTGGTACCAGATAAAACACCTCAGAGGAACTATGCAGGTAAGCAAGACTGAAGTTCCGCAATAGCTATTTGCTGATAATCAATTTTTCTACATAATTATTTGTTCCTGATAAAATATGAATGAAATACATTCCTGCAGGTTGTGCGGAAATATTGATCTCTTCTTTTGTTTGTGTTAGCTGTGTGTGATGAACGAGGTTGCCGGCTATATTATAAATATCAATTTGTGCTCCTGATTGTGGTGGGGTGCTTGTTTCAAGTATAAAACGCCCGTCAGATGGATTTGGATAAATAGTAATTATGTTGACATGAGTAATATTGTAAACTCCATTTGGCTTTTGTACAAATCGTATTCTTTGGTTCAGCATGTCTGAAATATATATAGCGCCTGATGTATCCACATATACGCCTGTTGGGCTGCTTAGTCTTGCATTTGTAGATAAATTACCGTCGCCTATTGATGTTGCTGTGCTGCCTCCGGCAACCGTTGTTATATACCCTCCCGCAACCCTTCTTATCCTGTCATTATTTTCATCTGCTATGTATAGATCACCTTTATTATTTACAAATATTCCTGCAGGAGATAATAAACTTGCGTGAACAGCAAGCATGCCATCGCCTGAGAAACCTCCTGTATCATTACCGGCTACGGTGCTTATTTTGCCGGTACCTGCATCTATCATGCGTATCACATTATTATTCACATCAGAGATATAGATATTGCCTTGCTTGTCTGAGCATACATACGTAGGAGCATTTAATTCCGCACTTGTTGCCATGCTTCCGTCTCCTGAAAAGCCTGCAGTGCCATTACCAGCAATGGTAGATATTTTGCCTGTAGTTGCATTTACTTTTCGCACCCTGTTATTACCGTAGTCCGCTATATAGATATTACCTGCTGTATCTGCACAAACATCTGTAGGCCAATATAATTCATCCTGTATTGCAAGCCCGGTGTCTCCTGCATACCCCTGTTTGCCATTTCCGGCAACGGTAGTGATATTGCCTGTAATAGCATCTACTTTTCTTATCCTGTTATTTTTCACATCGGCTATATATACATCGCCCTTTGCAGTAGCATATATACCGTCAGGGTTCATGCCTGTTGTAATTGCATTTACACTATCAATTGAAAAAGTATCAATGCCATTTCCTGCAATTGTGGTAATGATGCCTGTATGTTTATCAATTTTTCTTACCCTGAAATTATTACCATCAGAAATGTAAATATTTCCTGCAGTATCAAAGGACACATCAAAGGGGTTGTAAAATTTACAAGTATCTGCCTGTCCGCCATCTCCGTGAAAACCTGTTTTCCCGGTACCGGCAATAGTACTGATAATACCTTGTGCAAATAGACGTGGGATGCTAAGGGTTACAAGGGCAAATAATAGTATGTACCGGGTTTTCACAATACATAAAGATAACAAATAAGAGGTAATTAAGGCTGGTTGGCTTTCTTCATTCTAAGTACAGTAGATAAAGACAATAAATGCATGAAAACTGCCGCAGGCATAAATATACCTGCAAGCAGTGCTAATGGCAACATACCATATGCAGGTTTTATCATTGGAGTTGACGAATCCCAAAGTTTAGGCAAATAAATACAGGTATTGAATATGATGACCACATTCAGTAATAACAATAAGCCGATAATATTCCAGATGACTAGTATTGTCTTTGATCCGTTTATCTTTTTTGAGACAAAATAGCCAATGATCGGCGCCGTTAGCCCTGCCAGGATATCAAAATTATACCCTTCAAATGTGACGATACGTGGGAATATGTCTTTTATAAAAGCATAGTATATCAGCAACTCAACCCCTAAACGAAAAGACTGAAAATAAACAGGCCAATGTAGGGGCACAGCATCAATAAGCGGTTTGAATTTTGAGTTTGTGAGAAAATAAATCAGGAATAATAAAAATGGCAGTACTAAAAACATGGGTATACGCGGTGGCAAAGAAAAGTTGGTAAATATGCCAGAGAAGCATAGGGTAAGGACATAAGCCATCCAGGCAACTAATATCAACATAGACCTGAATAATAACGGGCGGGGCTCTGCAAGTGCTTTATGTGTAACAATATTGATGCCGCCCAAAATAATTCCGATAACTACAAGGAGTAATACTAAAAACAATACTAAAAGCATGGAAATATTTGAGAAAATAAAGATAGGTATTAAATCACGGTATTTTTATAGTTAATGACTATTTACCTATAGATGTGGCAAGATTTAAATTAATTGTTATAGCTCGATTGAAGGTATTTTAAGAGTTCGTCTTTTGCTTTATTGGTATTTTCACTCTCAGCGTTGATGCAGATAATATACGCACGGTCATCATCAGGATATACTACAGTTATTACATGAAATGTACCTGCAGAACCTTCGTGAGCAGAATATCGCTTACCACTTTTGTTGGTACCGTTCAGCCAGCCAATACTGTATCCTTTTATTCCAAAATGCAGAAATTTGTATGATTCCGCACTTATAATTCTGTCATTGCCTTTAAGTCCCTGTAATTGCAATTGTATAAATACACTATAATCAGGTAGGCTCATATTTATATCCCCTGCTGGTTCTATTAAGTTTAAATGATAAGGGAAGCTTGGAGACAGCGGTACTAAATGATCATTATCTACCCAATGCCCCCATGGTTGATGAATGCTGTCTGTTTCATTAGGCCAGCCAAAATTGGTTTTAAGTTGTAGCTTATAGTTTATTATCTCTCTCACAAGTTGTTCCCAGCTTTTACCGGTTACTTTCTCCAGCATTAGAGAAGCAATAGAATAACCGGCATTAGAATATACATATCCCTCGCCGGAATATGCAAAATCTTTATTTTTATCAGGGGGTACTGGTGGTTGCTCGAGGACATATTTTGCAAAAGCTTTTCTTTGTGCAGATCTTGTTCCATTTACTTTAGGCGCTTTTTCTTTTTCTCCGCTTGTAAACGGCTGTATGCCTGCTCTGTGAGAAAGTAATTGTTGCAGGGTAATATTGTAGTAAGCAGGTTTAGTATCTTTTTTCATTTCAGGATACAAGTCAAAGAATTTGGTATCCCATTTTATTTTCCCTTGTTCTACTAAGTAAGCAGCAATAAAACCGGTTATTGCTTTTGTGTTAGAGCCTAGGTGAAAATGATCTTTGATATTTGCGGTATCAACTTTAGTTTGTTGATCTATTCTATGATATCCGCACACTTGAACATCTATAACTTGTTGCGAACTAATAACAGCATATCCCATTTCCGGCAAACGATAATGCCTGCGTATGGATTCCATTTTTTGATAGAGAGATTGAGAGTAGGAGAGGGTAGAGATGCAAATGGAAATAAGGGTGAGGCGCTTCATGATTTAAAAATAACAAATTGACGCGACTCGAAAAATGTATATCGTAATTCAGGAGGTTTCTCTCCCGAAAAAATCGGGATGGAAATGACGACTTTGATAAGACTACACTAATTCCTTCAGCTTCTCTATCACTTTATCTACTTCTTCTTTGGTATTGTGCTTGCAGAATGAGAAACGGATGGGAACGATATTATCAGATTGTCCGTTATAGATCGCTTTTATTACATGGCTGGTGCTTTGTGCCCCGCTGGTACAGGCGCTGCCTCCGCTTACACAAATACCTGCCATATCTAAATTGAACAACAGCATATCCGATCTTTCATTCATTGGGAATGCTACATTCAAAACAGTATACAGGCTATGCCCGTTGGCGTCACCGTTAAAAAATATTTTCGGGAATTGTTCTTGCAGTTTACCTGCCATGTATTGTTTCAGCTCATTTATATACTTGCTATCTTCTTCAAAGCGCTGAGTGGCAATCTCTAATGCCTTAGCAAAACCAATAATGCCATACAGGTTTTCTGTGCCTGCGCGCATATTACGTTCCTGTGAGCCACCATTGATATATGGCTTAATACTGATCTCTTCATTCACATACAACATACCCACACCTTTGGGACCATGAAATTTATGTCCCGCACCGTTTATAAAATGTACATAGGTATTGCGAAGATCAAAAGGATAGTGGCCTACTGTTTGCACAGTATCACTATGAAATATGGCATCATATTTTCTGCATAGCTCGCCTACCACCTGTATATCCATTAGGTTGCCTATTTCGTTATTGGCATGCATCAGCGTCACCAATGTTCTTCCTTTATTGGACTTTAGCAGCTCTTCCAAATGGTTTATATCTATATGCCCCTTATCCGTAAGGCGCACATAAGAAAGTTTGGTCTGCCCGCTATGTTCCAGGTATTCTACCGTATGCAGGGTAGCATGGTGTTCAATAGGGGATGTAATAATATGTTTACAGCCCAGGTCGCGTATAGCAGCATGAATGGCCGTATTGGTACTTTCTGTTCCGCCCGATGTAAAGAATATCTCACCCGGATTGGCATTGAGTATACGCGCTACTGTCTTACGGGCATTCTCAATAGCTAATTTACTTTCCCGTCCATAAGAATAGATAGATGATGGATTGCCAAACTTTTCAGTTAAATAAGGCATCATAGCATCCAGCACATCGGGGTCTAAAGCTGTGGTAGCAGCATTGTCAAAGTAAATTCGGGACATGTAATCAACAGTATTAAAGTTTGCAAAATTACGATTTTTTATTCGCCCGTCGGTTATACATGCGGATAAATTAAATATTACAAAAAGCCGTCCTTAAAAAAAGACGGCTATGCTTATGTCAAATTAGTAAGTATTAAAAAGGTTGCTCATCATCTGGTGGTTTAGGTTTATTACTCTTGTCACTAAAGTCATCATCATCCCAATTCAGGTCATTGGCTTTCGATCCTCTTGTTTGGAACCCACCACCCGGAATAAACAATTTAGAACCGCCAAAATCGCTCGTATCTCTTTTGATGCCGGCCTGCGGATTATCGCCGGGTGTAAAACCGCCTGAGAAATTACCAAAACTGCCTTCTTCAATGTCAATAAATTTCTGGTATTCTTTTATAAAACGAACCTTCACTGTATCTGTACTACCGTTACGATGCTTGGCTACATGTATATGCGTTTCTCCGACCATTGGCTGGCCCATCTCGTCGTTATTGATACCGTAGTACTCCGGACGATAGAGGAACATGACAAGATCAGCATCCTGCTCTATAGCTCCTGATTCACGAAGATCACTCAACTGGGGAACTTTAGATTCTTTTCTTGATTCTACCGAACGATTCAACTGTGATAATGCGATAATAGGTATATCCAGTTCTTTCGCCAAAGCCTTCAGATCGCGCGATATTTTACTGATCTCCTGCTCACGATTGCCGCCTTTATCTGTATTGGCCTGCATTAATTGCAAATAGTCGATGATGATAAGTTGAATATCGTGTCTTTGTTTGAGTCGTCTTGATTTTGCTCTCAATTCAAAAATATTCAGTGCGGCCTGGTCGTCCAAAAATATTGGTGCTTTCGCAAGTTTATTCATGCGCTGTGTAAGCTGTATGAATTCATGTTCTTCCATGCGCCCGCGTGTAATACTTTCCATAGGCACTTCAGTTACAGCGCTCAGCATACGTTTCACGATCTGCCCTGCACCCATTTCAAGCGAGAATACTGCAACCGGAAATGGCTTTGACGATTGCATCGATGCATTCATGGCAAGGTTCAACGCAAAAGCTGTTTTACCCACCGAAGGACGTGCTGCCAAAATGATCAGGTCTGTTTTCTGCCAGCCATTGGTTAGTTTATCAAGCGGGCCATACCCGGATGGTACCCCGGTAAGATCATCTTTTTTATTTTTATTTTCTTCTATCTCATGTACTGTAGAAACTAATACGTCCTTCAGGCTTTTAAAATTTTTGCGCAGGTGTTTATCAGTAATTTCATACAGGCTCGATTCAGCTTTGTCCAACAGATCAAATACATCAGTACTGTCTTCATACGCATCTCCGATCACATTGCCTGATATGCGTATCAATTCGCGCTGAATGAATTTTTCCATTACTATACGTGCATGTGCTTCTACGTGTGCACTCGATACCACACTCATGGTAAGCCTTGTGAGGTAGTAGGCACCCCCCACTATTTCAAGCTCGTTGTTTTTTCTCAGTTCTTCTGTTACGGTAAGTAGATCTACCGGCATACCCTTGTCAAACAAGCGGCGTATAGCGGCATATATTTTCTGATTCGCATCAACATAAAAGCAGTCTTCACTTTGAATTATTTCAAGTACTTCTGCCAGCTTTTCTTTTTCCAGCATCACAGCTCCCAATACTGCTTCTTCCAGCTCAGGGGCCTGTGGAGGCACTTTCCCATAAACAAGAGAGGTAATATCGGGCTTGCGGTTACGGCTGTTTCCAAGCTCTTTTTTAATGTTTAATGCCATTGGGGTATCTGATATTATTTTGGTTGTTAGTAATTTTCACCTTTAAAAACGCTGTTTTTTCAATGTTTTCAGGTCATCAAACCTCCCGAAATCAGCCATAATTGCAGTTTTACGGAATTGTTACCCGAAGGTTAAGACAGCGTTAAGCTCAAGGTGAATAACGAATGTAAATGTGAAAATGAAAAAGCAAAAGTTTCCGACTCTTTAAATTTATCAGTGTTACATGCACAGTGTATCCACCAGCTTACCCACACAAAGTTCCGTAATTGTTTAGAATATCCACATGAATATTTAGTCATCCCCACTAAATCCACAGGTTACGCACAAATCATGTGAATAAATGTTTATGAGTAGGTATTTTTTTATCTCGATGCTATTTGCTATCATGATAAACTATCTTTACAAAAATTTAGTCGATACCGATGATCGTTTCGTATAAATGGTTGCTCGAATACCTCCCTGAGCCGCTTCCAATAGGGGTTCTGACTGACATTTTGACCTCTATTGGTTTAGAGGTGGAGGCAGTTGAAACCATAGAAGCCATAAGGGGCGGGCTTAACAGTTTGGTAATAGGTGAAGTGCTTACTTGTGAAAAGCATCCAAATGCCGATAAATTAAGGATTACAACGGTAAATATTGGTAATGAAAAACCTTTGCATATTGTGTGTGGCGCTCCCAATGTGGCTTCCGGGCAAAAGGTAATTGTGGCACCTGTGGGTACAACGGTTTATCCACTAAGCGGGGAGCCATTTTTGATAAAAAAAGCAAAAATTCGCGGAGAAGAAAGCGAGGGAATGATATGTGCTGAAGATGAAATAGGCTTGGGAGAAAGCCATGATGGCATTATCGTTTTACCAAAAGATGCCCCTGTGGGCACTTTGGCAAAAGCATATTATAATATTCCAGACGCAGATACGGCCATACATATTGGCCTCACCCCCAATCGTTCAGATGCCATGAGCCATATAGGTGTGGCAAGAGATGTCTGTGCCTATCTTTCTCACCATAAAGGGAAACCCTTTACTGTAAAGGCCCCACAGGTAAGCTTACCCGCAAAAGGGAAACCCGCTATTGATATAAAAGTAGTCATTGAAGCAGTAGAAGCCTGCCCGAGATATACAGGCATTAGCATTGCAAATGTAAAAATTGCTGAATCCCCTGAATGGCTAAAGCAGCGTTTGAATGCCATAGGCCTGCGTTCTATTAATAATGTAGTAGATATTACCAATTTTGTTCTGCATGAATATGGCCAACCCTTGCATGCTTTTGATGCAGATAAAATAAAAGGCAATAACGTCCATGTGAAATTTTTACCCGCAGGCACAAAATTCATTACACTCGATGGTAAAGAAATAAAATTGCAGACAAATGACTTGATGATATGCAATGCGCAGGAAGGCATGTGTATAGCAGGTGTATTTGGCGGTGTGCATAGTGGCGTAACAAATAGTACAACAAATATTTTTTTAGAAAGTGCTTATTTCGACCCTAAGCATATTCGCCGCACATCTATGTATCATGGTTTGAGAACAGATGCGGCAACACATTTTGAAAAAGGGGTAGACATGAATAATGTATTACCCGCGCTACAACGTGCAACAGCTATGATGGTAGAAATAGCTGGCGGAACATTAGCTTCGGATATAGTGGATCTGTATCCGCAACCGATACATCAAAATGTCGTTGAGATCTCTTATAGTTACATTCAAAAACTAAGCGGGAAAGATTATCCACCTGTTACAATAAAGAATATTCTTTCAGCATTAGGGTTTAAGATAACTGTTGAAAAAGATGATAGGGTTACTTTATTGGTCCCTACTAATAAAGCTGATGTAACCTCACCTGCAGATATTGTAGAAGAGATCTTACGTATAGATGGCTTAGATAATATTACAATTCCGTCAAGACTGAATATTGCATTAACAAAGCCAATGCCTTCTGATGTAGCAGATAGGGAGAGGATTGCCAATTTGCTTTGTGGCATGGGTTTGCACGAGATAGTTACTAATTCTATCGTAAACAGTAAATATTTCCCCGGCCGCACTGATCTTGTACGTATGTTGAATAGTTTAACCAGCGAATTAGATGTAATGAGGCCTTCTATGCCTGAAAGTGGGTTGGAAGTGATACAATATAACTGTAATCGCAAGAACAAAGACCTGTCCTTATTCGAATTTGGCAGAGTGTACACTGTAGATGCTGGAAAATATATTGAACAACCACAGTTGTGTATTTGGATAACTGGCGATGTGCAACCCACAAATTGGAATACTAAAGCACAAACAGCAGATATATTTTATCTAAAAGGAATTGTTCAAAATTTATTGCAGTATTGTGGCCTTAAAAAAATAGCTTTTTTGTACGAGGATGGCAATATTACCTGGAAGTGGAAGAATAAGGTTTTGTGTACAGCAATGAAAATTCCATCAAAGCGACTGCAGGAATTTGATATTGCACAGGATGTATATGTTGCTGTAATTGATTGGACGCTATGGCAGGAAGCTGCCGCTACTGGTAAAATAAAATATGCAGAGGTACCTAAGTTTCCCGCTGTTCAACGCGATCTGGCAGTGATATTAGATAAATCAGTGTCTTACGAACAGGTGCAGCATATTACCGAACAATTAAAATTAGACGCCTTACAGGAGTTTGGTGTATTTGATGTGTTTGAAAGTGAGAAATTAGGTGCAGGGAAAAGATCCTATGCTTTAAGTTATACTTTTCAGTTACAAGATCGTACCTTAACAGATACAGAAACAGAGCAATTAATGCAGCAACTGGCTAATGCATACAAAACAAAATTGCAGGCACAAATAAGAGAATAATGCAACAACTGCAGGCACTTGGTAATAAATTAGAACTGCTGCTTAAAAAATATGCAACGCTGCAGGCGGAAAATCAACGCCTGAAAGAAACAGTGTCTAAGCAAACTAATTCTATTGATAAGCTCCATCAAAAATTATCTGCGCTCGAAGATGGTATGGCAGGCATACATGCTGCAAATGCCGTGCTTACTACAAGTGATAAGAATGGCATGAGAAAGCAACTAGATACAGTAATTGGTGAAATTGATAAAATATTGACGACGCTGGATGATTAAAAATAGCTGCAAATTTATTTTGTTAATAGTTGCAACAGTTTTCTTTTATGCTTGCACTCAGGAGCGTTTGCCATGCGCTCAGCCAACTATTATGTCGGTTGTTATGGGCTGCCATAAATGGATAGGCGTAGATACCTTAGGTAACCCGATTTTTAAAGACACAATTTTGAACCATCCCACAGTTACTGCAAGAGATAGTGCCGGACAGTTGAGAACATCAATATATCCACAGGGTTCTAACTCTCTTATTGTGCATATGTCGCCAATTTCAGACAGTTGCCAATGGATAATTAGTGCTGATACTACACAAGTGTCTTTGGATTCTGCTGATGTAATAACATTTTACTATCAGTCGCAACTTAATTTTTTATCAAATGCTTGTGGATACGCGTATTTTTATACACTTCAAAAAGTTGTTACCACGCATCATACATTCGATTCAGTACAAATTGCCAACACAACAGTAAATACTAATGTTAATACAGAGCATGTTAAAATATTTATGCATTAGCATATGCTTGCTGTTTTGTTCAGTTGACTTATTAGCGTTGCCCACTAATGATACTGTCGATATTGCAAAACCAAAGGAGCAATATGGCCATCAGATTTGTGTGGGAGTAGATATTTTTCAGCCTTTTATAAGCAGCACAGTAAACTACAGAACAGGTTATGAGTTTACTGCTGACTATTATTTTAAAAACGATGTTTATTTTGTTGTAGAAGCCGGCTGGGGAGATGCAAATATTAATTACCCCGATCTTGTTTATAAAAGTACCAATAACTTTTTTCGTATCGGTATTAATAAAAGCTTGTTTGCACGTCTCTCTCCAAAAGACTGGGATATGGGTTTTGTTGGCCTGCGATATGGTTTTGCATCTATTCAGAGAAGTAATGCAACCTATACTGTAATAGATAGTTTTTGGGGAAATACGACAGGTTCAGTTCCTGCGCAGGAGTTGAATTGTCATTGGGTAGAATTATCTGGCGGCATGAGGGTGGAATTATTTAAAGGTATTTGTGCTGGTTATACGATTCGTGGTAAATTTCGTCTCAACAATAACGATTTTCAACTATTAGCACCCGTATATATTGCCGGTTATGGCAGAGGCGATAAGAATAGCGTTTTCGACTTTAACTTATATATCAGCTATGCTATCAGGTGGAAGAGAAAGGGAGACTCACCTCACTAACACTACATACCCGCTCTTTTTTTCAGTATAATTATCTGTAAAAGTAACTGTAGCGACATAAGTATAATTATCAATAGGCTGTTTTTCCCCTTTATAGGTGCCGTCCCAGCCGTTGCTCATATCGCTTGTTTCAAAAAGTTTTTGCCCCCATCGGTTAAATATGCTCATACTAAAAGATTTTACGTTTATACCCCTTGCATATAATACGTCATTTCTGCCATCACCATTTGGGCTAAATCCTTTAGGCAGGTCGAAAATATGTGATACAGGTTTAGGCGCGCATAAATTCACATAAACATCTTTGGATGATAAACATACATTTCTTAAAGCAATGTCATCAATTACAAAATCATTTCCAAATGCAATATCATCCATGCTGAACATATCAATGTTTGCTGTGGAAGCTTTATCGCTATACCATGTGGCATGGTAAAATGTCCATAGTCCTGCTGAATCTCCTAACTGCAGTGTAAATAGTTGCTTGCCATTAATAGATGTTTTTATCCTTGCTGCAGGAACAAGCAAAGTAGCGGCCCAAAATGAAAACTCGTAATAGCGATCAGGTTCTACAGATGCTGTTTGTTGCCAGAAATACAAGTTGGGATCAAGTGCACCATCTACCAGCAACATAAAGCCTGTTCCTGTTGTATGATCGCGTAGATTGGGTGGGTACAGATAATGAAAAGGTGTAACGATTTTAGTTACAGCATAATGCCCGGGGTTTGTTCCGGACGATTGTGGTATATATTGTGTTGAAAATCCCAGTGTGCTATCGCTAAAATCACCATTAAAAATGTGATCAGTATCTGTGAGTGTGAAAACCTGTAAAGTATATAACACAGGTGCTGTTCCCGTAAATGTCGGATTAATAGAACTTGCATCTGAAACCCCTGTAGAAGGCACCCAATTTGTATCAATTACTGTAAGTCCGGATCTGACTGTAAGTGTAGCTGATATGCTGGCTACAGAGTCGGGGCAGCCATTCACAGAATCGGGCATATTAATACTGATACACTCCTGCCCTTCAGATTTTGTTGTTATCAGAATGATACAAACAGATAATATGAACCTGTAAGCGGTAGTGGGCATTCGGTTGATTTCTAACCAAATATACGAAAAATATTCATAAGACTTAAAGCGTACCGTAAATAACAGCGCTCTTTTTTAAGACTGTCGCAATTTCCTTTTCTCTTCTTTGTATTTGCAATCGCATGGGCGAGAATATCCATCTGCTACGCAGTTTGTTCAGTCTGTCTTTAGGCGGTAATAATAGCAACCGTTTCAGAAGGCCCCATGCAGCAAAATGCCTGAATGTGCTGGATAGCTTTACAAAATATACCACTGTCGATGCATCACACTGCTCCAATATGTTTTCCAATTCTTCAGGGTCGGTAAGAGATGATATACAAAATACAGCAGCCTGCTTGGGTTTAAAATAATCCCCTATTGTTGCATCTGCATGCCATCCGCTATTGCTTATAATTCTGGCAGTTTTTTCTGATTCTGTTAGTGGCTCTTGAATACTTAGGTTTTGATCGGGAATGAACCGCATTTCCCATTCTTTTTTAGATAGGGTATCATATACTGTCCATACATAGTTTTTATAGTAGTTCAGCATTTCTTTCATATAGCCCTCACTCAGCCATTGCTTTTTCACGGCAGCATGAAAAGAAGCATAGAAATATAAATGCGAAGCATACGGAACAAATAATTCAGGAACTCTTACCACAAGGTCGCGATTGCGTGCATATACTTTCCACACGATCCTGCGCACATCGTCGCCTGCTTCAAAATCTTTATAGTTCAGTAATTCACCCTCTGTACGTCTTATCTGGTTAATACGTACATCCATAGTTTCTGTTTTTTTCGGAAACACTTCTTTGTCATCTTCATCTTTAAGTACCGGAGGTTGATAAAAATGGCCGCTGATGGGTTGCGATACGGCTAAAGAAAAAAGATGCAGCATATCCTGGAAATAAATAAACCCGCCTTTTAGCTCATACTCTTTTATGTCCGGTAATGCCATACGGCTGCGGCCGGCAATGGCAAAGCGTACCAGCTCATCTTTCTTTCTTTTATTAGATAACAGGCTGAACTTGTCGGTCATTTCATGGTTGTCATAAAAAAGCCTCCCCTTTACAAATCCAAGTACGGGGCGTATTACCCCTTGCAGCATACTGTTCATGAATAACTTGCCTTTCTTCCCGTTCTTATGTTCTGTTGTAAAATCTATCTGTAGTTGAATGCCCTTTCTGTTTTTAAGCCAGAGATAGTGCAACCAACTGACAAACGTGCTCAAAACAGATAAGGCTACTAGAGCTATTAAAAACCAAAATAGCAGTTTACCCATCAGCAATATAAATGGCCAGAATGGTGCTATCTCATCCTTACCCGGTTTTTTATACAATAGTTTGTAGCCGATCCATACTGCTGCTGCACAAAAAAATGTATTCAGTGTAAACGGAAAATATTGAGAATAATAACGAAATGCCTTTTTAATGCGCTGATTCATGCTATGCTAAAATATCCTGAAAATCCTAAATGAAAAGTAAAATTTATTTTATTTGTTCCAATTCATTATGAAAAGGCAGAGCTACATTCTGTAATTATCAATTCTGTCTATCCTTAAATCCTAAAAAACTCGTGTTCAGATAGGGTTACCTTTTCACATTTTTGGTATAAATATTGTGGAGGTATTATCAAATAATAAACCCTATGCCATATCATTTTTTCATATCACATATTTCCTTTCGAGTCAATAAATTCATTTTTTCCGGACAGTAACTTCCGCATTTCCGCTTTTG
>Ga0206886_1099_pt1 | contig 18630 bp, 19 predicted proteins | sample Alteio_BWOrgHeat_92_FD_152952 | JGI IMG/M metagenome (GOLD analysis project Ga0206886, IMG submission 152952) | Enriched cells from forest soil in Barre Woods Harvard Forest LTER site, Petersham, Massachusetts, United States - Alteio_BWOrgHeat_Nextera2 ... | reverse complement strand
ATGACCAAGATCAAAGCGCTCGCTCAATCGGCTGTGAATTTCGATACCAACCGCGGCGATACGATCGATGTCGTCAATATGCAGTTCGCGCAAGCGGAAGCACCCAAGGAAGGCGATAGTGGCGCTTCGGGTCTAATGGCCGGTCTGCCAAAATCGGAATTACTACATATGGCAGAAACGCTTGTGCTGGCTTTAATCGGCTTGCTGGTTGTGCTTCTCGTGGTGCGGCCAATCATGCGCAAGATCCTGGAATCGGCTTCCGTCGGTGGCGGCGATCAGGGTCTGCTGAGTGGCGCTCCGGCCTATGCAGGCGCGACCGCGCAGCTGCCCCCTCCGTCGGGGGCTGGGGGCTTTGGTCGCGACGTCGAGGCCGAAATGGCTCAAAAAGAATCGGAAATCGAGCGTATGATCGATATCTCCCGGGTCGAAGGCCGCGTGAAAGCATCGTCCCTGCGCAAAGTCGGCGAGATCGTCGATAAGCATCCGGATGAAGCCATTTCGATCCTGCGCAATTGGATTAATCAGGAAGGGCGCTAATCCATGGCGGGTATACGCGTACGCGAGGATGTTAGATCCCTCACCGGCACCGAGAAGGCGGCATTATTTGTGCTGTCGCTTGGCGAAGAATATGCCGCGCGTCTTTTTGCCCATATGGGTGACGACGAGATCAAGGAGCTGTCGCAAGTTATGGCCAATCTCGGCAATGTCAGCTCGAATTTGGTCGAAAAACTTTTTATGGAATTTGCCGAGCAGATGTCGTCCTCGAGCGGCGCCGTCGGCACATTGGAATCCACCGAGCGCTTGCTGTCGAAAGTCCTCGACAAATCGCGTGTCGGCAACATCATGGAAGATATTCGCGGCCCCGCTGGCCGCACCATGTGGGATAAACTTGCCAATGTGAATGAGTTAGTGCTGGCGAATTTTCTTAAGAACGAATACCCGCAAACCGTTGCTGTTGTGGTTTCCAAAATCAAGCCGGATCACGCCGCGCGCGTGCTATCGCAATTGCCTGAAAGCTTCGCGATGGAAGTTATAACCCGCATGTTGCGGATGGAATCTGTACAGAAGGATGTATTGGAAGATATCGAGCGCACACTGCGCAACGAGTTCATGACCAACCTCGCCCGCACCAACAAGCGCGATCCGCATGAAGCGATGGCCGAAATTTTTAACAACCTTGATCGCGCCTCTGAAGCCAAATTTATGACCGCGCTTGAAGAGCGCAGCCGCGAATCTTCTGACAAAATCAAAGGCCTCATGTTTACCTTCGAGGATCTCAACAAACTACAACCCTCCGCAATCCAGGCGATCTTGCGCACTGCCGACAAAGCCAAGCTACCAATTGCACTTAAAGGTGCGTCCGATGGGCTTAAGGATTTGTTCTTTGGCAATATGTCGGAACGCGCAGGCAAGTTGCTGAAGGAAGACATCGCTGCGATGGGTCCAGTACGTCTACGCGACGTCGAAGAAGCGCAAGGGCATCTAGTCAATGTGGCTAAGGACCTGGCCGCCAAGGGCGAAATCGTGATCGCCAAGGAAACCGAGGAAGACGAACTTGTTTACTGACAACCGGACTATGAGTATGACGATGGCCGACCAACCGATCCGTAAATTCATGTTCGAGCGTTCGTTCGACAGTGCTAGCGCCGCTCAACCGGCGCGTGACCGGCGTCCTGTGACCTTGAGTCCGGAACAACTCGAGGCCGTCAAGCAGGAAGCCTATAAAAGCGGTTTCGTCACCGGTCGTACTCAGACTTCGGATGATCAAATTAAACATGTAGCAATGACGATCGATAGGATCGATGCCGCTATCGGCCACCTGATCGCCAGTGCCGAAGCCGCGAAGCCCTTACAAGAAGCACGCTTACGCGAGGCCGTGCTAGCAGTTGCACGCAAAATTTTACCCGACTTTAGCCAGAGGAATGGCATGCAGGAAATTGAAGCGGTCGTCGCGGGAGTTATCGGCGAAATGAGTAGCGAGCCACGCCTAGTCGTGCGTGTCAATGAAGGGCAATTCGAGAGTATTAATGAACGCATTAAGGCTCTAACCGAAAAACAGGGTTACGCAGGCAAAGTGGTGCTGTTGGCAGATGCCGAAGTGAAAGCAGACGATTGCCGCGTAGAATGGGCCGATGGTGGTGTTGAACGCAATCTCGAGTCGCTATGGGGTAATCTTGGCAAGACCCTGGCGCCCGGAAAAGAAGAGGCGCCCGTATCATCGGACGCCGCTGGTTAAGATAAAGGAGAATAGACATGGATGACGCACCCGCGCCTCCCCCCGACAGCAAAGACAAGGGCAAAGAGTCGCTCACTCTTTCTGAACTCGAAGCAAATTCCGGCGAAGCACCGAAAGGTAATTCGTCCGTTACAGTCAACGATCTCGATGCTGTTTATGGTATCCCGGTCGAGGTCGCCGCTGTGCTTGGCAAAGCCGAAATGCAGGTAAGCCATCTTCTTAAACTAGGCCGTGGCGCTGTAATTGAGCTTGATCGCAAAGTCGGTGAAGCTATCGATATCTATGTAAACAATCGTCTCGTCGCTCGCGGCGAGGTAGTGGTGGTCGAGGATCGACTTGGCATCACCATGACGGAAATCATCAAATCGGAGAGGAGTGCCTAATAAAGAGGGGTATGGGAAAAGTGTTTTGAGTCTTTCTGCACGATATTTGCATAGGCTTTTCCCCGAATGCCGACCTCTGATCCCTAAATGCTAATTCGCTTTGTTAACGAAAGGACAATGTTATGAGACTACTGATCGTCGGCCAACTTGAAGGCCATATCGCCACCGCCGGCCGCATTGCGACCCAGAGGGGCGCCAAAGTCTCGCATATCGAGAGCATCAGCGGCGCCTTGAACGCCCTGCGCAATGGCCAGGGCGCCGATCTGGTCATGTGCGATGTCGTGCTCGATATCGCCGAACTGATCGAAAGCTTGAAGTCTGAACGGATCATCGTACCGGTAGTCGCCTGCGGTATCGGTACCGATGCGACCGCTGCCGTGCGCGCCATTCGTGCCGGCGCCAAAGAATATGTCCCCCTACCACCTGACGCCGAGCTTATCGCCGCTGTGTTGCAGGCCGTCGCCGAGGAAGATACAACCTTCATCGCTCGTGATCCCATTTTGCAGCCAATCATGCAACTCGCTGAACGCGTGGCGAACAGTGATGCCTCCGTGCTCATCACTGGCGAAAGCGGTACCGGCAAAGAAGTGATGGCGCGCTTTATCCATCGCAAGAGCAAACGCGCGACTGGTAATTTTGTTTCCGTCAATTGCGCGGCGATCCCCGAGAATCTTCTGGAATCCGAATTGTTCGGCCATGAAAAGGGCGCCTTCACGGGTGCCGTGGCGCGACGCATCGGCAAATTCGAAGAAGCCAATGGCGGCACGCTGCTGCTCGACGAAATTTCCGAAATGGATCAACGCCTGCAGGCGAAGCTGCTGCGCGTTATTCAAGAGCGCGTGATTGATCGCGTTGGGGGTACACAGCCCATCAAGGTCGATATCCGCCTGATTGCCACTTCCAACCGTGAGCTCGAAGTCGAAGTACAGGAAAAACGCTTTCGTGAAGATCTCTATTTCCGCCTGAACGTCGTAAATGTTGTGATGCCTGCCTTACGCGATCGGCCTGCCGATATCGTCCCGTTGGCTGAATATTTTGCCGACAAATACTCAGTAGCGAATGGTCTTCCCAAACGCGCGATTTCAGCCTCGGCACTTGGCCTTCTGCAAGTGCATCACTGGCGTGGCAATATACGCGAGCTGGAAAACACCATGCACCGGGCGGTGCTGCTGGCACGCAATAACCAGATCGAGCCGGAAGCGATTATGCTTTCAGGTCAGGGACTGACACCGGAAAAATCGCTACCAGCTAATATCGCCGTACAAGTCGCCGCCGGACGCACTCTGGCCGGCAATGGGCCAGGCTCGTTGGTCGGCCGCACCGTGGCAGATGTGGAGCGTGATCTGATCATCGATACGCTGCAGCACTGCCTCGGCAATCGTACGCATGCGGCAAATATTCTGGGCATTTCCATCCGGACACTCCGTAACAAGCTGAAACAGTACGGGGAATCCGGCATGCCGGTTCCACCTGCGTCAGGTGAAGAACGAGCAGCCTCCTAATATTCCTTTCACTTTCGTAGTTTGAATGACAGATCAGGCCACCACCGCTCAAGCTGCACCTACCGCAAACAATGCTAACGCGGATGCATTCGCGCGTTTTTTCAAGCGTGGCGAGGTGTGGCTCGGTATTGCGTTGATGGTTATTCTGACCGTTTTAGTTATACCAATCCCGCCGTTTATGGTCGATTTCGGATTGGCGATTTCAATCACCTTCTCAGTCACGATATTGATGACTGTACTTTTCATCGGCAAGCCGCTGGAATTCAGTGTATTCCCGACCGTACTGTTGATCGCTACACTTCTCCGTCTTTCGCTCAATTTAGGTACGACGCGCCTCGTTCTCACACGCGGCAATGAAGGCACCGATGCGGCAGGCCACGTTGTGCAGGCTTTTGCGAGTCTCGTGATGGGTGGCGATTTTATCATCGGTGTGATCGTGTTCGGCATTCTCACGATCGTTAACTTCGTCGTGATCACCAAAGGTTCCGGCCGTATCGCTGAAGTCGCTGCTCGTTTTACGTTAGACGCCATGCCCGGCAAGCAAATGGCAATTGATGCCGATTTATCTTCCGGTCTCATCAACGAAGATCAGGCACGCCAGCGCCGCAAGGATCTGGAAGACGAAAGCAACTTCTTCGGTTCGATGGACGGTGCGGCGAAGTTTGTGCGCGGTGATGCCGTCGCCGGTCTTGTGATCACATTCATTAACGGGATAGGCGGCATCGTCATCGGCACTTTCCGTCACGGCATGCCTGTCCTGCAAGCCGCAGATAGTTACGTGCGCCTTACAGTCGGTGACGGCCTTGTGACACAAATTCCTGCGCTACTGGTTTCGGTCGCAGCCGGTTTGCTGGTCTCAAAAACAAACGCCACGGGTACAACTGATAAAGCCATCTTCAGCCAGCTTGGCGGCTATCCAAGCGCGCTTGGCATGAGTTCGGCTATGCTTATCACCCTCGCAATTGTTCCCGGCATGCCGTTTCTACCTTTCGCGGTGCTTGGCGGCCTCGCCGGCTACGCCTCTTTTTCACTATCGCGCGCCAAACAGGGCAAGGTGGATGCGAAAAGTGCGGCCGAATTGGCAGCCAAACCTGCAGCCATTACCGAAGAACCGATCGCGCGTTCGCTTTCAATCGATCTTATCCGCCTCGAACTCGGCTATGCCCTGCTTAATCTGATTAACAGTGAAGCCGGTCAGCGCCTGACCGATCAAATCAAAGGCCTGCGTCGGCAATTGGCAGGCGATATGGGCTTCATTATGCCGGCGGTGCGCATTCAGGATAATCTGCAACTACCTCCAAACACATATGTAATTCGTATCAAGGAAATCGAGGCCGGTCGCGGTGAACTAAGGCCCGGCATGCTGCTTGTCATGGATCCACGGGGGCAGCCGATCGCCCTGCCCGGCGAAGCTACAACAGAGCCGACCTTTGGCCTTGCTGCTATGTGGGTCGATTCAACTTATCGCGAAGAAGCATTGTTTAAGGGCTACACCGTAGTCGACCCGCCAACAGTCGTGACCACACATCTGACCGAGCTCGTCAAAGACAATATGCCCGACCTGCTTTCCTATTCCGAAACGCAGAAACTGCTTGATGAGCTCAGCAAAGAACAGCAAAAGCTGGTAGCCGATGTAGTGCCGAGCCAGGTTACGATCAGCGGCCTGCAGCGCGTTCTCCAACATCTGCTCTCTGAGCGCGTATCGATCCGCGATTTGCCCGCCATTCTCGAAGGTATATCGGAAGCCACTACTGTCACCCGCAACCTCACATCAATATCGGAACATGTGCGGGCACGGCTTGCGCGCCAGATTTCAAACGCCAACACCAACGAGATGGGTTACATCCCGCTTGTCACGCTCTCGCCCGAATGGGAGCAGTCTTTCGCCGAATCCATCAGCGGCGATGGTGAGGACAAACATCTGGCGATGGCACCCTCCAAACTGCAGCAATTTATTAACAATGTACGTCATGCCTACGACAGGCACGCTCAAATGGGCGAGTCCCCTGTCCTCTTGACCAGCCCCGGCATTCGTACTTACGTACGTTCTGTCGTCGAACGTTTCCGGCCCGCGACCACGGTTTTGTCGCAAAACGAAATTTATCCAAAGGCAAAGATCAAGACATTGGGACAAATATAAATGCGGCTGAAATCTTTTCACGGCCCGAGCCTCACCGATGCGATGCGGCAAATCCGTGAAGCGTTGGGCGAAGAGGCCATTATCGTCGCTACGCGCGATGACGAGATGGGAGGCGTACGCGTAACTGCCGCCATCGAGGATGCCGAGCCGGCCCGCGCCGCAATTCCAGCCTCAGCAACCGAGGAAGGCTCCGAGGCTATCGACATCATCGCCGATGCGCTTGCACGTCATCAGGTCCCGGTGGCGATTGCTGAACGTTTACTCGCCACGGCCACGCAATTCGCTAATGACGATCCCATTCTGTCGCTAGGCGCCGCCTTCGATACCCATCTGCAATTCCTGCCCATTATCGACGAGAAAAGCGACAAGCCTCTTATCTTTGTCGGCCCGCCAGGTGCAGGGAAAACACTATGCGTTGCTAAGTTTGCTACCCGCCTCACGCTGGGAAAGAAACCGGTAACGGTGATTTCGACCGATACCGAGCGCGCAGGCGGCATTGAACAACTCGCCACTTTCACCAGGCTTTTGAAAACCAATCTGCTTGAAATCGAGGATTCGCACGCGTTACGCGATACTGTGCAAACGCAAAAAGCAGGCAATGCCTTGCTGATCGATACGGCTGGACGCAACCCTTTCAATGAATCCGATCGCCAACAATTATATGCCCTAATCAAGGCAGCGGGCGGCGAGGCCATTTTGGTTCTGCCCGCCGGGCTCGATGCCAGCGAAGCACTCGACATGACCGAGTTATTCCGCAATATCGGCGCTACTCGTTTGCTAACCACCCGCATGGATATGACCAAACGTCTTGGCAGTTACCTGCGTGTGGCGTTTGAATCGCGTATCCCGCTCGCCAATTTCAGCATTTCCAGCAAAGTGACTGAAGCGCCTCAACCGCTAAATCCGATCATGTTGGCCAAGCTAGTTCTAAGCATTCTGGGAACCGCATCCGGATCACAAGAAAAACAGGCGAGAAAGTCAGTATGATACACTTTAAGCCCTGTGGAGTTTACGTATGAACGATCCCATTCCCCTTAAGTCCGATAAGCAAGGCACCCCAATGGCGGCGCTGCAATGTAAGAATATGATTGCGATTGCCAGCGGAAAGGGCGGCGTTGGCAAAACCTGGTTTGCGATTACCTTTGCGCATGCGTTAGCCAAGCGCGGTAAGCACGTGTTGCTATTCGATGGTGATCTCGGCCTCGCCAATGTCGATATTCAGCTCGGCCTAACACCGGAACGCGATCTTAGCGGTGTAATCGACGGCACATCCACCCTGCCCGCAGCGGTGATCAAATATAAAGAAGGCGGTTTCGATATTCTGGCAGGCCGTTCCGGTTCCGGCAGTCTTGCCACCTTACCTACGCAAAAACTTTCCGATCTACGCAACGATCTGATCGCGCTGGCCCGGCAATATGACTATGTGCTGGTAGATCTCGGCGCCGGCGTTGATCGCCCCGTACGCCAAATGGCGGGTCCGGCGGCAGCAACTTATGTTGTGCTGACGGATGAGCCAACGTCGCTGACAGATGCCTATGCCTTCATCAAGCTTTCGCGCGCCGCCAATCCAGCGGCAGACTTACGCGTGGTGGTCAATATGGCGGCCAATGCGAATGATGGCCAAAAGACCTACGAAACGATCTGCAAGGCATGTGAGAATTTCTTGAACTATAAGCCCCCGCTGGCCGGCATTATTCGCCGCGATCCGAAAGTCCGTGAGGCCATCCGCGCGCAAACACCGCTGTTGGTACGCTCACCAAGCAGCGATGCCGCGCAGGATGTAGATGCGATTGCGAAGAAGCCGTTAGCTTAAGGCTATCCGCAATCGATCCAACGTTATACTGGACCACCGCCCACACTTTCCCCACCATTACCAGGTCCTGGGCACGTGCAGGGAACGCCGAGCAAATATACCTTGCTAGCAGGCGGTTGGTTCTGAGATTGGCACTGAACTACGTAGCTTCCGACATAAGAGACTGTGGCCGGGTAGTTCGCAAAATAACCGTCCTGAAGAGTAGTTCCACCTGGAAGCGACGCTGGAGTATAAGCTGTGCAGGGCGACTGACATGATGTCTGTGCGAGCATCGCGGCTGTAAGCTCTTGTCTTGTGCACGATCTATGACTGGTAACCATTTGCCAGACAGTGTTTCCTGCAGGACCTACGCAGTCATATAGCGCGCCTGTGCTGTCGGTGGCCAATGTTCCATGTATAGAACAGCCGCTGCCTTCAACGGGCACTATAATATTGGTGTAGTTGATTGTAACAGGACCATGCACGTTAAGATAATCGTAGACATCTACCTGCCGACCGAATCCGGCATTACCGGTTACATTATTACCTACGAGCATCAATGCTTTGATATTGTTATCATCGACGATAATGCTGGCACCCGTATCGCCCGGATTATAAATCCAGTTATTCGCACCCAACAGCAAGTGCTTGTCTGGCGCAGGCGCAACACCAGCGACAAACAAATCTACTTCTTTGAGGGCCTTGTAGAGCCTCATATCCGTTTTGCAATTAATCGGGTTTACACCGTCCCAAACCAGCAAGGCCTGATAGCCGCCTGTAGCGTTATAACAGCTGGTCGTGTTGTCATCCAACGTCGGCGGCAGCATTTGAACGTCTGCCGGGGGGCCCGCAAATGCTGGGGCACCGCTCAAAAGCAGCAAGGAAACCCCTAAGACGGCCGATGGAATAAAGCGCATGATATTTTCTCCTTACAGATTAGAGAAGTATATAAAACTCCAAACTCATAAATAATCTTCTAATTATACCCGCTGATAGCTTCGACTTTAATCGAATTTAGTTAATATATAACTTGCATGAATTGCTGTTTTTGAAATTAATATATGGCATTTAGCATAAATATTTTTCACAGCCATCACCCCACAACGAATTGACACAAAATTAAGTATAAAACGTCGAGTAGTTCTTTCTCGAAGGAGTGAGAAACTCAAATATGCCCAGATACTTAGCAAGACGGGCCCACAAGGAACGCCTAAAACCGACTGCAGGATTGACAGTTTTCCACTCCTCTTGCCGGGAAGGGTACGGGGGGTTAGTAAATGCTTATGCCCGACGTCGTCCCGCCCGCAAGCGCAGTATCCCCTTCCGCCGCACCGGCTCCTATTAGCGGCACCAACAATATCATCGTCGAGACAACGCTTTACAGCGTCCCTCAACGCATTCAGCAATTAAATCGGCAGATCGAAGTGAGCGGTCCCATTGCCGAGCCGCCCGGCGGCCCTACCATCACGCTCAACACGATGATTGGCCCCTTGGTTATTCTTTTGCCACAAATGATCGCCGCACAACGCGATAAGTTTATCCAACAATTGATGACGCTCTTTCAGAACCAGCGTCCGCTGACGGTTGTGATGCAGCCGGGTAATCCCCCCACGCAGGGCTATCTGATGCTGCCACAAATCTCGACAACGACGCAGAATGCTCCCGAAATCAGCAATCTTTCGGTTCCGGCAACCCAGCTGCCGATCAATACGGCACCACCATTAGTTCCGAACACCGTTCTTTCAGCAATCGTTTTGCCGGAAGAAAGCGATTTTATGTTTCTTCCACAAGGCGCGATGCAGGGGCTCACTCCTGAGCAAGCCGCAACATATACAGCCCTAAACCCACAATACAATTTCGCTCCTGTGCCCGATGACAATGCCTCCCCGATTGTGCCAACAGTTGCTCAAAATCTTATGTCGACTGAAGAGGCTATAACCGCACCTCTTAAGCAAGCTCTGGCACAGGATATAACCGCAAAAATAAATCAGTTTCTGGCGCCCATAGACACCCAAAACGCACAAATTGCAGCATCCCCTCTCCGCGTGCCCTCTCCTACTCCGCCAGACGAGGTAACAATCGCCTCACTCGAACAAACCCTTGCCGAGGAAGCGCCGACAAAGGCAACTCTATTTCCGACACCTCTTGAAACGTCAAATTTGCAAACAGTTGGGTCCGGCCTCAGCGCCCCACTTCCCGCCAGTATTTCCGTTCTGTTTCAGCCGGGAACAGAACTGAATATACGTATCGTGGCAGTAATAAGCCCGGCGCCGCAGGGAACCGCGCCACAAATTCCCCCACTCCTACCAAATCAAGTTCTGGCGACGGTCACAGATAGTGGCCCTAATGGACGAATTGCTCTTAAAATCGGTGATGCAACATTGTTCGTCAGGCAGCCCGTCAGCGCACCACCTGGCACACAGCTTGTAGTAACGGTCGACCCTGCTCGTAGCGACGACCCGGCCCCACTTCCCTTGCCAGGATCAGGCGAATTATCAACGCTGCCGCAAATAATTTCGGCACTTATGCAAATCGATCCAACGGCAGCGCGGCAGATCATTGCTGCAACCATACCCCAGCCAAATCAGACTTTGCCCGGCACATTGCTTTTCTTTCTCAGCGCCATCAACCAAGGCGATTTGCGCAGCTGGCTCGGCGATAACGCCGTCGATGCGCTCATGCGCGCCGGCAAGGTTAGCTTGATCGCCAAACTGGCCGACGACATGCAACAATCGGTTCAATCCGCTCGTGATCCTGTGGTGGGCGAATGGCGCACATATTCGGTGCCGCTATATGACAACAATCACCTCGCTATGTTTTATTTTCATATTCATAGCGAACATCGTCGTCATGGCCAGCCGCAAGGCAAAGGCGAAGGCGAAGGTAAGACCGTGCCATCGCAAGTACGTTTTCTCATCGATGTACGTATGAGCCGCCTAGGCGACATGCAACTGGACGGTTTTTTGCGCCCCAAAAGACTTGATATTATGATGCGCAGCGAACGCGAACTGCCGCCAGGGTTTGATCGCGATCTGCGCGGCGCCTATGCGCGAACGATGGAAGCCATTGGCTATACTGGTGCCATCAATTTCCAGAGCGGACGAATGGGCTGGATCAATGTGCAGAAAACGGCAGCCGCAGGGGCTGCGGTAGTGACATAGGAAAAGGAATTATAATGAACAGTCTTCTGGTTTTTCTTGGCGGCGGCAGCGGGGCCTTGGCACGGCATTTTATGGCGCTGGCCGTCAAACATCACACGCAAGGCAGCAATTTTCCATGGCATACGCTGTCGATTAATCTGCTGGGTGCGTTTTTGATCGGTGCGATCATGGAGGTTCTGGCTTTGCGCACGCAACTGCCTGAGGGTGCGAAGTTCTTGTTGGTAACAGGGTTTCTCGGTGGCTTTACCACCTTCTCAGCCTTCTCGCTGGAATCTTCGCTGATGCTCGAACGCGGCGACTGGTTGCTGTGCGCAGCTTACATCGGTGCTTCAGTGATAGGTACAATTGCGCTCGTTTTCGCGGGCGCGGCGGCTATGAAAGCAGCGCTCTAACTAACCCGTAGCCTGCGCTGGCTTTTGCGCCAGGCCACGACTGGTATCGGCACCCGGCGGGTCGCGTAGCACGTAGCCACGGCCCCAGACCGTCTCGATGTAATTCTCACCACCGGCTGCATTTGCAAGTTTTTTACGCAGCTTACAAACGAAAACGTCAATGATCTTGAGCTCCGGCTCATCCATGCCGCCATAGAGATGATTAAGGAACATCTCCTTGGTGAGTGTCGTGCCCTTGCGTAAGGACAACAATTCAAGAATGCCGTATTCCTTGCCGGTGAGATGCAACGGCTTGGTGTCGACTTCGACTGTACGCGCATCAAGATTGACCTTGAGCTTGCCAGTGACGATCACGCTGTCCGAATGTCCTTTACTGCGACGGATAATGGCGTGAATACGCGCCACCAACTCACGGCGATCGAAGGGCTTGGTAAGATAATCATCAGCGCCGAAGCCAAGACCTTTAATCTTGTTATCGAGCTCTGAAAGGCCGGATAGGATAAGAATGGGGGTTGAAACGCGCGCCGAGCGCAGGCGACGGAGAACTTCATATCCATCGATGTCGGGCAGCATCAGATCGAGAATAATTATGTCATAATCGTAGATCTTGCCGATCTCGAGGCCATCTTCGCCGAGATCAGTGCAATCGACGATAAAGCCTTCAGCCTGAAGCATCAGCTCGATGCTTTTAGCAACCGATGTATCGTCTTCAACGAGAAGGACGCGCATTTTTTTGCCTCATTGGTTAACGGCGCTCCTCGCCAGGCCACGCGGTCATTCGCGAGGATTAACTACTTCAGACTTAACTAATTCCTCGGTAACACTGCGTTAAGTTAATCTTACTAAAAAAAATTAAGGAATGGTAAACTTTGTTAACAAGCTTATGGGGCGTGATCTTTCTGATTTCCCTATATAATACAGAAACTTAGTCTATAATCGCAACGGAAAGCGATTCCATGTCCTCCGAACCAGACCGCCTCATTGCCGACATTGAAGCCGTACAGCCACATCTCGTCTATGGACGGGTTACAGGCGTACAGGGGCTATTGGTTGAGGTTGCCGGCATCGAAAGGCATCTTTCGGTCGGTTCGCGTTGCCATGTGGTCGCTCGTGGCGAGCGCAAGGTTTTGTGCGAAGTCGTCGGCTTCCGCGATGGGAAGGCGCTCTTGCTGCCTTTCAGCACGCTCGATGGTGTCGGCCTCGGCTGCAGGACCGAGATCGCCGAGTCGCAGCCTGGCATAACCCCATCCCCTCAATGGCTAGGCCGCGTCATTAATGCGCTCGGCGAGCCCGTAGATGGTAAAGGCCCCCTACCCTCCGGCAATGTCATGCAGCCGATCCGCAGCCTTCCCCCACCAGCCCACACGCGCCAGCGCGTGAAGGGCAAACTTGATCTCGGCATTCGGGCGATAAATACCTTCCTAACTTGCTGCCGCGGGCAGCGCATGGGGATTTTCTCCGGTTCGGGTGTCGGCAAATCGATCTTGATGTCAATGGTCGCGCGCTATACCTCGGCCGACATCTCGGTGATCGGGTTGGTTGGCGAACGTGGCCGCGAAGTGCAGGAATTTATCGCCGACGATCTCGGTCCCGAAGGTTTGGCGCGCAGCGTGGTTGTGGTGGCGACATCCGATGAAGCGCCGCTGATGCGCCGCCAGGCAGCTTACATGACGCTGGCCATCGCCGAATATTTCCGTGATCAGGAAAAAGATGTGCTCTGTCTGATCGATAGCGTGACGCGCTTCGCCACCGCGCAGCGTGAAATCGGTCTGGCTGCGGGTGAACCGCCAACCACAAAAGGTTATCCACCAACAACTTTCGGCGAATTGCCAAAATTACTGGAACGCGCAGGTCCCGGTTCAGGTAAAGGCACCATTACCGGACTGTTTACCGTATTGGTTGATGGCGACGATCATAACGAACCGATTGCCGATGCCGTGCGTGGCATTCTCGATGGACATATTGTGCTGGATCGCTCGATCGCCGAACGCGGGCGCTATCCGGCGGTGAACATATTGCGAAGCGTTTCGCGCACCTTGCCCGCCTGCAATTCAGATCAGGAAAACGATTTGGTCAATCGCGCGCGGCGATATCTGGCGGCCTATGAAAACATGGCCGAAATGATCCGCCTCGGCGCCTACCGCAAAGGCGCCAACAAGGAAGTGGACGAAGCGATGCATTTCTATGGCCCGCTAGAGGAATTCCTTCGGCAAGACCGCAACGAGCGCGCAGATTTGGCGGGAGGTTATGCGGGATTGGCGCGCATACTCTCTAGCTAACCGGGACAGATGAAATCCCTCTCTACCCTCATCAAGCTTCAAAAGACCTTTGTCGATCAGCAACGCCTAGTGCTAGCGAAATTGCAAGAGCGGCTCGATCTGATCGAACGCGCAATCATCGGGCTCGAAGCGCAAAAAGCACATGAGCAAATTATAACTAAAAAAGATCCAGCCTTGGCTGTGACTTACGGCGCTTATTTGAAACAGGCGCTTTATCAGGGCCGCCTTCTGGAAAAGGAACGACAGGCAGCCATTGTCGCCGTCAATGCCGCTCGCGACAAACTGGCCGAACTATTCGAAGAACAAAAACGCTACGAGATTGCTGAAGAAGCGCGGCGCGCTGCCGATGAACGCGAAGAGCTAAAACGTGAAACCGCCGAGCTCGATGAGATCGGGGGCGTGACGCATGAACGGAGAAAAACGAGCAAATGATTGATTTATGTGGTTTTAACCATAATTTTTGTCGGAATTACTTTCATGGCCAAGTGCTAACATCCAATCACCAAAAATTTCTACCGGAGACCGTACTATGAAATCTGGAACATTAATTCTGACATACATCATTGGTGGCCCATGGGCTGTGGCCGGAATATACGCTGTCAAAGGAGCCGCATGGGCAGCCGCCATTGCATATGAAGAAACCGTCGATTTTATAAGCGATATAAAAAATATGACACCTCGTCAGCGAAAGAATGCCGCCGCGGGAATTGTCACTGCCGGTTTGGCATTAGGGTTAGTTTCCGACAACGGGGCCAAAAAAGTCGCAAATGAATTTCACTCCACCCATCAAACGCTAATGCAAGTTACGGATAGTCGACCATTGCTGCGACAAACATTTCCAGGCTTTGAAGGAACCAAAACACAAGACAATTTCTGTCAATTCACTGCGCCTCTGGATCCAGCGTCATCAATTGCCGGTACTTATAACGTGATGAAAGTGAATTTATCCCAAGGATGGGTAGAATTTGGTCAGAACTTTGGAAACCCAGCCAAGAAATATGCTCCCAATTACAAGGTTACTGCGGTCGTTATCCATCCAGATAGTGCGATAGACGAGGCCGGCAACCTGGCACGAAAGGATTTATTGAATTCAGCCCAAAGGGCAACCACAGCTTGCCGCGTGGCCGGATAAAAATCCTGAAAAGTAGATAAACCCAAAAAGTTTAACATTGAGAGTTTTCTGCCGCACAATATTATTGCGCGACAGAATTTAATTAACCATATTCCAGGAATATTGTTATGACCAAACAAATCGTTATCTTATTTCGTGGCGCCGCTTCCGAAAAAACTCTTTTTGAAGAAGATGGATCTTCGCGCTCCGTCAACATGACTCCTTGTGTCTATGGTGAGATTGACGGGCAATTTTCAGAAGTCGGCGCCGGTTTGTTTATCGGAGAGCAGCTAATATTCGGCTGGTCTGATACTGCCGCAACGGGACGCGGTTCGATTACCGAAGCGTGGCGCGCTGTACAAATCCTCCAAGACCTCAAGGAAGTCGATTGGTACACGCCTTGCGTTGCAAGCAATTTTGCCGCTTCGGTAGTAAGGCCGGGCGCTTCGAATTTTTACTTTGAATTTTCGAACAGGGTACAAGACTACCCCGCACTGCTAAGCGCCGGCGCCAAACATTTTGAGGCATTCCCTGAGATATCAGTATTCACAAAGTTGCTTGAAGCAGCAGAGCGCAACGGCGTTAAGATCGCCGAAACCTTTCCACCCCGCATGTTAATGGTGGCAAAAGAGCATAGAAAACATGAAATCAAGGCTAACCTCTGATAATACCGCCCTCTATCCAGCCGCACGCGCCATTGTACCCGGCGCGCCCGCGAGCCTGTAAACACCGCGCTCATTTTCCATCGGTTTATATTTTTCCGTAATGCCAAGCACAGTTTCGGCGCCACCGAGAAACAACACGCCATCCGGTGCGGTGACCGCAGCAAGCGCCGAGAGTACCCGCGCCTTGGTCGGCGAATCAAAATAAATCAGTACGTTGCGGCAATAAATAATGTCGAACACACCGATGGGCCCAAAATCCAGCAGCAAATTCATGGAACGGAATTGGACCATTTGTCGTAGCGCAGGCTTTATCTGCCATTTATCGCCGTTCTGATCGAAATACTTCACCAGCATCGTAACCGGTAAGCCGCGTTGCACTTCAAATTGAGAATAGACTCCCTCCTTGGAGCGTTCAACCATTTCGTTCGAAATATCCGTGCCAACAATATCAATCTTCCAGCCCTGCAAAGCAGCGGCTTCTTCCGCGCAGATCATGGCAATCGAGTAAGCCTCCTGTCCGCTGGAGGAAGCGGCCGACCAAATACGGATATGTTTTTTTGTTGCGCGTGATTGCAAAAACTGAGGCAAAAATATTTTACGAAACTGATCAAACGGCCGCTGATCACGGAAAAAGAAAGATTCATTCGTCGTCATAGCCTCGGTGATCTGATTCATCATGCTCTCGTCACGCTTCGTGCGGACGGCATGCGCTAGCTCATCGATAGTCTTGAAACTGTATTTACGCGCAACCGGCGGCAAACGGCTTTCGAGTAAGTAAGCTTTATCGGGCGTTAGAATGAGGCCTGATCGCTGCTTAACGATGCCGGAAAAAAGTTCAAAGTCTTCCGGTTTCATGAACAATCCCCAGATGTATAAACAATATTTATCGTCATGCGCGCTTCTCTTCCTGTTGGTGCAACATGCCGATCTGGGCAAGCTTGTCACGGATTATGTCGGCATCGAATGGCTTCATAATATATTCGTTAGCCCCGGCTGCGAGTGCTTTACGAATATGCTCGATGCCATTCTCCGTGGAGCAGAAAATGACCATCGTGCTCTGCGCCTGTGGCATGGCGCGGAGCGCTTGCAGAAATTCCATGCCGTCCATAATGGGCATATTCCAGTCGAGCAAAATCAGATCCGGCATTTGTGTTGTGCAAGCAGCCAGCGCCGCAGAACCGTTTTCCGCTTCAGCACAGATAAAATTCAACGATTCAAGAATTTGTCGCGTGACCTTTCGGATCACGCGACTATCATCGACAAGAAGGCATGATTTCATTCGAAATTTCCGGTTCGCGGATTTTGCTCGTCATACTACCGCCTTTTGCGATTCCGGTAAGCAGTTTCGGCTGCTACGCGGCGGTAAGGATTAAATCGAGCCTGTCTGTTGCCGGCTGAGCATGTGTCAGTTTGAGACCGAAATGGGATGCGAATTTTCCAGTGGCATACGCTTGGATGCTGCGCGGTGTCAGATCTTCGATATTTGCGGTGCCGTTGAAGGCGGCTTCGATAGCGGGAGCCAGTTGTGCATTGCGTCCGGCAACTTCAAAACGGCAGCCCTTTGCCATTGCATGCAAACTCACGGTACCACCGTAGGCAAGCGACTCTTCGGAAAGAATGATCATATTAAGCATCACCTTGAGCGCACCTTTATGCAGTGCGATCTCTTCGATTGGTTGATCGTCCGGCCATGTTAAGTTCACCTTACCACCGGCAAGATATTGCTCGGCGATCTGGCGCACATCCTTAACCGGCAAATTTTCTTCACTCCCGGCTCGGCCATAAGCGATGCGGAACAAGCGCAGTCTGCGGGATGCATGCCCGGCGCTATCGCCAATCAGCTTCATCGCCTCTTCGACTACATCGCCGCCAATCTCTTGCACAAGTTCAACGCCGTTGTTGATCGCGCTCACTGGACTGACCAGATCATGGCAAAGCTTGGAAGCCATTAATTCCATAACGCGGATGTCGAGTTCCATGACCAGCCCTCAAAGCGTGAAATTCGCGACCTGAAAACAGGCGCGCGTAAGAAATGTGATTCGGATGCATTACGGTGACGCAACAACCGTTAAGGGAGACTTAACGGCGTGTCGGAAAGCCAAAATGGACTTCTATTATCTCGTGGCGGCCAGAAGTGTTTGAACGATACGGCAAAGCTGTGCATGGCCCGCTGGCCTTACGACCGATATATCTATGCAAACAGCACGGTCGGATTCGGGAACATCGATTTGTGCAAAACACTCACGCACGGCAACTAACCCCACACTATCGATAGCAGCTGTTGCGGCAAGAAATTTTTCCATACCCTTAGCAGTGAGCACCAACTCGCTTTGTGCTAGATTAGCTGCAAGTTGTACTCCGATAGGCTGAGGGGTTGAGTTTGGACTTTGAAATATGACGACTCCGGTTATCTGACGCTTGGTCATTGGATACTCCCTAGGATGAATAGTGAATATAATGCCTTCAATTTATTTCACCTGTAAAGGTGCTGCACTGCATACTGTTTATTGGCAAGTGGGGCTAGAACGAATATAAAGGGTATATGAAAATTGCTTTCACAGCCGCCACCAACCCGCTTGCACAAAAAGCACTACGGGCTCTTACCAAAAAATTTGGTAACAGCCGGATTGCGTCTGCCGACTATGTGGTCGCGCTAGGCGGGGATGGACAGGTGCTCAAAACGCTTTACGACATCATGTCTGCGAACAAACCGGTGTTCGCTATGCGGCGTACGGAATCGATTGGCTTTCTCTGCAACAATTTCCGCGCCGAAGGTTTGGAGAAGCGCCTTGCACGCGCGCAGAAAGTTGTTTTGCATCCCTTATTTCTCGAAGCACGAGCAGGAAGCGGCAGCAAAAAAACTGCACTGGCAATCAACGAAATCACTGTAATCCGCGAAACACCTCAATCGGCACGGCTTAAAATTTCTGTGGACGGCATCGTCCGCATTGAGCAATTCAGTGGCGATG
>Ga0206886_1096_pt1 | contig 18786 bp, 17 predicted proteins | sample Alteio_BWOrgHeat_92_FD_152952 | JGI IMG/M metagenome (GOLD analysis project Ga0206886, IMG submission 152952) | Enriched cells from forest soil in Barre Woods Harvard Forest LTER site, Petersham, Massachusetts, United States - Alteio_BWOrgHeat_Nextera2 ... | reverse complement strand
TCGACGGTGCCCGCACTTCGCCTTACCAGTTCTACCAGTTTTGGTTAAAACAAGCCGATACTGATGCAGAGCGAATGACCATGACATTTTCTTTCCGCCCGCTTGAAGAAATAAACGCATTGATTGCAGGACACCGCACTGCTCCGCACCTGCGCAAACTGCAGAAAACATTGGCTGAGGAATTGACAACATTGGTACATAGTGCAGAAGATTTGTCTTTTGCTCAAAAAGCATCTGAAATATTATTTGGCCAATCTTCTATTGATACATTACGTACGCTCAACGAAAAGCAATTGCTCGAGGTGATGGAAGGTGTGCCGCAGGTGCATGCATCATCAGGTGTATTAGACAATGGTACCGATCTGCTTACATTTTTATCTGATAGTGGTGTATTCACTTCTAAAGGAGAAGCGCGTAAAATGGTTCAGAACGGAGGTGTAAGCATTAATAAGGAAAAAATAACTGCCTTAGATTTTTTACTGAAAAAAGAGCATTTACTGAATAATAGGTATGTGCTCATCCAAAAAGGCAAATCAAATTATACGCTGGCGATATTTAATTAAATTTGAAGCATGTCACCCCGTTTGCTTCGTGGTATATTATTGTTCACCGGGCTGGTAGCCTTTACATTACCTGCATTTTTTTGCAATAGCCCTAAGCAGGATAGTACAGCCGTAGAAGGCTCTCCCTGGAAAAATGTATACGATACAAACGCGCATTATGTGGGCATGGAAAAATGTCGCATGTGCCACGAAAGCGTTTATCAGACTTTTATACAAACAGGCATGGGCCAATCATTCGACCATGCAACACATAAAAAATCTGCGGCTGATTTTTCCCCTGCGCATGCCATAGTCTACGATAAAGACCTCGATTATTATTACAAACCGTACTGGGAGGACGATACGTTATATGTTATGGAGTTCCGTACAGAAGGGAAAGACACCGTGCATAAACGCATTCAGCGGGTAGACTATATTGTCGGCTCGGGCCAGCATACCAATTCCAACATTCAAAATACCAACGGTTATTTTTACCAGGTACCTATTACTTTTTACACGCAAAAACACCAATGGGATCTCGCTCCGGGTTTTGAAAAAGGCGCCAACACCCGCTTCAGTCGCATGATAGAAATTGAGTGCATGAGTTGTCACAATGGCTATCCTGAATTTGTAAATAATAGCGAGAACAAATACATTAGTGTTAAAACAGGTATTGATTGCGAACGCTGTCATGGCCCGGGCAGCCTGCATGTACAGGCAAAAACAAGCGGAGATATTGTTGATACATCTAAGGGGCCTGACTATACCATCGTCAATCCGCGCAGGTTATCAACCGAATTGCAGAACAATGTTTGCCAGCGCTGCCATTTGCAGGGCATCGCTGTACTGAATGATGACAAAACATTTTTCGATTTTCACCCGGGCATGAAATTATCAGGAGTAATGAATGTGTTCATGCCCGAATATGAAGGTGCACAAGACAAAATGATCATGGCATCGCATGTAGAGCGAATGAAAAAAAGCAGGTGCTATGTAGAGTCTCAAAAAATGAGTTGTATCACCTGCCACAATCCGCATATCAGTGTAAAGTTCACACCACGTACACAATATCTCAATGCCTGTCAAAGCTGCCATGGCGGTGCAACAGGCCAACGACAATGCACAGAAAAACCTGAAGTGCGCGCGCTGAAAAATAACGACTGCGTTACTTGCCATATGCCGCACAATGGTAGCATAGATATTCCGCATGTGGCAGTTACAGATCACTATATCCGCAAACGTCCTTTAGCTGATACGGAGCAAAAGAAGATATCTGCATTTCTCGGTTTAAAATGTTTCAACAACGACCATGTAGATGCTATTACCACAGCCCGCGGTTATATGGAGTTTTACGAACGCTATGCACCATCCGCACCATTGCTGGATTCTGCTTTGGTTTATTTAGGCAAACAATCACAAGACGAAGTGCAGCAAAAACAAAACCGCGATTATATAAGAGTATATTATTTGCTCAAAGACTATCCGCATGTTATTCAATACGCATCGCAATTAAAACCTGCTGACGTGAATGACGCATGGACAGCCTATCGCTCTGGTGAGGCATACTTCGAAACGCAACAGTTGGACAAGGCATTGCGATGGTACAAACGCTCTGTAGAAATTTGGAAATATTCCCTCGATTTTGAAAATAAATATGGTACTTGTTTGCTGGCTTTAGGAAATGCTCCCGAAGCACAAAAAGTATTCACATTCATACTCGAACAAAACCCTGATTATGTAAGTGCAAATACCAACCTCGGCTTTTTGTTCATGCAGCAGGCCAATCAAACAATGGCCATACACTACTTTTTGCACGCAAACGATCTGGACCCCGACCACCAGCAAAACCTTATCAACCTCGCTGTTTGGTATCATAACGAGCATCAGCCGGGCATGGCTAAAAAATACCTCGCACACCTGTTAAAAAAATACCCTGGCGATCAGCGCGCAAAGGCTATGATGGCAGATCTTGGTACCTCTTTATAATGTATATTTGTTACAATAAAAATCTATTTAATATGCGCAAGACCTTCCTTATTTCTATTTGCATTTGCATAAGCATGTTCGCTTTTGCACAAAAACCTGCCGATAAATCAAACAATGCTAAACCTCCTGCTAGCTTCTTTATGGGTTTTAGTACAGGAATAAACAACCAGTCAGGTATACTGGGGATTAATTTAGAGCTGCCTGTTACTGCTAATGTTTCAATTGGTAGTGGCTTTGGTGGTGGCACTTGGGGAAATAAGTTTTATGCTGAAGCACGCTATTATTTCCAGCCTGCTTTTAAAGGCTGGGCTATAGGTGCAGGTATCACACACGCTTCCGGCTTCGATAACATGAAGGCTAGTTTGCAAACTGTTTATTATGGCACTACACAAGTTACTTTAAGCTCAGAACCCGTTACCAACGCCTTTGTTGCAGGCTATAGAATTTGGAGATTGGGCAGGAACCGTAATCGGTTTTATACGGAACTGGGATATTCTGCCGCACTCAATTCACCTCGCTATACAGTTACATCAGGCGAAACATTAACAACCGATGGAGATAGAACTGTTAAGCTGTTATCTCCGGGCGGTATAGTTGCTGCTGTTGGTTTTTCTTTTGCGCTTTAATACTGTTGCAAAATACGGGAGCCGCGCCAAAGGCGCGGCTCCCGTCATATAGTATAGTCAACTTATTTTGCTGTGTTATACAACTCCTCAACTTTTTTCCAGTTGATCACGTTCCATATCTGGCTCAGATACTCAGGCCTGCGGTTTTGATATTTTAAGTAATAAGCATGTTCCCATACATCTATACCGAGTATCGGCGCGCCTTTTACTTCAGCAACATCCATCAGCGGATTGTCCTGGTTAGGTGTAGATGTCACCTCAAGTTTACCATCTTTTACTATCAGCCATGCCCAGCCACTGCCAAATCGTGTAGCGCCTGCCGTACTCATTTTTTCTTTTAGTCCGTCAAGCGAACCAAATGCGCTGTTAATAGCATCAGCAAGAGCGCCGCTCGGCTGCCCGCCACCTGTTCCCAGCAATGTCCAGAAAAGGCTGTGATTATAATGTCCGCCGCCGTTATTGCGTACCGCAGCGGGCAGAGAAGATATATTGGCCATCAGTTGTTCCAGTGTTTTATCAGCGGCAGGTGTTCCTGTCAGGGCCTTATTCAGGTTGTCTACATAAGCCTGGTGATGTTTGTCATGATGTATTTGCATCGTCTGTGCATCTATATACGGTTCCAGTGCGTCAAAAGCATATGGTAATGCCGGAAGTGAATGTGTCATAATTATTGATTTTTATTTTTTAGAGAACTCAAAGGTAAACGTACTTGGCAGAAAGCCCAAAAACACTACAGCTATATAATATCTGTAAATACTACAATTGATAAACCGTATAAATTCAGTATTAACTGTTTATATTATTAACAGTGCTTATATACCAATCACTAAAAAATATTTCTATCTTAGGGCTTACCCGATCATGATGTATTTATTAATTTTTAAATAGTATGACAATGGAATTTACTGCTAAACAAATTGAAGGAATGCTCAATGGGGACATACAGGGCAACCCGGATGCAAAAGTTTCTGCACTTTCAAAGATAGAAGAAGGTGTTCCGGGCTCTATTTCCTTCCTGGCCAACCCACTTTATACGCAGTATGTATATACTACCGAAGCTTCTATTGTTATTATAGGTAAAGACTTTCAGCTCACAGGTCCTGTTGCTACCACGCTTATTTGGGTAGACAATGCGCAGATAGCTTTTGGCAAATTGCTCGAAATATATTGCCAGGTAAAGCTCAATAAATCAGGCATTTCAAAACAATGTTTTATATCAGACAGCGCTAAGCTGGGGAAGGATTGCTATGTGGGTGAGTTCGCATTTATTGGTGATAATGTAAAGATCGGCAACAACGTAAAAATATATCCGCAAACATATGTAGGGGACAATGTGGTTATCGGCGACAACACTACGGTTTTTGCAGGCGTTAAACTATACTCAGAAACAGTAATAGGCAAAGATTGTATTATACACTCAGGCACTGTTATTGGCAGCGATGGGTTTAGGTTTGCAACAGAAGAGAACAAAAAAATACCGCAGATTGGTAATGTCATTATAGAGGACGATGTAGAGATCGGTGCAAACTGCGCTATAGATCGCGCTACGCTCGGTTCTACCATATTGCGCAAAGGCGTTAAGTTCGACAATCTCATACATATAGCGCACAATGTAGAGGTGGGTGAAAATTCTTATCTCGCTGCTTGCAACGTTATTGCCGGCTCTACCAGGGTAGGTAAGAATTGTATGTTCAGCGGGCAGGTGGGCATTATCGGCCATTTAGATATTGCCGATGGTACCAAGGTCAGCGCGCAGTCAGGTATTTCAAAAAGTATTACAAAGCCCAACGAGGTATATATGGGTTCTCCTGCTTTCGAAGCATCTAAATACAGAAAAGTATATGTACATTACCGTCACCTCGACAATATTGTTCGCCGCATCGAAGAATTGGAAAAACAAACCAAAGAAGAATAGTTCGGGAAATTAGAACTGTATTTGTTCACTGTTCACTACACCGCTGCTGCTCTGCGCTGTCTGCGCTCTATTCGGCGTGCTGCTCTGCGCACAGGTATCACCTCCATAGCCTCGTAGCCTATCATCTGCTCTGTTTCAGGGTCCCATGCTTTTAGGCGCAGGCAGGCTCTTATGTCAGAGAGTTTTAAAGATGTTTTAGTAGGATTTTGCAGTTCAGGTATGGCTGCCATAGCTTCCGGCAGGCGGTAAAAAGGAATTCTTGAATTCAAATGGTGTATATGGTGGTAGCCGATATTAGCGGTAAACCAGCGCATTATTGGGTTCAGCGGCATAAAGCTGCTGCTTTCCAGTGCGGCTTCTGTATAGTTCCAGTCAGTATTGTTCTTATACTTGGCGCCGGGGAAATTATGCTGCGCATAAAACAAATACGCTCCCAGCATATGGCTCAGAAAGAAGGGCACAAAGAAAGTAAGGAACCAGGTAAGCCAGCCAAAGTGCACGAACAAAAATACGGCTATGCTATAGTGTACTATCAGCACGGCAAGGCTGTCCCAGTGTTTGCGCTTATTACTCATGAACGACTGTATGCACATGCCGAACATAAATGTGGTAAAATAAGCAAAGAACATATTCAGCCAGTGGCGCACAGCCAGGTAAAAAAAGCGTTCCTTATTATCGGCCTCCATAAACTTCTGCTTGGTCATCAGCGGAAAAGAGCCGATGCTGGCGCTGAACAGTTTGGCATTATTGGCGTGATGGTGATCGTGACTGCGCTTCCAGATGCTGGGCGGAGTGATCATATAAAAGCCAAATGCGGTAAACAACACATTGGCAATAAAAGATTTTTGAAGTATGCTATGGTGCTGGTAGTCGTGAAAGATAATGAACATACGGGCCAGCATACCGGCACTGAATATACTGCAGGCTATGCGCCCCAACACATTAGGCACGTATATAGTGCCCAGCAATCCGGCAACTAACAGTATATAAGATGTAAGCGTATAATACCAGCTTTTCCAACGAATTTCTTTGGCAAAAGGCTTACTAGCCAATATCAGTTCTTTTCCTGTCAACATTATTATTGAGGTACCTATGAAATTATTAATGCAAATTTAAAATAAAAATCGATAAAAGAAGGGGTTAGATATTAAAATTTCTGATAGATGGGGATGTTTTACAGTTCAATGAGTAAATGGGGAATGTTAAAAAGAGAATTACGTCTGTTTGTTGTAATAATATTCTATAAACCAATCGGGTAAATACTTTGGATCAAGTTTATCCCATATCTTATTATTTTTTTGCTTTTTAAAGTGAGCGAACATGGTAAAATCCTCATCGTCAACAGAATTGTCAAAGTAAAAAGCCTGATACGCTAATTGACTAGCCTCGTATAGTAATTGCATAGAGTGGGTGTAACGTTTTTCAATCGTTAAAGGTGGCACATCATGACCACCCTTTTGTTTACGGGCTTTAACACGAAATTTATTAATCTCTGCTGATTCTGTTGAAACAAAATATAAATACACCTTATATCCGGCATCTGATGCCCTTCTCATAATATCTAATTTGCTTTCATGAGAAAGGACTGTTTCAAAAGAGAATTTTTTCTTTAGCATTAATAGATACTCTCTGATTACATGTGCTAATACTTGTGCTATTCTTTCATCTGGATTATTTATGTTCACTTTTTTAGCTGATAGTGGTTTTAATTTTATTTTGCCATTTGAAAATGTATAACAACTATTGAATTGCTCGTCAGTAAATTGAGCATTTATCAAGCCAGATGCTAATGCGATTGCATGAAATTCCTTGTTTGATACATCGATTTCATATTTACTAAAAGTAAACGTATCTTCTCTGAGAGATCTTGCTATATCATCAGCATTTACATAAATACCAAAGTCGATAGGGAAGCCCTCTACTTTTTGTTTCTTTACATATTCTATTACAGAACTTTTGCCAGAACCATTTGGGCCGGCAAAAACACGCATGCGGAGTTGAGTTCTGGGCTTACTTAAGGACAATCTTACCTGGTCTTTTATGCTTTGTTATAGGTGATATTTTCTCTGTATAACCATCACGATATTTTTTAACAACCCAATTATCCTCAGCCACTATTGTATATCCCATTAATTCCATTGTTTCGCGGGCAGCATGACGGATACCGGCTTTAGCTGCATTTACTAATATTCGTTTCGTTAAATAGGCTGTATCTTCTGTTTTTGTCTTTCGATTATTTTTCTTTCTTGCCATAAATCAAAGGTACATTTTTTAATGTTAAAGTATAGTTGTATATGTAAGGTACTTTTTGTAAACTTCCTGTTCCTTCCGCATAAATAATTAGTAATATAAGCTGCGGTGGCTACTTTGATGTCCGGATCTTCGGATCGGGACGACGAAGTTTACCCGAACATTAATGGGTGGGTAACCTTGCGATATATGTGACTTATAAGCAAATGCAAAATGCCTAGTATTTATAAGTTTTGCGGAATGCAACAAGAATTAGAAATATTTCTTTTAAACGATCAACCCACTGCCTGTCCTTACTGTGGTGCTAGAGTAGAATTTTATGATTTTTATTATGGTAATGAATTCTTTCAATTCAATATTTGCTTAAGATATGACTGCAGTTATGTTTTTGTAACTATAGAAGGTTAATCCACTATTATATATAAGTGTACTATCAAATTGCGTAGTTCTACGTATTGCAATTATAGTTTGATAGTCATAAGTTTATGGTTTAAATACATAAATATGAGGAGATGCATATTATTTATTTTCACCGCGCTAATAGCATTAAGTACTTTTTCTTGTGGACCTAGCGCTGAAGAAAAAGCAAAAGTAGAACAAGCTAAAGCAGATTCTATTAAAGCTGCTACCGAAGATGCAATGAAACAGAAGTTTGCAGTAAAAGAAGCTTTGCAAAGTAAACTTCAAAATGCAACATCATATTTGGAAAAGCTAAACGAACAACTTGTAAATACTAAAGCTAGTTTGGATGTTGCAAATAGTGATATGGATAAGATTAAAGAGTTTCATGTTATGAGGACAAATTCAGAAAGAGAAGAACAAGTAAGAGCTCAATCGATTAAAATACAAAGTATTCAATCTAACATTTCAAATATAGAACAGACGATATCAAATCAACAGGCATCTATCGCTCAAATAAAAGCTGACCTAGAACAATATAAATAATGAAAGAAGGTCAAACATTATGGACAAGAGATGAATTGATATTAGCAATCAATTTGTACTGCAAGTTGCCATTTGGCAAAATGCATAAAGGGAATGCTGATATAATTGCTATGGCAAAGTTAATAGGGCGTACCCCTAGCTCGATCGCTTTGAAGCTTGGAAATTTTGCAAGCTTTGACCCAACATTAAAAGCGAGAGGTATAAAAGGCGCTTCTAATGCAAGCAAGCTGGATGCTGTGGTATGGAATGAATTCTATAATAATTGGGATATTGCTTTGTTAGAAAGTGAAAAACTACTTGCAGAAAAGAACCACACTACCATTTTAAAACTAAATGACATAAAACTCGATGATCTGCCGAAAGAAGGAAAAGAGAAGGAGCGAATGGTTAAAGTGCGAGTAAATCAATCAATTTTTAGAAGAGTTGTTTTGGCAACATACAATTACAAATGCTGCATAACAGGAATTGAAAATCCAGAACTATTGGTAGCCAGCCATATCTTACCCTGGGCAAAAGATGAAAAGAATAGAATGAACCCAATGAATGGATTGGCTTTGAATGCATTGCATGATAAGGCGTTTGATTGTGGTTTAATAACTATAGATGCAAAAACTTACAAGCTCAAGATCTCTCCAAAACTTATGGATAATAAAGCTCCTAATAGTATTAAGGAAAACTTTTGGGCGTATGAAAGAAGAGAGATATTGCTGCCAGATAAGTTTTTGCCTTCAAGAGAGTTTTTGAAAACACATAACGCAAAATTTGATTCCAATGTTGACTAATGGAATTAAAATCCTCGTGCACTTTGACAGAAGCAATAATGCCAATTATATCTTATATAGGCTAAAAGATGGTGAATGGGACGAATTTATTATGAAATTGACCTTAGGTTTTCGTTTATGCTATATTGAGGATGAAAAACTTAATGAATTAGCATCTAATGCAAATATTACGAAATCCAAGTTTTTAGAGAGATTTATACTACCTGACGAACCAATTATTAAATCTGGAGATTTTGGTGAATTGCTAAGTTTCTTTTCAGTAAAAGAAAATTTAGAGAATAAGGGATTGGTTTTAACATTACCTCTAAAGTGGCAATGGAAAGATAACAGGAATAAAGCTGCACCAGGTGCAGATGGAATCATATTTCATATTCCAAATGCTAAAAAATATTCATCAGATGATTTAGTTGTTACTATTGAATCAAAAATGAAATCAACATATTCGAAAGAAGGTCGGATACAAGATGCGATCGATGGCGCCGCAAAAGATAAACTTTCACGAATGGCTAAAACGCTTAACTGGATGGAAGAAAAATATGCTAAAGAAGGACAAGAGGAAAATAGAAAAATTGTGGCGCGGTTTAAAGATCCTGCGACTTATGGAACTTTTAAAAAAGTTCATAAGGCAATTGCAATACTTGATATAGCATTCGAAGCTGATGAAATTGCAAAACCTATTAATAATAGTGAAAGTGTATCGGTAATTATTTTCTCGATTCAGGAACTTCAAAAAGCATATGAGAAAACAAGGGTTAACATGATAAATTCCATTTAATGCCAGCGAGCAGACAATTAAACACTTGGATAGCTGAATCTGGTTCATGGCAATCATTCATTGAATTTAAATTGGCCGAAGATGAGCGGGCACGTTATTCTTTTCTTGCTGCATACGATAATTTTTTTTTAAGTCTAATGACAAGGGCCGTAGAATTAATAAAGAGTAATGATATTGAAGTTGATGATGCCTTATCTGTTGCTAAGGGACTAGAAATTTTTTCTTTGAAAGAAAAGAGGGAGAATTTTCGTGGAATTAATCAATCTAATAATATTTTATATGCAGCTGGATTATATTACTTATCTAATTTTTCTGCTTCGAGTTGGATATTGTCAAAAATTTTTCCTCACAGAAATTACGATATAGAAATTGATTATTTTATATCTAGTTTTCTGAGGAGAGAATTAAATCATAATAATCGGTACAATGAGATTCTAAAAAAATTTTTAACAACAGGGAATAGGTTGTTTATTCGAATATTAATTTGGCAATTGACGCGTGCTAAGGAAGAAGCATTTAATAACGATATTGAATCTTATTTTTCCTTTCTATTAGCAGAAACAATTGTTTCAAAATTTTTAAATGACAATATTTGGAAAGATCTGTTGCAGATAAATGATAATAGAGACCATTGGAGAGATTTTATTGTATACAACGTAGAGAAGAAAGTGCCGATTTGGACTTTTTTCCCATCGCAAAAACTTGCAATTAGTAACGGTGCTTTAGGTAGAACAACTTGTTCCTTACAGATGCCTACGAGTTCTGGCAAAACCTCAATTAGTGAGCTAATAATCTATAATGAATATAAAAATAACAATGAATGCCGAGTTCTTTATCTTGCTCCATATAGGGCATTGGCTTCAGAATTGAAACAGACATTAGCTGTAAATGTTGGTAGGCTTGGTATTTCTTCGAAAACAATTTATGGTGGTAATTTGCCAACATTTGAGGAGAGGACATCAATATCGGATGTGAATTTGCTAATTGCAACACCTGAAAAATTTATGGCAGTAGAGGATATTTTCCCTGATATATCGGAATCCTTCACAACAATTATTTGTGATGAAGGGCATTTGTTAGATGATGAATCTAGAGGATTAAATTATGAGTTATTGCTTTCTAGGCTAAAAAGCTTAGAAACCAATAAGAAATTTATTTTCATTTCAGCAATTATCCCCAATATCAGAATTGTAAATTCTTGGCTGGGAGGAACCGAGGAATCTTTAATTTCCTCGAATTATCGCCCGACTGAATTAGAATATGCATTTTAAAAAAAAATGGACAAAATCGCTGGCTACTATCTTGATATAAACCCGCACAAAAGAAGACCAATTAATTTCCAACTCTATAAGTATTTATATGGCGGAGATTTAGAACTTTTAAGTGAGGGTGGGAAAGTGAAAAAGATTACTAGTAAAAAAGGGATTTCTGTTGCTACCGCAATTAAGGCTTCAAATTCAGGGTCTGTTGCTTTGTTTGCACCTCATAAAAGAGGTAATACGGGTGTTGAAGGTTTGGCAGAAGAAGCTTTAAAGCAATTAAGAAATAGAAATAATCTAATTGCAAAATACGCACCTGAAGGGCATCTAATAGACCTTGCCGAATACTTCACGATAGTATTTGGTAGCGACTATTTATTAACTCAATGTGCAAGGGTGGGCCTTTTATTTCATCATGGAGATTTTCCACAGAATATTCGTGAAATAATTGAGGATTCTTTACGGGAAGGAAAAATACGTTTAGTAATTTGTACAAATACTCTATCAGAGGGGGTTAACCTCCCAATCAAGACAATCGTGATTCATTCAACTAAAAGATTTAATCCATTTGTAATTGGGAACTACGAATCGATGAAAATAAGAGACTTAAAAAACTTAGTGGGACGCGCTGGTAGGGCAGGAAAAGAAACAAAAGGAATGGTTATCATTCCACATGATGATGATTTTGCAAGAATCGATGAATTGATGCGTGATAGAAATATAGAGCCGGTTAAAGGGCAATTATATAATATCGTAAATTTAATAACCTCTTATTTGCAAAAGGAAAGAATGCCAATAGCAGCTGATACGCTTGATTTACTGAGCGAACAATATTTGGAATTGCTTGATTCTATTGACATATCAATGATAGACCTATTAGCTGCGGAAGTTGAAATAGAACAGCTTGATGCCTTGGTAACACAATTAATTAGTCAAACATTGTCATTTTATCAAGCTAACCCAAACGAGAAAAAAACATTAACCAGCCTTTTTGAGTTAAGAGTTGAAAAACTTAAACCAATTGTTGAAAGAGGAGAATTTGCTGCGCTAAAAAATAGTGGTGCCAACATACGTTTATATGAAGAAATTAATTCTAAATTTGATTTTACAGATGAAATTTGGAATTTATCATTTAATGCTTTAGATGATGATTGGCTATCTTACCTTTTAGACAATGGCATATTTCAAATGTCAACTTTCGCTTCTTATATTGAGGTGTTTAATAAGCAAAATAAATGTGTAATTAATGGTATTGAAGTAAAGAAAGCAATAGTATTATGGATGAATGGGAGTTGGTATAAAGAAATAGCAGAAGAATTGAATTTAGAGATATACCAAATTTTAAGACTTATTAGTTCAGTTATAAGTTTTAATATACAAACTGTAATATCAACAATTATTAGATTAAAGGAAATAAGTGATTCAGATTATGTGATGCCAAACAGTATCGTTAATTGGCCATCTTTTTTGCAACATGGAATTAATAAACAATTGCAATTAGATTTGATTGAAATGGGTTTAATTGACCGGGTTAGTGTTCGGGCGCTGGGTACATACTTTGATTCAGTTGAGTATGATTATATAGATTATAATTACTTAAGAGCCTATTTACTACATAATGGGAATGAGATTCTAAATAACATAAGGCCGAACTTACCGGCAATTTCTTTTGAAAAGCTCGCTGTATTTATTGACCGGCTAAACATTAGAGAAATGTTTTAAACTAAGGATTTTTCATAAGTAAGTAGTCGTGTCTAAACAAGGCTGATATGCTTTGCAGTTGAGTAGATTTTGGGACGTACAAAAGTGCCCCGAAGTGAATTCAGGGTAAACTTTGCAACGGCTTAATAGGAATTCAAGCCTCTAACGATGCCGACTGTTTATATGATTTTTAAGTCAGTCTAACGCCTTGTTCAGTAGTATTACCGAAGTACAAGAGTGCGACGCAACGATGCTAAATAGTAGCAGAAAGGTAAGCCCAGAAATATTTTCCGTGTTTTCGTGAGGTTGCTTCGTGCCTCGCAATGACATATTTTGGCTGGTTTGATATATTATCGTACCTTCGCGCCTCATTTGGCAGTTAGGCTAATGGTTTTTTTTCCGAAAGCGTTCGGGACGGCGGCCAAAGTAGTTTCTCGGCCGCTAAAAATAGATCAAACATAATGACATCATTTTCAAGCTTCCCCATGAGGGAAGAATTGACCCGTGCGGTAACAGACCTCGGATTCGAAACACCTACACCCATTCAACAAAAAGTAATTCCGCTTCTTTTAGAAAATCCTGTAGACATAATAGGACTGGCACAAACGGGCACCGGTAAAACAGCAGCTTTCGGGCTTCCGCTGTTACAACATAGTGACCCCGACCAGAAGCATGTGCAATGCCTGGTGCTGAGTCCCACTCGCGAACTCTGTATGCAAATACAGGAGGAGCTGAAGAAATATGGCGCTCATATGCGCGGCCTGAAGATAGCGGCTGTATATGGTGGTGTGCCCATAACAGGGCAGATACGCGAGGTGAAAGCCAACCCCCAAATTATAGTGGCTACTCCCGGCCGCCTGATAGACTTGTTGGAGCGCAAGGCCCTGAACATGGATAACGTGCAATACGTAGTGCTGGACGAGGCTGACGAAATGCTGAACATGGGCTTTAGGGACGATATAGATTTTATATTGAAAAGCACGCCTAAACGCCAGCATACATGGCTCTTTAGCGCTACCATGAGTAACGAGGTGCGGGGCATTGCCAAGCGCTTTATGAAAGAGTGGCAGGAGATAAGTGTGGCACCAGCCAACCAGGCCAACCAGAATATAGATCATCAATATTATGTAACAAATAATCATAACCGCTTTGATACGCTGCAAAGGCTGCTGGATTTTACACCGGGCATTTACGGTATCATCTTTGTGCGCACCCGGCAGGACTGCCAGGATATAGCCGAGAAGCTGATGAAGCAGGGTTATCATGTAAGTCCGCTGCATGGTGATATGGACCAGAAAATGCGCAGCAAGGTAATGGATCGCTTTAAGAGTAAACAACTGCAGGCCATAATAGCTACAGACGTGGCGGCTCGCGGTATAGACGTGAATGATATAACGCACGTAATTAACTACGAACTACCCGACGACCAGGAAGTGTATACACACCGCAGCGGACGTACGGCCCGCGCAGGCAAGAGCGGTATATGCATGAGTATAGTAACACCTAAAGAAATAGGAATTATTAGGCAGATAGAAAGAATAGCCAAAGCAAAATTCCATAAGAGTGATATACCGGACGGTGCTGAGGTGGTAAGAAAAAGATTGTTCTTTTATCTGGATGAAATAGCGAATGCAGAGCCCGCAGCTGATTTTGCAAAACTGTATCAACATAATATTCATGAGCGTTTTGAAGCCATGGATAAGGATGAGCTGATACGCCGGTTGATATGGTTGCAACTGAAAGACACGATAGATAATTATAGTAAGGCAAAAGACCTGAACGCTGGATATGAAAAGAAGGGTGAGCGTGGAGAGAGGGCCCCGCGTGGTGTAGACAGCAGCGGCAGGGCAGTAATGCGCTTGTTCATAAACTTAGGCACGAAGGATGGCATGACGGATGAGGGATTAGTAGACTTTATAACAGAGAGCACAGATATAGAGCCTGGTATGCTGAGTGGTGTAACTGTGCGCGAATTGGCGAGCTTCTTTAATGTAGGCAGCGATGCGGCTGAATTTATAATGACAGCATTATCGTCTAAGAAATTCAAGGGTCGTAAAGTGCGTGTAGACGAAGCGGAGCAGAAGACCGGTGGTGGTGGTTTTAATAGAGAGCGCGGTGGTGACAGAGGCGGTGAGCGTGGCGGATACAGAGGTGGTAGGGATGGAGACAGAAGAGGTGGTGGAGAACGTGGTGGCTATCGCGGCAGCCGTGATGGTGGTGGAGAAAGAGGCGGTGAACGCAGAGGTAGCGAAGGCGGCAGGTCGTCTTTTAGCAGAGATAGCGGCTCCCATTTTAATAAGAAAGGAAGAAAGTAAATTTGTTGGGCGGCGCCGCAGGCGCCGCCCAACACTCATCATAAAATGATCTCCCCGGTTGTATATATCAATCACTCCGAAGAAAGAGGCAGGGGTGTGTTTGCCAACAAAGCGCTGGATGCAGATACCATCATAGAAATGTCGCCTGTTGTAGTAATGACAGCAGAAGAGCGCAAGCTGTTGGATCAAACACTACTGCACGATTACATCTTCGAATGGAATAACAATGACGAAAAGAATTGCTGCATGGCATTGGGTTATATACCTGTGTACAATCATTCCTACCAAAGCAACTGCGAGTATTTTATGGACTATGAAGCACAAACCATCAGCATAAAAACAGTGCGGCATATAGATGCAGGCGAAGAGCTCACCATCAACTATAATGGCGACTGGAACGATGAAAAGAAAGTATGGTTTGAGGTGAAGTAGAAGACAGATAGTATTGTCAGGAATGATTAATGATATCAATTGCTTTATCCAGCAATTCATCTTTACCTGCTTTGATACCTTTAATGGTTGGTTTAACGACTATGTCGACCTTCACGCCTTTGCGCTGGGTTTCTGTCCCGTCAGGATATAAAATGCCGATACCCGATATCATAGTTCTGATACCGCTGGGTAATATGATCTCGGAAACATTGCCGTCAGCTCCCGCAGTAGTACTGCCGATGACAGTGACATGAGGTGCTGTTGCAAGAGCCATGGTAGCGTATTCAGCGGCACTTTGTGTTTTTTCATTTACAATGATAACCACTTTCCCCTTGTACGGATCAGGATTGAATATGCCGTTTTTGAGCGGAGTAGAATAGGTGAACATGCCCGGTGCATCTACACTGCCAAAAGTAAATTTTACAAATGCACTTGAGTCCGGTTTTAACCATTCGCCATACGTAAATGGCATAAATGTAGAAGGGTAGCAGCGCATATCAATAATGAGTCCTTTGGTGCTGCTGAATGCGGATTTGATATTGTCAACATCTCCATCTTTAAGCATAGCCGGATATATGTAGCCAATATGGTCATCAATTATTTTGTATGCTTCTTTCTTTTCCTGTGTAGCTATTTTGGTGCGTTTGTCCATAGCACTTAGCAGCGAAACTTTTACTTTGGTTGTCTTGTCGTCTCTCGCAATCGTTAGCTCGGCTTCCTTAGCTGAGCTCCTCATCATAAAACTATTCTTGCCGCTCAATTCACGGAGTTGTGTTTCATAATTAGATGCAGGTGTGAGCGGCGCATATTTTTTTATCAGGTCAGGAACCGGGATGCCATTTATTTGTTCAATGATATCGCCAACCTTTAAGTCGGTAGTAGGTAAGATTTTATTTACTGAAGTAATAACAAGTTTGTCTTCAACGAATTCAGCATCAAAAGGCATCAGGTACATTCCCCTTAACTCGTTTATAATTCTGCCTCCGTTAATGTTTGCATGGGTATCATGTATATTGGCAATGAGTTTTAAACAGGCTAAAGTGTATTCAGCACTGTCTTTAGCATTTACAAAGTCTGGGATAGATTCAGTTAATACTTTGTTCCAGTTATCACCAATCAGGTGTCTGTTAGGATAAAAATATTCTATCATGTTCCAATAACGATACAGCGCCAATAAACGAATACCTGCATCGGGGTAATTGTTGCCGGGGTATGGATTCTCATTGGTAAACACAGGGTTCCCTATCCGTTCAGCCATTTCAACATAAAAATGTTTGAGTGTAGCGTTGCGGTTTTTCTTTATATACTGAAGCTTGGCTATTATAGCAGGAGAAAAATGCGCCCTGTCGAATAAATAACCATAATCAGGAAGTAGCTTAGTATCAGCGGCTATTTTTATTTCTTTACATTCATCACATGCAACAGGTTTGCTAAAATGGTCAATCCATTTTTCCATAACTGTATTGGCATCTACAGAAGTTTTGGCTGCTAATACTTTTGGCAATACCTGAAAGAGTTCATCATCCATATTGAAATAGCCTTTGGCTACACCCGAATGATAATACTTTATAAAACCCCATAACATCCCCAGGCGTGTGAGCTGCATTTCTTTTTCCTGGTCAAGTTTAATGGCGTCTATGCCCGAGCCTTTGCTATGTAAAGAATCGCCTAAACCCATTTGAGCTGTTGCAGGTGATGTGATAAACAATATGAGAAAGAAGTAACAGAGTTGCCTGTACATGATGAAGGATTATTCATTAAAGATAACAACAGGCTTCTTTTCTTAAGTGTTAAAATATATTAATAGGCCCTGCTTTCTTTGTGCTCCATATAGTTCATAAAAGCACGGTTAGCTACACGATTGCCACCGGGGGTGGGGTAGTTGCCTGTAAAATACCAATCACCGGTATGATTAGGGCAAGCATTATACAAACCTTCAAGAGATTGATAAATAATGTCTACATGTGCTTTTACATCTTCATGATGAAGCATTCGGGCTATTTTGTCGCTGATCTCATCTGCAGTAAAAGAATCGTAGATGGATTGAACATAGTTCTTCTCATCCAGTTTGCCTTGTTCATCAGCTTGTTTGCAGCATTGGTATACCTGTTCTAATTTTTCGGATTGCCCCTTATCTTTTAATAATCCCACTGCTGCCTGGAAAGCAATAAAGTCACCCATCCGGCTCATGTCTATGCCATAACAATCCGGGTAGCGTATCTGCGGTGCTGATGAAACTATGATGATGCGCTTGGGAGACAACCTGTCCAGCATTTTTATAATGCTTTCTTTAAGTGTGGTGCCGCGAACAATAGAGTCGTCTATGACAACCAATGTGTCAATATCTTTTTTTACAGTGCCATAAGTAATATCATATACGTGTTGCACCATTTCGTTACGTGCAGAGTCTTCAGTAATAAAGGTGCGCATCTTCACGTCTTTGATCGCTATCTTTTCTATATGCACCCTGCGATTAATGATCTCACGCAGCTCGCTCTCGCTCATGTCTTTATTTGCAAGAATGCGCTTGATCTGGCGTTCTTTCAGGTAGTCTTCGAGCCCTTTTATTAAACCATAAAAAGCTATTTCTGCAGTATTTGGTATAAAGGAAACAATTGTATTCTTCAGATCATTATCAACAGCATCTAACACTTTCTGTGCCAGGTTGCGGCCCAATTGCATACGCTCGCGATAGATATCTACATCGCTACCACGGCTAAAGTAAATGCGTTCAAAACTGCAGGCTTTTAATTCTCTTGGTGGTAATATCTCTATATCATTAAACTCACCATTAGCTTTTGTGATAATAGCATGCCCGGGTTTTAGTTCGTGCACTTTTTCCAGCGGAACATTGAACGCGGTCATAATTGCCGGGCGTTCTGATGCAGCTACTATTACTTCATCGCTTTCATAATAAAATGCCGGGCGAATACCATTCGGATCACGCATTACAAAGCTATCGCCATTACCTACTATGCCGCTAAATACATAGCCACCGTCGAAATGAGTAGTAGCTTGTTTTAATATGCCTTCTATATTTAAAGATTCAGGGTTGGTATCGTCTGCCATGCACAGGTAATAATAGATGGTGTCTATCATTGCCCCCAGGTCGCTTTCGCGAATGGTAGTTGATGGATGCTCGTTGAGCATTTCAAACAACTCATCTGTGTTTACCAGGTTAAAGTTACCGGCCATTGCAAGGCTGCGGGTAGGGTTGATGTCAGTTTTAATGAATGGGTGGCAAAACTCCACATTATT
>Ga0206886_1095_pt1 | contig 18907 bp, 21 predicted proteins | sample Alteio_BWOrgHeat_92_FD_152952 | JGI IMG/M metagenome (GOLD analysis project Ga0206886, IMG submission 152952) | Enriched cells from forest soil in Barre Woods Harvard Forest LTER site, Petersham, Massachusetts, United States - Alteio_BWOrgHeat_Nextera2 ... | reverse complement strand
GCAAAATAATATATCATGCTGCAGATACAAGAGGACACGCAGACCATGGTTGGTTGAATGCACATCATAGCTTCAGCTTTGCAGGCTACTACGACCCGGAAAGGGTGCATTTTGGAGCATTAAGAGTATTAAATGATGATATTGTTGCAGGGGGAATGGGTTTCGGTACCCACCCGCATGACAACATGGAGATCATTACCATTCCATTAGAGGGGGCTTTGGAGCATAAAGACAGTATGGGCCATACGGGGGTTATACAGCCGGGAGAAGTGCAGGTAATGAGTGCCGGAACGGGGATCAGGCATAGCGAATACAATCACTATCCGGATAAAAATATCAACTTGTTGCAGATATGGATATTTCCTAACAAGAAAAATGTACAACCCCAATACGGGCAAGAAAAGTTTGATGTAAATGATCGTAAAAATAATTGGCAATTGTTGGTTTCACCTTTCGAAACAAATGATGCGGGGTTAAAGATTCATCAAAACGCCTGGATAAGCCGAACCGAACTGGAGAAAGGTGGCGTTATTACATACCACCTGCACAACGATAAGAATGGTGTGTATGTATTTGTAATTGATGGAATGATCACCACTGAAGATAAAAAATTGAATAAGCGCGATGCTCTGGGCATAAGTGAAACAACAAGTGTGCAAATGATTGCTGACGAGCGATCTGATGTTTTGATCCTGGAAGTACCTATGCATGTATAATAACTGGATATGCAGGAAAAATGCAGTTTGAACGAAAAAGAATATGCATCCTCAGAGGGATTATTTTGGAAACAATTACGCCCGTCAGTTCAGGAGTTTTTGAAAAAAACCAAACCGGATTGGAAGGGAAGTGACTTTATTTCTTACGATGCGCTGAATAGCGTGCTGAACACCTATATAATAGAGTTGATAGCCGAAGAGCAAAAAGCAGGGAAAGATATTGCCAAAAAGGTGCAGCACCAATTAAAAACAGATGAGGAGTTAAAGCCAATACATAAGCATACTCAGGAGGAAGCACTTACCTATGGACAGCGCCTGGCAGATAAAATAGCTGATTTCGGTGGCAGTTGGACATTCATTTTGATTTTTGTGTTTATCATTATTGTATGGATGGCTGTGAATATATATTACCTCAGTAATAAAGGGTTTGACCCATATCCATTCATCTTGCTCAATTTGGTCCTATCATGCCTGGCTGCATTGCAGGCACCTGTTATTATGATGAGCCAAAACCGGCAGGAAGATAAAGACAGACAACGTGCAGAGTATGATGTGAGTGTGAATGTAAAAGCAGAAAAAGAAGTAAGGCTCCTGCATGAGAAGCTGGATCACGTACTGCTACACCAACATCAAAATATAGTTGAGTTGTATCAACTCCACCTGGATCTTGTAAAACAAATGCAACAGCGACTAGACATACAAAATAAAAACCAATGAAAGCAGTAACTAAATATTATACAAATGGCGAAATAACAGTAGTTTGGGAAAATGCACTTTGCCAACACTCTACTATATGTTGGAAAGGATTGCTAGAAGTATTTGATCCGGGGCAAAGCCCCTGGATAAATATACATGCTGCAGAAACACAGAGAATTATAGAGCAAGTAAATAAATGCCCTTCGGGAGCGCTTTCGTATTTTGTAAATAATGAAAAGAACAGCGACTCATAGCTTTGGATATTACGAGTAAAATAAAAAGGATACAGCAGCAATTGAAGTTACCATTGCCTGGCCTTAAAGCACAGGAGCTAATGGCAGGTAGAGTTTTGCCAATGCAGGTAGATGTGCCGGACAATGCCCGTATAAGTGCTGTTTTATGTTTATTATACCCTGTACAATATGAGTTGAATGTGTTGCTTATGAAACGAATGACAGACAGCACGGCGCATAGCGGGCAGGTAAGTTTTCCGGGTGGTAGCAAAGAATATGCAGATAAGGATCTTATTACTACAGCACTGCGTGAAGCAAATGAAGAAGTGGGTATTGATGCTTCAGACATTTTAATATTAGGTGCACTCACGCCTTTATATATCCCCGTTAGTAATTTTATGGTGCATCCATTTGTCGGGTACGCTCAAAACAAGCCTTCTGTAAACCCCAGTAAAAAAGAGGTGGCACATATAATCGAAGTGCCACTCGAAAAATTATTTCACAGGGATACAAAAACTATTGCAGAAGTAATTTCGCCCGCAAGACCGAAAATGGTTCGTAAGGTAAATGCATATGTGCTGGATGATGGAACCGTTATATGGGGTGCCACAGCAATGATACTTTCGGAATTAGAAATGTTGATGAAGAATATTTAGGCTGCCGAAACGGTATTCCCTTCTTTTTCTTTTTCAGGAACAGTTTTAAATACAATATCCCAAAGCACGGAGCTTACACCAAACCCTTTATCATCAGATCTATAATGATGCAGATGATGATTGCGCCACAATGCCTTCAAAAACCTAGGTGGTGCATAAGCATGTATAGCAAAGTGCATAGATCCATATACCAGGTAGCCAAAGACAAACCCCGGAAAAAATGCAAATACATTTGCTCGCATAACACTATACATCATCGTAGATAGTATACACGCTAATATAAGGCTGGGTACAGGTGGCATAAACAACCTTTCTTTATCTCTCGGAAATTCATGATGCACGCCATGCAATCTATAGACTACCTTTTGCATCTTTGGGTTATGAGATATAAGATGGAATAAATACCGGTGCATCAAATACTCAAACAATGTCCAGAATATGATGCCACCAATAAATAATAATATCTCATTGCCAATTGGCAAACCCTTATAAGAAGTGCCAAAGTATAGCATGAAACAAATGATAGGAAGGTAAATACTGTAAATAACCAGCGGATGTGTCTTGGTCATTATTTCTAAATACTCACTTTCAAACAATCTCGCCTGGCCTTTGTTTTTGATTTTATCAAAATGCATATTTCCTGTCTCTTATTGTCTGCAAAACTAAATATAATTTTTTATGCTTTCCCATCAACCGATTCTATAGGCTCATTGTCTGCATCATCATCCAAAAGGAAATCGGCCGATTTATTCTTTTTAACAATTATTTTATCTACCCATAATAATAGTGCCGGCTGTAAAATTAAATTGGTAACCATGGCTAAAAATAAGGTCATAGAGGTTAGGTACCCCAAAGACTTAGTACCATCAAATTCGGATAGTATAAATACGGCGAATCCTACGATGAGTATGAGCGAAGTATATATGATACTTAGCCCTGTATCATATATAGTTCTGCGTACATTATTCGAAATACTGTCATCATGCCGGGCCATTTCCTGTTTAAAATTTACCAGGAACCTTATGGTTACGTCAATAGTTATACCCAATGCAACACTAAAAACCAGTACAGTAGAGGGCTTTATACGAATACCCAACCAACCCATCAGGCCTGCTGTTATTAACAATGGGATAATATTTACAACAATGGATATTAGCAATATTCTCCATGACTGGAATAGTACGATCATACATCCGAATATGATGATGAACGCCAATATAAGACTATCCCTTAAGCTATTAATAATAAACCGGCTACCCTCCAGGAAAACAATACTCGTTCCCGTAAAGGTAACATCGTATTTACTGCTGTCGAATAAGCGTTTAGTCTCAGGACGTATACTATCTAATAATATAGGTAATTGTTTAGACCCGATATCAGCCATGTTGATACTGATTCGGGCTTTGCGCGCATCACTGTCAACAAATGAACTGATCAGTTTTGTAAATAAACTGTTCTTATCTTTTCCCGAATGCATGAATGTGATCAGTTTTGTAGCAGGAAAAGATTCTGTTACAGCGTAGCTGTTCGTATCACCTCCAAAAGTGGCTTGTACTGCGAACTTGATACCGTCTGTTACAGCAAGTGTTTTGCCTATTGCGTCAAATCGTTGTAAAAATTGTTGCAATGTATCTATGCGCCACAATGCATCTCTTGTTGCCCCTTTTACCAAACCATATTTCTGTTTGGTATCAACCACAATTTCCAATGGCATTACCCCGCGAAAATTGCGTTCAAAAAATTTCAAGTCTGTGTATACCTTGTCAGATTTTGGCAAGTCATCTACAATATGTCCTTCACTTCTTAGTTTAAGCACACCCATAAGTGAAATAGCTGAAATAGCGATCGTAAAACCATATATCCAACTCCGGTGGCTAAACACCCAATTCGTAATAGCAGTTAATAAATTATTGATCCATTTTTTATTCAGATAACTGGTATGCCGTACATGGGGAGGGGGTAAAAAGCTAAACATGGCCGGAATAAAAATGAGCGAAATAAAGAACATGCCCATAATATTCAGCCCTGCTACCAGGCCAAATTCTTTCAATAAACTACTCTTGGTAAAAAAGAATACGCCAAAACCTATTGCAGCAGTTAAATTGGTAAACAAGGTTACAATGCCCATCCTGTCTACCATTCTTAACAACGATTTGGCCTTGTTCTCATGTTTGCTGTATTCTGAATGGTATTTATTTAAAAAATATACGCAATTAGGGATACCTATTACAACTATCAAAGGAGGTATCAATGCAGTAAGCAGCGTTATTTTATAACCTAGCAAGACAATAGTACCTATAGACCATATTACACCTGCGGCTACTACCATCATAGATGCCATTACCGCTGTAAATGAGCGAAAGAACAATACTAATATTACTGCAGTAAGTACAAAAGACATGATCAGGAACAACTTCATTTCCTTTTGCACCCTTGTAGCCATTACGGTGCGTATGAGTGGTAATCCTGAATAATGCATTTCAATATGATGCGCCATTCCAAATGAATCTGCCAGTTCCATCAACCTGTTTACTACGATCGTTCTTTTTTTAGAATTTAATACTTGTTTGTTGATGCGTACTGCCATCAGGTAAGCATGCGTAGCAGGATTATATAGAAAGCCCCTGTAAAACAGCATTCCTGCGAATGTTGTTCGTATGTTGTCAGTATTAGTTACGGGCAGGCTGTCAACGAGGCGCACCGTCATTAGTTTGCCGCTAACAGTATCGTTCACAAGATTGATAGCGCCCGGTATAGATAATACATTCTCTACGGGATCTATATTTACTCCATCTGTTTTTATAGAATCAATTCGGTCTATCCTATCGGCAAGCCTTGCATAATCATTAAAAAAACCGGGCGAAAAAAAGCTGTCCGTTTGTATGCCTATTACCATCAGGTTCCCATCTTCACCAAATTGTTTTCGGAAATTCTGATAATCTATATATATCGCATTATCAGTAGGAGTGGCAGCTGTAAACTCATAACTCAACTCAACCTTTGACGCAAAATAGCCCATAGCAACGGTAACTGCCAGCAGGAAAATGAGCAATGCAATACGAAACTTAATAATAAAAGCTGCTATACGATGCCACATGCGTTTTTGGGTAAGGCTTTATCCGTCTTGGCATTGACCAGGCGGGTGTCAAAAGTAGTAAAAATTGGGGTGTATTTGATTTGTAGACGTTTGTATTATTGTATGAGTTTTGGTTTATAATGAGATAAGCGAATTTGATAGAGGTTTAAAGGCTTATCCTTTGTTTTATGGTAAATTTGCAGCTGTTTCAAGTTAAGAACTGTTAAAATGGTTTTTATTATATAATATGAATAAGGGCTTGCAATTAAACGATCTGTACGAAAGGGCATTGAAATTTGACTTTTTGTCTGCTGAAGAAGGTGTTTTTCTTTTTGAACATGCACCGCTAAGTGAATTGATGTATGTAGCGAACGAATTGCGCAAAAAACAGGTACCTCATGGAAAGGTTACCTGGATCATAGACCGCAATATGAACACTACGAATGTGTGTATCGCTAATTGTAAGTTTTGCAATTTCTATCGTGTTCCCGGCCATCCTGAATCTTATATTACCGACATTGAAACATATAAAAGGAAAATTGAAGAAACATTTAGATACGGTGGCGAACAATTATTGTTGCAAGGTGGTCATCATCCGGAATTAGGTTTAGACTTTTACACTACGTTATTCAAGCAATTGAAGGACTTGTATCCTAATTTAAAATTGCATGCGCTCGGCCCCCCTGAAGTAGCGCATATCACAAAACTCGAAGGCGCTACACACAAGGAAATTTTAATGGCGCTGAAAGAAGCTGGTTTGGATAGTTTACCGGGTGCAGGCGCAGAAATACTGAACGACCGTGTGCGACGTCTTATCAGTAAAGGTAAATGTGGTGCGCAGGAATGGCTGAACATTATGCATGAGGCACATAAGCTGGGCCTTACAACCAGTGCTACTATGATGTTTGGACATGTAGAAACCATTTATGAACGTTTTGAACATTTGGTAAAACTGCGCGAAGTGCAGGCTAAAAAACCTAAAGATGCCAAGGGTTTTCTGGCGTTTATTCCCTGGACATTCCAGGATGTAGATACTTTGCTTCGTCGCATAAGGGGCACAAAAAATTTAACTACCGCAGAAGAGTACATTCGCATGATAGCTATGAGTCGTATCATGTTGCCTAACGTAAAGAATATACAAGCGAGCTGGCTTACTGTAGGAAAGCAAACAGCGCAAATATGTTTGCATGCAGGTGCAAATGATTTTGGTTCCATTATGATAGAAGAGAATGTAGTAAGTGCCGCTGGCGCACCGCATCGCTTCACTTATAAAAGTATACAGGCTGCCATACGGGAGGCAGGATTTGAGCCACAACTTCGTAACCAGCAATACGAGTTTCGCAAACTACCGGAACAAATAATTGAGCAAGTAATTGATTATTAAATTTTTTTAACACTGCTATTACCATATTATCAATTCTTTTTACAACGCATAAAAAAATATATTTTATTGCATTTAACCTTTCCGTACATTTGTCCGTCAATATACTATGGCAACACCTGAAACCATAGAATAAACCTATAAACATGAAATTGATACAAAAAACTGTCCGTTTTTTCAAGGACATATACTGGCTCATCGTTCACATAAGAAAAAACGACGGTATCCTATGAAACTCCTAAAACAAACCCTTCTATTCGTATTGTCATTCCTCCTTGGACTTGAAATTGTTTTATCATTTAATGTTGGTTCAAAATGGATAGTTGCTGTTCCTATAGCACTATGTATTGCTTTAGCAACATTGCTACTTCAGGAACCTGTATTAAACTTGTATAAAGGATTATCAGGCAAGCAACGTAAGCTTTCAAAGAGCAAAAGCAAGCATCATCGCCATTATAGTAAAAGCAGCAAGCATAAGCACCGCCATAGCCAAAGGCATACTGATGATCAACGGCATTTGAAAGAAGTGTCTTTATAGTTTTTACTATTTGCTTTATAGTATTCATCAAGCTTATCTATTAACTTGTTGCATAATTCTCATATTTTAATTGAGTTTTATGTTGTTGTTCTATCTCTGCTGCTTTGGGCTTTTGGCTGGCTTTATTGATGCCATTGTAGGTGGTGGCGGGCTTATACAATTACCTGCTTATTTTATTTTCTTCCCGCAGCTTTCATTAGTACAAACACTTGCCAGCAACAAAACAGGTTCTTTCCTGGGAACCTTAGTGGCTACTTTAAGATTCATAAAACGCGTAACAATTGACTGGAAGCATTTGATGCCCGCTATAATTGCCGCTTTTGCGGGTGCGTTCTCCGGGGCTTTGATGGTGAGCTATATTCATAAAGAACAGTTCATGCCATTCATTATTTGTTCTTTGGTTATAGTATTGGCATATACTGTTTTCAGGAAAAATTTGGGCTTGCACCACAATGTAAAAAAGCTGACAGCAACCCGTTATTATCTGTACGCGATCGGCACCGGCGGGCTTATTGGCTTATATGATGGCATGATAGGACCGGGGATAGGTAGTTTTCTCATTTTTGCTTTTATTGTTTTGTTCGGTTATGATTTTCTGCACGCTTCTGCTAATGGTAAGATCATTAACTGTGTTACAAATTTTTCTGCGTTGATATTTTTCTTTGTAAAAGGCGCTATTGTATGGCATATTGCTTTGCCAGTTGCAGCAGCTAATATGCTTGGTAATTATATGGGTTCTCATGTTGCATTAAAAAAAGGAAGCGGGTTTATACGTGTGTTCTTTATTCTTATTGTGCTTGCATTAATTATTAAATTGGGTTGGGATTATTGGGTGAAAAGGTAAAAGGTAAAATCAACTTAGTTTTCTTAGTCGTTCTACAGCCTCCATTAATGTATCTTCTTTTTTAGCAAAGCAAAAGCGTATGAGCTTATCATCTTTCTTGTTATTATAGAATGCGCTGACGGGAATAGTAGCCACACCATATTCTTTGGTAAGCCATTGCGCAAATTCCATATCGGGCATACTGTTGATACGCTCGTAGCTTGCTACCTGAAAGTAGCTGCCTGCAGCGGGCTTGTGAATAGTAAATGGTGTTTGCTTCATCAATTCTAAAAAGTAGTCGCGCTTTTTTTGCATCATGCTATGAAGCGGTTCTGCAGAATTGTTCATGATATAATGCGCGAGTGCATATTGCCCCGGTGTGTTTACCGTAAAGCTGAGAAACTGGTGTATACGGCGGAAGGCTATTGTAAAATCAGGCGGGGCTATGCAGTAGCCGATCTTCCAACCTGTGTTGTGGAACACTTTGCCGAAAGAAAATAAAGCAAAGCTTCTTTGCCTTAATTCAGGATGCTCGAGAACAGAATAATGTTTTTGCCCGTCGAAAATAATTTGTTCATACACTTCGTCGGAAAGGATGACAATATCAGTATTGCGTACGATACCTGCCAATGTATCCCAGTCTTGTTTTGTCCAAACTGCACCTGTGGGATTGTGAGGTGTATTTAAAATGAGCGCTTTCGTTTTTGGTGTGATGGCTGCTTTTATTGTATTCCAGTCAACATGAAAATCGGGTGCGACCAAAGAAACGGGAACAGCTTTTGCTCCGTTCATTTCTATATTAGGTATATAGCTATCGTAAGCAGGTTCTAAAATAATTGCTTCATCACCCGGTTGCAATACCGAGGTGAAAGCTGTATAGATACCGTAGGTTGCACCGGGAGTAATAGTGATCTCAGTATCTGCGTTGATATCTAAGTTGTAACGTTTTTTAAAATTATCGGCTACTGCTTGTCTTAGCAATGGCAAACCCGGCATAGGAGCATATTGGTTGAAGCCATTGTGTGCGGCCTCGTGCAAGAGTTTTGCTAATTGCTCATCTAATGGGAAATCAGGAAAACCCTGTGAGAGATTGATAGCATTGTGCTGTGTAGCCAATGCGCTCATTACAGTAAATATGGTAGTGCCTGTAGCGGAATGTTTTTGTGGTAAATTCATTGTTGTGTAAAAGGTTCAATGGAAATAGTTCTAATGACATCCTCCCCCTGCCCCCTCCAAAGGGGGGCATGCGAATGAGCTATAAAAATTTATCACCCTTGTTGCGTTTCACTTCGGCTACATATTCTTTTATTTGCTGTTCACGGTTCCGCTCGCAGATAAGCAATACATCTTTAGTGTCTACAACAATAAAATTCTCCAGCCCTTGCACAACAATGAGCTTATCATTGGGCGCCTTTATCATACATTCGCTGGCATCAATCACCATTACATTATCTCCATACACTGCATTGCCGAGGTAGTCTTTTGACGAATTCTCGTAAGCAGATTCCCAGGTACCAAGGTCGCACCAACCGAAGTAAGAAGGTATAACAAATACATTCTTAGCTTTTTCCATAATGCCATAGTCAATAGAAATATTAGTGCACTGCGGATATAATTCACTTACCTTATCATGCTCTGCGGGTGTATTATACACGTCTTTTGCGAGTAAGAAAACTTCGTGCATTTCGGGCATGTATTTTTCCAGCGCTTCCATAATGGTATGTACATTCCAGATAAAAATGCCCGAGTTCCACAGAAAATCGCCGCTTTTTAAAAAAGTGCGCGCCAGTTCTAATGATGGTTTTTCAGTAAATGTTTTTACACGGTATACTTTGTCTATTTCATGGTTTGTATCGTATTGTATATAGCCATAACCTGTATCGGGGCGTGTAGGTTTTATACCCATGGTAAGCAGTGCATCGTGATTAGCAACAAAATCGAGCGCATCGTGCATAGTTTTTTCAAAAGCATGCTCATCCATAATAAGATGGTCTGCAGGTGACATGATGATATTCGCATTTGGATTCAATGACATCATTTTATGGGCAAAATAGGCAGCACAGGGTGCGGTATTTTTCCTGGAAGGTTCGCTGATGATATTATCATCATGTAGCTCTGGTATTTGTTGTTTTAAAGTTGTGATGTATTGCTGGTTTGTAATGAAGTAAATGTTCTCTTTAGGGCATATATGCTTAAAGCGATTATAGGTCCATTGAATAAGGGATTTACCTGTTCCTAATAAATCGAGGAATTGTTTAGGGTATTGGGTGCGGCTAACCGGCCAGAACCTGCTACCTATACCGCCGGCCATGATGGCCACATAGTTATTCTTATTATTCATTTTGATTAATGTAGGGGACTAAAGATAAGTTGATAAGTTGATTGGTTGAAATGACAAGATGTTAAATAAGTTGACAAGTAGAAAGGTTGGTATGTTGCTTCCGGTACTTCCGCTTTTCAGCAAAAGCGGAAGTGATAAAGTGCTGATTATCAATTATTTAATAAATCGAAAGAAAAAAGCGGAAGTGGAAGTCAGGCTAAAAAGAATGAAGAATTAAAGAATATTTTAATGAGTTTATAGGTTCCATACAAAGATACAAAATGGGGGAGGGTGTAACAAATATTTGTTTTAGTGTATTGATTTTGGTTATGGTTTATTAAAAAGCATATTAATGTTTTTTCAGACATTTGAAAAATGGAAATTGGTATAGACAGTTTTGCTGCCATGATGAGCGGCAATAGCAGCAGGGCAATTAATGATGCTGATGCAATAGGGCAATTGGTGGACAGGATAGCCTATGCTGACCATGCAGGGCATGATGTGTTTGGTATTGGAGAGCACCATCGTAAAGGATTTTTGGATTCTGCACCACATATGATACTGGCAGCCGCAGCAAGCCGTACAAAAAATATCCGGTTGACAAGTGCTGTAGCTGTGCTGAGTGCTGCTGACCCGGTAAGAGTATTTCAAAACTTTGCGACACTGGACCTGGTATCGGGTGGGCGCGCAGAAATGGTAGCCGGCCGCGGTTCTTTTATAGAAGCATTCCCATTGTTTGGATACAGGCTGGAAGATTATGATGAACTCTTTGCAGAGAAACTGGACCTGTTGCTGAAGATAAACGAAAATGAGTTTGTGACATGGAGCGGAAAATTTCGCCCTGCAATTGATAACCTGCCTGTGTACCCGAGACCCATGCAAGCTAAACTACCCATATGGCTGGGTGTGGGCGGCACACCAGAATCTTTTGCGCGTGCGGGTATGTTGGGTATGCCGCTGATGGTGGCTATAATAGGCGGAGAGACACATCATTTTCGCCCGTTGGTAGATCTGTATCGTGAGGCAGGAAAGAGAGCAGGCTATACACCTGAGCAATTGAAGGTGGGTGTGCATTCATTGGGCTATGTAGCCAATACAACTGAAGAGGCCATCAATGATTTTTACCCCGGCTATGCAGAAGCTATGACCAAAGTTGGTAAAGAGCGCGGCTGGCCACCGATGACAAAAAGCAGGCTTGAAGCACAGATGGGACCGAGAGGTGCATTAGTAGTGGGTAGTGCAGAAGAAGTGGCTGAAAAAATAGTAAGACATAGTGAAGCGCTGGGCGGGATAACAAGATTTACTTTCCAGATGGATACTGCAGAAGTGCCACATGAAAAACTGATGCAGGCGATTGAGCTGATAGGGATGAAGGTGAAGGGATTGGTGAATAAGGGGTAGCAAGTAATAATTGTGTTTTGTGAGGATGCTTTGTTCCTCGCAATGACACTTATTTTTAAAATAAAAAGCCGCATCATCATGCGGCTTTTAGGGTATATTTTGTTATATCCGTCTGACCGCATATAGCGGTGCTGACGGATATTATTCTGCTTCTGCTACAACTTCTTTTACTTCGGGGATCATGCGTTTCATCATACCTTCAATACCTGCTTTGAGTGTGATCATTGAAGAAGGGCAACCTGAGCAAGAGCCTTGCAACATAAGATTTACCTTACCATCATTATAACCTTTAAAGCTGATAGCACCACCGTCCATTTCAACAGCCGGCTTTACATAGTTCTCTAATAGTTCTTTGATGCGCTTTACTACATCGCTGTCGTCGGCGCTAACTGTGTTAGTATCTTGTTTTATAACTACCTGGTCTTCGTTTATTACTACTTTGCCATCTTCGAGGTAGTTCTTTAAGAATTCGCGTATAGTAGGTATTACATCATCCCAATTAGTATCGGGTGTTTTTGCAAGTGTTACAAAATTGCTGGCTATAAATACAGCACGTATAAAGGGGAATGCAAATAGCTCTTTAGCCAAGGGAGAGGGAGCAGCGCTTGCCTCGTCTTGAAAATCGATGCTTTTACCGGGATAGAGAAGTTTATTGGCAACAAACTTCATTGTTTCCGGGTTGGGCGTCATTTCGGTATATATACTCACAATTGTATTTCCGGTCTTCAACATAACATTCAAATATTTGTACAAAAATACTTAAATAATAAGGTTTCATCTAATTGATAACGTTAATAGATATAGTGGTTAAAACGATAATTCATATTAAACAATGACTTATATATTATACTATTTTCAGTAATTTTTGAATGAAGTAGGGATATTACAAGTCTTTTTTTATTTTTATGCTCTTACATAGGTATCTTACAAAACATTGAATATTTTATGAGAAGAACAATGCTTATTGCGGCAGTATTAGTGTTTTTGGCTTGTTGGGTAAGTTCATGCGCACTGCACAGGCACCGCATAGAGTCGAGTGATCACCACAGCAGGTATTGGAGCCACCATGGAGGGGGTTGGTATAAATAGGCCTGCAATTTTTTTCTACAATTGTATTTATTGAAATTAAAAGACCATACAATGAAAAGATCCTTACTTATAATATTAGCAGTTACCAGTGTTATTTTCAGTTCTTGTTATGCCAGGGTAAGGACCTATAATGACGGGTATGAAATGTACAGGTGGCACCGCCCGCACTATGACAGGCATTTTTATCAAAGAGACAGGGACTATCATTATAAGGATAGTTACTATCATAATCACCGCGACGGCAATTCATTCAGATCATAGATCAGCAATTCCTGATATTTTCTTTAAAGGCGGGTTAATACCTGCCTTTTATATTTTCATTAACACACAGCGGCATATTCTTTTTCATTTTTAGGTGATTGGATTTCATAATCATTAAAAAATGTGTGTATGAAAAAGACAGTAATTATAGCATTGTTAACAATAGGTTGTTTTTACAATGCAAACTCACAGACAAAGGGATCGCCCTGTGCATCGCCTTCTACAGTTTCTTATGTAAGGAATAACAGGGGCAATATGTACAGCGCACCACCTGTAAGACATAACCGCGTTTTTACGTGGACAGATGATATGCATAACCCGTATGACGGCAAACCCAGCAAGCAAAATGACGGTGTGAAGAAAAATGAATACCGTAACCTGAATTTTACCACCACCAGCACAGGCGGAGAGTTGCCTGCAAATGATGGTTCTAAATAGTGTTGCGGGGTTTAAGATTTTTTTAACACGTGCCGGAACAGTTTTATACGCTGTTAGATAAGAATTATTAATTAACCAATGAAAAATAAGAAGATCATGAAAAAGATATTATTAGCATTGTTATTGGTTGGATTGACACAATACAGTGCAAAAGCATGGCCCAGAAATGTATGCAGTAATTGTTATTGTGTATGTCATACAAAACACGCACAGCAACATGCAGTAACTGTACATAAGAAAAAAGTAGAAGAGCCTATGCTTATACAAGGGAAAGCTTATATGGCTACAAACAGCCTGAAATATATGCCCGTGAACCATTATGTTGTTTATAACAGGGTGCATATGAGTAATAAGTTAGTTTGCAGAACTGAAAAGGAAGTTGTTCCTGATGAGTTTTCAAGCATTATGTCACCGGTGGTAACAACCACTACAGCTGTTGTTTGTGAAAACAAACCCTACTGGATAAGCAGACCGGTGGTAACTGAAGCAGTTTATAAATAAACTATATAGAGGGAAGTAAAATAAAAATGCCTCCGCAGTGCGGAGGCATTTTGTATAGAATAATTTTATACTGCGAAACTTTCGCCACAACCGCAACTGCGGCTGGCGTTTGGATTAACAAAGTGAAAACCTTTGCCGTTCAATCCGTCAGAGAAATCGAGGGTGGTATCGCAGAGATATAAAAAGCTTTTAAGGTCGGTAACCAGTTTTACGCCATGGTCTTCAAACACCTGGTCGTTGGGCTGGGATTCGTTATCGAAATCAAGTTTATAAGATAAACCGGAGCAACCGCCACCTACTACGCTAACACGCAGGAAATAGTCGTCTGTCAGGCTGGCATCCTGTTTTAAGCTATCTACTTTTTCTTTTGCTTTTTCACTTATATATATCATATCACTCGTTTAAAAAGCGGCGGTAAGCGCTTTATATAAACTTTCTCCCTCTCTCTTTTAATGTGCTTTTTGCTCTACTAGTTCGGGCAAACCATTTTTTACGCGGTAGTCGTTGATAGCAGCTTTTATAGCATCTTCTGCCAATACAGAACAGTGGATCTTAACAGGAGGCAGGTGGAGTTCTTCAACAATATCCATATTGTCTATTGTTAATGCCTGGTCTACTGTTTTGCCTTTGAGCCATTCTGTAGCGAGCGAAGAAGAAGCGATAGCAGAGCCGCATCCAAAAGTTTTGAATTTAGCATCTTTTATAAGGCCGCTTGCTTCGTCCACTTCTATTTGCAGACGCATTACGTCTCCGCATTCAGGAGCACCCACAAGACCTGTTCCTACGTTTTGTTTGCTTTTATCAAGAGTTCCAACGTTTTTAGGATTGGAATAATGGTCGATCACTTTTTCTGAATATGCCATGTCGTTTTATTTTATAATTAGCTAATTGCCTGTTATTTGTTTTAGTTTATACCACTTAGCCATTAGCTAATCAGCTAATTGATCTAGTGGTGCGCCCACTCAATCTTGTTCAGGTCTATACCTTCCTTGAACATTTCCCAAAGCGGGCTCATTTCTCTTAGTTTTAATACTGTATTGCTTACTGCTTTTATGGTATAGTCTATTTGTTCGTCTGTTGTAAAACGTCCTAATCCGAATCTTAAAGAACTATGTGCCAGGTCATCACCGAGGCCCAATGCTTTTAAAACATAAGAAGGCTCTAAAGATGCAGATGTACAAGCAGAACCGCTGGATACCGCTATTTCTTTATTAAAGCCCATCATCAAACCCTCACCTTCTACATATTTAAAAGAGATATTAGCAACATGTGGCAGGCGATGCTGGCGATTGCCGTTTACATAGGCTTCTTCCAGTTTCAACAAAGAAGATTCCAGCCTGTCGCGCATAGCGCTGAGGCGTTTTGCTTCGCTTTCCATTTCGTTCATGCACAATTCGCATGCCTTACCAAAACCTACAATAGACGGAACATTGAGTGTACCGCTACGCATGCCGCGCTCGTGTCCGCCACCGTCCATTTGTGAAGTAACTTTTACACGGGGATTTTTACGGCGCACATATAAAGCACCAACACCTTTAGGGCCATACATTTTGTGACCGCTGAAAGCCATGAGATCTATACCATCTGCCATCACATCAACAGGTATTTTACCAACAGCCTGTGTGGCATCGGTAAAAAATAATGCACCATGTTTACGAGTGATCGCACTAATTTCTTTTACAGGTTGTATAACACCTACTTCGTTATTGCCATACATAATAGCAACCAGGATGGTTTTAGGTGTCATTGCTTTTTCTAACTGAGCCAGGTCAATCAATCCATCTTCCTGAACAGGCAGGTAAGTAATTTCAGCACCCAGTTTTTCAAGGTGTTTGCAAGTATCTAATACAGCTTTATGTTCGGTAACAGTGGTGATGATATGATTACCTTTTGACTGGTACATTTCATACACGCCTTTAATAGCCAGGTTGTCTGCTTCTGTAGCTCCTGAAGTAAAGATTATTTCTTTAGGATCGGCATTGATCAATGCAGCCACTTGTTCGCGGGCATAATCAACTGCCTCTTCTGCTACCCAGCCAAATGGGTGGTTGCGGCTGGCTGCGTTACCAAATTTTTCGGTAAAATAAGGTATCATAGCCTCCAACACACGCGGGTCCATTGGGGTGGTAGCGTTGTTGTCTAAATATATCGGGAACTTCAATTCCATAATTATTAATATAATAGGTTCTTAACCCACTGCAAAGTTAGGTCAAAAGTGCTATTTTAGCACACTTTAAGTAATTATACCTTTATATATTCCCATTTATAAAAACTATTGCTCCAAAGATGAAACCAGAGCATATTGGCATAGCAGTTAAAGAATTAAAGATCTCAATACCCCTATTTGAGCAATTACTGAATACCCCTTGTTATAAAACTGAAAATGTAGCATCTGAAGGGGTGAAAACGGCATTTTTTCAAACCGGAGATTCAAAGATAGAATTGCTGGAGGCAGATAATGACAATAGTCCGATAGTTAAATTCATTAATAAGAAAGGCGAGGGCATTCATCATATAGCGTTTGAGGTGGAAAACATTGAAGCAGAAATGAAAAGACTGGCAGCGCTGGGTTTTGAATTATTAAGTGAACATCCTAAAAAAGGGGCCGATAATAAGCTGGTTTGCTTTTTGCATCCGAAGACCACTAACGGTGTATTAATAGAACTAACACAGGAAATAAAATAACTGTGTACAGTTAATTTTAAAACATAAAACAAACATACAAAAATGAAAAAAGTTGTTCTATCACTCGCGATAGTTATATTATCAACTGCTGCATTTGCACAAAAAACCAAGGTTGTAATTGAAACAAGTATGGGACGTATAGTAGCTATATTATATGACAATACCCCAAAGCATCGCGACAATTTTATAAAACTGGCTAATGAGCATTTTTTTGACAGCTTATTATTTCACCGTGTGATACCGCAATTTATGATACAGGGTGGTGATCCTCAGTCTAAACACGCACATGCAGGGGAAATGCTTGGTAATGGCGAACATGGTGACAGGATACCTGCAGAATTTAATGATTCTGATTTTCATAAACGCGGTGCTTTGGCCATGGCGCGTGATAATAATCCTGAAAAAGCTTCCTCGGGTTGCCAGTTTTACATTGTAACGGGCAAAGTATGGGCAGATGCTGACTTGAATAATATAGAAGCACAGACAGGGCATAAATTTTCTGCTTCACAACGCGAGGCGTATAAAACAATAGGAGGCACACCTCATCTCGATGGCAGCTATACTGTATTTGGTGAAGTAGTAGAAGGTATGGATGTAGCTGATAAAATAGCTATGGCAGCGCGTGACCAGTTTGATCGCCCGAAACAAGATATCAGGATGATAAGTGTAAGAGTAGTGAATGAAGGAAAAAACAAGAGCAACCATAGCAAAAAGAAAAAACATAAGTTTTTGGGGATATTTTAAGTGAGCAGAGTGGATACGCCAGATATAAAGAAATTGAAAAATTTTCTCGACGAAAAAGTAAGGCTGTACAACCAGCCTTCTTTTATTTTAAACGACCCTATAGCCATCCCTCATTCCTTTACAAAAAAACAAGACATTGAAATAAGCGGACTCTTTGCTGCTGTGCTTGCATGGGGCAATAGAACCACCATCATTAATAATTGCAGGCAACTCATGCAATGGATGGGTAATAAGCCGCATGAATTTATATTGCATCATAAAGACACTGACTTAAAGCCCTTCATGCATTTTGTGCATCGCACATTCAACGCTACTGATCTTTTATACTTCATTCATTTTTTGCAGTGGCATTATCGGCAGCATGATTCTTTAGAAGATGCATTTGTACCCGGTAAAACCTATAAAGAAGAGAATGTAGAGCAGGCTTTAGTTCATTTTCATAATTATTTCTTTAGCATTGAGCACCCTGAAAGAACTAAGAAACATATTTCAACGCCGGCCAGAAAATCTGCCTGCAAACGCATTAATATGTACCTACGATGGATGGTGCGCAAAGATGCTGCCGGTGTGGACTTTGGTATATGGAAGAAAATACAACCCTATCAGCTGGTATGCCCGCTGGATGTGCATGTGGCAAGGGTTGCGCAACGCCTGCAACTCATCCACAATGCACAGTCCAATTGGCAAAATGCTGTAGAACTAACAGCGTATTTAAAGGAACTCAATCCTCAAGACCCGGCGGTTTATGATTACGCACTCTTTGGCCTGGGTGCTCTTGAAAAATTTTAAGCAAATACTAATTCCTGTTCAGGTTGCAATATTTTAGCTGTTTTTACTTTTGGTTTTGCAAAAGCTTCAGGTAGTACTATCAATGAAGTGTTTTTATTTCTCCACCAATCGCTTTCCGTCAATTTTGATATATGGATCACACCCACCACAGCACACCTGCTGCTATTGCTGCTCCATTCTTCAATACTCTCAAAGATGGTATGGGGTACCTGGAACAGTGCATCGAAACTTACATATACACGCAGGTAAAAATCATTGCTCAATATTGATGGCGCCTGGCTGTATAATTTCTTGTACTCGTATTTGTAGTCATAACGCAGCGCAGACAGGTCGCTCAATACCGCAGATGCAGTAGGGAAGCCACCGGCGCCTTTGCCATAGAAGAATTGTTTATCAGCCAACCCGCTTTCTATGATCACGCCATTGTATTCATTCTTCACGTTAGACAACTGGTTATCTTTTTTTACGAAGCGGGGTAATACAAATGCTGCCACTTTCCCATTTTCTAATTTTTGAGCTTGCGCTACGAGTTTTATTTCATAACCTTTTTCTTTGGCATA
>Ga0206886_1094_pt1 | contig 19034 bp, 13 predicted proteins | sample Alteio_BWOrgHeat_92_FD_152952 | JGI IMG/M metagenome (GOLD analysis project Ga0206886, IMG submission 152952) | Enriched cells from forest soil in Barre Woods Harvard Forest LTER site, Petersham, Massachusetts, United States - Alteio_BWOrgHeat_Nextera2 ... | reverse complement strand
CTGCGCACCACACAGTCCATACCAGCGGCGGCCATCTCGGCCCCGGCCAAGCCGAAGAAGCTCGCCTCCGGCAACGACTCTCGCAGCGCTGTAATGATTTGCGCTCCGTAGTGGTCGCCGCTGGCCTCCCCGGCGGAGAGGAAGATGCGCGGGTTGGACTTGATCTCGATGGCTCCAGTGTAGATTCTTCTCAAGAGGATTGCATGGCGGCTTTGGGGACAAAGAAATTTAGTGCAGTGCTGGAGCCATTACCCGGCAAGCTTGGCTGGACCATTGCGCGCTTGCCCTTTGATCCCGCGAAGGCCTGGAAAAAGCTCGTCCGGCTGCGCGTTCTGGTCGAGACAGGTGGGGATATTTTTCGCACCTCGCTCTTTGTTGATACTCAGGGGCGCGGCTACTTCGTGCTCGTCAACAAAAAGATGCAGAAGGCTGCGGGCGTAAAGGTGGGTGGCATGATCGGGCTTACCATCTCCCCCGATCTAGAAGAGCGCGAGGCCGAAGCGCCGCCGGAGTTGGCAAAGATACTGAAGCAGGAAAAGGCACTCGCAAAGTGGTACAGCACCCTTAGCGAGTCCATCCGCCGCGAGATCGTGAAATGGATTCACGGTGTTGAAGGCCAAGATGCACGTCAGCGCCGTGCGGAGCAGATGGCCGAGCGTCTGCTGCTGACCATGGAGGGCGAAAAGATGCTACCACCAATCCTCGAAGTAGCCTTCCGTCGAAAACCCGAAGCCCGCAAGGGCTGGGAGAAGATGACGCCTGTGCAGCGCCGTGGCCACCTGCTCGGGATCTTTTACTACCAGAGTCCTGAGGCAAGGCAGAAAAGAGCTGGCAAGGCCATCGAAGAGGCCCTCCACATCGCCAGGCGCTAATCCGCGCTGAGCGTCGCCAGCGAGCCACCGCTATCGATCTCCTGGTCGCGATATTGCAGCTGGTACAGCTTCCAGTAGAGCCCGCGCTGCGCCAGCAGCTGCTGATGCGTCCCGCGTTCGCGTAGCAGCCCCTTGTGCATTACCAGGATCGCATCCGCACGCTGGATGGTCGACAGCCGGTGCGCGATCAGCACGCTGGTGCGGCCAGTGATCATCCGCGCCAGCGCGAGCCGCACGCGCACCTCGGTTTCGGTATCCACCGAAGATGTTGCTTCATCCAGGATTAGGATTCCGGGGGCATGCGCCAGCGCCCGGGCAAAGCTGACGAGTTGCTTCTGTCCGGTGGAGAGCGTGCTGCCGCGTTCACGCACCGGTTCAAGGAAGCCGAGCGGCTGCGAGCGGATAAAGTCGCCGATGTTCACATCGTCCGCTGCGCGCTCCATCTGTTCGTCGGTGATCCACGTCGAGCCCAGGCGTATATTGTCCGCGATGGTGCCGGAGAACAGGAACGGGTCCTGTAGTACCACGCCGAACCGTCGCCGAAGAGCCTTCAGGTCCTGCTCGCGAACGTCCACGCCGTCCACAAAGATCGCGCCGCGCTGGATGTCGTAGAAGCGCATCATCAGGTTGGTGATAGTCGTCTTGCCTGCGCCCGTATGGCCGACGATAGCGGCTGTCTCGTTCGGCTCCAGAGTGAAGCTCACACCGCACAGTATCCACTCTACGTCGCTCATTGTGCGCAACTGTTCCGGCGTTGCTGTCACGATCCGCGCCTGCTGCGTCTCGTCCAGCCGCTGGTAGGTAAACCACACATTGCGGAACTCGATCCGGCCCGACCCATCGCCGGCTGCTGTGCGCTCTGGCGAAACCACCTCGCTGCCTGTATCCAGCAGCTTGAAGACGCGCTCGCTCGCTGCCATGGCTGCCTGCAGGATGTTGTACTTGTCACTCAGGTCCTGGATAGGTCGGAAGAACCGCTGCGCGTACTGGATAAACGCGATCAGGATTCCCAGTGTGATGGGGTTTCCAGCTGCACCGTAGTTGTGGAGCAGGTACGCAAGCTCGGGATGCGCAAATAGGTGCGGGCCCATGTTCTGCAGCACGGCGATGCCTCCGCGCCACAGCACCAGCGCAATCGCGGTGGTGCTGAGGAAGTCCACCACCGGGTAGTACAGCGCATAGGCAAAGATCGCATCCGTCCACGCCTGCTTGTTTTCTTCATTGACAGCGGTAAAGTCACGGAATGCCCGCTTCTCGCGATTGAATAGCTGGACCACGGACATACCGCTGACATACTCCTGGGTGAAGGAGTTAATCTTCGCCGTCGCAGCGCGCTGCCGCCGGTAGCTGTCGCGCACATATTTGCGAAAGACCTTTGTCGCCAGCAAGATCATCGGGATCACCGCTAGCGCCAGCAGGGCCAACGGCCAGCTCAGCCACAGCATGATGATAACGATGAACGCCAATACGAAGATGTCCTCAAAGATCGCCAGCACGCCGGAGGTGAACATTTCGTTTAGCGCGTCCACGTCCGAGGTCACGCGTGTCACCAGCCGTCCCACCGGGTTGCGATCGAAGAAACCTACGTGCATCGACTGCAGATGCCGGAATATCTGGCTGCGCATGTCGAACATGATCTTCTGGCCGGTCCACTGCATCAGGTAGGCCTGCATGAACTCAAGGCCATAACTGAAAAAGATCGCGCCCAGATATAGCGCTGCCAGTTGCGTAATGCCGGTGGTCGCGTGGCGGCTCAGGTGCCGTGCCAGCCAGGAGAGCTTCTCCTGCGGCGTGTTCACCATGTAGGTGTCGACCGCCACCTTGGTCAGATAAGGCCCTAGCACGTCGCTCCCGGCCTTCAAGATGATGGCCACGCAGGAGACGATCACCTGTGGCCGGTAAGGCCGCAAATACACCATCAGCCGCCGCATCAGGTGGCTGTCATACGCCTTGCCAGCGGAGTCATCGTCCTGCTGTCGCGCGGCGTCTTTGTCCTTTTCCTCTGCCATATATATAGAGAGATTCTAGCTGGTGATCGGTCGGAATGTAGATGTTGCCCAGAGCGCCCGCGATTCAGCTCTTTGCATGGGAAAATAGAGCTTATGGAGTCGCTGGGCCTCTACATCTCCGTGCCTTTCTGTCGTGCCAAGTGCAGCTTCTGCAACTTTGCCTCGGGCGTCTTCGCCGCCGGCAGGATGCAGCGCTATGTGGATCGGATCTGCGCCGAGATCGCTGCCACTCGTGCCAATGCCCAGCGTATTGGCGCCGAACTTCGCGAAGACATTGACACCATCTATCTCGGCGGTGGTACACCCAGCCTGCTTCCGCCGGAACTCCTTCGCCAGATATTCAGCACAATTCGTGCAAACTTCACCGTCGCACCCGAAGCTGAAATTACCCTCGAAGCCGCTCCCGGCCAGATCGCGGCAGATACGCTCGACGAGATGCAGCGGCAGGGAATCAACCGCATCAGCTTCGGCGTGCAATCGTTTGTCGACCAGGAAGCTGCCGCCATGGGGCGCCTGCATACGCGTCTGATGTGTATCGAGGAAATCCAGCGCATGCGCGCCGCTGGACTCGACAACATCAGTATTGACCTCATCGCCGGCCTTCCGCACCAGACAGAGGTGAGCTGGAGCGAGTCGCTCGATCAGGCTATCGCGCTCGAGGCACCACACATCAGCGTCTATATGCTTGAGGTCGACGAAGACTCTCGCCTCGGCCGCGAGGTACTCGCCGGCGGCACGCGCTTCCATGCGCACTTTACGCCCGACGCCGATATTTCCGCCGATCTATATACCATTGCCTGCGAACGCCTGGATAGCGTCGGCATCTCTCAATACGAGATATCCAACTTCGGCCGCAGGTCCCTGCACAACATCAAGTATTGGCGACGCCAGCCTTATCTTGGCGTTGGACTCGACGCTCACTCGATGCTGCGCTGCGCAGACACCGCGGTCCGCTTCTGCAACACCGACGACATGGACTCCTACGAAGCCGCGTCTTCGACCGCCGAGCCAAGCCATCTGACTCCAGGAGAAGCATTCGAAGAGTCGCTCTTCCTTGGCCTCCGCATGATGGAGGGAGTACAGCTTGCAGCACTCGAAGCTGAGTTCGGTTCGGATATGCTCGCCCAATGCCGGTCCGCTGTTCAAGAGCTCGCTGAAGAAGATTTACTTGTAGTAGAAGCAGGGAACTGGCAGCTTACCCATCGTGGCTGTCTGCTCTCGAATGAGGTCTTCAGCCGCCTGCTGTTGCCGGAGCTTACTTCGTCACTTCCCCGATAAACTTCTCCGGAAAGAAGACCCGCACCTTGGTGCCGTGGTCTTCCAGCGCAATGCTGCTGATCAGCGTGATGGTGCCCTCGTGCTTCTGCACGATACCGCGGCTCACCCACAGACCCAGTCCGGTGCCTTGCTCGCCCTTGGTGGTGAAGAACGGCTGAAAGAGCCGCTGCCGTATCTCTTCAGGAACGCCGAGCCCATTATCGGCAACCTCGATCAGCACGCCAGGCCGCATATCTGCGTTGCCGGTCTGCTTGGTCACCTTAATCTGCACCTTGCCACTCGGTGCTGCCTCGGCCGCATTCGTAATTAGGTTTGTGAAGACCTGACGCAGCTCGGCAGGGAAGCCATGGAAGGAGACGCCTTCGGGAATATCCGTCTCGATCTGTACCTTCAGCTCCGCAAAGCGCCGCTCCATCAGCAGCAGAATGCTGTCCAACATCTCCTTCAGGTCAATTGGGACCGGTGACTTCGATTCGCGGTACAGCCCCAGCATCGCGCGGCTAATCTGCGTCACGCGCGCCAGTTCCTGCTGCGCCACCGCCAGGAACTGCTCATTCTCCTCCAGCGTCGTGCCGCCGTTGCGCAGCAGATACAGCACATTCGAGACCGAGTCCAGAGGGTTATGGATCTCATGCGCAATGGTCGCCGCCAGCCGCCCGGCCACCGCCAGCTTCTCATTGGTTAGCAGCGCCGCTTGCGTCCTGCGCTCCATCGTGATGTCGCGGAAGACCATCACGATGCCCACCATCGTCTCCGACAGGTCGCGGATGGGTGCGCCGCTGTCATCGATATTGATCTCCGAGCTGTCCTTGCGGATGAGGATTGTATGGTTCGCCAGCCCCACCACGCGGTTCAGCCGCTTTACCTTATCGACCGGGTTCTCCACCAGTTGCCGGGTCGTCTCATTCACGATGTTGAAGACCTTGCCGATGGGCAGGCCCAGCGACTCGGCCTCCTTCCAACCGGTCAGGTCTTGTGCCACGCCGTTCATCATCTCGATGATGCCGTTGACGCTGCACACAATCACACCGTCGCCGATGGACGCCAGCGTGATGCGTAGCTTCTGCTCCGACTCGAAGACCTCCTGCGCCTGCCGCCGCAGTGCATCCAGCGTCTTCTGGAAGGAATAGGAGACCCGCTGCAGCCGATTGCGAGTGAAGAGACCAATGCAAAGCCCGGCTGCCAACGCCGAGGCCACCAGGATCTGCAGCGTATGCCGCGCCTCTGCCCGCCACTCCGCTACCCGTTGTGCCTGCCGTTGTGCCTGCATGCCAATGATGGCACCCACGCGCGCGCGGACGTTATCCATCAGCGTTTTGCCTTGCAGGTTCAACTGCACATCACTGGCCTGTCCGCCGGCCTGCATGGTGGTAATAACTGGTGCGGCAAAGCTCTCTTTCCAAAGCTGGTGTGCTGCAAATAACTCATCGATCCGCTGGATCATCTCCGCATCGGTTCCGGCCGTGGCACGCAACTGTGCGAAGCTGTCTGCAATTGGTTTCTGGGCTGCGTTATAGGGCTGCAGGAACTGCGGATCATCGGTCGTCTGGTAACCGCGCAGCCCTGTCTCCTCATCCACAATCAATCGGGAGAGCGTGGCCGTCTCGGCGATGTTCTGCTGGCTCCGCTGCATCAGCGTCACAGTGTTCTGCGCATTGCGTATCTGCACGGCCAGCACTAGCGCCACTACCAGCAGCGCGAGCAGCGGCAGCATCAGGCTCTGTATCAGGATGTATTGGAACTGGCGCAGATTCAAGGCTGTAGCTCCGTTCCGTTAGGTTGTGCTTCCTGCTTGCGCAGTGTCAGCAGGCGTGCAACGTTGTCCAGCAGGATCGGGGCGCCCTCACCCTTGGTCATGTAGATGTCTACCACCGCCGTTACTTCAGGCGGCAGACCCAGATAGGCGGAAAGCAATAAAATGGGGATATCCGGCCGCAACTCTCTCATCTTGAGGGCAATCTCGCCGCCGTGCATGCCCGGCATAAAATAATCCAGTACCACGGCCTCCACTGGCTCCCGCGCGAATATTTCAAGGCTGCTTGGCCCATCCAGCGCAGTCAACACGCGGTACCCGGCCCTCTCCAGCAGCAGTTTGCGGATACGCAGCCCTACCGATTCATCGTCCACGCAGAGGATAACGTGTTGTTGATCGGCCATTTGGGTCCCCAGAAACTAGTTGTGGACGGATTGTGAGCTAGTATCCTGAGGATACCACTGCTCTTTTCAGGAGAAATTCTGAAGATTTACCAAAAATTTGCAAGCCCGGAATGGGATTAAGGCTAACCTTGCTGTAAGAGTGAGGAGTGTATTTTGACCCAGACGATTTTTGTACTGGAAGATGACGCAGATATCTCGCGTCTCGTGCAATACCACCTAGAATCCGCAGGCTACGTCATCAAGCCTTATCTCGCCATCGGCAGCATCATCGCCGACGCTGAACGTAATCCCCCGGCCCTTTTCCTGCTGGACATCATGGTCCCCGGCGGCGATGGGCTGGACCTCTGCCGCCGCCTACGCCAGAAGCCGAATCTCGCCGGCATCCCGATCGTCTTCCTTACTGCTCGCGCGACGGAGAATGATCTGGTCCAGGGCCTCGACCTCGGCGCTGACGACTACATCACCAAGCCCTTCTCCACCCGGGAGCTGGTTGCCCGCGTCAAGGCCGTGCTTCGCCGCTTTGAGCGCCCGTCCGCTCCCTCCTTAGTGAAGTTCGAAAACATTGAGATCGACGCCCACGCCATGCAGCTTCGCGTTAGCGGCGAGCTCGTCACCACCACTGCCACCGAGTTCCGCCTGCTCGATTACCTGGCTCGCCATCCTGGCCGCGTCTTCAGCCGCGACCACCTCCTCGACGCCGTATGGGGCGATGCCCGCTTCGTCACCCCGCGCTCGGTGGACGTCTATGTTCGCCGCATTCGCGAAAAGATCGAGGCCGACGCAGAGTCCCCCCGCTACCTGAAGACCATGCGCGGCGCCGGCTATCGCTTTGAGATACCCAAGGCCGTCCCCGCCTAGAATGGTTGTGCAGGACACCCGTAGCCTGCCACGTACTTGGATCGGATCGAGATGAACCGCAGTCTCTTCTTCTCCACCCTCTTTCGTTTTCTGCTCGCCGCCATCGCCGTTGCGCTGGCATGTTCCTTGCTGCCTAGCCAGCTCTGGCTGGTGAAGGTGCTGGTCGGCATAGTCGCGGTGCTGGTCTGTGCCGTGCTGCAGTTGCAGCTCACCCGCCGCATGCTTAAGCCGATCCAAAGCTCCGCAGCGCGCGTTGGCCTCGAAGTCTTCCCGCCTCAGCCCGTCCTCTACACCGATCTGGAACCCCTCGCCCGCCTGCTCTCCGAAACTTCTAGCGACATCGGCGGTAAGCTCCGCCGCGCCGATGAGAGCCGTCGCGAGCTTGAGGCCCTCCTCGACAGCATGCAGGACGCCGTAGTCGCCGTCGATTCCTCCGGCCGTATCCAGTGGACCAATGAGAAGATGCGCCGTCTCATGACCGGGAATGCTGTCTCTGGCAGCGTCCGCATCGGTCACGCATTGGTGCAGACCATCCGCGATCCCGAGGTGCTCGCCTGCGTCAAGGACGTGCTGGAACATCGTGCCGTCCGGGCCCGCCGAGCTCTCTCATTGCTGCCCGGAAGCATCTTTGAGGTCAACGCCTCGCCCATGCCAGGAGGTGGCGCCGTCGCCGTGCTGCACGACATCACTCGCATCGAAGAGGTCGAGCGTACGCAGAAGGACTTTGTTGCCAACGTCTCCCATGAGTTGCGCACACCACTCACTTCTATCGCCGGCTATGTCGAAACCCTGCTGGACCACGAAACTCTCAGCCCGCAGGCCCGTGAGTTCCTCAACACCATCCTCAAAAATGCCTCCCGCATGCACCGGCTTACCGAAGACCTGCTCATCCTGGCCAAGGCCGAGTCCGGCGACAAGGAGATACATCGTGTCCCCGTCGCTGCCGATGTGTTGGTCAACGACGCGGTCAAGGCAGTCGCCGGTCTGGTACGCGACTCCGATGCTCAGCTCGAGATGGGCGCGCTGTCCATTACCGAGGTTGTGGCCGATAGCGACGCCATTCTGCAAGTGCTCACCAATCTGATCCAGAACGCCATCAAATACGGCAATCCTCGTAACGGCACGCCGCCGCGGGTACTGGTCAGCGCGGAAAAGAGTCGCAACCACCCCAACGCCATCCTCTTCCGGGTCCGCGACTTCGGCATGGGAATCTCCTCGGAGCATTTAGGACGAATATTCGAACGCTTCTACCGCGTCGACAAGGCCCGCTCCCGCGAACTGGAGGGGACCGGCCTAGGCCTTGCCATCGCGCATCACATTGTCCACGCCCACGGGGGTACCATCTGGGCGGAGAGCGAATTGAATCGGGGCAGTACCTTCTGTTTTACCTTGCCGGAATCTCGCAGGGAGCCGTAAATATAAGGTTTTTCACATGGTTTTATCGGCTTGTAACCCTACCGTAACAATGCGCCATCAGACTAGCTCTAGTCCTAACTTAGATATAAAACTTCCGAGGGAGAGCGCGTGAAATTTAAATTTCTAGCTGCAAGCGTATTGGCAATGGCGGTCGTTGGCGCCAGCGCCCAAAATCTTACCGGTGCGGGTGCGACCTTCCCCAACCCCATCTATTCCAAATGGTTTAGTGAGTATGCCCAGCAACATCCTGGCGTACAAATTAACTATCAGCCCATTGGCTCTGGCGGCGGCATTCTTCAGGTTACCTCCGGAACTGTGGACTTTGGCGCCTCTGACGGCCCTATGAGCGACGCTCAGATCGCTGGATCCAAGATCAAGGTCCTGCACATCCCCACCGTGCTCGGGGCGGTCGTCCCCGTCTACAACATCAAGGGCATTACCCAGGAGCTCAACTTCTCTCCCGATGTCCTCGCTGACATCTACCTCGGTAAGATCAAGACCTGGAACGATGCTCGCATCATGAAGGACAATCCCGGCGTCAATCTCCCGGCTAATCCCATCCTCCCGGTCTATCGTTCGGACGGCTCTGGCACCACCTATATCTTCACGGACTTTCTCTCCAAGGTGAGCACGGACTGGCTCGGACGCGTCGGCAAGAACACCGCCGTACAGTGGCCTGCGGGTTTCGGTGCCAAGGGCAGTGAAGGAGTCTCCGGTATGGTCCGCCAGACGCCCAACTCCATCGGCTATGTCGAGCTGACCTATGCGCTACAGAACAAGATGGCCTACGGCACTGTGAAGAACGCCGCCGGCAAGTTTGTAAAGGCCTCCACCGACGGCGTCACCGCTGCCGCAGCTGCCGCAGCCAAGAACATGCCATCTGACTACCGGGTCTCCATCACCAATGCTGCAGGTGCTACTTCTTACCCCATTTCCAGCTTCACTTGGCTGCTGATCCCTGTGCAGTCCAAGGATCCGGCGAAGGGTAAGGTCATTGTCGACTTCCTCACCTGGATGCTCGATCACGGCCAGTCTGAGACCAGCGCGCTCTACTATGCTCCGCTTCCCAAGGAAGTGCAGGACATGGAGCGCAAGACCATCAAGACGATCAAGTAACAGGGATCGCCTCAAATACATGCACGGGCCGGCCGTCATCCGGTCGGCCCGTGTTCTTAGCCGCCAGGCCGTTGCTTGGGCCTTCAATTCTTCCGGTCGTATAGACTGGAGCGCAGGAAGGGACCGTGTCCTCCAGTCGTATGACTTTCGAGCGCGACCCAAACCAATCTCCGAAAGGGCCTGGGAGCTCTTCAGTGCCGCTGCCACAGATGTCCACTGTAGTAGCTCCCCCCACCTCCTCTGAGCCCACCATATCGGTCGATGCTCCCATATCGCCCATGCGTGAGTTTCTTCGCGCGCGCGGCAGCGGGAAACTCGCCGACACTACCTTCTCGGCGCTCATGGGACTCTGCGCTAGCAGCATCTTCGCCATCGTCGCGTTCATCGCCGTCATTCTGGTCGTGCGCTCCCAGCTCAGCCTGCACCAGTTCGGCTGGCACTTCTTCGTTCAGTCCGCTTGGGATCCTGTCAGCGGTAACTTCGGTGCGTTGCCCTTCATCTTCGGAACGCTGCTTACCTCTCTGCTTGCCCTGGCCATGGCTGTGCCCCTGGCTCTGGGTGTGGCCGTCTTCCTTACGGAGCTCTGTCCCGACTCCTTGCGCGCTCCCATCTCCTTCCTGACGGAGCTACTCGCAGCCATCCCCAGTGTTGTCTATGGCCTTTGGGCATTTTTCGTCCTTGTACCGCTGGTGCGCGATCAACTCGGTCCCTTGCTGGTCAAATACCTTGGGTGGACCGGCTTCTTTGATGGCCCGAACTTCGGCGTCGGCATGTTGCCGGCCAGCATCATCCTGGCCATCATGATTCTGCCCATCATTTCTTCGCTCACTCGCGAGGTCATGCTGGCAGTTCCCATCAACCAGCGCGAAGCCATGTTGGCTCTCGGAGCTACACGTTGGGAGATGATCCGAACCGGCGTCATCCGCAATGCTCGCATCGGCATCGTCGGCGCCATCATTCTCGGCCTCGGACGAGCTCTCGGCGAAACCATGGCCGTCACCATGGTCATCGGTAATCACCCGGCTATTGCCAAGTCCCTCTTTTCACCCGGAGACACGCTCGCCAGCGTTATTGCCAATCAATTTTCTGAGGCCTCCGGCGACCTCTATCTCAGTGCCCTGATTGAGATCGGTCTTGCGCTCTTCATCGTCACGATTGTGGTCAACGCCATCGCTCGGCTCCTCGTATGGGCCGTCACCCGTGGCGCGCCGGCGAGGGTTCACTGATGGCCACCCAGCCGCTCTCCAATCCCAATTCCGGAATCGGTCAGATCCCCCGCGAGGAGAACACGCGCACCCGAATCAACCGCCTCTTCCGCATGGGCGTGGACCATGCCGTCACCGGTCTGGCCATCCTCGCTACGGTGGTCGTACTCGTACCACTGGCCGCCATCCTCGCCTATCTGCTTTACAAGGGAGCTAGTTCGCTCAACCTCGACTTCTTCACCAAGATTCCCGCGCCCGTCGGTGAGAACGGCGGCGGTGTAGCTAACGCCATCGTCGGCTCCGGTGTCGTCCTCGGTCTTGCCAGCCTGCTCGGCATTCCCATTGGCATTGCCGCCGGAGTCTATCTCGCGGAGTTTGGTAGCGGCAAGCTCTTCGCCAATCTCATCCGCTTCACTGCGGATGTCCTCAACGGCGTCCCCTCCATCGTGATGGGTATCTCTATATACTCGCTCATCGTCATGCAGCAGAAACACTTCTCCGCCTTCGCCGGCGGTGTCGTTCTCGCCGTCATGATGGTGCCCACTATTACGCGAACCACTGAGGAGATGCTGATTACCGTGCCCCATGCCATTCGCGAGGCCGCTTACGGCCTCGGCGTGCCTCGCTGGCGCACCATTATCTCCATTAGTCTTCGTACTGCTTCCCCCGGCATCATTACTGGCTGCATGCTTGCCTTTGCCCGCGTCGCCGGCGAGACGGCCCCGCTGCTCTTCACCGCCTTCGGCAACCAGTTCTGGAGCTCCCACCTCAACGAGCCCATCGCTGCCCTTCCGATCCAGATTTACGTCTACGCTATCTCGCCCTACGACGAATGGCATCGTCTGGCCTGGGCGGGCGCGCTTGTGCTCATCGTCATGATTATGATCGCCGTCACGCTCGTACGTATCTTTGCTAACCGCGGCGCGCTCAAAGGGGGACACTAGAGTGGGAGTCGACATCCGCGTCGAAAACCTGAACGCTTGGTACGGCAGCACGCACACGCTGCAGGACATCAACCTGCACATGCCTGCCAATCATGCCACCGCGCTCATCGGCCCGTCCGGCTGTGGCAAATCCACCTTTGTGCGCTGCCTCAACCGCATGCACGAAACCAATCCCATTGCCCGCGCTACTGGCGTCGTGAAGATGGGTGGCCTCGACGTCTATAAGGATGCCTCCCCCGTCGAGATTCGCCGCCGTATCGGCATGGTCTTCCAACGACCCAATCCGTTCCCGACCATGTCCATCTATGACAATGTCGCCAGCGGCCTCAAGCTCAACGGCTTTCGCAACAAGAAGGTTCTCGACGAGGTCGTCGAGCGTTCGCTCGTCCAGTCCGCACTGTGGGAAGAGGTGAAGGACGATCTGAAGAAGAAATCCGGCGCCAGTCTCTCTGGCGGCCAGCAGCAGCGCCTCTGCATCGCCCGCGCCCTTGCCGTTGACCCCGAGGTCCTGCTTATGGACGAGCCCGCCAGCGCACTCGATCCCGTCTCCACCTCCAAGATCGAAGACCTCATCTTCCAGCTCAAGAGCCAGTACACCATCGTCATCGTCACTCACAACATGCAGCAGGCCGCGCGCGTCGCAGAGAATACTGGCTTCTTCCTCAACGGCAAGATGGTGGAGTTTGATTCAACCCACAAAATCTTTACAAACCCCTCCGACAAGCGCACGGAAGATTACATCACCGGGAGGTTTGGCTGATGGTGCGCATCAAATTTCAGCAGAACCTCGACGATCTCAAAGAGCGTCTGCTAGTCATGGCAGGCATGGCCGAGCAGGCCATCCAGCGCGCCATCGAAGCCTACCGCACCCGTGATCTCTCCATCTGTGAGCTTGTCCTTCGGTCTGAGCCCGCCATCAACCGCCTCGAACGCGAGATCGACCAGCTCGCCCTCGACCTCCTCGCGATGGAGCAGCCTACCGCCATTGACCTTCGCTTCATCCTCTCCGTCATCCGCATCAATGCCGACCTTGAGCGCGTCGGCGACCAGGCCGTCAACATCGCTGTCCGCGTCAAAGAGATGGGTTCCTACGCCAATGTCGATCTCCCGGTTGACATCCCCAAGCTCGCCTCGCTCGCGGCTACCATGGTGCGCAAGGCGCTGCAGGCCTTCATTGAAGCCGACGCCACGCTTGCTGAATCCGTGCTCAAAATGGACGACCAGGTCGACGACATGAACGATGCTGCCTTCGACACCCTCAGCCAGCTCATCAAGGACAAGCCTGAGCTCACTCCGCCGTCGCTCAATGCCCTCATCATTGCGCGCAATCTTGAGCGCGTCGGTGACCATGCCACCAACATCGCCGAAGACGTCATCTTCTGGGTGCGTGGTGCGGATGTCCGCCACAACATGTCCTCGACTTAGTCCGCATAGCCCCACCAGATCAGCCGCTGTTCCAGTGGATAATACAGCGCCAGCCGCATCGGCTTGCCATCCCCGCCAAATGCCGCCGCGTAAGCCTCCATCTGTGGCCTGTACGTCTCCTTCTCCTCGGTAAAGAACGTCTCCGGATCCCGTCTGCCCGGCTCGCTTGTCTTGAAATCGACGATCCACAGGTGCGACTCGCCCGTCGTCATCGGTTCCGCTCCGGCAAAGAAACTCCTGTCCAGCCGCAGCGTCCGCTCCTCCAGCTCCAACGTCTGCTCACTCCGCGCCTCCGCATGCGCCGCCAGCACCCACCGCCCAGTTTCATCGTGGAGCGTGTTCTCAAGCCCCCGCAGCGTCGCCGCCGCTATCTCCTTCACGTCCCCCGGAGCAACGCCCATCCCGCGCACCACCGCCTCCACACGCTGTTTCCATCCCGCCACCTCGCGCAGTAGGCTCTCCGCCTCCGCGCCTCCCGCGATCCGCTCCGCCAGCACCTCCAGAAAAGCGTGCACTGCATTACCAAACTCCCGCGCGGCAAACGACCCTTCAGGCCGCTCGAAGAAAGCACCAGGCGCAACCGCATCTTTCGGAGCCCAAAGCCGCCTCGTCGTCTGAAACCGTGCTAACGCATCAAATCTCTGTGGAATACGCCGCACGACAGTCTCCGTCTCTGCCGCAATATCTATCACTCCCGGTCTCGGCTGCGAAGCGGGGAAAGGTATTACTTCTGCGGTAAAGAAGCTTTGCGCTGCCGGCCACGCTGCCGCCAGCAAACTTTGGGGATGCCGCGAGATCTCACCCTGTTTCGTCCTCTTCGGCGCTGCAAACAGGTGCAGTTCCTCCCGCGCCCGTGTGCACGCTACGTACAATAGCCGCTTGCGCTCCGCGGCCTCGCGCTCCGTCTGCACCTGCTTCAGCCACTTGTTCAGCTCAGCCTTTTTCTTTCCGCTCTCGTGGATCGGGGCCAGCAGCACATGAGACTGGTCTTCACCTGCATCGACCTCCAGCCAACTCAGCAACTGATCATCTGCCTGCCCTGGCTGTCTCTCCAGGCCCGGCACGATCACTACGTCCCACTCCAGTCCCTTCGCTCCGTGGATGGTCATCAGATCCACCGCATTCTCAGCGCATCCCGGGGAGGCGAACAGCTTTTCCATTTTCTGCATCAGCGCGGCCAGGTCCATCCGTCCTGTCTCTCGCTCTACATCGTCCAATAGTCGCAGATAGTTGTGTACGTTCTCCATCTCTTCATCGTTGGAATACGCATCGCCGCCCAGTGATCGCCACGTCCGTTCCAACCACTGAGCCATCGTCATACGGCCGCGCTGCGCCAGCGCCGTTTGCAGCGCCGCCCATGTCTTTTCCAATCGTTGGCGGCCCTCGGGGCTCAGTAGGCCGCCGCGCTCTGCTATCAGGCGCTCCACGTTACAGTTACGCCAAGCCGAATCATCTCCGCCGGCCAGCCGGTGCAGGTCCGTCAGCGTCAACCCGCACCACGGTGCTCGCAGCACGGCAAACCACGCGGATCGATCCAGCGGATGCAGCAGCGCCCGCGTTAGCGCCAGCAAATCCTGTACCTCCCGCCGCCCGCCCAGCTCATCAATGTCCACGGCGCGGAAGGGAATACCGCTGCGCTTCATCTCCGCTACGATCTTCGGCAAGTGTGTGCGAGCCAGCACCAGCACCGCGATCTTCCACGGCTTTTGCTTCTTCGAATCGGGATCGTCTCGCTCAGATGGCAACTTGCGCGTGCGCCACTTCATGATTAGCTCGCAAATCTCCTGCGCATCGGCCTCTGCCTGCTGCCTCACATATCTGCGCGCCTCGCGTCCTCCTCTCGCTGTATTGTTCGGCAGCGGATGCGTATGCCATACGCGGCCCTGGCTCGCATTGGCTTCGCGTACTGCGCTTGCCGATACAAAAGGTACGTCACCACCCAGCGTCGCCCCTATCTCCGGCGGAAACAGCTTGCCGAAATCATCATTGAACTGTTGTACTAGGCCGCCCTGCGACCGGAAGTTTGCTCGCAGCCGCAACGCGCCCAGCGGAATGTCTCCCAGCCGCTCCTCCTCCATCGTTCGTAGAAACCGCTCCACCCGCGCCTGCCGGAACAGATAGATCGACTGCTTCGGATCGCCCACCAGGAAGACCGTTTGGCTGTGCCCGTCCCATCCCCGCGTAAGTCTCTCGATCAACTCATACTGGCCCAGCGATGTGTCCTGCATCTCGTCCACCAGCAGGTGCTTCAGCTTCATACCCAGCGACGCGGCATACTCGTCCGCGCCGTTCTCGTGGTCCAGCGCCTGCCGCGCCGCCAGCGACAGCTCGGTAAAGTCGCACTCCTCGCGCTCGGCAAACAATACCTTCAGCTCCGCCAGCGCCTGCCGCAGCAGCCGGAACAGCGCCTTCGCTACCTTCCACTGCTCTTCCGGATACCCACCGGTCGGTGCTGCCTCACCCAGCTCTCGCGCCAAGTAGATCATCGCGTCTTCCAGCCTTGGCCGCGCCTTTTCTAACTCGGCATCTTCCATCTCTTGCAGAGGCACCAGCCGTGCCCACTGCTCCCGCCACTCGAGCATGTTTGCAATTAGGTTCTGGCAATTGTCCAGATTGGCGTCGCGGTGTTGCATGAGAATTTGTAGCGCGTCCTGGAGCCCAACATCTTTACTGCCCAGCTGCATCAATGTCCTGCGTGCTGCCTCCTGGTACATCGGCTGGGGCAGCAGCACCGGTCTCTGCCTGCCGCCGCTGCCCGAAAGCAGAGGCAACATGCTCGCAATCTCCGCGCAGAGTGAATCGATACTGCGGATATTCAGCCGCTGGGACTGTGTAGGAAGGTCCCAGCCCATTTCTGCGCTGCGCCTGAGCACGGCTTCGGCCAGCGCTCGAACCGCGTGCGCAAAGTCGTCATCGTCCACCTTGGTTTGCCTCTGTGCATTTTCAAGTTGCCGCAGTACGCGGTCGCGCAGCTCCGCTGTGGCCTTCACCGTGAAGGTCATGACCAAGACCTCTTCCGGATCTTCCACGCCTTTATCAGCCAGCAGCTTCAGATACCGCTGTAGCAGCAATCCCGTTTTGCCCGATCCAGCCGGGGCCTCGACGATCCATGACGCATACACGTTCAGCGCCTGTTCGCGCTCGGCGGCATCGGGCACAGGCTGCTTTTCGGAGAACGGAAGCCGCGGCATCTCAGTCACCGTTCTCCTCCCCACCCTCGGCTGCCTGCCATGCCACTGCATCCAGCCGACACAGCATTTTCTGTCCACAGAACTTGCATGTCTCCGGATAGTCTTTGGGATCGACGGTCGTTCTCCCCTCCGCAAACTGTTCCGCCAGTGCCAGGACGACGCCGCGCCATTCGGCAACTATCTCCTCCATATCCACCGGCTTCAACGGCAGCACGTTATTCCCGGCATCATGGCCCTCCCACTTCATCTCATCGCCGGCACGCAGCTTGGCAAAGGCTACAGCCTGGAGCGGCTCCGTGCCGGCGAAGGCGGCATAGAGCGGCATCTGCGGGTCGTCCGGCCGCTCGCCCTTCCAGCCGCTTGCGCCCGTCCGCCCGGTTTTGTAGTCGATCAGCACCTCTCCGCCCTCTACCTGGTCCACACGGTCCATTCGCAGGTCCAGCCGCAGCGGCCCAATCCGAACATCCTCCAGGTTCTTTTCGCTTAGCCGCACCCTGAAAGGCTCTCGATCAAGCTCCTTGTCCAGCCACGCCCCCAACACAGTTAGTAGCCGCCGTCTCTGAGCGGCCAGATAGGCCGCGCCCCATTCCGAACCGCCGTGTCCGCTGCTCTGTTTTAAGACCGCATCGATGCACCCGCTCAGGGCCGCCGATCGCTCCTCCATCGTCATAGTGCGCAACCTGTCCTGCGTCACCACCTGCTTCCAGAATCGCTCCATCACGTCGTGCACCACGTTCCCGCGTTCCCGCGCATCCATCCCCAGGTCCATGTTCTCCAGGTCGGTAGACCACAGCCTCCACTCTGCAAATGCGCGGAACCCGCACGCCGCCTGCGACTTCAGCACTTTCGCACCACCGGGAATCTTCCGGTCTGGCAGCGAGGGCAGAGAAGTGTTGTCGATATCCATCACCAACTCAATTCTCTCCCGCATCTCCTTCGGTAAGAATTCCGTCGCTCGCTTCTCTGCCCACCCCAGCTCGGCAATTGCTGGCGAGCGGTGCTGCGGTCCATCCTGCCCCTGCGCCGCATAGCTGAAGACCACCTCCGCTGCGCTAGCAGCAATCCGTGTCACCACTGCGCGGGTCTCCTGTTGCTTCCGTGCGGCATCCGTCCCCGGCATGCCATGCTTCTGTTGTAAGCTCCACGGCAGCAGCGGATGCGTCCGCGCCTTCTGCGGCCACACCGCATCGCTTCCACGCAGAAACCATATCGCGTCAAAGGCCGATCCCGCTGACTCCAGCACGCCCAGCACCTGCACCGGCGCATTACGCGACTCCGCGGCAAAAAGCATCTCGCGTACTGTCCTCTCGAGATCCTCGACCGCAATGGAAAAGGGAACTCGCTCCCCGTTGAAATCGAGTGTCGCGACCAAGTCCAGCACCCGCTCCCATTTCTTCCTTATTTGGAACTCTATCGAGTCCATCGCCCTCGCGCCCGGCCACTCCGCCAGGCGTAGCAGTTCACGCACATCCTCCATCCACTCCCCATAGCTACGCTTGCGCTTATTGGTAAAGCCCTGAGCATCGCTATAGCGGTACATCGCGGTCAGCAGCTTGGAGGTAGCAGGTATGGATGCCGCCGTCGCCTCCGCCAGCCACCGCAACCCAAACTCCGGTCGTAACGCCTTCGCCTGTCGCAGCACAAACGCATCGAACTCAGCGCGGATACCCCGTTCCATCACGGCGCCGCGTCCAAAGTAAGGCGAAAGTAGTAATGCGCTGATGTGCTCCACGGGCAACGCATCCGTCGTCCAGCGCAGCAGTTCCATCGCCGCGCCCACCATTGCCATCGACCCCAGCGCCCTGCCCAGCGAAAACTCATACGGCTCCGCCGCACCCGCGCCGATGTCTTGCAGCTCCGGCGCCAGCACATCGCGGAAGACCCGGTCGATCTCCGCCCGCTCGTCCTCCAGCCGCGGCACAATCACAGCGAGCCGCGCGTCGGGCCGCTCTTCCAGTATCCGCCGCGCCCAATGCGCTGCCGCGCGTAACTCCTCCCCCTCCGTTGCCGCGGCAACAAAAGACCGCGCACCCGCCTCCGTATGCAGATTCACGTCCCGCATCCCACACCCGTTCGCTCGCAGCGCCTCCACCAACCCAGCTTGAGCCGGAGTCAGCCCTTCGAAACCCACCAGCAGGATCTCCCCACCCACCTTGAGCTTCTTCACTGCCGCACGCAGCTCACCCTCCAGCATCGCCGCTGATAAAAAACCTCCAGCCCGGCACCGCCGCTCAAACGCCTCCGCCCAGCGCACAAACGCCCGCGTGTCTACGCTCGATGCCGCCGCCTTCAACTCCCCGCGCCCACCATACGCGCCCAACAAGCTCCACGCCTCCGCCGCAATCTCCGCCAGCGACTCCGCCGACTGCAGCGTGCTCAGCTCCGCATCTGCTGCGATGATCTCCCGCCACAGCGTGCGCTCCTGCATCGCGCTCAGCAGCATCCGCTCCTCGGTCCCATCCAGCACCAGCCGCCGCCACAACTCTGCCGTCCACGCATCCCACGGCAGCACCGCCGGAGCAGCCCATGTCCGCGCCCCTGCCTCACGCTGCCGTCTCCGATA
>Ga0206886_1093_pt1 | contig 19166 bp, 16 predicted proteins | sample Alteio_BWOrgHeat_92_FD_152952 | JGI IMG/M metagenome (GOLD analysis project Ga0206886, IMG submission 152952) | Enriched cells from forest soil in Barre Woods Harvard Forest LTER site, Petersham, Massachusetts, United States - Alteio_BWOrgHeat_Nextera2 ... | reverse complement strand
TTCGACAAGGTGGTCGAGGGGGTCGCGGCCAATGCCGGGCGAATCCAATTGGGCGTGGGCATGGACCCGCAAACGGAAATGGGGCCTCTGGTTTCGGACGTGCAGCATCGCCGGGTCACGGGCTATCTCGAAGCCGGCTTCCAGGAGGGTGCAAAAGCCATCACTGGAGGTGCGGCGCTTAACCGACCGGGCTTTTTCGTCAAGCCGACGGTCCTGATCGACACCAACCCTGCCATGAGAGTGGTGCGAGAGGAGATTTTCGGGCCGGTTTTGGTCGCCATGCCGTTCAAAGAGGTTGACGACCGCCTGATCGCTGAAGCCAACAACACGATCTATGGCCTCGCCGCTGGTGTCTGGACCAAAGATTCGGCAAGGGCCCAGCAGATCGCCAACCGCCTCAAGGCCGGGACAGTCTGGATCAATTGCTACCACATTTTCGACGCGGCTTTGCCGTTCGGCGGCTACAAGCAGTCGGGATGGGGTCGCGAGATGGGCGAAGTCGTGCTTTCCAATTACCTGGAAACCAAAGCCATAACATCCCTCATCGCCTAGCCCTTTGAATGGTGACATGTATGGCGCTTGGATCCAGGCAAACTTCAAAAGCACATCGGCTTGCGACCAGAGCTTGTTCTACCCTACTCCGTCAAAGCGGAAAGGGCAGTAGCGCCGATGACGTTCTACAAGAGGCCTGCTTGCGGGTTCTCGAATTGAAAGAACCCCAAGCAATACGCGAACCGGACCGCTATATCGGACGCATCGCAAAAAATCTGTTTGTCGATGGACTCCGAAAACAGAAGCGCGCGAAAACGCTTTTCGTCGATACTTCAAACGCTGTCGAAGTGCCGGATGACCAGCCCAGCGCAGAGCGTGTTTTGGCTGGTAAGGAGCTTCTAGGCCAGGTCATGGCTGAGATTGACAGACTGCCTGTCCGTTGCAGAGAGGCATTTATTCTCCACAGGTTCGAAAACCTGACCTATCCAGCCATCGCACGTAATATGGGCGTTAGCATAAGCACGGTGGAGAAACATATCGCGGAGGCGATGGCTCGGCTTGCGCGCGCTCTCGATTTGGAAACGCAATAACGCGGAGCTCTTGGGGAGGTGGATTTTAGCCGTTAAAAACCACCGTCGCTCGTATATCAAGGTCGCGAAAATCGCCAAAATGACGCAATTTTGAGCACGCGGCGAAGACCAACCGGTACATCATCCTTGGCCTGCCAAGGTCGAGTCAATGTAGCGCAAATATCAGCGGCACGGTGAGGTCCAGCGTTTCTCCGTGATAATCCGCGGGCACCGGCGGAAAAGGATCGGCGCGGCGTATCATGTCTCGCGCCTCATCATCGAGCGAGGAGAACCCTGAACTTCCCACCACATCGAATGACAAAACATGCCCGGATCGATCGAGGCTGAAGCGCAGCTGCACGATTCCTTCCTCGCGATGGAGGCGCGCGTCATAGGGATAATTCTTGTAGGCGTTCAGATGGGCCTCCAGCTGGGTGAGATAATCCATGGAGGGCAGCGACGGCTTCACTGGACCGGGTGCGGGCTCGGTCGAAGCCGGCACATGCGTGGGCGGCGTGGCGCGAATGACATCCGGTGGCGGTGGCTGAGCGATGGTGATGCGAGGCTCGATCTCCACGACCTGCGGCTGGATCGAGAAACGCGGTTGGGTCAGCAGCACTTGCTTGGACGGCGGCTTTCGCGGCAAGAGCATGACCTGCACCGTAAGCGGCGGCCGCGGCGGCGGCTTGACTGCAAGGTCGGCCAGCAATCCCAGAACCAGGAGCCCATGCAATGCCAGAACACAAATCCCAACCGCCGCACGGCGGCTGGGAGTGGTCAGTTGCGTTGGGCCAAAATGTTGAGGCCTAAGAATGATAATTGAGCGTCAGCATCGCCGAACGTCCCGCACCAGGAATAATAAAAGCGGGGTGCAACATATCAAAATAATATTTGTTGGCGATATTATTGACGTTCAGCTGCACGTCGAATTTTCCGCTGATCACATATTTCGCCATGGCGTTGAACACGACATAGCCGGGCGCGGACTCGATCGGCGCCGTGGTCTGGGCGTAACGCGAACTCAAATACTGACCACCACCACCGATCTGCCAGCTGGGATCAAGCCAGTAGGTGGTCCAGAAGGTGAGGTTGTCCCTGGCCACAAACGGCAGTGGGAAACCAAGCGGTGGACCGCCAGGCGTAGTCTTCGTGGTAGTGCTGTTGAGATAGTCATAACCGGCCGAGACGTTCCATGCGTCGGTGATGCGGCCCTGAGCCATCAGCTCGAAGCCCTGAACCTGTTCATTGCCGGCCAGTTCGTTAAAGCCTGGGATTGAGGGATCGGGAATGCGGGCATTGTATTTGGTGGTCTGAAACAGCGAGCCGCTCAGCATCAACTGGTCGTTCAGGACCGACCATTTGGTGCCCACTTCCATAGAGCGGTTGCGTTCGGGGTCCAGCCCGATATTGCCGATGCTGAAGGTGGTGAAACTGGTGATCACGTCCAACGTTTCGGCGGTTGGATCGAACGATGTGGCATAAGTCGCATAGATCGTGCCGTTCTCAGTGGGCTTATAAACCAAGGCGGCATGCCAGCTGGGAATCGTGTCGGCGTGATTGTTGACGTTATCGGCCGTTACCACGCCGATGGTTGCAGGCGGGACGGCATAGACCAACTCGTTGAAATGGGCCGAGAAGCGGTCGATGCGGGCGCCCAGGATAGCCTCCCACTGATCGCCCAGCTTCATATTGTCCATGACATAGAGGCCTTCGGTATTGGTGGTCGTGTCTATGCCGACGCGCTGATAGGTGGCGGTGGGCGCGAAGATCAAATTGTTGTTGGGGGTGAGAAGGTTGTTGGTGAGACCGCTGGAATTATAGACCTGCGGGACCGAAGACTCCCAATCATACTCGAAGCCGGTAGTGAGATCGTGACGTATGGGACCTGTGTCGAACTTTGCCACCGTGTTCAGCTGATCCTGCAGTTCTTTTTCGGTGCTGTGTTCGCTGAAGGAGTTGATGGTGACGGCGATGGTGTTGAGCGGCGTAGTGGGCATGGCGCTGGCTGGCAGAGCGGGCTTCGATCCGGTTTCCTGCCGCCCATAATCGGCATAGCGGAATTGGTTCTGTATCGTCAGGTCGTTGGAAAAGTCGTGCGCGACTTCCACGGTACCAATATCGGCGGTCGCGTTAAAATGGTCGGTGCGATAACCGTAGAAATTATCCTGGTCTACCGGTGCGGGTTTGCCGAAATACCAGGGCTGGCCATAGTCGGGGATGTCGTTTTCCGTCTGGTGGAAATAGTTGACCAGCACGCGAGTCGGCGTGCCCAAACCCAATTCCAGGCTGGGCGCGAAACCATAGCGGCCATACTTCAACACATCGCGCCCTGCCACGCCTTCGCTGTCACCCATGGCGTTGATGCGGAAAGCGGCCGGCATGCCCAATCCGTCGATGAGCTCGTTCACATCGACCGTGGCGCGTTCCATATCATTGGTGCCCGCGCTGATCCGAGCCGCGGTGAAAGCATCGAGTTGTGGCGTTTTGGTGGTTTGTTCGATTGCGCCACCGGTTGAGCCACGTCCGAACAGGATGCCATCGGGTCCTTGCAGCACCTGAATGTCCTCCAGATCCCAGGGATCGCGATAATAAAAGCCGATGTCGCGCAGGCCGTCGAGGAACATGTCTGTGCGCGCGTTGAACCCGCGGATATAAGGTGCATTGCCCTGCCAGCTGACCTCACCAGCTTCCATCGTGACACTGGGCACGTTACGGAAGGCATCGTTCAAATTGGTGACGCCCTGATCCTGCATCAACTGCTGCGTGATCGTGGTCACCGAGATCGGCGTATCGAGCAGCGGCTCCTGCAGCTTCACCAAGTCGGGCGTGGTCGCGCTATAATCACCCTCTCGCGCGCCTGTGACTTGTACCGGTGGCAGCGCAATCTGTGCCATGGCGGAGGCCGGCACCAGCGCCAAAACGGCAGCGCTCGCTCCTATCAGGCTAGCGGTCAGAACCGAGTCCCGGCGCGGCGATTTTTTGAACATATTTCGACCTTTCTCAGGCGGTTTTTTCGAACCAGCGATAGGCAGGGCTCGGTCAGGAATGGCGCAAACAAAGCCCCTTATTCGGCCCTACCAATTTGACGCTCGGCCCTCCCCCTTCCCCCCAGGCTTCAATTGAATATTTTTGATGGCGCAGGGAGCCGCGAAAAACGCTCCGGGCGTGGCGGAAAAGCCGCCCCTTTGCTAAGTTCTGGGCGTGGAGCCTCGCTAAAAGGAATCTAGGACATGGCGGACATTGACCAAGCCGCTCGCTGGTTTGCCGCGCAGCGCAGGGGCGTCATGTCGTTGGAAGAACAAGCCGCCAGGGACGCTTGGCTTTCGAGTCCGGAGAATCGAAAAGCACTTTCCGTCCTCGAGAAGGTGTGGTCCGTGCTGGAGACCGCTCCCAAACCGGCCATGCTTCCAACCAGGTCCCGGAAATTATTGTTGGCCGCGATTTGTGTTTCCTGCGTCGTGCTGGGGCTTGCTTCGTCGACAATGGGAGGCGAATTCTGGTCCGGCCTTGATTGGATAAATCGTTGATCGGTGTCCTGTTGGTTGTTCACGACGTAGTCGCGACTGCACTCTTGATTGCGATCAGCTGGCAAGCGGCGACAGTGTGGCTATCGCAAAATACCCACAAGGTACTTTTGCCAAATTTTGTCAGGGGTGGCGTCAGTCTGTCTGATGCCGTGGCCATTTTGATTTTGACTGTGGTTTGTCTGGGCGGCGTGCTCTACCCTACATATCGCATCTCGGTGCACCCCTATCTGGAACTCCACAATCTTCGTGTTGCCAACGGCGCTTTTGAGATCAAGGAGCATTTTGCGGCACTGGCAATTCTCATGGTGCCGGCATATCGGCAGGCCTGGGGTACATCAGCGGCCGAGCTTGTTCTCAATCGCCGCGCACTCACGACATTGATGTGCGGTATGATTTGGTGGAACTTTCTTGCCGGCCATTTGATGAATTATACTGCGGGACGCTTCATATGACGGGGCGCGCGACCATTTTTTCGCTGGTGGGGGTGATCGCCTATTCGGTCGCTTATTACATCAACCTTCCGCTATTTCGATACTATCCGCTATCAGGAGAGTTTTCGTTCGCGCCGCGGACAAACGCCGGTTTCGCAATCTTTTGGTATGGGTGGATTGCGTTCGCAATTGCGATAGGAGCCATCGCTATGTTCATTTTGCCGCGGCGCTTATTGAACTACGTGCCGGTTGATTTGAGTTGGATTGGGCTCATTTTCTCGATTTTCGTCGCCTTGATATACGAACAACGGTGGTTTCTCTGAAATCCAGCAGCAAGAACTGGTCGCCCGTCTTGCGGGAATCTAATTCGAGAAGCGAATCCCAGCGCGAACGATACGCCCTAGAATGTCGTAAACATTACTTGCACCATTCAGGGGCCGTGGCACATCCGTGGCGTTGTCCACCGCAGCGTATAGCTCGATGTCGGAAGTCCACTTATAGGACAGCCGCAGATCGAGATAACCGACCGGTGCCTGATAGCACTGAGCTATCAAACTGCAATTACCTACGCCTGGGGTCAGGACGCCTGTAGAGGAGAGCGAGGCCGGGCCGACGCCCTGAGCTATCAGACCCGCCACTGGCGTAGCCAATGTGGCCGCTCCGATAAACCGTCCTTGAATGGTACCCGACCAGGCGCCCGCTGCGTAGGTTGCGGAAAGATTTCCGTGAAATTTTGGTTCGGTGCTAGAGGCATAGGCTAGCGGACTCGTGAGGACACCCGCATCGTCGTATGTAACACCAATTGCGGTTTCTGTTAGCTCATCGGTATAATTGGCTCGCAGATTCAAACCGAGCGAGCCTCCAAGGAATGCTGTAATGTAGCTTCCCGTGACGTCTAAACCGGAGGTTCTCAGCGACGCAGCATTTTGCGGGATAGAAGTAACTAATTCTGGCTGCGCTCCACCATTAAAGGTCGGCGAGAAGGTCAGAGTGGAGCAATAAATTGTTTCACCTGACAAACAGCGGTTGATTTCTGTTTGAGCAGCGACGGTGTCAATATAGCCGTGAATGTTAATATTGTACCAGTCGAAGGACAAACTCAGGCCATCAATCCAATGCGGCGTCATAACGATGCCACCAGAGAGAGTAATGGCCTTTTCAGGCTGCAAATTTGGGTTCCCTCCCACGGCGGTGGTAGCCGTGTAACCAGGAGAACCCAGCGGATATTGAAGCTGGCCGATACTGTTCAAGCTTGGGGAAAATAGTTCTGTTAGGTCGGGTGCGCGAATATCCAAGGACCAGGTGGTCCGTAAGCGAAAATCGTCGTTGATCTGAGTCACGGAACCTATTTTCCACGTCTCCACCAGACCACTTGTCGAATAATCAGTTAAGCGACCCGCCATATTGAGAGCGAGACTCTCAACATATTGGTCTTTCAGTACCGGGATGTCCGCTTCTAGAAATCCTTCCTTGACATTGTACTGGCCCTTAAATGGAGAGAAATTGCCGGCCGACCAAGGTCCTGGCACAAGCACACCATGAGGATCCGCTTCTGGAATACCACCTTCCTCGTGCCGATATTCTCCACCAAAGGCCACCGCGATATTGCCCGCTGGTAGGCCCCAGGGCAGTGTCCCTTGCATCGAACCGTCGAACACATCCTGATTCATCACAATTAGTTCCTGATTCAGAATGCCAGAAGCTGGATTTTGTCCGGGGTTAACATAGTCGATTGCTGCTTGTGAGGCGACTCCGATGCCAAATATATCGAGCGGCGCGCAGCCAGTGCCCGGCGTGGTCAACGCGACCCTGCACTGGATCGAACCAAGCGGTAGGCCAGAGGAGCCGACGTTCGTTGGCGTAACCACGATGGCATCGACGGCGTTGTTAAAGTTAGGACCGTAAGGATCCTGCTTTGCGACTTGGCGCTCGCGCATGTCGCCATGATCGGCGTAAACGTTCCAGGACCAATCTCCTCCCAACGCGCCTTGCACGGTGAAAACACCCCTGCTAAGTGCGCGATTGATATCCAAGCATGGCACGCCAACAGTGTCGTTGCACAATTGCTTAATACTGAGCGGAGAGCCTGGGACCAGATTATTGTTGTTGTCGGATCCAATCGTTACGGATTGAGTTGGTATTGCGGCTGTACCGCCCGTACCAGTTGCAGCGTTGTAGCCATTCGAGAGTGTCCCGAACTGTGCCGCAATACTTTTCGGCAGATAAGCATTGTCAGCTGGTATAACATTGGACGAGGCGCGGTTACCGCCCGTATTTACTTCCGACAGCAAGCCATAATTTAACTGGAGTGAAACCTGAATGTCCGGCGTCAGTTTGTAGCTGGCATATCCGAAGAACGTGCTGTTATGGTATGGTATCGCGTCCAGCGCACTTATGTTGATGGTATTAAACGCGTTGGCCGTGCACCCATTATAGCACACAGAAGTATTATTCGCGTTTAGCGTGCCATAGTTGAACGGCGCGGGAGTGCCGCCGGAACCGAACGTCGTACCTTTGAGCGAGTTTGCCGTAATCGCGCTGCCTACACCACCGGCAGTGTTGGCGGTAATTAAGCCCCCTTCGACATAAGCGGCCGAGCCGGTATCGCGGGCAGTGATGTAATAGGGCAAGCCGTTGGTGGAAGTCGCGGCGGGGTTCTGGACAATCGCGCTTCCGGTATACCAACTCGGCTCAGTGACAAAAACGGGATCGGGACTCCAGGTATGATCACCGCTGAGGATTAAATGACCTTTGTCGCCCGCGAAGTCGGTGCCATAGGTCAGCGCAACCTTGGCTTCCCGACGCTCCACCGTGGTGCTGTCGGAACCCTCAAGATCAGCTTTTATTCCAGTGAAGGTCTTGTTGAGAACCAGATTGACCACACCAGCAACAGCATCTGACCCGTATACGGCGGACGCACCGCCGGTAACAACGTCAACGCGGCTGACCAGATCAGTTGGTATTGTGCTGAGATCGACACCCCCAACATTGAGATTGGATGAGACGACGCGCTGACCATCGAAAAGCACCAGTGTGCGAACGACGCCGAGGTTGCGCAAATTTACTTGGCTGAGCGCGGCCGAGCCTTGGCTAAATAAGCCGGTGTTTGTTCCGTTATCAAGAGTTACAGACGCACCAACAGAGGGAAGCTGAACGAGTTCATCTGCGATATTAACTTGTGCGTCTCGATTGAGTTCATCGAGACCGAGCACTGTAACCGGCGTGGGCGCTTGATAGCCCTCAATCGTAATGCGCGTTCCGGTGACCGTCACGGATTCTATGTTTGAACCGGCGTCACTTGTGCTCTGTGCTAGGGCTGGAACGCCAAGGCAAGCAAGTGCCAGTGAGGCGGCCGAACTACACAACATGAATTGACGGCGCAGATTAATCATTGGCTTCCCCTTTTTCCGATGTTCAACGGCGTTTCCACCTTCGCCCCTTGGAGAAAAATTTTACCCGCCGCACAGCGCGCCATCAGCGCGCAGTGCCTCTGTGAGCCCTCAATCCGTACGCGGCGGATTGGATCGGATCGGTTGATTGTGTCAACGCTGCAACAACGCAACGCTCTCACATATTGTGAGAACGCGGTTCCCTTGGTTCGCTCGCGACTGTGAAGCCCAGCGTCATCACCTTCGATCTTTCGCATACTGAGAGTGCATGACGCGATTTTAATTCAGGCTGTGATATGGCGGGAGCCGGATCATAGAGAAGGCACCGCAGTTAATTTCCGCTTCTTGTTTGCAGCACCGGCAAATATTTGCCGCGCGTCCTAGTGCGCTGAAGTCACGGCAGCAACTTAAATATTCAGTGCTGACGTCGTGTCTGGCAGCCCACTGGCAGATAACGGCAGCTTGGAGATGGTGGTTTAGCTACGATTCGAAATCGAAACACTTCCCATTCCGACGGCGATAATTGGGGGTTATCGCTAATCGCACTGTAGTTGCGGCGTCAGGACTCGAACTTGCGACCATCCAAAAATTGGCCGTTCTAAGAATAGTACCGTCCCTGGGATCTCATTTATTGGATAGATTAATCGAAGCGCTTGGATGAGAAGCGCGGGTTCTAAGCGCGAGCTCGGGGACTACCAGCACCATTTTCTTTTTTTGAGCCGCCCATTGATAAGCAGCCTGGTTGGTAGCACAGGCCCCGCGGCCGTGAGCCGTCTAAGACGCTTTTACAATTGGAGAAACTCGCGGCGTTTCCGTGGGCGCCTTCGCCATCGTGGTGAATTATAACGGAGCTAAAAAATGACTATTCCTAAGGACTTTCCCGGTCGATATTTCCAAACCAAGGAGGCAGCTCAGATTTTAGGCTTATCTCCTCGCACAATGGAGAAGCATAGATCCTACGGAACGGGCCTCAATTTCTGAAACTCGGCGGTCGCGTAGTTTATAAACTCGAAGACCTCCACTCCTGGGCCTCGCGCGGCACTCGCAGATCAACTTCTGAAAAAGGGCAAGGAACTGTCTTGCCAGCGAAGAGGCATGATCCCAGTGAAATCGCTCGGGCAGCAGGGGCACCGAAACCAGAGACAGAGTTAGAGTAATCGCCCAACCGGTCGGCGCATTTCGCGCCGACCGTGTCCGCCACGAATCGCCCCTCTCAGGGGCGCCGTTATGTGCTGAGGCTGCGAGACCTCGTCCCGAAAATGCGCTTTCGGCACCCACTCCACGACGTTATTCGAAAATAATCTGACGGTATTTTTGACGGTATTTTGGCCTTCGGCGCGTAAATTATCCAATGATGTCAAGAGGCGTGGAGGGTAGTCCCCCAGCCAATTCTACGATATTGGCGCCTTCCCTATTCAGAATTACGCAATATCACGCGCAGCTATTCCGAAATCCTGCGACGGTTGGCCGAATAATGTAGCCGGAGGTTTGCAGAAACACGCGCTACTACTGCGAGATCATGCTCTAGCGCCCCCACTTCTGTTGCTAATCGTAGTGACGCAGCTTTGCAGTTCGCTCGTCTGATCCCGATCAAGAACGCTATGACCACGCCTGTCCCATGATCCAAAGGAATTCTCTTCATCGCGTTCGAGTAGGTCTCGGCTAATGCGCGGTAGCGCCGCGTTCATAGCCGCCTTCCCTGGTCTTGGGCTTGAGCCCAAACAAGAAGCGGGAGAACGGGAAAGGCCGGATCAATCCTTCGTAGATGGCAAATGAGCCGAGGCCAGTCGCTGCAGCCAGCAGCAAGGCTTCGACCGGTACCGGCAGTCCCAGGGGAAACAGCCAGTAAGCAGCCACGAACAGGACTGGTTGGTGCAAAACATAGACCGGCAGCACGGCCTCAGTCAGATGCGACAACAGCAGCGACGGGTGGTTCAGGAACGTCTTGGCGAAGCCGCACAGGGCGCAAATCGCTGCCCATGCATATACGCCCGAAACCACGCTCCACGCAGGATCGTTGACGTTCAACTGGACCAACAGCAGCACGGCCGCAACCGCCGACAGCTTGCCCCAGTGCGTTTCCAGCGCCGCCCAGAACCGATCCTGTCTCGCGGCCAGCAGGCCGGTCACGAACATGCCAACCCATTTCAGATGGCCGCCCCAGTCGTTCACGAGCGCATCGGTGATTGGCGCCTTGGTCAGGATCAGCAAGTTTGTGAACACCAGCCAAACGGGTGGCCCAAGGATTAGGAATGCCAGGGGAACGCGCGGCATGGTTCGCGCGCCCATGCGCCGCGCAATCGAAACCGTAGTAGCGGCCACGAGCGTGTAAATGAGAAGATAGACGAGGAACCAGAGGTGGTCCCAAGTCGGCATGGTCATGTGATATGGCCGGACCAGGGTCTGGTTTGCGCGCAGATATTGCGTCCACCAGAAAGCGGGAAAACCCATGTGCGTGGCCCCGCGGCTCACCAACACGATGTAAGTCTGGGGCGGGATGACCACGTACATGCCGGTCACGATGACGGGCAGCAGCCGTCTCAGGCGATCTAGGGCGAAAGCATCCGGCCCGAGCCTGCTGATCAGGTAGCAGCTCGCCGCGCCGGAAATCAGGAACAGCAGGGCCAGCCGCCAAGCGCTGACCGCGTTCATCAAAGGCTCGATGGCGGGATAGGGGCGCGGGCTCCTCAGAGGGTACTGCCAGCTGACGTACAGCATACCGACATGAAATAGGATCAGCAGGCCGAAGGCGGCGACGCGCAGCCAATCCAGGAAGTACTTGCGGGTTTCCATTGGGCGATCCTGCATTGGACGGCCTCTGCGGTCCGCCGTTCCAGGATCGATCTCCTCGCACGGTGATGTGCGGTTTCGCGCCCCGTTTTCTCAAAGCTGGCGCTGATTGCAGAATTTGAGGTGTTTATTCGCCGGTCCCGGCTACGTCCGGCGTCTCGCTCGTGTCCAGCCTAGCCTCGCGCCAGGCCGAAGGCGTCATCCCCATGATCTCCCGAAAGCCCCGGCTGAAGGTGTTGATTGACGCATAGCCGACCGAGAGGGCGATGGTCAGTATGGGCGTGCGCCGCAGCGCAGGATCGCTCAACTGCCGGCAGGCCTCGCGGATGCGGTAGTCATGCAGCAGCGCGTTGAAGTTGCGGTAACCCAGCTGCTCATGGATCAGCTTTCGCAGGCGATATTCCGGCAAACCGACGCGCGCCGCCAGCTGCGCCAGTGATAGGCCTTCGTTCTGGCAGATATGCTCCTCCTCAAGCAGGACGATCAGTCTCGCCAGCGTCGGGTCGGGGCCAATAGCAGCTTGAGGCCGGGGCATTGCGGCCCCCGGTGCCGACTCGAAATCAAGAACACGGTTCGCGTCTTCGCCGATCACCCGGAACAGCACAAAAGCGAGAATCGCCAGATTAGCCGCTGCCAGCATCTCATGTGCGAGGTAGTTGGCATGGCTCGCCTGATCGATCAGCACTTGGGAGAGGCCACTCGCGACATTGAGGCCCCCGCCGACCGCCAAGGTCGCCACACGAACGGAACGTCGCGCCTCGACCAAATCGTCCTGCCATTCGATGACCGTCCAGTAGAGTGCGATGCCTCCGAATAACATCTGCAACAGGGCGGGCGCGGTCTGGGTGGCAAAGTGCACATACCGCCAGGTCTGCGGAATGATCGCGCGTCCCGGTTCATCAAGGCATAACTGCACGGCGACCAGGATCAGCAGCCACCTCGGGAAACGCCGTTGCTCGACGAACAGGTTGAAACACAACAGCATGAACAGACCCGGCGTCAGATTACGGGCAATGTCCAAAACCCACGCCCAGCCACCCACGTCCACCCGGAATGCGGGCGGTATCCAATAGCCGTAATCCTGACGTCCAAGCAGAACGCCGCACGCCATATCGAAGGCGATCAAGGCAATCAGCAGGGCGTTTCGAGAACGAGGCTGACTGGCTAGAACCCGCGCGCCGAGTAGCATGGCGCAGACGATCGTCGCCACGTCGATCGCCAGCAGGAACAGCGGCGTACTCATGTGGTTTCACCCTCGATCAGTCCTATTTCCCTGCCGGCATGGCGATCATGCAGCTTTCGTCTTTCTTCGATTTCACCGCCACTGCCCGGCAACTGTCAATCCATCCCCCATCGCTCCGATAGGCTGGCTTCCCACTTGCATCTACTGTGTATGTTTACTATACACACTGGATGGTACGGCGTGGACCATTGCGGTTTGGACCCATTTCGGCGGCGGCGCCAGGTTCGCTCTATGAACAAATCGTCGGCGCGGTGAAGCGCGAGGTTGCGGCCGGTCGGCTGCTGCCGGGCGAGCCGTTGCCATCGGTACGCACCTTGGCCGCCGAGCTTCTGGTCAGCCTCATAACGGTCAAGCGCGCCTATGACGAACTGGAGCGCGAAGGTGTTCTCTACAGCCGCCAGGGGCTGGGCACCTTTGTCGCCGAAGCGGGGGCAGAAGAGACGCGCCGGATGAAGCGTGAAACTGCACGGGCTGCGCTGCGCCAGGCTGTCGCGACGGGGCACGAAGGCGGTCTGACCGACAAGGATTTAATGGACTGGCTGAAAAAGGAATTGTGAAAGGTAACGGACATGACGGCAATCACATTGCATGGTGTGGAACGGCGTCTCGGTTCTTTTGCATTAGGCCCCCTATCCTTTTCCGTACCGCGGGGATCGGTGCTGGCATTTATCGGTCCCAATGGCGCGGGCAAAACGACCACGCTCGATCTTCTCATGGGGTTGGGCCAGCCCGACCGGGGCGAGATCGCGGTGTTGGGCATGGCGATGCCGCACGACGAGGTAGCCATCAAAAGCAAGGTCGCCTATGTCAGCCCCGACTTGAATTTCAGTCCATGGGGAAGAGTGGGACGGACGCTGGATTTCGTCTCGGGTTTTTATCCCGACTGGGACGATGCGCGCTGCGAAAAGTTGCTCGCCGAGTTCGGCATTCGCCGTGAGGAACGCGTCACGACGCTGTCCTTCGGCGCGCGCATCAAGCTTTCTCTGGTGATAGCGCTGGCGCGCGATGCTGAATTGCTGTTGCTGGACGAGCCCACGACTGGGCTGGACGTGGCGGCCAGGCTGATCCTGTTCCGCGAAATTCTCGAGTTCGTGAAGCGTCAAAATCGCACGGTTGTGATCTCGTCTCACCAATTGTCCGACCTGGAACGCCTGGCCGATCATGCGGCGATCCTGAACAAAGGGCGGTTGGTTACGATCGGACGGATGGACGAACTAGTGGAGCGTTATGTCCAACTCGATGCGCGACTTGGCACTGGCGGCGCCTTCCCGAACCTGGACGGCGTTCGCATCATGGACCGCGACGGCGAGCGTTATCGCCTGCTGTTCGACCGGAAAACCGCCAGCCAGGATCAGTTGAGGCAGGACGGGATCGAGATCCTCGGCGAGACCCCCATGACGCTGGAAGAAATCTTTATGGCCCTGGTCGCCGACAAGCCGTGAGGGAGACCATGGCCAACCCTGTTCGCCGACTTGCGCTCGATATCGGTCCCTTGGTTTGGGCCTATATTGTGTTCCAATTCTGCGTCGGCGCGCTGCTCGATTTTGCCTGGCTGCTGCACAGCGGCGCTGTAGCTCAGCCGCTATTGCCGGGGGTGCTGCTGATCGTGGGTTCGATGTACTCGGCCCAAAAGGTACCTTTCTGGCGAACCTTGCCGGTCAGCCGCGCCGAGATAGACCGCGCCCGCTGGTGGCAAGGCATTGCCGCGCCTCCGCTGTTGCTGTGCCTCACAGGCGTGGGCACCGCGCTGGTAATGGGCGAATTTGGTCTGCGGAGCGCCCCCTGGCCCGACATCGCGACGCTTGTGCTGGGCCAATCCGCGGTGAGTATTTTGGTCGGGGGCACCATGTTTGTCGCCTTCCCGTTTGCGGCACTGAGATTTGGCCGCTGGGGCGCCCTGCTTCTTGTTCCCTATATGCTGGGAATGTTTCGCCTCATCCTACCTCTCGGCAAAACCTCGGCTGAGTTGCATATATTTTTGTGGGCATTGGATGCGGTTGGTCTGGTGGTTGCGGTCGCGCTTTATGCGCTGGCGGGACGCTGGCCTTCACCGCTGACGGTCCCGCTTTGGTCCCTGCCGCCGCGCGTCCCGGCGGGTCCCGAACCCGCGTCGGCAAAAACATCCGGCCGGCGCGGCTGGCCGAGCTTGATCTGGGCCAACGCGCTCACGCTTGTGATCATGTGGGCAGTGACGGCCGCCGTCCTTTTGGTGATGAAATGGTACACGCCAAGGATGGATTTAACCGTGCTGTACTGGTTCACCTGCCTCGCCACTCTGCAATTCTGCGTAACCTTTATCGCCACCGGCATGCGCAACTTGCGCGCGTTGCCGCTCAGCGGCCGGCAACTGACCTTCCGCCTTGTCCTTCTTGTCTTGTCCGTGCAGGCAATTTCCCTTCTCGTCCTCAAGCTGGTCATGCTGCTGGTGGGAGCGCGCCAATTTATGCCTGCGGTCTTTTTGTTGCCCTTGGCATATTCGCTTGTCTATTTGCCCGTCGCGCTGCGCTTGGGACTCCGTATCATCCGGTTCGGATTTGCTTTCTCATTCATCTTCATCATACCGCTTCAGCTCATAACGCTGCGCTCGGACATCGCGTTGTGGATCGTCGTTGGCTCGTTCATCGCGATGGTGGCGGGGTCCGCATGGACCTATTGGGAGATCGCGCGGGGCCATAGCGCCTATCGGCATCAGCCGCTCGTTCCAGCGCGCTGGCGAGGCTTTTGATAGTCGTGCTGCGATCCAGGCAAGCGCCTGATTGGCTAAGGCCGCGCCTATTGGCGCCGCTGCTGCCCGCCCGGCGCGCCCGAGGCCGTCCAGCGTCGAAAGCTTGCTGACAGGCTGGCCTTGACCGTAGCCGCTTTGATAGGCTGTCCCTGCTTCTGGGGAGGAAATGACAATGAAGGTTCGCTGGCATTTTCTGTTGGGGTTAGCCGCCGCAATGACCGTTCCTGCATCGGCGCAGGTCACCAAGCTCAATGTCCAAGGGCCGTATGTTCAAGCTGCATCCGGGATGACCTTCCCAGAAGCGGTCGATGATTTTCGGCGAGTATCCGTATTGCAATACAAGCCAGACGGCAGCGATATGAGCGCGGGCTATGTCCGGCGGCAGCCCAATGCCGAAATCGTCGCCACCGCCTATTCCTTTCCTTCCCCCACACCTCCCGCCGCCGACGCGGGGCAGCCCGTGGATCAGGTCCGAAACAACGTATGCCGTGCCGTGGCAGGGGGAATCGTCAGGGACATGAGAGCCGCAAATCCTTCCCTTAAGCCACTTCAGGCCGATCAACCGACTCTTACCCAGAATGGTGTCGCGCAGAATGGCTATCATGCGGTCTACAGCATGACCGTGCCGACCTTCATGAACCGCCAACAGGAGGCGGTGAAGGATGAGGTCTATATCTTCTGCTATGCGGGCGGGAAATGGACGGTCGAGTATCGCTTCACTTATCCAGCGGCGACAGATGCGGGGGCATCAATTGCCCAATTCATGAACGATCTCAAATGGACCTTTGCGCAATAGTCTAAGAGTGCTGCAGCACATGTCATGCCCGCTACAAAAGCTGCGACTGAGCAAGAATTGGATGTTTGATCCATTCCTTTTATAATCGGCATTTAACGCGTGCCACTGCGGAAAACGAATGAGGCAATTAGCATTGGCATTGGCAATAGTGGCGGCTGGTGAGGCCGAAGCTGCGCCCCTATCGCCGGTAACTGCGGATAAACTCGACGGCCTACCCTTCGCCCAAATCATGGCAACGGCAAATATTCTCGGGGAATGGAGGCTAAGGTCGGGAGGTCAACTGCGACTGGCGACCGCTTTGACCCACAATGGTGGGGAATGCGGTGTCAGCGGCATAGACGACGCCGATATTTGCGGGCGATTTACCCTGCTCGTCAGTGCCAATGGCGAGACATCAGTGCCGGTGGATTTTGTACTCTTCCGAGGCCCAGAAGCATTGGGCTGGAAAGTGCCAAAGGACACGATTCCGGACAGTGATTATGGGAAATTCTCTATTCCACTTTCGGCCTGTGAAATGAAAAAGACCTCCACGGGCACGGGATGGAGCGGGACATCATATTTGCTGCATATCAGCGAGGCCTTGAAAACACAAAGCGATGGGTTTGGCCATTTTGTGTTTACCGCAGACCTGGAGAAGCTGCCGGGCGAGCGGTCCGACTGTTCATAGTGATTGCCTGAAATATGTTGCGTGACTGAGCGTACCGAGCTCAATTATGTGAGGGGCCATCATGACGAATATTTGTACTCTCGGAGCACTCATACCGTTACTGCTCATGAGCGTATCAAGCTCTATAGCCGTGACTTCCGACAATTTGGGGCTGGGTTTAGATAAACTGTATTGGGATATGTCTCCGCAACAAGCTCGGGACGCATACCCGGAGCTAACGGCGAACACCACACGGCCCGGTACATGGCCGCCCACCAATCTCGGAAGCCTTTTTTTGGACAATTATGAATACGCCGGATGCACGTTTGCAGGTGTCCTTCGCTTCGAAATTGACAAGCTGAAAGGAGTCGAACTCACCGAGATCGCGCCCGGAGGCCCTAACCCACCGTGCAAAGCACAAATTGAGGCAGAATTTGCTAGACAATACGGCGTAACAGCCGCTTATCACGAACGCTCGGAGATTCCTTCATCCGAGGCGTATCTGTTTTCGGGAGTCTATGGGCGATATCGCGGGAAGGTGACGGGCGCTTTCTATCAATCAACCCCTGGAATTGAGATATCATTCGGCGACAGGGCCAATCCGCCGTCACGTGTCATCATTTATGACGTCCAGCAACAATCGATCTCACCGGGACCGTCGCGCCAAAAACTCTCATTTGCGCTGGCTATGGACGCGGCCCAAGCCGCATTCGATGTTTGTAATAGAAATGGTTCTGCCGCAACCGTCGAAGTATTTGGACTCCCGCCTAGTTACCCAACAGCCCCAACTGGCGGCCCACTTGAAGTCCTTTTTTCCGCCGATGATGCGCCCTACAATGCTTTCGAGGGCGCACGGCGCAAAGCCTACGCCGTGTACCTCACAAACATGGCGTCCGGTGATTATGCAAACAGCGACTATGCAAAGCGCAACCCTAAATCAATATCTTCAAAATCGGTTGATGGTTTTAATCCCTTTCAGACGCGACCCTTCCCGAACGTCTTGGCCGAAGCTGGAGCACTCCCGATCATGCAGGCCGGAAGTCTCGTTGGCGTAATTTCTGTCTTTGGCGTTGCAGGCCCGGCGACAGACGAGATTTGCGCGCAGGCGGGATTGGACAAAATCAAAGATCGACTTCCCAAGCCACAGTGAATTCCACATACGATCAATTGGCCAGGGCCAGAGGCCTTGCGTCTAGAACAGTGCCGCGCTGAGTAAGTTGTTGTCGCACAGCGACATCAACCCATGGGTGCTTCGATGTCCGCGTTGATCCAGAAGCAGTCATCGCGGGAATAGCCGATTCCCGATCACCAGACGAGCGGCACGCGGCCGGCGAGATCCGTAGCGGTGTACGGTTTGCCACCATTGATGATCTCGCTCATTAGGCGCGGCGATACAAAGGCCAGTGAGGTGAGCAACCGGATATGCCGCGGGCTCTTCCCCATTTGGGTTGCGATTTCGGACACCTCGGCGCCAGCCATCAGCTGATCTACCCATCGCTTCGCGCGCTTGATGGCGGTCAAGACTGTTTCTTTGGCCTTAGAGTCAAAGTCCGGCGAGACCACAGGGGGCGCCGGCTCTGCCACCACGCCTTTGGCAACCCGGAACGGCCTTTTCGACCAGGGCAGGCTCACAATTTGTGCGGGCGAAGACTAGGGGGTGCCGCTGGGGCTGGCCAACTCCACACATATAGACTCCGCCTCAACGGTGATTTTGGCGATCTGGCCCTCAACCAGGGATCGTAGGTCTGTCTGCTGGTCTCGGCGGTGGTCTCGAAGGAAGGGTCCGATCGCGGTCTCCAGCTCCGGGGCCGGCACCCGAAACACCTTGCCCGCCTCCCCCTTGCGGGACTGGAGCACGGCCTGTGAGACGTAATAGCGGTAGCGAACGCCTTTCTTCCGGCTATGAGAGGGTGTCATTCGATTGCCGGTGCTGTCGAACAGATAGCCAGCCAGGAGGAAGGGTGTGGCTTTGGATTTGGCCTTCCTGGCAACGGTGTTGGCTGTTAGCGAGGCTTGGACAGCCTCAAATACCTCTCTGGCGACGATGGCCTCGTGATCGGCGACGTGGACTTGGCCCTTATGGGAGATCTCACCGACATAGCAGCAGTTCTTGAGAAGGTAGGCTAAGGCGCCCTTGCCGAAGGGCACCCCTCTCCGCTTCTTGCCGTTCGATAGGATCAGCGTCTTGGTCCGAAGACTAAGCCGGTTCATCTCCTCGAGCAGACGACCTAAGGAGCCCAGTTCTAGGTAGCGCCGGAATAGCCACCGGACCCGTTCGGCTTCTTCGGGAAGGATGACCAGCTTCTTGTCCTTGTTGATGTAGCCCAGGGGGATATTGCCCCCCATGAAGAGACCTTTCCTCTTGGAAGCCGCAATCTTGTCCCTCACTCGCTCTCCGATCACCTCGCGCTCGAACTGGGCAAAGGAGAGAAGGACATTGAGGGTAAGCCTGCCCATGCTGGAGGTGGTGTTGAAGGCTTGGGTGACTGAGACAAAGGACACGCCATTCGCATCGAATATATCCACCAGCTTCGCGAAATCCGTGAGCGAGCGGGTCA
>Ga0206886_1092_pt1 | contig 19255 bp, 19 predicted proteins | sample Alteio_BWOrgHeat_92_FD_152952 | JGI IMG/M metagenome (GOLD analysis project Ga0206886, IMG submission 152952) | Enriched cells from forest soil in Barre Woods Harvard Forest LTER site, Petersham, Massachusetts, United States - Alteio_BWOrgHeat_Nextera2 ... | reverse complement strand
GGGTAAAGGCGCATCGTGTTTATATGAGTTAGTTGTCAGCTCATTGTTAATTATGTTACAATTGAATAATTTATATAATAATATATACCCACTTTATTAAATAGCATTGGATATATTATTATTTAAAGCGAATTAATTTGGATACTTGAGTTTCTTAATTAATTTTGCCCACCTACATTATTTAACTAAAACACAGAATTGTGGCGTACGAGAACAAAAATTTTAACGAAAACCGTAACAACGAAACCTTATTCAGTAAGCGTATAAAGGCCGGTAAAAGAAGGACTTATTTCTTCGATGTTCGTTCTACACGTAGTAATGATTATTTTATAACCATTACGGAAAGCAAAAAACGTTTTGATGACAATGGATATGACAGGCACAAAATGTTTTTGTATAAAGAAGACTTTAACAAATTTCTGGCGGCATTAACAGAAACAATAGATCACGTAAAAACCGAGTTGATGCCTGATTTCGATTTCGATGCGTATAATCATGACCAGGACCAGGAAGAAGGTGTTTCGGTGAATACTACTGCATCTGTAACAGCAGAAACAGAGGCTGAAGCTCCTGTGGCAAGTGCAGATGACAGCAATGTAGAAGACTGGAAAATGTAATTGATATATTATTTACAAGCGGTCGAGCCTTAGGTTTGACCGCTTGTGCTTTTATACCCTATTAGAGCAGACAAAAAGAGAAAAGTTTAACTGTTATTCACATTTTTGGGTATGTTTTCCCCCTTCCTGTATCCGGCGATAAAATGATGATTAACATATGGTAATTTCAAACCCCATAAATGGTGAACACTGCAGTTCAGTCCCAGGGCTTTTTATTTGATCTTACACCCGTTAATTACCAGGAGTACTTACTTGTTATTCAACCCGACCCTGTTGTGGGGAATGATATTTTATACTCACAGAAAAAAGCAGCTGAATTATCAGAATCACCCCTGAAAAATTGTTCTCAACATATTATCATTTCGAGTTTTTACGCAAATAGTCATGAAGAAGATACTATTGCAAATTTGCTGCAACGAAATATAAAGGGGAAAATAAGGACAGCTTTTATATGGCTGGATAATTATACTTGTCATACATCTTCGGGCAGCATTTTTATCAGGTCTAAACCGGTACAATATTTTCATTCTATTCAGCAAATAATTTATCCTGTACTCACACTCAGCAGTGCTATTGAAAAAAGCAGGAAAGTAAATTTTGTTCGGGAACCACACATCCCCATCTTAAAAACGAATAAAAAGAAAATAGCGGATGTATGGGATTATTTTAAGGACAGGAAGTATGAGAACAAATTTATTGCCGACTCCCTGCTATTAATAAAAAGAAATACTATGGAAGACAAGGCAGATGTAGTGATGGAAATAAAATTGTAATAATCAATAAAAAAATAAAAGGAGTCTTAATAAAAGACCCCTTTTCTGTCGGGAAGACAGGATTCGAACCTGCGACCACATGACCCCCAGCCATGTACGCTACCGGGCTGCGCTACTTCCCGAACAATTTAATTTTAAGGGTTGCAAAGATATGACTTATTTAGCTTTCGACAATTAGCTAAGCCTTGAAGATATCAGTGCCATAAATTCAGATCTAGTATCATGTGCCTCAAATACACCGCTGAATGCAGAAGTAGTGGTAACACTATTTTGTTTTTGAACACCCCGCATCATCATACATAAATGTTTGGCCTCAATTACTACGGCAACACCCTGCGGTTGTAAAGTATCCTGTATCACATTCAGTATCTGGTAGGTCATACGTTCTTGTACTTGCAGGCGACGTGCAAAGCATTCTACTATATGTGCAATTTTGCTTAACCCCGTAATCCATCCGTTGGGTATATAGGCAATATGTGCTTTACCAAAAAATGGCAGCATATGGTGTTCGCACATAGAGTAGAGCTCTATGTCTTTTACAATTACCATTTCACTATATGCCTCATGGAATTTTGCAGACTTTAATATCTTTTCAGGATCCATTGTATAACCCTGGGTAAAGAATTGCATAGCCTTGGCAATGCGTTCGGGGGTTTTTAATAAGCCTTCCCTTCCCGGATCTTCACCTAATAATTTTAAAACGGACGCATAATGCCCCATCAATTCTTCAGTTACACCTTCTGTATACTGGTCATGTTTTTTATAAGCCATACTTTATAAGATACATTATTTGGGTAAGTGGTTACAATATTACCCAAAATATTCTACGTAAATATTGGGTGTTTCCTGCAATTTTACGGAATGCAGCCTCACACCTTCTTTTTCTATATGCGGATATAACTCATTCCATATACCCATAGCAAAATTTTCAGAGCTGGTAAATTTCCCTTTCATAAAATCAACATCCATGTTCAGGTTTTTATGGTCCACTTTATCAATGACTACTTTATTGATGATCTCACTCAAAGTTTTAGCATTGAAAATAAACCCCGTTTCAGGATCCGCTTCTCCTTTTATAGTTACATGCAGTACGTAATTATGTCCATGCCAATTGGGATTAGAACATTTACCAAATATCTCCAAGTTCTTTTCATCCGACCAATTTGGATTTGCCAGCTTGTGCGCAGCATTGAAATGTTCTGTCCTTGTTAAATAAACCATTTTCTACATTTAAACAGCAAAATTAGGCTTGTCCGGCCGTTTGACAAAAATCAACTTTATTTGCATTATGAACCTGCTATTGGTAGCCGCTACAGAAGTTGAGATAACACCGGCTTTGTCCTATTTTCAACAAAATTGGACATCAGCAGGCAACCTGGCATTTGTAAAAGGAGGGACCAACCTCACTATTTGCATTACAGGTGTGGGCATTACTGCTACTACATATATACTTACAAAAACATTACAAAACCAATACGATTTTGCATTACAGGCGGGCATAGCTGGTAGCTTTGATACTACAATACCATTAGGCAAACTTGTTCTTATTGACCGCGAACAATTTGGCGACCTTGGCGCTGAAGATCATTATAATTTTCTCGACATATTCGATCTTGGCTTGCTTCAACCCAACTTTGCTCCTTTTTCCGGGAAAGAATTAATTGCACCATTATCACCTGTACATGAAAAAATACAATTGCCAAAGACCAAAGGCATTACTGTCAATTCGGTGTCCGGAAGTCAATATACTATTCATTTGCGCAGTGATAAATATAACCCCCAGCTAGAAAGCATGGAAGGCGCTGCCTTTCATTTTGTGTGTTTAAAAGAAAATATACCATTTGCACAGATACGGAGTATATCTAATTATGTAGAGCCGCGCGATAAAAGCAAATGGCAAATAAAAGAAGCTATTATCAATTTAAATAAATGGCTCATAGATTTTATTGAAAGTTTGTGATCGTTCATATCCCTAATTTTGCTGCATGAAATTGACTCTCGGTTTTAGCCCCTGCCCCAACGATACTTTTATTTTCGATGCCATGGTGAATAAATATATTGACACTAAAGGCATTGATTTTGAATATGTGTTGGAAGATGTAGAAACGCTAAATCGCTGGGCAGGCCAGGAGAAACTGGATATAACCAAATTGAGTTACAATGCATTTCTGCATACGGTAGATAAATATGCACTATTGCACAGTGGCAGCGCGTTGGGTAAAGGTGTAGGGCCACTTCTTATAGCAAAAGAACAACTCAACCTGAACGATATTGTCAACTTCAAAATCGCTATACCCGGCATTAATACCACAGCCAATTTATTGCTCTCGCTTGCATTTCCACAAGCTCACCAAAAAACTGAAGTTATTTTCAGCGAAATAGAATCTGCTGTATTGTCCGGAGCATATGATGCGGGCCTTATCATACACGAAGGCCGTTTTACTTACCAACAAAAGGGATTGAAGAAATTAATAGACCTTGGCGATTGGTGGGAGCATACTATGAATGCAGCCATTCCGCTGGGTGGTATTGTTATTCGTCGCAACTTTGATAAAAAATTAGCATCAACAGTTGACAGTATCATTAAAGAGAGTCTTGCCTGGTCATGGAAACATTATCCTGACCTATCTTCATTTGTAAAAGAAAATTCACAGGAAATGGAAGAAGAGGTAATGCGCAAACACATTGAACTCTACGTAAATGAGTATACAACTGATTTGGGTAATGAAGGAAGAAAGGCTATCAACACATTGTTCGATAAAGCCAAAAGCGGTGGATTGCTTACAATAGAAAAATTACCTGCCTCTGTATTCTATTAATGTCGAATGCTATTTTTTAACGCGTAATTTCTTGCCCACCATTACCTCATTGCGATCTATATGATTCCATCGCAATAATTCATCTATAGAAATATTGTTCTTCCTAGCAATACTAAAAGCAGTATCTCCTTTTTTAACAGTATACAAATCGTCAGTATTATTTTCTTTAGCAAGTTCTTTATACAAATTTTCTGTTACCGGCCTATCTTCTGCCACAGTGTTTACAGTTTTTGCGGTTTTATCCTCATCGCTATAAACCACCTTATCTAATTGTTGCTTTAACACGGCCAGCGGATCGTTTGTATTGTTTTCCTGTGTCGTTGTTGTTGTAACAGCTGTATTATCCTCTTTCACCGGCTTATTATCTGTCACTTTGGGAGCAATAGTATTATTTGCTTGTGAATTATCTACAGGTATATAAGTCACTTTTTCTTTGCTCATTGAAACCGGCTGCGATATGTTGTTAACCTGTGATATAGTAGCAATATTATTCTGTGTAACAGTGCTGTGTTTCTGGTTCTTATCTAATTCCACTTTTTCTATCTTATCGCCATTCTGAACATAGGCTGTAAGCGGTTGTGTGTCCTTTATTTCCGTTTTAGCAACATGCCGTTCAGATACAACAGGAGTCTTATACACATATGCTTCAGGGCTTGCAACATGCTGAACAGGTTGGGTTTGCTCCTTTGTTTTAATATCCGCAGAAACAAGTACTGGTTTTTTATCAGCTGTCTTTTGCAATTCCAACACAGTACCTTCCACAGGTTCTTCCCCTGTTTTTAAAATATGATTCAACATCATCAGCCTGTGCAGTTGTATTCCTTCTTGCTGAGATATCTGTATCAATGTTTCTTGGGGCTTTACAATATGTGTTGGACGCACACCACGGTAATTCTTCTTTTCAAGATATAAGAACATATTATTGGGTGCGGGGGCATCGGGGAGATCGTTAATATCTAATAAGCGCTCATAACGCATCTTATATTTTACAGCATACTGTAGTAGTCCTTCTCCTTTCATTACGTACACAGCCTTCAAGCCATTCATTATTATTTCTTGTCCCGATGTGTATGTTTGAGTAATTGTTTCTTCTACCTGCGGTGGTTCCTGCAATTGAGTAGTAGCTGCAGGAGTTTCATTTACCAGTTCTGTTTCGTGTCCTTTCTTGTGCTTTCTTTCATGCAAGGCTGCGTAAGTATAATCTTCGAGATTAAAATCCTCAATGATCTTTATAAGCCTTTGCGAATAAGTTGGGCTGGTGGCATAACCGCAATGCTTTAATCCCTTTGCCCAGGACTTATAATCAGTCATCTTCAAATCAAACAAAGCAGCATAGCGTCGTGATGTAGTGAGGTATATGGAATGGTCCCTATAAGATTCAGCAGCAGAATTATATTTTCTAAAACATTCGTCAGGGGCATCATCTGTATGTGTGAATGTTTCCCCTTTCCAATCACTTCTGCATTTTATGCCAAAATGATTATTAGCCTCTGTAGCCAATACACTGGCACCAGCCTCGGTTTCAAGTATGCCTTGCCCTAATGTAATTGCTGCAGGTACGCCGCTTTTTATTTGTTCCTCTTCGGCAAGGGAGCTGTATTGGAGAATATAATTATTCGCTCTTTCAGTGTAAGATTCCTGTGCGTAAAACCTGTTACTTACGCACAATAAAATACATAATACCAGCCATTTTCTCATATCAATATCAATTCCTTATTTTCCTAACGATCATTATCCCGTCTCTTACGGGCAGTAGTACATGTTCTACCCTTTTATCGTTTTTTACTTTATCATTAAAAGCCTGTATTGCTTTTGCATTTTTACTTTGTTCACTCGCGGTCAATACCACCTCACCATCGTATAGCACATTATCTGCCAGAATATACCCGCCTATTCTCAGTTTATCAAAAACAAGTTCATAGTACAATTCATAATTCTGTTTATCAGCGTCAATAAATACTATATCAAAGACCTCTTGTATTGTGGGTATTATTTCTTTAGCGTCACCTATATATTGTACTATCTTATCCTTTAAACCCGCTTCGCAAAGATACCGAAAACACATGTCTTGCAATTCTTCATTCACATCAATGGTATGTAGTTTTCCACATTCTACTAACCCTTGTGCCAAACAAATAGCTGAGTATCCTGTGTAAGTGCCTATTTCCAGTATTTGTTGGGGTTGTATCATCTTGCTAAGCATTTGCAAAAAGCCTCCCTGCAAATGACCGGACAGCATTTGCGGCATATTTATTTTTGAATAGGTTTCCCTGTTCAATTTTTTCAATACTTCAGATTCATGGGTTGTATACTTCTCTGCGTATTGCTGAAGAACTTCCGATATCAATAATTGTGTCATTAAAAGTTAGGTTGCAATTTATTATGCGTATAAAACTCACGTATATAATTGATCACTTCATCTGCTGTGTCATATATCTTTATCAGCTCCAGATCACCAGGGCTTATGTTAGATTCCTTATCCTGCATGATCTCCTTCATCCACTTAAACAAACCACCCCAATATTCAGAACCCACACAGATCATAGGTATATGAGAGAATTTACGTGTTTGCATCAATGTAGCCACCTCGAAAAATTCGTCGAGAGTTCCCCACCCGCCGGGCATCATAATAAAGCCTTGCGCATATTTAGTGAACATTACCTTACGTACAAAGAAGTAATCAAAGTCTATGAACTTATCCTTATCAATATATGGGTTTGCCTCTTGTTCAAACGGTAGTGCAATGTTTAATCCTACAGATTTCCCTTTTGCAGCTTGTGTGCCCTTATTAGCTGCTTCCATAATACCCGGGCCACCACCTGTAATAATGCCAAACCCTTCTTCGGCAAATCTTTTCGCAATTTCTACTGTAAGCTCATAATATTTATGGCCGGGTTTGGTGCGTGCAGATCCAAATATAGAAATACAAGGCCCAATCTTGGCTAGTGTCTCAAAGGCTTGCACAAATTCAGCCATTATTTTAAATATCTGCCAGCTGGAGTGGGCTTTCGTTTCCGTCCAATCGCGCATTTTTATTTTCGTCAGATCGCTCATATGGTAGTTTACAGCAGCTTATTTACTGCTTTTTTAGAAAATAAAAGTAAGAGTAAAAATGTCAGCGTTGCGTTAATAATTAATAATTCCTGCCCGATCACATATTCACTGAACCACTGCTTCTCATAACTCTTCAATATGTAACACATTATCGGCGACGCAAGACAAATGATGGGTACCACTTCTCCGCGTACATATCTTTTAGTCAAAATGCCAAATGCAAAGAGCGCCAGCAGTGGCCCATATGTATAGTTCGCAATTACCAGTAAAGTATTAATAAGAGAATCTTTATCTACTTCTCTAAATACAAAAACGCAGATAAGAAATACCAATGCAAACATATTATGCACAATCAGGCGCGTATGTTTCCGCTGTATTTCGGTAGTGTTTGTCTTTCGCTTCATCCCTAAAATGTCAATACAAAATGAGGAGGTGAGTGCGGTCAGCGCTCCATCTGCACTCGGGAAAACCGCCGATATAAGGCCAATTAAAAAACACAATGTTATAAAAAACGGTAGCCCACTTTTCATAGCTATGACGGGGAAGATATCGTCACCTGTCACGGCTATTCCCTTTTGTCCGGCATATAAATATAACAAGCCCCCCAATAGCAGAAATATAAAATTTGCGATGAGCAGTGTAAAACAAAAGCTGATCATATTTTTTTGAGAGTCCCTTAAATTACTCACACTTATATTTTTTTGCATCATTTCCTGGTCAAGACCTGTCATGGTAATGGTGATAAATGCACCCCCCAATATTTGTTTCAGGAAGAAGTTCCCTTTGTGAGAATCTGTATAAAATAGCTTTGTATATCCCTTTGCCTGCATAGCCTGCCATGTTTCACCAAAGTCCATGTGCATATCATGCATGATATAACAAACACAGATGATCAATGCAAGCAACATAAATGTGGTCTGTAAAGTATCTGTCCATACGATGGTTTTCACACCGCCTCTGAAAGTGTATAACAATATTAATGCGAGTATCACAATAGCCGTAACCTCAAAAGGTATACCCATATCCTGCAACACGAATTTCTCCAGCACTTTTATAACAAGGTATAATCTCAGTGTTGCACCAAGCGTTCTTGATATAATAAAAAATAATGCGCCGGTTCTGTAAGTGATCGTGCCAAGCCTTTTTTCAAGGTAGGTGTAAATGGAAGTGAGGTTAAGCTTATAATATATAGGCAGCAATACGAATGCCACCACAAAATACCCTAACCAGTACCCTATAACAATCTGAAAATAGTTAAACCCCTGTTCCTTCATCCCTACCAACCCGGGCACTGAAATAAAAGTAACTCCCGAAAGAGATGTACCTATCATGCCGAATGCAACCAGCCACCACTTGCTGTTTCTATTGCCTATAAAGAACGATTCATTATTAGAATGCCTGGATGTATAAAAAGCAATACCGAGTAAAACGACAAAGTATAATACTACTATGGACAGGAGTAAAGCTGCACTCATGCTTACAAAACTAAAAGACTTTGCTCAAAGAGTATAAAACATTATTCAGCCTGCCGAATCAGAAGCCGGCCAATATGCTAAATCGGGGAATCAACCCTGTGAAAACATTATCGCTTTTATAGGGGCTATACTCCTGCTGCAGTACATCATACACTATGCTGAAAGTAACTGATACCCTCTCTGAGAGAGGCTTTCTTACTCCAACCCCTAATAACAGGCAGGGGACATTTACATTAAAATTAGAGCTCTGAATAGTTGTATAAGTAGCATCATAATTATATTGTGTTGCCTGCATGATATCATATTCAAATTGCCCCTGCACAAAAAAAGTATTATATGGATTATTGTTCAGATTATAAGTAGCCCAAACATTAGGATATATCACACTTGATTTTAAAGGGAAATACTGATCACCAGTACTTGAAGTATATAGATCGTAGTAATCTTTTATTTCGAGGTAGCTATAACCAATTCCAACACCTGCAACAAACTTTTTTGTAAAGTGATACCCAACTGTCGGCGATATTCCAACGTTCGTAATAGTACCCAATGCTAAATTAATGCCTCCCCCAAATACCAATTTGCTAGGGTCAAAGCCTTTCACTTTTGCTTCCTCTTTATGCTTTCTGTTTCCGGGTTTGCCACTGCTGTTATATACTTCTTGCGCAGAAGCAAGGTTTATAGTCAGGCAACATATCAATACAGTCAATAAGTATTTCATACTATATATTTGTTTACCAAAATTAGACAATTATAATCACTCAGGGTTTATTGATGTACTTTCTTATAATATTTTAACGCTTGCAAGCTCATTTTCTGTATATACACAATTGTTAAATTCTTTATTGTTAGAATATCTTGCCGGGATTAAGTATACCAACAGGATCAAAAACATTTTTTATCTGTCTCATTAACTGTATCTGCAGCGGGCTAAAAGCAATATCCATATAAGGTTTTTGTACCAATCCGATACCGTGTTCACCTGAAATTGTACCCCCCATGCGCACTACCTCTTTAAACAACTCTTTTATACCTTCAGTCAACCCAGTATTCCATTCCTCATCGCTCATACCTGCTTTTACAATGTTCACATGCAAATTACCATCCCCTGCATGGCCATAGCATATACTTTGAAACCCGTATTTCTTACTGATTCTCTTTACTGTGGATAATAATTCAGGCAATTCAGCCCTCGGTACCACCGTATCCTCTTCTTTATATACAGAATTGCTTTTTACTGCCTCACCAACCTTTCTACGTAAGTTCCAAAGCATTTGTTTTTGTTCATGGCTATCTGCAAATAATACCTCTCCAATGTCAAAGCCTTGTACAATTTCGGTTATGGCTTCTGCTTCTTTATATAATACATCCATATCATTTCCATCTACTTCAATTAGTAAATGGGCCTCAATATCGCCAGGTAATTGTATAGATGTTGTCTGTACATATTGCATACTCCATACCAATGCATCTCTTTCCATAAATTCAAGCGCAGAAGGTGTATAACCAGCTAGGAATATAGCATTCACAGTTGCGCAAGCTTCTTCTGCAGAACGAAACGGAACTAACATGAGGATATCATGTTTTACAGCAGGTATCAATCGCAATACTATTTTTGTTATAATACCCAGCGTACCCTCGCTACCTACTACCAATTGTGTAAGATTATAACCTGTTGCATTCTTCAGCACATTAGCTCCCGTCCAGATCACCTCTCCGTTTGACAACACCATTTCTATATTCAGTACATAATCCTTCACTACACCATACTTCACTGCCTTTGGTCCTCCTGAGTTCTCTGATACATTGCCACCAATAAAACATGAACCTTTACTTGCTGGATCCGGTGGGTAGAATAATCCTTCTGCTTTTACATATTCCTGCAACTCTTGTGTGATTACACCCGGTTCAGTTGTTACCTGGAAATTTCTTTTATCGAGTTGTAGTATCTTATTGAAGCGCTTCATATCCAAAACCAATCCACCAAATATTGCTAATGCTCCTCCACTCAAGCCTGTGCCGGCGCCCCTGGGTGTTACCGGTATTGTTTGCTCATTACAGTACTTCATTATCTTACTTACCTCCTCAACAGTTGATGGCTGTATTACCACCTCCGGAGTATAATGCAAATCTTCGGTTTCATCACTGGCGCAGCGATTTAATTGCTCACTATCTGTAAATACATAGGTTGTTACAGATTTAAAGAAAGTAATATCCTCTTGTGTTATTTTCCTGAAAGGCATGGCATAAAATTAACAAAGCAAAGTGGCATTGGAATCCCTGGTTTAAATAGCATTTTGAGCTTTTTACTTAGTAAATTGTAAAATACAGTACTATGTATTGCATAATACTAGAATAGTCATATCTTTGTGTAGTAAATGTTTGGAAATGACGGTAGATAATACAGAATCTCAAATGCGGAAAGGCTTGCTGGAGTTGTGTATACTGGGGATAATAAGTAGCCGTAAAGAAGCGTATCCGAGTGATATACTGGAACAGTTAAAAGAGGCAAAGCTGGTTGTATTAGAAGGAACATTGTATCCTTTATTAACAAGATTAAAAAATGCCGGTATGCTCACTTATCGCTGGGAGGAGTCTCCGTCAGGTCCGCCGAGAAAATATTACGCACTTACTCAAAGCGGAGCAGATTTTTATAAACAGTTGAGGAGTTCGTGGGAAGAATTAAGTAATGCAGTAAATCATTTAGCTACTATATAATAATTAATAAAACCAATTCTATGCAACGTATCATTCAAATAAACATAGCCGGGCGAATAATACCTATTGAGGAAAATGCCTACCAAATACTGAAGGACTATATCAATTCTCTTGAACGCCAATTTTTGAGAGAAGACGGCCAGGAAGAAATAATTCAGGATATAGAAAACCGAATTGCCGAACTATTCAATATTCGCCTGCAAAGTGGTGCACCTGCAATTGACAAAACCGATGTGCAGAAAGTAATAGAAACACTTGGTTCTGCAAGCGACCTGCATGACGGAACCAGCTCTTCCAAAAGCAACACGCAACAAGGTGCAGGCAGCAGTTACCAAACAGGACAACAACAGTACCAACAATGGCAACAATACCAACAAAATAAGGGACGCAGGTTGTACCGTAACCCATATGATAAAATACTGGGTGGTGTGTGTAGCGGGCTGGCAGCCTATTTTGATGTTGACCCTGCTGTAGTGAGACTGATATTTGCGCTACTTGCATTTGGTATGGGTGTTGGCTTCCTCGCATATATAATAGCATGGATAGTTGTACCTGTAGCGAGAACGCCTGAAGAACTGAACAATATGACCGGAGGCACTCCAATGGATTTTCATACAATGACAAAGAATATGGGTGATGAATTACAAGACTTAAAAAAACGCGGTGAGCAAATGAGCAAGGAACTAAAAGACTTCTTTAGCAAGAAAAAATAGTACGGGCTGAAAAGCCGTATCCTAAATGATCCCCGGTTTTTACCGGGGATTTCTTTATTTACGGAATATGCTGAACTTTAAGTTGAACTGCATATAAGAGCGGTCAATGAATTTATTACCGGGATTGATAACATTGTTCATATCCTGCCTGTAGTAAACACCTGCTTTGATCGTTTTAGACAATGCAACTTCGGTTTTACCTACGATACCCATATCAACATTAGGTATTGCCTTATCGGTTGTAATCGCTTCTGAACCGCTGGTATTGAGTGGTTTGTCGGTTTGTAATAAACGTTGTACATCAGCACCCACTCCAACTGAAAGGTTGCGACGCACATTGTAACCAACAGAAGGTGTAACCTGTGCATAATACAGATCGTATTTGCCTGTGTTTGATGCAGCCGGTGCGCCAGTTTGGTCTGAAGGTTTTGTCGGAACATCGTTTTCAGATACCATACGGGCATTTACAGGTGCCGCCATTTTTGCAGAGGCAGCAGAAAAAACAGAAGCGCCCGTACCAGATGAAGTATTGTTACCAACATTACCTGTGCCGTTATTATTTATAAAAGCAATATCACCTTCTACATAAAATCTATCGCTTATCATTCTTCTACCTGTAGCACCAATGGTATACCCATTCATAGTGCCATATTGAACACCACCTGTAATGCTAATAGCAGTCTTTACAATTCTGCTCCTATCTTCTGAAGGTTCAGGGTCGAAAGAACTAAATGCAGGGTAATTTTTGCGTGCGTTCTTTTGTTTTGTTGTAAAATCGTTATCACTATTTTTCCATGTATTTACTATGGGGGCATTATTATTAGCTACTACCTCTTCTGTTGCCTGTTGTGCTATACTATTATTATGGATCTGTGTTTTTTCTTCTTTTTTAATCTCTTGTTTTTCTATTTTTAATGTATTAGGAGTATTTGCTGTGATAAGCGGTTGTGTATGAAGCTGAGTAACATGTACGCGCGCGGCGGCGGAAAGTTGCGGCATTTCGTTTTCGTTTACTTTGTGCTGCATCAGCACAGGTATAGTGATGATCATTGCCAATGATGCAGCAACAGACGAGATATACGCAATGGGCGCGAGCGGCAACCACATTAATATCTTTCTGCGCGTGGCTTTTCTGTCCATGCGGTCTTCGAGCCGCTCCCAATTGGCGGCGTTGTACTCAAAGTCGCCCTGATCAAATTTCCGCCTGATCAGTTCGTCAAATTCATTTGGTTTCATACGTCACAGTTTGTGAATCATTCTTAATAATTTTCTTTTGTAATAGTGTTCTCGCTTTGTGCAAATGCCATTGCGATGTTTTCTCGCTTATCTCCAATTGATCTCCTATTTGCCCATGATTATAACCATCGAAAACGTACATGTTAAAGACGGTACGAGTCATAGCGGGGAGAGATTGTATTAGTGTTACTAATTCCTTAAAATTTATATTCTCAACAGCACTAGCCCCACCTGCTGATATAGGTGTTTCGTCTGCAGGCAGCGCATGCACACTCATCATTTTCGCATCTTTCAGGTATTTACTTCTCAGGTAATCGAGGCAAGTGTTTATCATAATGCGACGCATCCAACCTTCGAAGCTACCGGTGCCGCCATATTTATCTATATTATTGAATATTTTGAGAAACCCGTCGTTGATCAGCTGCTCGGCATCTTCCATATCTTTTGCATACCGGGCACAGACTTTTAAAAACACGCTGTAGTAAAGTTTATACAGATGTTCTTGCATTGCCCGGGCTTGCTTCCGGACCCCGTTTATAATATCCTGTTCGGAATATTGGGGCATTAGGTGTTTTCGTTGGGTTTTAATAATTAAGTTACTACATGTTTCTCATAGTATCAATTTTTGCCCGTACTGTCCTAAGTAAATCCATCAAATTTTGCACCAAAAACGTTTCTATATGATAAAATAAATAAGGGCCGGCTACGTACCTGGTATTATTGAAGCTATTATTATATAGAATAAATATATATGGTTTTGAAAGCATTTTGTTGGTTAGTTTGGTAGTAGCCAGCCTTATGCTAATAGACGTAGGCAGTAAATGAAAGCCCCAACTTAAATTGTAAATTATTTTAAGTTCTCAACTGCTGCGCATTTTTCCTTAAACTTCCGCTTTACTTCCGCATAAAAAATCAGTAATATGATTGCCAGTAAAGGATTTTATGTTGGTTACTTCCGGTTTTACAGAAAAAGAGGAAGGAAGGAAAAGTGGAAATGAGGAGGCGAAATTTTAGAATTTAAGGACAATAATCTATAAATAATCATATATAACGGTTTTAGGTACAATAAAGGTACTACTTTGAGGTAGGGGGTAACAAATATTTGTTTTTGCAACCCAATACACCCAGCCCCGATTCCTTTTTAAAATACCTTTATCAGATTATGCGTAGTGCCATTTATTTTCTTGCAACGGTTTTTTGTTTTTTATTATGCAGCTGCCAAAATGGAGAGCAGATATCTGCAAATGAAGCGCGCGGGAAGGCAGATAGCCTTGGGATAAAAATTGAACAAATAGCAGCAGATGCGAAAGGTATTGTAGGGGTTGCTATGCAAGTGATAGAAACCGGAGATAGTTTTTATTACAATGCTGATAAACACCTGCCTATGCAAAGCACTTTTAAATTTCCGTTGGCGATGTATATACTGCATCTTGTAGACAGCGGTAAGCTATCGCTGCAACAGAAAGTGCATATAAGTGCTAAAGAAATGGATCAGGATACTTATAGCCCTATAAGCGAGATATACGATGGCAATATAGATATGCCTATAGACAGTCTGCTTCGCTATTCGGTATCGCACAGTGATAATATAGCTTGTGATATGCTCTTCAAAACAGGACGTGGTACACAACCTGTAGAAGACTATATACACAGCCTTGGTGTAGCAGGCATTGCTATAAAAACCAATGAAGAGGCTATGCACAAAAACTGGACTACACAATATACCAACTGGTGTGAACCCAAAGCCATGCTCCAACTCCTCGAAATATTCTATAACAAAAAAACACTCTCAGATACGTCGAACGCACTACTATGGCAATTGATGATAACCACTACCACCGGCCCCAACCGCATCAGGGGCCTTCTACCAAAAGGCACCATAGTAGCAGATAAGACAGGCACAGGTGGAACTAAAGATGGAATCGCATCTGCCACTAACGACTTGGGCATTATCGTACTCCCCAATGGCAAGCATCTTGCCATCGTGATCTATGTTTCTGATTCGAAAGCGGATCTTAATACCAGAGAATCAGTAATAGCAAGGATAGCAAAGGTGGGTTATGACACCTATGAAACAAAATAGCTGTTACGAAATTATCCTGGTTAATGCAGCTTCGTCCCAACCTAAAAAGAATTTGCCATTCCCCAGGTCCCAAACTGGACGCTTTATAAGCGAATTGCATTTCATCATCAGGGCTATAGCTTTTGCCTTATCGATAATTACCGCTTTTTCTTTGTCTGATAATTCCCTGAAAGTAGTACTTCTTGTATTTATCAATTTATCTAACGGAAAATGTTGCAGCCACAATTCAATAGTAGCTTTATCAATTCCTGATTCCTTATAATCGTGAAACGTAAACTTTACCTTTTTTGCATTGAGCCATTTAATAGCCTTCTGCATGGTATCGCAATTCCTGATGCCGTATATAGTGATCATGTTTCTAAATTAAGACGACCGGAACTTCAGATGACCCTGAAAAAAACTGATTGTACTCATCAAATAGTTATTGTTAGGAATTAGTTACGTCTAAAGAGGCGTATCAACATTACAATTATTGCAATAAGGAACATGAATAGTGAAATACGATTCATGCCGTGCATGAACTTAATATTCACATTCCGCGGTTCATTTGGATCTCTTTTACGGATATAGAAATAAGTGAGAATTTGTTTCCAAACATTATTTTTCATCAGCTTAAAGTTACGAAAAATTATAGGGGAATGGCTATATTTGCGGTCCCAGAAGGGGAATTAGCTCAGCTGGCTAGAGCGCTTGCATGGCATGCAAGAGGTCATCGGTTCGACTCCGTTATTCTCCACAAGCTTTAAATCCCTTCCCGAAGTTTCGGGAGGGGATTTGAGCATTATATAATCCAATCGTTTAATCAATAAAATAAGAAGTATATACTAAAAGAAATATAGCTAGTTTTGCACATCTAAAAAATATCCTAACTATTTTTAATAATAATGCCAGAAAAGAAGAAAGCTATTATCATTGGTGCCGGACCGGCGGGGTTGACTGCTGCTTTTGAATTACTAATGAGAACCGATATTACCGCTATTATACTTGAAAAATCTGAATACATAGGCGGCATTTCAAAGACAGTAAATTATAAAGGCAATAGAATAGATATAGGTGGGCATCGTTTTTTTTCAAAATCAGACCGTGTAATGGATTGGTGGATGAAAGTATTACCTATTGCTGGCGCGCCGGATTCATCCTTTATGATCAAATACCAAAATCAGAGCAGGGAAGTGAATACGAAAGATCATGCGCATACAGTTACTGATCCTGATAAAATAATGCTGGTACGTGAACGCTTGTCACGCATTTACTACATGAAACAATTCTTCAACTACCCTATTACTTTGTCAGCTGATACGATACGCAAGCTTGGCATGGGTAAGATGTTTAAGATAGGTATGTCTTATATGTGGTCGAGGGTATTCCAGATACGAGATGAAAAAACACTGGAAGATTTTTTTATCAATAGATTTGGCAAAGAATTATATCTCACCTTCTTTAAAGACTATACCGAAAAAGTATGGGGTGCATCTTGTAAAGAAATATCATCGGAGTGGGGAGCACAGCGTATAAAAAAGCTGACGATAGGAAAAGCTATCTGGCATGCGGTAAAATCTCAATTCAAATCAAAAAAGAAAACAGATATTTCACAAAAGAATACGGAGACCAGCCTTATTGAACAATTCCTGTATCCGAAATTTGGACCCGGGCAATTGTGGGAAGAAGTGGCAGGGATGGTGAAAGAAATGGGGGGAAGTATACACCATCATTATGATGTAATAGGTGTTACTCATGAAAATAACCTGGTAACTGCGGTAAAAGTTAAAAATAAAAAAACAGGTGCAGAAGAAACTTTTGAAGGTGATTATTTCTTCTCTACTATGCCTGTGAAAGAATTAATTGCAGGATTACAACCAGTAGCACCAACCGATATCAAGGAAATAGCTAACGGCTTGATGTATAGAGACTTTATAACAGTTGGTTTATTGCTTACACAATTAAAGGTGAAAGATGAAAAACAGGCTAATAAACTGATAAAGGATAATTGGATATATATACAGGAACGTGAAGTAAGAATAGGCCGCCTTCAGATATTTAATAACTGGAGCCCTTATATGGTAAAGGACCCAAACCATGTATGGATAGGTCTTGAATATTTTTGCAATGTAGGCGATAACCTGTGGAGCAAGCCTGATGCTGAGTTCATAAAATTTGCAATTGACGAACTGGCACAAATAGGTATCATCAGCAAGGAAGATGTAATTGATAACACTGTATTGAGGGAAGAGAAAACTTATCCTGCATACTTTGGCACTTACGATCGCTTTGACGAGATAAAGAGCTATACCGATAAGCTGGAAAACATATTTTTGGTAGGCAGAAACGGCATGCATAAGTATAACAATTCTGATCACTCCATGCTTACTGCCATGACAGCTGTAGACAATATTATTGCGGGTAGAAAGGACAAAACTAATATCTGGAATATTAATACCGAACAAGAGTATCATGAAGAAAAATAAAGCCGGCATCATACAATCCTATGTATGGATAGCTATTTGTGTAGCAGGCTTTATTATCAACTTCATTACGTATTACCCTGGGTTTATGACTCCGGACAGTCTGAGCCAATTTGAACAATCCATAACACAGCAATACGAATCGTGGCATCCCCCATTTATGGCATTTGTTTGGCATTTGCTGGATATCTTTTACAAAGGACCCCAAGTAATGCTGGCACTACAGTTATTATTATTATGGTGCAGTTGTTATGTATTTGCAAAAAGCGTAGAGAATATATTTGGAAAGCTATTTATAATGTTCGCTTTCTTTTTTATGCCATTCCTGCAAAATTATGCAGGCTATGTAATAAAAGATAGCCTGATGACTCTTAGCTGGTTATTGGCTATAGCAATTTTATATAAATACAGTGCTGATAAACGTCGCACATTCTTTTTCGCTTTTTTTTCGGCATTGCTACTACTATCAGGTGCATGGGTAAGGTATAATGCTTTAACAGGGTTATTACCATTATGCTTTGTTTGGTCATGGGTCATTTTTACTGATAAGAAGAAGATTGTAAAATGGATTGCGGCTATCTCATTATTTCTCATAATTATTGGTGGAAACAAACTATTCATTGATAAGGTAATTAAGCCTGTTAAAACTTATCCTGAACTACCTATATACATGAGCGATCTTACTGCCTGCTTTATACAAACACATAAAAATGTATATCCTGAACTTTTGTATGAAAACCCAAATTTTGATACCAATTACATAAGAGCAAATTATGATCCTGCCCGCATCGACAATCTTATATGGTGCGACAAAAACTTAATCGTTCGCAATAAGGCTACAGCTGAAGCATTAAAAACCGCGTGGATACAAACCATAATAGAATCTCCGGGATCATACATAAAAAACCGCTACATCCAGTTCTTATATTTTGCACATATCAAAGAGAAGAACGAGTCAGCATATTTCGTTCCGTGGGTGTTGCCTAATACGTATGGCTTTCATGTGAATGAGAACAGCAAATTTTACAGGGGCTTCACTAAATATATGCGTGCACAGAAAAACTATTTTTATTTCAAGCCGTTATTTTGGATTTTGTTAAATATTGCACTTTTTGCATTGATACCATTTATAAAAGATGAGACTGGCAATATATATTTTACCGGCCTTATTACATCATCGTTATTGTACCTGGTACCTATGTTTTTCTTAGTGACAACCGACGCAGACTTTCGCTATTTGTATTGGGGCTGTATTGCCTGCACTGCTGCATTGTTAATTTCCGTGCACAGTTTTTTGAAGAAACG
>Ga0206886_1091_pt1 | contig 19322 bp, 15 predicted proteins | sample Alteio_BWOrgHeat_92_FD_152952 | JGI IMG/M metagenome (GOLD analysis project Ga0206886, IMG submission 152952) | Enriched cells from forest soil in Barre Woods Harvard Forest LTER site, Petersham, Massachusetts, United States - Alteio_BWOrgHeat_Nextera2 ... | reverse complement strand
ATCTTCATGCTGTTATTCCTATTTTATGCATAGCCTTTGCGGCATTCTCATTGGCTAACTTTCGTTTGTAATGATACCACCAAGTTGGAGCAAGTTTAATAAGCATATTATTAAACCCACGTAAGCCAAGGATATGGTATAAACCATTTAGTTTAGCAGTAACACCTTCAGGAAGCGAACGCAAACTAAGTGCAAAACCACTATCTATATACTGCATATGATGCCAATACCCGCTTGGCATAAACATGGTATCGCCATGATCTAATATTGCCTGGTAAGCCTGCGCATACTTTAAAGCAGGGAAATGCTCAGTATCCATCGTTTCATGCCAATCAACAAAACTTGCAGCACTCTCAACAGTGGAGGGCATACGGTAAATAAACGGCGACTGATTGTTGTTCAATAATAATACCCGTTTGCGGCCTATAAACTGCGTGTGAAAGATATGCGACATGTCTATGTCGTAGTGCATATGCGCAATGGAACCCGCACCACCCACAAACAACATGGGGTATTTTTTTAAAAACCCTCTTGCTAAATGCTCGGGGAAGTTTACATCATCAATAACCTGCGGTGCATATTTGAATATGTTGAATAAAAAAATGCGCAGCTCAACCGGCCCTTTCCTGATCAGATCAAGGTATTTGCCGAATTTCATATAATCATCTGCCCCATTCACGGGCATCTTGGCCCCTGCCCTTGTATTATTATATACACCCACCTGCACATTACCTACTACCTCTTTAAAATAATCCCATGTCCATTTTTTATACGCAGGCCATTGATGTGACAAATTAGTGATGATGACCGGTTTACTTTGCAGTAAATATTTCTCCCTGAATTCCTCTTGTGTAATCTCTGATACCCTGTCTATTTGAGTTAATTGCATAAGCTTGTTTTTATGGGACGATAGGCAATATGCCAGCAAAGTTAAAATTATGCACCATTTAATGCTATATGTTTATCCTATAAAAAAATAATGCCCTTCTATATATAGAGGGCATTATTGATAAATATACTCCAAAATTACTTTTTTACCATGCTTTTAAACACTGTTTCGTCTACTTTATATGGATATTTAGAACGCATAGAATCGTTCCATTTTTTCTCCAGATAATCCTGATATTCTGCTATTACATAGCCACGTGCTTCATCCAACGTCTTATCACTTGGTATACTCAACACTTCTGAAGCCTTTACAACAGTATATACACCATCCTTATCCTTCACAGCTTTTGAAGGTTTGCCCTGTACTATATCTGATTTGGGAACATCAGTAAAATGTGAAAATTCATAAAAACTACGTGTTATGGTAAGAGCATCAGGTTTTGCCTGTGTATTCAATGCTTTTACTAATTCTTCATCTTTTACATCTTTTTCTCCCAATATTTTCATGCCCTTTTTCATAGACTCCTCATCTTTGAACTTATATATTGTGCCTCTAAAGCCTGGGCCCCACTGATATTTTCCCTTTTTAGTAGCAAAAAATGCTTCCAGCCCTGTTGTATCTTTAGATGCTTTACCCCACACGTTCCTATCCATTAATTCAAATAATAAAATGCCGTTCCTGTATTCACCCATGAGGCTTTTAAAATCAGGGTTTTCTTCTACGAGCTTATGTTCTTCAAAATCGTTCAAAATGCTAGTAGTATACATTTTATAAACATCTGAAATAACAGCTCTTTTAGGGCCATTCAACCTGCCACGAGTAATAGAGTACATGAAATTCACAAAGTCTGCTTGTACATACTCATTACCTCCTATCTCAAAAAGCGGATGTTGCATATTTTTGAAATCATCTACTTTGTAAGCGTTTCCCTCAGTACCTGTATCAGGTATCTTATCGAATTTGTTTAATAGTGCATTCAAATTTTCAGGGTATTCTTTATACCCGTTCTTCTGTTTTACTTTATCAAAGAAAATCTCGCGAGCTATTTGTGCGCGGTAATCGTTATCAACTTTTCTTTTTATCTGTCCCTGTAAACTATCAAACGGTTTTATAGGGTATTTCTGTATCAGCTTAATAATATGCATGCCATATTCTGTTTGCACAGGTGCAGAGAGGTCTCCCGGTTTTTTTAACGCAAATGCAGCGTTTTCAAAGGCAGGCACCTTATCACCTACGCCAAATATTGCCAATTCACCTTTATTATCAACAGAAAATTTATCTTCTGAATATTTCTTAACCATGTCCTCAAAAGAGGCGCCCTTTTTAAGCGCAGTAATAATACTATCAGCACGTTTGCGGGCAGCTTCAACACCGGCTTGTCCTTTGGACTGTGGTGTTGATATCATAATCTGAGCAACTTTTATCTCTCCCACTGCAGGGCGTTTTTCTATCACATTTATAATATGATAACCAAATTGTGTGCGGAAAGGAGCAGATATTTTACCCTGAGGTGTATTATATGCTGCAGTTTCAAAAGGGTATACTGTTTGTAATGCAGTAAAAAAGCCTACATCTCCTCCGTTATTGGAAGACCCTTTATCCTCTGAAAATTGTTTTGCCATATCCGAAAAACTTGCTTTCTTACTTATGACAATGTGGTATATGCTGTCAATTTTTTTATAAGCGGCAACTGTATCCGCACCAGGGCGACATGAAATCAATATATGTGCTACGTGCACATTTTCTTTCATACGGTCGTATGCTTCTCTTACTAATTTATTCGTAACCTCTTCATCTGTAAGATAATTCTTTGCTAATTGCTTGCGGTAATTATCCAATTCACGCGATACGCTGGGTAGGGTATCTAGTTTTTGTTCTTCAGCCTCTGCAACTTTCATACGGAAAAGAGAATATAGATTCAGATAGTCTCGCAGCGCACTATCTGAATAGTCAGGTTGTTTGTTAATACTGTTCTTTTTATAAACAGAAAGAAATTCAGCTTTGCTTACTTTATTATCTCCGTATGTAAAAAGAGTTTGGGCTATACCCTGTGCAATAAAAGTGAATACTAAAAGATAAGTGAATACAAGTTTTCGCATTGTGTTTTTATTTATAATACTTCTTTGATTTACTGTTTTGTTGTTTTCCCCTTACGCTCGGTCATTTCTATAACTTCCAAAATATTGGTATGATCCATGCGTTTCCCCCTGATGATCTTTTTTTCGTCGAGCAAATATAAAATAGGAGTAGAATACACATCATATTTAGACCTGAAATCCTGGTGCGTATTATCGGGATCATACACATTGGTCCAATCTTGCAGATTATGCGATTTTATAAAATCTTTCCACTGTTGTTCGGTACCACCTCCTTTAACAGCGTATATTTTTACCCCTCTACTCTTCAATACTGCTTTATATACAGAATCTATCAACGGAATTTCTGCCTGGCAATGCCCGCAATCTGGCGCCCAGAAAACAAGTAAAGTATATTTTGCCTTGAGACCCAATAAACTTTGGTCTTTGCCAGTTGCATCCGGCATTTTTATTTCTGGAGCCAGATTTCCAATCACGTTCGGTGCAATTTTTGAAGCGTAATCTATATATTTCTGCAGGTCTTCTGAGCTTAACCAGGTAGCATCGCCCTTCATGTAATAATTTTCAACGAGGTATACTACTACCGCATCCATCCCCATTATTTTACTATCCTGTGCATTATGCTCCAACCACCACAGCGTGTATTTGAATAATTCTTTGGTACCCCTTGTTTTAGCTAACAATTTATCCGCCTCCATTTCCACACTATCAGCAATAGGCAGTACAAGGCTGTTCATGTATTGACTAAGTTTTGCATCATATATAGGTGTATGTATAAGGCGGTCATCCTGAAAATTAAAGTCGTCCCAATAATGTTTTTTTGTATAGTTATAAGCAAAGTCTGAATCTACTTTTCCATCGGGTAAATGATGCACCCCTTCAGGCACTTCTGGCAATTCTAAGGCTCTAAAAATACTTGCCAATAAGGTATTAGGCATTTTTTTAGCATAGTCATTGCGGTATTGTATCAACTCATCTGAATGCTGCTTAATAGTTTTCCTGGCAGCATTACTATCTGCTGCTGTTTTTGCAGAAGTATATTGCAACATCAATTGCTGATGTTTGACACCATATGCTTTGAGGAATTTTACATATTCCATAAAGTGTTCATTCTCGGGAGAATTTTTAAAACTAATACCTCCGCTTGTTGGCAGTTCTTTTACGGTTACGTTAATGGTTATATCATCACCATTATTCAATAAAAACTCGAAATAGTTCTTATGATCTGACATCAAAATGAGATATATACCACCTATTGTAGTATCCTTTGACTGAAAAACAAGATTACCGTTATTATCAAGCCGTGCAGAGTCTACTTTATATATAGCATTGGGTAGTGGCTTGCCGTAATAATATGCCAGGTAAACCAGGCTATCTTTAACATCGGAAAATTTCATTTGGATATGATAGCCATTTTTAGCGAAAACTAATGGAGACCATCCGGTAAGGCATAACAGGGTAATAAGTAAAATGCGCTTCGTCATACAATACAATAAAAATTATTTAATACTAAGAAAACGGCAATTTAGCCGCTATATTGGTTTCGACCAAAAATAAATGATATAATTGACCTTACCCAATCTGCACAATGTAAATTTGCTCCTTAAATAAAAATTTTGCAAAATTTTGTCAAAACGTACAATTAAAAAGTTAATAAACATTAATATCAGCGCCTACGCAGCGGAAGGCAAAAGCCTTGCCCGCCTCGAAGATGGTAAAGTGATCTTTGTAGAAAATGCCATACCGGGAGATACCATTGACCTGCTTATAACAAAGGATAAAAAAAGCTGGGCTGAAGGCAGGATGACTGAACTGATAACACCATCGCCTGACAGGATAACCCCTTTTTGCCAACACTTTGGCATATGTGGAGGTTGTAAATGGCAAATGTTGCCTTACCAAAAGCAACTGGAATACAAACAACAACAAGTAAATGACCAATTGCAAAGAATAGGGCAAATTGAACTACCACCCATACAAACTATTATTGGCAGTAAACAAGAACGTTTTTACAGAAATAAACTAGAGTTTACTTTTTCGCAACATCGATATTTAACACACAAAGAAATAGCAGCAGCAGATGGTGCCCCATTAACCGCAGAACAGGCTCTTGGTTTCCATGCTCCGGGGCTGTTTGACAAAGTAGTGCCCATAAGCACCTGCTGGTTGCAAGGAGACCCAACCAATAAATTACTGGAAGTATTGAGGCAATGCACAGAAGAAAACAATTTGCAGTATTATAATTATAAAAAGCACGAAGGATGGCTGAGAAATGTGGTACTACGGATAGCCACTACAGGCGAAATTCTTTTGAATATAGTAATGCAGCATGAAGACAAAGAAAAAAGAGAAGCACTACTGGAACACTTGCTCAAATACATTCCCGGCATTACCACCCTACACTATACCTTCAATTCAAAAGTGAATGATAGTATTCATGATATAGATGTTCATACTTATTTCGGAAAAGGATTTATAGAAGAGCAACTGGAAGATTTCCGTTTTAAAATATCACCTAAATCTTTTTTTCAGACCAATACATACCAGGCAGAAACTTTATATAAAGTGACAAGAGAATTTGCGGGTCTTATAGGTAATGAAATATTATACGACCTGTATTGCGGTACAGGTAGCATAGGCATATTTTGTTCAAAAGGAGCAAAGAAAGTAATAGGGATAGAAGTGATTGAAGAGGCAATTGCAGATGCAAAAGAAAATGCTACTATGAATAATTTAAAACATTGCCAGTTTTATGCGGGCGATATAGCACAAATTTGTAATGATGCTTTTTTTGCAGAACATGGAAAACCAGATGTAATTATAACAGACCCACCACGAGCAGGCATGCATGAAAAACTGGTGAAACAATTATTAGCAATAAAGGCGCCTAAAATAGTATACGTAAGTTGCAACCCCGCTACACAGGCCCGTGATCTGCAATTATTAGACGAAGCATATAAAGTTACAAAACTACAACCTGTAGACATGTTCCCTCATACCCACCATATTGAAAATGTAGCACTGCTGGAATTAAAAATAAAATAGCCCCTAATATCGGGGCTATTTAAGAATATTATTGATGTTTATGGCCTCTCCATCATACTAAAGAAGAAATTACCTTCTATTACAGCATTCTCATCGCTATCAGAACCATGAACCGCATTTTCACCCATAGATGCTGCGTATTTTTTACGAATAGTACCTTCTTCCGCATTCGCAGGGTTGGTTGCACCAATTAGTTTACGAAAATCAGCTACCGCATTATCCTTTTCCAATATAGCCGCTACTATTGGACCACTACTCATAAAATCACACAATTCGTCGTAAAAGGGGCGTTCCTTATGCACTTCGTAGAATTTACCTGCAAGCGTATTGTTCATTTGGGTATACTTCATAGCTATTATCTTGAACCCAGCGGCGTTTATCATTTGCAGAATATTACCAATATTTCCGGCCTTTACCGCGTCCGGCTTGATCATTGTGAATGTGCGATTTGACATATTTATTTTTTTGACGGCGCAAAGGTAGGCCTTATTTATGATTTATGATTAAATGAATTATGATTTGTTTATTTTTGCACCCTGTTTAAAAACAGACGTAAAAAAAGTAGTTACTAAACTGATGATGAGGCCAATACAAGACACTTTCCCTTTACTGCAAAATCCTAAAAAAATATTCATTACCACCCACCACAAACCAGATGGCGATGCAATAGGAAGTGTGCTTGGTTTATATCATTATCTCACCAAAAAAGGGCATCATGTAATACCCGTATCGCCCGGTGAGTTACCTGATTTTTTAATGTGGATGCCGGGTGTTGAACATTTGTTGAACTATGAGGCCGAATCCAAACTTTCCATTAAAGCATTAAAGGAAGCTGACCTTATTTTTTGCCTGGATTTCAATGAGTTAAGTAGAACAAAACATTTAGGTCAAGTATTAGCAGAAGCTACCCAACCTAAAATATTAATAGACCACCATTTAAAGCCACAAGCTGTATGGGATTACGGTATGAGCATACCTGAAAAAAGCAGTACAGCTGAAATGGTATACGATTTTATAAATCTATGTGGAGATAATGCATTGATTGATACAGATATTGCAGCTTGCTTATATACGGGTGTTATGACAGATACCGGATCATTCAGGTTCCCCGTCACATCAGCCAATGTGCATGCTATGGTATCAGATCTGAAGCACAAAGGTCTTGACCATACAAAGATACATGAAGAGCTATATGATACATGGTCTATAAACCGTATGCGCTTCATGGGTTATGTGCTGATAGAAAAAATGGAAATATTTCCTAAATATAATGCCGGCCTCATTGCAATATCAAAAAAAGATATGAAATTGTTTGATGTGCGCAGTGGCGACCTCGAGGGCCTGGTAAATATGCCTATGAGCATAAATAATATCAATTTCGCCACTATGATAACAGAACGAAATGACGAGGTAAAGCTGTCTTTCAGAAGTAAAGGGGACTTTGACGTGAGCGAGTTTGCAAGGAAGTATTTTAACGGTGGCGGGCATATGAATGCCTCCGGCGGAACCTCAAAAGCAAGTTTTGTAGAAACAATAAGCAATTTTAAGAAAATTTTGTCCGATATTCACGCCCGATAATAAAAAAAACATGATAAAAAGAATAATACCAATTGCCATTATAGGCATAGCTATCAGCAGCTTAGTAGCCTGCAACAGTAAAAAATCCGGATTTCAAAACATCAATGGTTTTGAATATAAAATAATAAAAGATGCAGCCGGTAATGATCATCCTAAAGTAGGAGACCTCGTATATACCAATATACGTATGCTCGTAGATGACAGTCTTATAATAGACAGCAGGGATACAAAAAACGGAGCAACGGGGGAACCTGTATTATTTGAAGTAACTGATGCTTCTCAGCGAGGCAACTTCCAGTCTTGCTTTACAGTACTCACGGCCGGCGACAGCGCTATTTTCAGGATATCTATGGATTCTTTAAAGACTATCTTAAAAGGTCAGCCATTGCCTCCGTTTATGGCCAAAGGGAAATATCTCGTCTACCAGGTATCTCTTGTTTCTGTAAAAACCAAAGACCAGTATAAGAAGGAAATGGATGAAAAAGCAAGTAAACAAAAAGATACTGATGATAAAATATTGCAGGATTATTTTGCAAAGAATAATCTTAAACCAATTAAAACAGCATCAGGTTTATATTATACAATAGAAAAAAAGGGAACAGGTGACAAACCAACACCGGGGCAAGAAGTAACTGTGAACTATACAGGTATGCTGATGAATGGTGATAAATTTGATTCTAACATGGACAGCACTTTCCACCATATGCAACCGTTCTCATTTGTATTGGGGCAACATCAGGTAATAGATGGCTGGGATGAAGGTATAAGCTTACTAAATAAAGGCAGTAAGGCTACCTTATATGTTCCATCACCACTTGCTTATGGCCCACAGGCACGTAGTGAGAAAATACAGGCTAATTCTATATTAATATTCAATGTAGAATTGGTAGATATAAAATCTGCAAAGAAATAAAATCAACTAAAATAAAAATGAAAATGAAAAACATCCTTGTTACTTCCCTGTTAGTATTGTTGTTTGCCACAGTTGCGCATGCTGATAAAGGAAACAGAGCGGCCGGATTTGATAAAACAGCACACGGACTCTTATATAAAATATATAAACATGGTAATGGCACCGCTAAAGCAAAAGTTGGCGATTTCATTGAAATGAACATACAACAGGTATATAGTGAAAACGACAGTATATTATTGGACACAAGAAAAGTAAATAATAATCAACCGGTAGAATTACAATTAAAACCGGCAAATTTTGATGGTGATATACCTGAAGGATTTACTTATTTAGTTGCAGGTGATAGCGCTATATTTTTAGTATCTGTTGATACATTGGCTGCAAAAATGCCTGGATTACCGCCGTTCTTTAAAAAAGGTAATTACCTCGAATTTCGCGTAGTAATGGTATCTATTAAATCTGAAGCAGAAATGAAAAAAGAGCAGACTGAAAAATCTGCCAAGCAAATATCTATTGATGATAAACAATTGCAGGACTACTTTAAACAGAATAATATAAAACCCAGCAAAACAGCATCTGGCTTGTATTATACTATACAAAAAGAAGGTACCGGCGCAAAAGCAAAACCTGGACAGAAAGTGTCTATGAAGTATACAGGCATGTTGCTGAATGGCAGCAAGTTCGATTCAAATGTTGATTCCAGCTTCCATCATACTGATCCTCTTGATTTTGTTTTAGGACAAGGGCAGGTAATAAAAGGATGGGACGAAGGTATAGCCTTGTTTAATAAAGGGACCATGGGCACTTTATACATACCCTCTACACTAGCTTATGGAGACAGAAGCCCATCGCCAATGATACCCGCAAATTCCGTTATGGTATTTGAAGTGGAATTATTAGATATAAAAAATCAGGATGGACCTAATCAACAAGCTCCGGTGAAGATGACTAAACCTACACCTCCTGTTAAAAGGAATGTAGCTGCACCAACCAATAAAAAATAATGAGTTGTAAAGGCTCGAAATATGTAATACTGATGTGGTATTTGCTCATAGCAAATACCACATTTGCTTATACCCATGCAGATACCCTCAGAGGCAGTAATGGCGGAAACAGAGATTGGTGGAAGGTGAAAAAATATAACTTACAAATCACTTTTGATACCATTGATAAAACCATACAAGGTATTTGCTATATAAATTTTGCGATAATTAAGGAACCAAGTAAGTTTTTTCAAATAGACTTGCAAACACCAATGATTATTGATAGCTCCTCACTATCTGAAATATCGGATGTACCGATCATTTCGGGTGATCTTGCTGATCATAAAGAATCGAGGACTAAGACTGATTTTGAACACGAAGGAAATGTATGGTGGATAAGAAATCATTTTCTATACTGGCATCCAGGGGAGAATAAAACATTAATAATTTACTTTCACGGCAAACCCCGCAGCGCAAAAAATCCACCATGGGATGGTGGTTTTATCTGGACAAAGGACAGCCTAGGCAATCCGTGGATTGCAGTTGCTTGCCAGGGACTTGGAGCAAGCGTTTGGTGGCCATGCAAAGATGCACAGTGGGATAAGCCCGATAATGGTGCTGAGATAAGTTTTAACTATTATGATAATCTAACAACTATAAGCAATGGAATTGGGCACATAATTACGGGTGACTATATTCTAAATACGCCAAATGTTTGGATATGGGCTGTGAAAAACCCCATCAATACATATGATGTAACTTTTTACATCGGCAATTATGCCCATTGGACCGATACCATGATGGGAGAAAAAGGAAAACTTAACCTTGATTTTTACCCGTTGCGATACAACGAGGCAAAAGCAAGAGAGCAATTTAAAGTAGTGAAGCCCATGTTGCATTGCTTTGAATACTGGATGGGCCCCTATCCTTTTTATGGGGATGGCTATAAACTGGTTGAAGCACCCTACCTCGGTATGGAGCACCAAAGCGCTGTTGCTTACGGCAATGAGTATAAAATGGGTTATAGAGGCATAGACAGAAGCGGTACGGGTGTCGGGCTATTGTTCGATTTTATTATTGTACATGAAAGCGGGCACGAATGGTTTGGCAATAATGTAACTGCATATGATATAGCTGACAACTGGATACATGAGGGAATTACTACCTATTCAGAAACACTATTTGCAGAGTGTCAATTTGGAAAAGAAAAAGCCTTTGAATATTGTCGTGGGGAATGGAAAAATATCAGGAATGACAGACCTATTATTGGCGATTATGGTGTTAATAATGAAGGATCCAGTGATATGTACGATAAAGGAGCGGCTATTATACATATGATACGGATGATGACGAACAATGATGAAAAATTCAGAGGTCTGCTGCACGCTATTAATGAGAGGTGGTATCATGGTATTGTTACCAGTAAAGAACTAGAACAATTCATGAGCGACTATACTCATTTAAAACTGAACGCTTTCTTTGACCAATACCTTCATACCATTCAAATACCGGAATTGGAATACTATATTAAGAACAGAGAATTGTATTATAAGTTCAATGATATAGTAAATGGCTTTTCGCTGCCATTGCAAGTAACAGACGGAGATGTACATGCGAACATCCAACCAAATAGTGAATGGCAACATACACACTGGGAAGGCGGTTTTAATATATCTTTTTCTAAGGATTTTCTTATCCGTACAAAATCATAACAAGTTATCCACAGTACAGTACGGTTTTTTCAGTCTCATCGCTGTTTTTATTAGGTTTGTAGACTCCATGGCCAAAGTTGCAACAGAAACACCCCTGATGAAACAACATCGGGATATTAAGGCAAAATATCCTGACGCAGTTTTATTATTTCGTGTAGGTGATTTTTACGAAACATTTAGTGAAGATGCTCATATCGCGTCAAGGGTACTGGGTATTACGCTTACTAAACGCTCTAATGGGGCTGCTTCGTCAGTTGACCTTGCAGGCTTTCCTCACCATGCTCTCGAGACCTATTTACATAAATTAGTAAAAGCGGGATATCGTGTAGCCATTTGCGACCAGTTAGAAGATCCCAAAACAGCCAAGGGTATTGTAAAACGAGGGGTGACTGAATTAGTAACGCCTGGTATTGCTACGAGCGACAAATTATTGGAAAATAAAACCAATAATTTCTTAGCAGCTTTATTTTTAGGAGAGCTCCAATGCGGTGTCGCATTCATAGATATAAGTACAGGGGAATTCTATGTAGCTCGGGGCAGTGTTGAATACATGGATAAACTGTTGCAAAGTTTTCAACCATCAGAACTCATATTATCCAAATCACAGCAAAAAAGATTCAAGGAGCAGTTTGATAATAAGGTATATACTTTTCAGTTAGATGAGTGGGTCTTTCAGCAACAATATACTTATGACACATTAACACAGCATTTCCAGACACAGTCATTAAAAGGTTATGGACTGGAAGATATGAATGCGGCAATAATTGCTGCAGGCGCAGCTTTGCATTATTTAAAAGACACTGAGCATCCTAACCTACAACATATCAATTCCATTCAACGTATTGTTGCAGATGAGTTCCTTTGGATGGATAGATTTACCATACGCAACCTGGAGCTTATTAGCAGCAGCGATGAGAAAGGTAGTTGTTTGTTGCAGGCAATAGATCATACTCTTACTCCCATGGGAGCACGGATGCTAAAACGCTGGATGATCTTTCCACTATCGGATATTCATAAAATAGAACAGCGATTAGAACTTGTCAGCCATTTTATATTAGAGCAGGACCTGAATCATGCCCTTGTCTCATTAATAAAACAGACAGGTGATATAGAACGATTGGTAGGTAAAATACCTCTACGTAAAATCAATCCCAGGGAAGTGATGCAACTGGCACGAAGCCTGCATCATATAGAAAAGATAAAAGAATTGTGTATCCAATCAACAGATATATCCCTACAAAAACTTACTGAAGGCCTACATTCATTAAATGAACTACAGGATAAAATAAAAAGATCGATAGTTGATGAGGCCCCTGCTCTGGCAGCTAAAGGCGGTATGATACGAGAGGGACTGAATGAAGAATTAGACCATTTAAGAAACATATCCCGCAACGGGAAAGAATACCTGTTGCAGATACAGCAAAAAGAGTCTCAGCGCACCAATATATCTTCCCTGAAGGTCGCATATAATAACGTGTTTGGTTATTACCTGGAGGTGACACACTCCCACAAAGACAAAGTGCCAGCGGATTGGATACGGAAACAAACATTGGCTAATGCCGAAAGATATATTACCCCTGAGCTGAAAGAATATGAAGAAAAAATATTAGGGGCTGAAGAAAAGATATTGATTCTTGAAACCGAGCTGTATCAACAATTGCTAACAGATATAGAACCTTACATAGCCCCAATGCAAGTGAACGCCCACATTATTGCACAACTCGATTGCCTGCTTTGCTTTGCCAATAATGCCAAACAATATAATTACCACAGGCCCAAAGTAATACAAGACCCAATACTCGATATAAAGAACGGAAGACACCCGGTAATTGAGCAACGGTTACCTCCTGGAGAAAGTTATGTTACCAATGATATTTTACTGAACAAAGAAGATCAACAAGTGATCATTCTCACAGGTCCGAACATGAGTGGTAAATCTGCGCTATTAAGACAAACAGCTATTATTACGCTAATGGCTCATATGGGTAGCTTTGTTCCTGCAGATGATGCGCATATTGGTTTGACAGACAAGATATTTACGCGTGTCGGCGCTTCAGATAACCTTAGCGGTGGCGAAAGCACTTTTATGGTGGAAATGAATGAAACGGCAAGCATCATTAATAATATCAGCGAGCGAAGCCTTGTACTATTAGATGAAATAGGACGGGGTACCAGCACCTACGATGGCATATCTATAGCATGGTCTATCGTTGAATATTTGCATAACAACCCTTGTAAGCCTAAAACATTATTTGCAACTCACTACCACGAGTTAAATGAACTGGAACCCCAATTGCAAAGGGTAAAAAATTACCATATCACACATAAAGAAACTGGCAATAAGGTCATCTTCCTGCGCAAATTAGCCCCCGGTGGTAGTCGCCATAGTTTTGGTATACAAGTAGCAAGAATGGCGGGCATGCCCCCTACTCTGCTGGAACGTGCCAATGAGATCATGCATTTGCTGGAAGAAAAACATGGCAACGCAGGTGAAACCATGCAAAAAGTAAAGAAGATACCTAAAGCTCAGAATTTTCAGCTGAATATATTTGAAGGGGTAACTGAGGACGTACGCCGCATACAACAATTACTATTGGAAACAGATATAAATACATTAACTCCTGTAGAAGCTCTTCTAAAATTGAATGAGCTAAAGAAAGTTGTAGAACAATATAGATAAATCTTATACAACCAACATTGTTTATTCATTTATCTTTATTGGCATAGATTTTCTATATTATTAAAAACGCTCAGCATGAAACAAGAAAATAAAAAACAAGCTTCACCAGAGGAACAAAAAGAATATCCCGGCTATCCGCATTATCCGAACAGTGAAGATATAACCCGCAAAGAAAACAGTACCGGGGAAGAAAGCATAGAAGATGAAGATATTGATGAGGATATTTCAGAACTCGATATACCAGGTAGCGGAGACGATAATGCAGATGAAGAAATTGGTGAAGAAGATGAAGAAAACAATTACTATAGCCTGGGTGGTGACAATCATGATGCACTGGAAGAAGACAACGAAGACTGATAATTACTTCATAGTATTCAACTTACTTTTCTTTCTGCCATATAAGAAATAGATAACAAGACCTATCACCAGCCATACCAGGAAACGCTCCCAATTAGTAGTACCGGATTCTGATAATAAGTAAGTACAACAAAGAAAGCCTAATACCGGGATAAGTGAATAGTTGCGTAAGAATGATAACACAGCTGTAACAACAAAAACGATCGCAAAAAGAATATATGGCACTTTTAGCCTAATTACGTCCCAGTTTGCTACTCCTGTTTTATCTGTAAATTTTAAAAAGCCACTAAACCCGCCGGGATAATAATTCACAAATAACACGACTGTTATTACAAATAAGACAGGGATTATCCATTTGCTATTGATATACGGAGTTTTAAATTTACTCTGTGGAATATCATTCTGCTCCCTTTTTCTCAAATCCTGTAAACGAAGTATACCCCCGCATACCAATACAAAAGCAAATAAAGTTCCCACACTGGTAAGATCTACAACTATTTTTAAATTCAGGAATAAAGCGGGTATACCTACTACAAACCCGGTAAGTATTGTTGAGAATGACGGTGTTTTATATTTGGGGTGTATCCTCGAAAATATGGGGGGTAATAATCCATCCCTGCTCATGCTCATCCATATACGGGGTTGCCCTAATTGAAAAACCAATAACACGCTGGCAGTAGCTATAACTGCACTAATTGCAACTACCCCGCCAATTATATTAGACCACTTGCTATGCATATTATTAAAAACAAACGCTAAAGGATCGCCTACATTCAGATTTTTATAGCTTGTCATACCGGTTAATACCAGCGCAATGAGGATATAAACTATAGTACATATAATAAGCGAATTAAACATGGCCTTAGGCAGATCACGTTGCGGGTTCCTGCACTCTTCAGCCGTAGTTGAAATAGCATCAAAACCTATGTAAGCAAAAAATACTGCAGACGTACCTTTTAATACCCCACCTATGCCATTTGGCAAAAAAGGATGCCAGTTAGCGGGTTCTACATAAAATATACCCGCCGCTATTACCAATAGTATAATGATCATTTTCAAAATCACCATTGCATTGGTAGACCGTTTGGATTCCTTTATCCCAATATAAATTATCCAGGTAATGATAACTGTAATGATAAAAGCAGGAAGATCGCAGATGAGTTTAAAATTACCTAAAGACGGAGCAGTGAGCCATGCGGCCTTAGCATCTGGTGTTGCCATTGCTTTAGCCGTCCAGTAATCCATAGTAAGGTAATCGGGTATATGCAGTCCAAACCCATTCAATAAAGAGGTAAAATAATCACTCCATGATATGGCCACTGCTATATTACCAATCGCATATTCCATCAATAGGTCCCAACCAATGATCCATGCTATTATCTCTCCAAATGCTACATACGAATAGGTATAGGCACTACCCGATACCGGTACCATACTTGCAAATTCCGCATAGCATACTGCAGAAAACCCGCATGCTATAGAAACAAATATGAAAAGCAAAACGATACCAGGTCCTCCATCAAAGCTTGCAGCACCAATAGTAGAAAAGATACCTGCGCCCACAATAGCTGCGATACCCATAAACGTTAGGTCCCGAACACCCAAAGCACGGGTCATACTACCCCGGGAATGTTCATCTGCAAGGTCGGATACAACTTCCTGCGAAGCCTTGGTTACCGATTTTCTCCTGAATAATTCCTGTATCATCCTCAAAAATGATTCTAAATATAAACACGTAAGCGGTAAAAGAAGATACTTTTTTATTTTTGATGCTCAACCGAAAGAATATGAACAAGCAAATACAGGAATTTAACGAGTATCGGGGTAAAATGAATGACATTATTCTTGGCAAACAGAATAAGGTAATTAATCGTCTTTACAACCTTGATACAAATGCTTATATGGATGGTGCTTTACCCGTGCAAACAAAGGAAATGCTGGGATTGGTGGCCAGTATGGTACTGCGATGTGATGATTGCATAAAATATCATTTAGGTAAATGCCATGAATTAGGTGTAACAACTGAACAGATGTATGAAATATTCGCAGTAGCTAATATAGTTGGGGGGACTATTGTTATTCCACACACCCGCAGGGCAGCAGAATATTGGGAAGCTCTGTTGGAGGCTTAAGCGATGATCTCTTTTTTTGCTTTGTAATTTGCTACCACTTCTTTATATAATTCCTCATACATTGGAATAATGTTAGCAGTTTCGAAACGCTTTGCCTGCTCTAACGCATTCTTTTTGAATTGATTGAGCAATATTTCATCCTTGAGCAAGGCAATAGCGTGCTTAGCCATATCATCCACGTCACCTACATTGCTCAGGTAACCTGTCTTGCCATGTATATTTATCTCGGGTAGCCCGCCTGCATTTGTTGAGATAACGGGTACACCGCAGGCCATTGCTTCCAAAGCAGATAATCCAAAACTTTCTGTTTCTGAAGGCAATAAGAAAAGATCTGAAATGCTGAATATCTCATCTACTTCCTCCTGCTTGCCTAAGAACCGGACATCGTTATAAATACATAGACTGCGCGCCATCTCTTCAGCCTTTTGCCTCTCAGGTCCATCACCTATCATCAATAGTTTAGAAGGTATTACATCTCTTACTTTACTAAAAATCCGTACTACATCTTCTATCCTTTTCACTTTCCTGAAATTCGATACATGCATCAATATTCTTTCCCCTTTGGGAGCAAGCATTTGTTTAAAATGCTCCTTATTGCTTTTATAAAAACGTTGTATGTCCACAAAATTGGGAATCACTTGTATATCTCTTTCTATACTAAAGGTTTTATACGTTTCGTCTCTCAAACTATTAGAAACGGCTGTTACCGCATCTGATTCATTGATAGAAAAAGCTACAACAGGAGAATACATAGGGTCTCTGCCAACAAGCGTTATATCTGTACCATGTAGTGTGGTGATAAAGGGAATATCCAACCCTTGTTTTTTCAATATCTCTCTTGCCAGGTATGCGGCAGAAGCATGTGGTAATGCATAATGCACATGCAGCAAGTCAAGTTTATTATTGATAATAACATTCACCATAGTACTCGCTAATGCACTTTCATAAGGGGGGTATTCAAATAAAGGATAAGTAGGCACCGACACTTCGTGATAATAAATATTAGGATCAAAATTTAATCTTACCGGTTGTTGGTAAGTAATAAAATGAACTTCGTAACCTTTTTGAGAAAGTGTCATACCTAATTCTGTAGCAAGAACTCCGCTTCCGCCAAATGTTGGGTAACAAACGATACCTATCTTCACAAAAATAATATTTTAGTTAAGTTTTGCATTCGTGAGAATATATGCACTTACCATAGCCCCGTCATCGGTATTTAGTTTTGCTTTAGGTATCATTTTAGTAAGCACTCTTTCCCATTTAGCTACAGAAAATTCCTGTGGTTGATGATAATTATGACATTTATTGCAAGTACTAATACTAATAGCCTTCCCATGATCAATTTGTTCCTGAGTATACTTCTGTTTTATAGCTGCTACTTCGTCAGCAGGCGCTTTAGCATTGGCTGTAGTGGTAGATGCCGGTTTAGGAGCACATTGCGCTAAAAACAAGATGGAAAGAGATAAAAGGGAAATGGTGATCGTTTTTTTCATGCATATATTTTAACCCCGTAAAAATACGGACTTATAGGTTCTAACAACTATTTATAAAATTTATAAGCATGGTGCTTATATTTATAGCATGAAAATAAGCGCTGTTTTATTGTTAATTTTTGTAATGCCTTTTTCATTACATGCCCAGGATTCTCTTGTATTTAAGAATATATCTGACAATATACTCTTGCATGGCAATTGCTATAGCAACCTACGGGTACTCTGTAAAACAATCGGCAACCGCATTTCGGGGTCTTACCAGGCTTCTATGGCTGTGGAATGGGGCCAGAAAGCAATGCAGGAAGCGGGGGCTGACAAAGTATGGCTGCAAGCAGTAGATGTACCGCATTGGGTACGTGGCTATGAGCGGCTCGGTCTTCGCTATGGCAGTGGCAAATATAAAAATGTTAAAATGCTCTCACTTGGCAATAGTGTTGGTACGGATGGTAAAATACTTGAAGCAAAAGTGATCATGGTAAATGATTTTGATGAGCTGAACATGCTACCCGATACGGCTGTAAAAGGTAAAATAGTTTTCTTCAATTACAGGTTCAGGCAGGACTTTATAAACACTTTTAATGGCTATGGCGACGCTGTAAGGTATCGCGGTAATGGTCCTGTTGAGGCATCAAAAAAAGGAGCAGTGGGCGTTATTATACGTTCTGTATCTACAGGGGAAGATGATGTGCCGCATACAGGTTTTACTCGCTATATTGATTCTGTAAAAGCAATCCCCGCTGTGGCAGTTGGTAATTATACAGCAGATACATTGGCTGCAAATTGTAAAAAAGGAGCTGTGTACGCACAAATAGAATCTAAATGCAAATTGATGCCCGAAATGGTTCGGTCTTATAATGTAATAGGTGAAATAAAAGGCTCAGAAGAGCCTGAAGAGATTATTGTAGTTGGTGGACATCTCGATTCATGGGATGTAGGTGAAGGCGCAAACGACGATGGCTCGGGATGTGTACAATCTATTGAAGTGATCAGAACACTAAAAGCATTAGGTATAAAACCCAAAAGAACTATCAGGGCGGTTTTATTTATGAACGAAGAAAATGGACTCAAGGGCGGCCTGGCATATGCCGACTCTGCAAAAGCTGATCATGAAAAACATATACTCGCTATAGAAACAGATGCAGGGAGCTTCACGCCCAGGGGTATAGGTTTAGTTATGGGTGCAGAAACTAAAGAACAGATCACACATTTTAGAAATTTATTTCTTCCTTATGGTGTTTATGATTTTGAACATGAAGAAGGCGGTGCAGATATAAGCCCGTTGGAAAAACAAAAGGTCCCCATGGCTGGGCTAAGGCCAGACTCTCAGCGATACTTTGATCTGCACCATACTAATAGTGATGTATTTGAGAATGTAGATCATCGCGAATTAAAACTGGGTGCGGTAGCGCTTACACAACTGACTTACCTGGTGAGTGAATATGGG
>Ga0206886_1088_pt1 | contig 19409 bp, 12 predicted proteins | sample Alteio_BWOrgHeat_92_FD_152952 | JGI IMG/M metagenome (GOLD analysis project Ga0206886, IMG submission 152952) | Enriched cells from forest soil in Barre Woods Harvard Forest LTER site, Petersham, Massachusetts, United States - Alteio_BWOrgHeat_Nextera2 ... | reverse complement strand
ATCACTGAGCAGACATAATACGGTTATCGGCGGGAATATTGTGCGCTGCGGGTGGACGGGCGAAGAGGGTTGAAGAAGCTGGAGCAGGAGAACGCGAAGCTGAAGCCGCTAGCAGCCAACCTTAGCCCAGAGAGGCTGATACTGAAAGACATCACGGAACGAAACTTCTAAGCCCGGAGCGATCGTGTTATGCGCTAGACCATGCTCGTCAGTAGCATTGGCTGAGTGTGCTGGGTGACGAACCAACCATGTCTCATGACTAGCAAACAACAAGTGCATGCCGAGATCGAGATAAAGATATCATCATCGATGAAATGAGAAGGGATAGCAACGCAGGTATGATGTCAAATACTGATAATCAAGGAGCTTTGGGATTAGATTTCTCTTGGCTGCTTTCACCTTTGAATCAGGAGATATTTATCCGCCAGTATTGGGCAAAATCACACTTACGGATTAATCGAAATGATATCTGCTATTATTCTCAACTTCTCCCCGAAAAAGAATTGGAATTTGTCCTCTATATTGCCTCAAAGACTCCGGGTGCTGTCGAACTATTGAGTGAAAATGAAAGCCCACAAGGGTGTCGTTCTCAAGAACAAGCTCTCGAAGGGGTCCGCCATGGAAAATCTATAAGGATTGATGGCATCCAACGTTTTTCCCATCCAATCATTCGCCTCTGTCGCAGTTTAGAGCAGATCATCAGTTGCCCGGTTAACGTGAATATGTACCTGACGCCTGGCTCTGGGAGGAAAGCGCTGCCGCGGCACTACGACAATCATGATGTATTCGTGCTTCAGATTCATGGGAATAAAACATGGCGGCTATACAATCCTCCTTTCCTTGCCCCACTTGAGTTTCTGCCGCTACAACGACACGAATCAGTCAAGGCAATGACGAAATTTCGTTTATGCCACGACATGAGCGGAAGAGATGCCTGCACGCTCACCGATGAGTTCATCATGCAATCGGGTGACTGCCTTTATCTTCCTAGAGGATTCTGGCATGAAGCGGAAAGCGCACCAGGAGAAGTTTCCTGTCATTTGACCGTCGGCATCCAGCCAACCACCTACCTTGACGTGTTGAACGTAGCGCTATCGCAAGCAGCGCAATCAGATCTTCGTCTACGTGAACCCCTTCCTTTTGGCTATGCCGTAGACCCGACAGCAGTGCAGACCGTAACTGCCCAAATCGCGAAAATCGTTGAAGGGATTCCTCAGAGACTAAACGCAGAATCAGCTCTATCTGAAGTTTCTTCTCATTTTTCCCGGATCCAGAAAACCTCATTTTCAAACAATCTATTGCATCATCCCGAAAAGGACCTGATAAATAGCTTAACCGACCAAAGCCCGGTTTTTCTCATATCGGGAATGCGTTGTGAGGTTGATGCGGCCGTCTCGCCGCCGCAGTTACGCTTCGGACCTAATGTCTTTGAGATTCCTTCCCGATATAAGGAAGCCTGCATCTTCATATCAAAAGTTCCATACTTTAAAGTATCCGATTTGCCAGGGCAACTTACGCTTCCAGAAAAGATATTATTGGTTCGACAACTCATCTCGGAAGGGGTTTTTACATTATCACCAAATCGTAGTAGCTTTAACGAATCTTTTAATGCTAACACGCTGCCCGGCCCAGAGTGGATTCCGGTCAAACTCAATTTGAATTCCAATAACATACAGTGGATTCATATTGGGAAACGCCAATTGACAGAGCCATTTCTACATCAAACGATCGAGCAAATAAAGAAAAGACAGCCGGACACTAGGATAAGAACCACGAGCTTTCAAGCTTTAGAAGCCGTTAGCGAGACCATTCCACCCTCAGGTTTTATCTTCCATATATCGCGATGTGGTTCCACGCTTTTGTCAAATGCAATCAAAGCCATATCTGGAACAATAGTGATATCAGAACCACAGCCGATTAGCGAGGCGCTGTTGCTATTGTCAAATAGCTCTATGCAAGGAAACAGCTCATTAGTACAGCGGGAGCATAACCTTATACGCTCGCTCGTTGGAGTATATGGTCGCCCACGTCTCGATGACGACAAGGCGCTTGTAATAAAATTTTCGAGTTGGAACATATTGCATATTGCAACTATACGAAAACTTTGGCCTCAAGTTCCTTGTGTGATCGTTGTTCGTCAGCCTATAGAGGTAGCAGTATCGTGTCTCGAGCAACTTTCAGGCTGGATGCGTTGGAAGAAACAGCCAGATACTATTAAATTGCTATTTGGCTGGGATAAAGATAACCTCTCAAACCTGTCAGACTCTGAATTCTGCTCAAAAGTTATCACAGAATTCCTAAAATGTGCATCATCTGTGATGACTACGAATTGCCAACTGATCGATTATAAAGACCTTACTAGAGACCGAATAGTCGAAATTATAAGATCATTCGCCATTGAAATCATGCCTGAAGATACTAGGCGAATAGAAGAAAGTTTGACCGTATACTCCAAGGATCCAAATAGAGAGTACTTGTTTACAAATGACTCTGATATTAAACAAAATAAGGCAACAGACACGCTTCGAAGTGATATTAGGCAGTGGGCACAGCCAGTTTTTGACGCTATCACGCAATCCCACGTAGAACAAGTTTGATCTCTGAAAAATGGTGATGGGCCCTGGTTTTCTGAGTCAGAGTAAATGATAGTCTTCGGTTAAATCCGAGGAGGATTTGAACTCAAGATAGCGAGCGGCAGACAATACTGTCGGACTCTCTGCATGGCTCACTAGTCGCCTAGGGGAACCAGTGAGGCGCATGAGAAGTATGCTGCCATTTCTACTCTTGGAGGGTGTCGTTTCCGAAAAGCCCGTTTTGTAACGGTAGCACGCTGTCGATTTTATGAGCGCAACAAAGCGCACGTTCAAGCAGTGATGGTTTGATTGTCTTTACGTTTTTGCAAAAATAAGCCTATGGATATGATATGAGCGAGATAACACTTAGGCGCAATAGCGGGAGGCCGTGACGATGAGAAGGTACAGGGTGCTCGGAGCGGTAACGTCGGCTCTTGTATGGGTGGTGATGGGACAGGCACAGACGGCTGAGCAGCCCCATGCGCCGGGTATCAGTCCCGCTCCAAACAAGGCTGCAACGGACACGCGCATGTTGCTTCCCTACGGCAGTAACCGGCGGATGTCGATCGATGTGGTGATCACCGATCAATTGGGCAAACAGATTCCAGGACTGACCGCAGAAGACTTCACGATCAACGACAACAAGCAGCCGCAAAAACTGGCTGCGTTTCATGCCACGGTCAGGACGGTTGCTCCGTCCGATCCTCCTGTGGAAGTCATGCTGGTGCTTGATGAATATAACGAAGGAGTTGCAGAGGTCTCCCATGAACGAGAGGAACTCAGGAAGTTTCTAACAAAGAACAACGGGCGGCTAACAATACCAATATCATTGACCGTCTTTTCAAATTCAGGAGTCCGGGCCACCAACCCCACACTGAACGGTAACGCTCTGGGTGCGTATGTGGATCAGATCAAAATGGAGATTCACAGCATTGCAAGATCAGCCGGCGGATATGGAGCTATGGAGCGGGCCAACAGGTCCATCGATGCTCTGGGGGATATCGTTACCTCGGACGATGCGCGCAGGCCGGGCAGAAAACTGTTGATCTGGATGGGTGCGGGATGGCCGGTGATCACCAGCTCGGCTCTCATGGCACAATTGACGAGGAAACAGGAGGACGCGGCCTTCGGCGCTGCGGTGCGCGCCGCCAACCTGCTGCGCATGAGCCGGATCACTCTCTACACCGCTAACACGGTAAATACCGACACGGGTGTGGATGCCAATTATCATTCCTATTTGAAGGCGGCAACTTCAGGCAAAGATATCGTATTCGGGGACTTGGGGCTGGAGGTCATCTCCGCGCAGTCCGGCGGACAGGTCTTAAATGGAAGTACTGACCTAGAGGAAGACCTGAATAAGTGTATTTCTGATGCAAATGCCTTCTATACGCTCAGCTTCGACGCTCCACCGGCCGAACACGCGGATGAATACCATGCGATGTCAGTCACAGTGGACAAGCCGGGACTCACCGCGCGCACCATCACGGGATATTATTCGCAACCTTAATGAATTGAGGAGCACGAAGAGAGCAGCTTCTCCAACCCATCCAGTGTCAGATTCGCCATCGTGGGCCAGATGATCCCGCACTTCGGCGTAGCTGCCTCCGCAGGAAACAGCGTTCGATTCTTCATGCAGCCCGCCTGCAACCATTTCCGTAGCACCTCTTAGTCCGAGGGGATGTGGTCCAGCATCCAGGGGTGGCTGATGTTATCGAAACAGCCACGATGTCTCCCTCAGGAACCCCACCGTGTGCGGTGTTTCTGGGATAGTGCACGGAAGCTCTGCTCGGTGGCGTCAGTGGTCTAGCATTTCGGTCGAAACCCATAGGAGTTAGGATCCAAGACCGATCTTTGATCAGACCTCTGCTTTCTGCGTTTTAAAGGTGCTGACGAAGGTGCTGATCCACCCAGATTTTGTGCTAATTTGTGCTACCGATATGGAACTTGTGGCTTTTGAGGTATTCTAGGACATATAAGAATCTGTAAGTTACAGATTCTTATGGGCACGTTGGAGTTCGATCCCGACCCGCGCCTCCAATTTTTCTACTCAGGCAAGATGGCCCCTTCCGGGGCTTCTCTGTTTTGCCAATACAGCGAGGATGGACCACAATGCACATTCACGACATCCTCGCCGCCGACCAGACCACCATCTCCTTTGAGTTCTTTCCGCCTAAAACCGAGGCCGACGCGCAGGCCCTCTACCAGAACATCACCCTGCTGGAAGCCCTGCAGCCATCCTTCGTCTCCGTCACCTACGGCGCCGGTGGTTCGACTCGCCAACTGACCCACGACCTCGTCCTCAGGCTCAAACAGACCACCTCGCTCGACCCCATCCCCCACCTCACCTGCGTCTGCCACAGCGAAAATGAGATCGAAGACATCCTCACGAAATACGCTGAAGCCGGCGTCAGCAACACCCTCGCTCTGGGCGGCGATCCTCCACGCGACCTCGCCAACTACAACCGCAAATCCGACGCCTTCCAGCACGCGGCCGACCTCGTCCGCTTCATTCGCAGCTATAACGAACGCGGCGCTCATCCCCACGCAAAGGGTTTCGGCATCGGCGTCGCCGGATTCCCCGAAGGCCATCCCGCCACTCCCAACCGCCTCGAGGAGATGGACTTCCTCAAGGCCAAGGTCGATGCCGGCGCAGACTACATCTGCACCCAGCTCTTCTTCGATAATCGCGACCTCTACGATTTTCGCGAACGCTGCGAGCTTGCAGGCATCCGCGTGCCTATCATCGCCGGCATCATGCCCATCACCTCGCTCGCCGGGATGCGCCGCATGGCCCAGCTCGCCCTCGGCGCACGCTTCCCTGCCAAGCTCCTTCGCGCTCTCGACCGCGCCGCCAATGATCCCGAGGCAGTCAAGCGCGTAGGCATCCACTGGGCCACTGAGCAGTGCCGCGACCTGCTCGACAACCAGGTGCGCGGCATTCACTTCTACACGCTCAATCGCTCCGACGCCACCCGGCAGATCTACCAGAACCTCGGTCTGCAGGACAGCACCACCCTGCGCCGCACCGCGCTCAAGCAAGCGACCTAGACTCGCACCACACCACCTGCGTACATTTCTTTCCACAAATCCCTCTGTTATTCCCGCACCGATCGCCTTTTCCTGCATCCAACCCACTCAGGAGACGAACCCATGAAAGCGACACGTGTGTCTCAATGGCTCTTGAAAGCAACAGCCTGCATGCTTGCCTTTGGTCTGCCCTTCGGAATTGCCGGCTGCAAAAACAACCAGGCCAACACAGCGGCAACCAGCCAGCCCGCTCAGGATCAGGACGCCACCACCAATCCGGCCATGTATAACGAGGCGCCGGTACAGGTTGCTGATGCCAGCGAGAGCTACGCTCCGCAGAGCGCCTCGGAAGACTACGTCTCCGACGTCGATCCCGGCGCTCCCGTCTACGACGACTCCAACTACGAGACCTACGACACCGCCGGCCCCGTCGCCACTGCTGCGCCGCCGCCCATCCCCGAATACGACCAGCCCGAAGACCCCGACGACGGCGACATCTGGACCCCTGGCTACTGGGCCTGGGGCACCGGAGGCTACTACTGGGTCCCCGGAGCCTGGACCTCCGCCCCCTATGACGGCGCTCTCTGGACACCCGGCTATTGGGGCTACTATGGCAACGGCTATCACTGGCATAGCGGCTATTGGGGCCTGCACATCGGCTTCTACGGCGGCATCAACTACGGCTTCGGCTATACCGGCCACGGATACTACGGCGGCTACTGGCAAGGCGGCCACTTCTGGTACAACACCGCCGTCAATCGCGTAAATCCGTCCGTCGTCCGCAACGTCTACGTCAACCGTAGCATCGTCAATAGCAACAGCCGCGTCAGTTACATCGGCGGCAACGGCGGCCTCAACGTCCGCCCCACGCCGCAGGAGTTCACCGCCATGCGGGAGCGCCACGTCCCTCCCATGTCCGCCCAGCAGCAGAACGAGCACGCCGCCCAGGCCAACCGCGCGCAGTTCTTTAACCAGAACCACGGGCAGCCGCAGATGGCCGTCGCCCAGCATCCGCTCGCTGCTACGCACGTAGCTCCACCTCCCGCGGCCCGCGCCCAATTCAACCGCCCCGCCCCCAGCGCCAACGGCTTCGTAGCCCGCCCCGCGCCAGGCAACAACCGCCCCGCCAACGCTCCCGTGGCAGGGCAGCGTCCGGAAGAAAACCGCCCGGCGCGGCAGCCTAACCCCGCCACCCGTCCCGAGCCCCAACAGCCGCAGCGTCCAACACCGCAGCAAGCAGCACCGCAGCGCCCCGAACCCCAACGTTCAGCGCCGCAGCAGCAGCGCCCGGAACCCCAACCCACACCGCAGCAGCGCCCCAACGTCCAGCCGCTGAACACGCCACAGCATAACGGCCCGCCGCAAGCCATTCACCCCGGCATGCCGCAAGCGCAACCGCAGCGCGCCGCGCCCGAGCAGAGCCCAACACCGCAGCAAGCCCCCCAGCGCCCGGCTCCGGAAAACCGCCCAACCCCGCAGCAGCCCGTAGCCCGGCCCATGCCGATGCAGCAACAGCCGCGCCCCATGGCCCAGCCAGCACCCGCACCGCGCCCCGCGGCGCCGGCACCCATGGCACGACCTGCGCCGCCGCAGCCGGCTCCACGCCCCGCAGCTCTCGCACCTCAACCGCATCCGGCTCCAGAACCACGCCCCGCAGCACCAGCGCCTCAGCCACACCCGGCTCCGGCTCCCCATCCAGCACCCGAGGAGAAACACTCTTAACCCACGCACTCACGCGCAAACAAAGAGGGCCCAATCGGGCCCTCTTTTGTTCATCTCTACACCCTTACTGCTTGTCCACCTTGCTCATGATCGCCGGCTCGGGCCTCAACTCCTTCGCTCGGTCCTCCACCGCGCGCATCACCCGCAGCAGGTTCCCGCCGTAGATCTTCTTGATGTCCTCCGCCGAATACCCCTTCTCCAGCAGAGCCCGCGTCAGCAGCGGAAACTTGTCATACGAAGTCAGCGCCTCCGGCACGCAACCCACACCATCAAAATCCGTCCCGATGCCCACATGGTCGATCCCGCCCACCTTCACCGCATGGTCGATCTGCTCCACGATCTCCGCCAGAGTCACCGGCGGCAGCTTGGCATTCTCATCGGCTGTGATCTTCTTTACTGCGGCCGCACGCTCCGCCGGGTCTGCAATCTTCCGTGCCTCCGCCAGCAGCGGACGCTCCTCCGCCCGGCTCGCCAGCGACGCATCCAGGTACTTCTGCGACACGTACTCGCAGTCAAAATTGATCTGCATCGTCCCACCCTTCGCCGCCAGCGCACGAATCATGTCGTCCGTCATGTTCCGCGTATGGTTGGACACCGCCCTGCAGCTCGAATGCGAAGCGATGATCGGTGCCGTCGACACCTCCAGCGCATCATAAAAAGTTTTGTCCGCTGTATGCGAGATGTCGACCATCATTCCTAGCCGGTTCATCTCCCGCACCACGTCCTTACCAAACGGTGTCAGCCCATTGTGGTGCTTCACGTTCGGATTATTAAAGTCCCCCTGCGCATCCGCCCAGTTGTTCGTATTGAAGTGCGTCAGCGTCATGTACCGCACGCCCAGCGCATAATAATCGCGCAGCAGCCGCAGCGAATCCTCGATCGCATGCCCACCCTCGATTCCCATCAGCGCGGCAATCTTATGGTCCTTGTGCGCCTTCAAAATGTCGTCCGCCGCCGTCGCCAGCACAAAGTCGTTCGGATACTTCGCCACCACGCTCGTCCGCACCGCGTCGATCATCTCCATCGCGCGGTTCGCCGAGTGGTTTCCCTCCACGTACTTCGCATCCACAAACACCGCGAAGAACTCCGCGCTCAGAAAGCCCTTCATGTGCGCCAGGTCCGTCTGCCTGCCCTTCAGCATCGGCGTCCCAATGTCGTAGTTATCATCCATGATCTGGGTCGGCACATCGTTGTGCGTATCGATCAGGATCGCCTCCCGCGTCACCCGCTCTACCTCCGCATCGCTCACCACGGAAGTGCGCGGCTTCGGCGCGGCACTCTGCGCAACAGCGGAAGAAATAGCAACAAACAAAGCAACAGCAACCATCAAGCGCATTCGCAGCAAGGCAGGCATCCTCTCAAAAAGCAGTTTGGAGAATCATACCCCGTCGCCGCTCACTTCCCCACCCAACCGCCTAGGGCTTCGCCTCGTCCGGCATCACCACTCGGCTCGTCGCCCTAAATAGCCGGTACTTTGAATACTTATGCAGCTCCGCCCCCGCCTGGTCCGTTGACTCCCACGAAACCTCGACACTCTTCGGCATCCACAGCGTCAGGTTCGCCCGCGCGATGTTCACCGTGTTGAAGTCGATCTCCGACCGCAGCCGCTTCATCCCCACCGCCGGTACCGGCGTCAGCAGGTCCGTCTGCAGCCTCACGATCTGCGCCGCCGCCGCATCAATCCACGCCACGCCTTGCGAGTAGAACCGGCAATCGTTCCCGCCCACCACGATTCGTCCCGGAAGGCCCACCTTCTCCGGCACCTGCGCAAACGCCACCACCACCGTCTCGTGCCCATCCATCTTCTGCCGCCCCAGGTAGCGGAACCGCGACTCCCTCTGGTTCGCCGGCACAAACATCAGCCACGCATTGCCAAACCCCGCCGCATGCGGATTGTTCGGGTTAGTCGGGTCCACCTGGATCGCCTCGCCTCGCACATTCGTCCGCGACTCATCCAGCACCGTGCCCAGCTTCGCGTCCGGCTTCGGCTCGATGCGATACCCGAAGTTCACATGTTGCGCATGCAGCATCAGCATGTCGTGGATCGCCTGCTCCAGCTCCTTGCCTTCCAGCTTCCGCGGATCCACTGAAGGCGGCGGAGCTCCCCGGTTCCCGCGCCCGCCGTTCGGCACAGCCCCCGCCCCGGAGCTCGCCGTCCGCAGCTCGTCCACCGTGAACGGCATTGGCACCGTTACCTGCGACAGGTCCTCATTCGCCAGCAGGTTCGGCACCCGCGGCATCATCACCGCAATTGCCTCGCCCGTCTGCCCCAGCACGCCATCGCCCGCGTCCGTCACCGCACTGGCCTCGAAGCGCAGCCCATGCAGCTTTGGCACCTCGTCCTTCAGCTGCGCAAAAGAATCTTCCAGGTACGCCGGAAACCGCTCCTTGCCAGCACCTTCTACCGCGCTGCAACTCGTTGCCACCGTAGGCCCCACAGCCGCGGAACTCCCCGCCTGCGCGGCCAAAGCCGTCGCCATCGCAGCCAGCAAGGCCACGCTCATATGCCGGGAGAGTCGCATTCCTGAACTATACAAGCAACCGCATATTCATTATTTCTGCGAGAAACACCTTCGCCGGGTATCCAATCAACCCTCACTGTCCCATCGAACTCGTCACCGCCGGCCCAGCCGGAAGCGCCTTCGCTAGAAAATCCAGCAGCTTCGGCGTCGCATCTTCAATCGAAGCCGCATTGTCCTCGATCGTTCCGCCCGTCGGCTTCGTCTCCGCTCCGGTCCACAGCGGGGCAAACCCGGGATGCCCCGCGTGGTGCCCCGCATGCGCATAGTCCAGATGCACCACCGGATATTTGAAGTGCGACGTCTTCAGCGTCTGCTCAATGTTGTTCGTCATGGTGTGCGACTCCCACACCATGTCATCCTGCCCGGACACCAGCAGGATTGGCCCCTTGATCTGCTCCACGTGGATCATCGCCGCAAACCGGTCCACCGAAGGCCCCGCGCTCTGTCCCCCGATAAAGTACGGCAGCACCTGCCCGTGGAACACCCACGCCGGCTGGAACCGGCTCTGCGGCGTTCCAATGTTCCGCACCGGGCTCGGGCCCGTCCTGCAGCACGAAGGAAAGCGTATGTCCGCTGGCACAAACGCCACTACCGCATGCACGTCCTGGTACATCGAAGCCAGCTGCAGCGCCAGCTCTCCGCCCCGCGATGCGCCCACGATCCCGATCTTCGCCTTGTCCACATCCGGCCGGTTCATCAACATCGCCAGCGCGCTGCCAAAATACTCCAGCGGAATATTCGTCATCGTCGCTGGCAGGTCCTCATAGTGGAAATACGCCAGCGCCAGCGCTACATAGCCGTGGTTCGCCAGCCACGCCGCCATCAGCGCGGGCACTCCGCCCTCCGATCCGCCCAGCACGATGAAGGCCGCATGCTTCTCCGCCCCCGGCGGCAGGTACAGGAACCCATGCAGCGCTCCCGTCAGCTTCACCTGCTGCACGCCCTCGCCCAGGTTTACCTGTTTCAACTCGGCAGTCGCCGCCTCTTTTCCATCCACCATCAGGTGGAAGTTCACAATCTGGGGCCCATGCGTTGCCACATAGTGGTCGATGAAGTGGCTTCCGCTCCCCGGCCGCATCGACCAGATCGGCCCCATCGCCGACACCGTCTTGTAGCTGCCATTCACAGGTGCCTGCTTCGACGTGTCCACCACCCCGGTCGGATCCACCACAAACTCCGCATGCGACGTCCATGTATTGGTGTCTCCATCCACCAGGTCTGCGTCGAGCGCCACATGCGTCCCCGGCTTCAGGCCCGTGGCCCGGATCACCGCCTGCTCATCCCGCAACACCTTCGCCGGCGAAACCTCCAGCGTCTGCGCAACCGCACTCCCGCAAACCATCACTCCCAGCAAAGCAACAGCCGATCGAACCACATACACCTCCGTAACTTCGCAGCCATTCTAGCCTGACCCACAGCCAAGGAACCCCACAAAACTGGGTGCCCCACATCTCGCGCGCATTTTGCGCGAGATGTGGGTGAATTACCTCAAATCTACAAAGAACCCACATATCCAAGCGCCAAAGGCGCGCCCTATACCAGCCTGGGCCGTAGGCCCAGGTAAGCATCCCACCTCACACAAAAGGGCTGAAGGCCCGACACATCAAACCCTTGTCAAGCCCCCAATCCACCCAACCCCAACAATTCAAACAACTTGACCCGTGGCGCACTTACTCTCCTCCACCAGCTAAAATAGAAATAGGGGGTAAATCAAACCCGCCAACACCGGACCACGCTTTGCCAGCCATTTCACCGCATCGTGCAAAGCAAAAACCACCCTCAAAAAGCACTCCCGAAACACACGGCCCCAAAAAGCCGGCCAAACTCGCAACTCCAGAATCGCAGCCCCCGCAGAAACCCGCACCATTCTGCGCAAACCTGCCGCTACTACTGTGCTGACCAATCCGGATTCCCGCCGCGGCCGGACACGAACCGGAAGGGCACGGTTGTAACCCAAGGCTTTAGCCTTGGGTCTCAAGGCCGTAGATGGCTACACCCTGCTCCGCACCCCTTTCGTTCTCCCGGAACAGGCCGCGAGCAGATGCGAGCACCGCAGGTCAGCGAGCTTGCTCGCTGGGCCCCTGCAGGGAGAACGAAAGGGGTGCGGCCCTCTAACTTCTTTGTTATAACGATTTTGTTTGTAACTCCCTAAAGAATCAATATTTTGGCGGCACAAACGCGCCAAATCCTTGATTCAAAGGATTTTAGAAATCCACAGGGGGAGGGGTACCCCTCGGTTTACTGAAGCGATTGCAACTTGGGTTGTGGAGCAGGCAGAGCAACGCCGTCCATCTCCGCTTGGTGCCGCAGGACCTTCTCCAGCACCTCATACGAGATGCCCGCCAGCGGCACGATCCGCCCGTTGATCACTAGCGAGGGCGTCTGCGTAATACCGATGGCTGCCGCCAGATCTTCCGTGGCCTGCACCGCGCTTCGCGTCGCCGGGCTGGCCGCGCAGGTTGCAATGGCCTCCGGGTCTTGGCCCACCTTGGCCGCCGCCGTCTTCAGCGCCGTGTCCCGTCCCGTGGCTGACAGCGTGTCCTGCGTGTCATACACGGCCTGCACGAAGCTGAAAAACGCCGCATCGCCCTTCTGCGCCATGCACACGCCATAAGCCGCCGCGTCTGCGGACACCGGATGCGTCGCCTCCTGCGGCGCGTCTTCAAAAACAACTCGCGCCTGCGGATAGTCCCGCATCAACTGCTGGATCGCCGGCTGGGCCGCCTTGCAGCTCGGGCACTGCAGGTCGGCGAACTCCACCACCAGCAGGTCCTTGCTCGCCGCGCCGCGCGCCGGTCCGTCCGCGCGATCCAGCATCAGCTTGCGCGCCTCGGCAAACGGCTGCGCGCCGAACGGCAGTATGTCGGAGCCGATCACATGCTTCCCGTCCGGCGTAACGAAGAATACCGCCTTCTGTAGCCCGCCATTGCCCGCGCGGTCCGCCAGCAACACCGTGATCTTGACGATCCCCGGAACATTGGTCTTCTCGATCCCTGCGACGTTCCATATCCGCGACGGTTCATATCCCCACATCGCGCTGAGGAAGCTCTCCACCGTCGCCATCGTCGGCGAGCTGGCCGTAAACAGCTTCGGATTCATCGGTGGAAACGGGTTCAACACGCCGCCCACTTGTCCGGCCGTCGTCGGCGGTGTCGTTCCCGGCGCCTGCGCCGGTCGCTGAGAAGGCACGGTAAAAGGGTTATTGCTCGTCTGCGCGGCCGCTGTAATGGTCAGCGCTGCCAGCGCCAGCGTAATCGTAAGAGTCTTCACGTTGTTCATGTTCCTTTGCACCATTAGACCTGAACTTGCACTGCTATGGGAAATCTCCGCCCCATGCCGAAGGACTTCTGGGTCACCTTCAGCACCGGCGCAGCCTGCTGCCGCTTGTACTCGCTACGCTCCACCAGCCGCAGGATGCCTCGCACCATCTCCACGTCGACATTCTGCTCGGCCGCGATCTGTTCCGCCCCGCTGTAGCGCTCGATATACGCCTGCAGGATCGGGTCCAGCACCTCGTACGGAGGCAGCGAGTCGGTGTCCTTCTGCCCCGGCCGCAGCTCCGCCGAAGGAGCCTTGGTCATCGTCGCCGCCGGGATCACCTCCCGCTCCCGGTTCGCATACCCGGCCAGCGCATACACCCGGGTCTTGTACACGTCTCCAATCACCGCCAGCGCCCCCACCATGTCGCCGTATAGCGTGCAGTACCCGGTGGCCATCTCGCTTTTATTTCCAGTAGTAAGCACCAGCGCCCCGAATTTGTTAGAAATCGCCATTAGCAAATCGCCGCGAATCCGCGATTGCAGATTCTCTTCCGCCAATCCAAACGACGTTCCCGCGAAGAGCGGATCAAGCGTCTTGGCGAACTGCTCGAACTCTTCCCGAATCGCCAGCAGTTCGAAGCGAATGCCGAGGTTTGCAGCAAGCTGCCGCGCATCCTCAATCGATCCTGCCGAAGAGAATTCGCTCGGCATTCCCACTCCCATCACGTTCTCTGCCCCAAGCGCCTCTACAGCAATTGCCGCTACCAGCGCCGAATCGATCCCACCGCTCAATCCCACCAACGCCTTACGAAACCCACACTTGGTCACATAGTCTCGCGTTCCCAGGACAAGCGCCTTCCACAAATTCGCCAGATCATCCTCGGTACCGCTTACAGCAACTCCACGCGCCGCAGTATCGATGACGACGAGATCCTCCTCAAACGCCGCGGCACGCGCAATTATTTGCCCTTCCGCATCCAGCGCCAGAGAAGACCCATCGAAGACAAGACTGTCATTCCCTCCCACCTGATTCACCATGACCACCACAGCACGATGCTGCGTTGCCAGCGCAGCCAGCATCTTGCGGCGCATCTCCTGTTTACCCTCCCAGAAGGGCGAAGCGGAGAGGTTGACGATGACTCGCGGCGCTGCCTGCGTATTCCATTGCGCCATCAGCTCCGCTACCGGATCAACGGCATAGAGCTGTCGCGGCCAGAATCCCTTATCGTTCCACGCATCCTCGCAGATCGTGATAGCAATCGGTGCGCCAGCGATAGTAGTCAACATCTGCCGTGAAGCTGGCTCGAAGTACCGCTGCTCGTCAAAGACGTCGTAGTACGGCAACAGCATCTTCTGCTGCACGAAGCGCACTTGGCCTCCGTAAAGCAAAGTGGCGACATTGCGAGCATGCTTTCCGGCAGCCACATCAGCAGCCATCGCCGTTCCGCACAACACTACGGGACAACCTGGAGCAGCAGTAAACGCGGCAACTTCCTCCAGGCTCTTCTCCGCCCGCGCCAGGAATGCATCCTTCTCCAGGAAGTCCGCAGGCCAATAGCCGCAGATCGACAGCTCCGGAAAGACCACCAGATCGGCACGCTCAACAGTAGCCCGCTCGATGAACCAGCAGATCTTGGCGACATTCCCGGAGAAGTCTCCCACCGTGGGATTGATCTGGGCAAGCGCTATCTTCACATAACTAGTTTATCGCTTGGAATGAATCTAGGTACCAGTTCCGCTTAGGACTGTGCTTACGGTGCGAACCAAGATCTTCATATCCAGCCATAAACTCCAGTTCTCGACGTAGGCGGTATCGAGCGAGATATAACTGTCGAAGGATGGGTCCTGCCGGGCTTCCACCTGCCACAAGCCGGTGATCCCGGGCAATACATCCAACCTGCGAAGCTGAGTCAGGTCATACTTCTCAACTTCTGTGGCCAGCGGAGGACGCGGCCCAACGATGCTCATATCGCCCCGCAATACGTTATAAAACTGTGGCAACTCGTCGAGAGAATATTTACGCAGAAATCCTCCAATGCGAGTAATGCGCGGATCATTGGCAATCTTGAAAAGGACGCCGTCACGCTCGTTCATGTGCTCCAAGCCGGCCTGCAAACGGTCTGCGTCTCTCACCATCGTTCGAAACTTATAACAGGTGAAGGTCCTGCCTTTTCGCCCAATGCGTTGTGCCCTGTATAAGATACTACCGGGCGAATCGATGCGGATAGCAATCGTAACAAGTAGCATGAACGGCGCAAGGAACAGGAGGGCAAAGGCGGACATGGTCATGTCCAACACACGCTTCAGGATATAAGAACCAATCGTGAACTCTTTACGATGCAGCGGAATAGTCGGGAATTGACCGATATATTCAATGGGTGCATTCCATGCCAGGCCATCGTAAAGGTCGGGGATAACTCGTATTTCGATGCCTACAGCTCGCGCCTCTTCTACTAGTCCAATCACTATCTTCTTGTCGGCCGGCACAGAGAAGAATATCTCATCTATAAAGAGCGCTCGAGCCATCGCAAGGCAGTTGCGCACATCGCCAATTACATCCGCATTGCCGGACTCTGATTCTTGCTCTGTAAGAGCAATAAAGCCTTTGAATCGGAATCCGAAATGACGCAACGATTCCAAGTGATTGCGGAGAGCATGCCCAACGCGGCCAGCGCCGATAATCAGCACATTACGCGCCTCAATGCCACGGCGGTATCGACTATAGATAATCCTGCGCCAGATAGCCCGTCGCAAGCACAGCAGTAATGCAGTAAAAGCCACCATCAATATCACCACAATGCGCGAGATCATTTCGCCATGGTGCGATAAATACAGAGATCCGCATAACAAAAGACCTGCGGTAAGTGTGGCCTGTATCGTCATGCGCATCTCGTGCATACCGCTTTTATGCTGGAACCCGCCATATAGCCCGTAAGAACTGGTAAAGAAGATGAGGTAGGCGGCGAACAAACCTACGTAAATAGCTAGTATTGGGGGAGCTGCATGAATCAGGCCAGGCAAACTATTCTCTTCGTACAGATTGAAGCTAGTCATGGAACGAAAATGGAGAGCGAGCAGGCAAGCCAGGAGCACGGCAAGAACATCTATAGCGGCCCAGATCATACCGCTCACTGAGCGTCGCCTGAAAAAGCCAACCTTGTTAGAAGGTATTCTGCTTCCCGCGAGGGCACGGCGTTTCCTAGAGACAATTAACTGCTGCAAATAGTCTGGGGTCGCCATTGTGAACGCCTATTCCGCACTAACCCTACCCAGCAAGTGGTGATGGTTATAGTTCCGGGCCGCCACTCCATCTCCCGGCTATAACCCGTACAGAGGGATAAGAAGGTGCCCTGTTCACAGCATCCGGCAGGGAGTTCCCGCCTTCAATACAACTACAAAGCAACTGATTGATGACCTCTGGCTAACTTACCTGAGCCCTAGGATACGGTTCCATCAGCGGTGATGCAACTGACGCATGGTTGATACCTGCTAGGCAGGAAGTACTAGTTCGTCAAGACGCAGAAATTCCTGCAACACTGGATCCTGACTACGTTCCATCTCAACCATGGTGCCAAAGAAGTGGGCTCGGCCTTGATGCAGAAAGACGACGCGGTCTGCCAACTTGCGTGCAAAGGCCATATCGTGCGTGACAACGATACTGGTGAGATGCAACTGGGTCTTGAGCCGCTGTATGAGGTTGCCGAGCAAGTGTGCCATCAACGGATCGACCATTGTGGTCGGTTCGTCGTAGAGAATCGCCTCCGGCTGCGATGCCAAAGCGCGAGCGATCGCAACTGAACGTTTCATCCCTGTGGAGAGGTCCGAGGGGAGTAGGTTTTCCATGCCGGCAACACCGACCATCTCCAATAGGCCTTTCACGACCTTGAATATCTGGTCTTCGCTCAGGTCTGCGCGCTCCCGCAGGGGGAAGGCGACATTCTCACCGACGGTGATGGAGTCGAAGAGTGCACCGCTCTGGAAGACCATTGTGACCTTGCGGCGAAGCGTCTGTAGTTGCCTCTCGTCATAGCCAATAATATCCTCACCTGCGACGAAGACCTTGCCTAAGTCGGGTTTGAGGAAGCCCATCAGTATCTGCAGTGATACAGACTTGCCTACACCACTGCGGCCGAGAATCACCAGCGTCTCACCTGGATGGACAAAGAAGCTGACATCCTCGAGGACGACAAAGTCGCCGAAGGACTTGTCGACGTGCTCGAAGGAGATATAAGGCGTGAGCTTCGCAGCAGGCGTGGTCGCAGTAGCTTCGGTAGCAACTTCGATATGCTGTGCAGCTTCGGCCATGAACTCCATGACAGCCGGTGAGTTTTCGGCGGAGACATCTTCCGTCAGCGGGGTCGATTCGTCGGCCTGTACCTTCTTCTCGTCCTGCTCTGCCATATAGCTTCCTTGGATGCTTAGATGCACATCCGCATTCAGTATCCCATTGCGGGAGCGGCGCGCAAGGCGCTCTCGGCGCAGGCAAGCTCCTCGGACGTGTTGAGGTTGGCGAACCAGAGCGGTTGTAGCACGCGGTCGAGCGGCGTTGGTATCCAGGCGATGTCGTCCAAGTTGACCTGGTGCAGTGCTCCTGCGGCGATCTCCTGGTAGACGCGCATGAGCTTGTACCGGCCTGCGCGGAGTGACTGCTGGACCTGAGGGAGGAGGCTGCGGTGCAACAGGCAGACATGAGGTTGCGGCTGGCCATCGGCCTCGAGGTAGCTGATGGACGAGGATGTAGACAACTCCTGGCTTGCCCATGCGCGAAGCAGAGCACTGGGGAGGAAGGGGAGATCGACAGGTAGGACGAGGATACGGTCGTGTTGCGTGTCGCGCAGGGCGGCTTCGATGCCGCCGAGTGGGCCGCAGTCGAGGAAGGCGTCTGAGATGGTGGGTGCGATGGAGGCTAATGCAGGGTTATCTGTGACGATGCGGACGCGCTCGCAGATGGGTGCGAGAGTGGCGACGGCGCGTTCGGCGAGTGATTTGCCGCCGAGCTGGAGCGTGGCCTTATCTGCGCCCATACGCGTACTTCTACCGCCGGCGAGGATGTATCCGCTAATGGGCAGAGGCGCAGACATCAGGCGCCGATGCGGACGAGGAAGCCGATGATCGACTCGATGCCGCGGTGGAAGTTGGCGAGGTGAAATTTCTCGTTGGGGGCGTGCAGGTTGTCGTCGGGAAGCCCAAAGCCCATCATCACGGTCGGAACCTTCAGATGGCGCTCGAAGTCACCGACGACCGGGATTGAGCCTCCAGAGCGGATGAAGACGGTGTCCTTGTGGAAGACATCGTGCATCGCTTCGGTGGCGGCGCGGATGAAGGGATTGTCGGTGCTGACGACGATGGGTTCGGCGCTGTGGATGAGCTTCACGTCGAGCTCGATGCCGCGCGGGCAGAGCTTTTCGACGTAGGCCTTGTACTGCGCGAAGGCCTGCGCTGGAACCTGGTTGGGGACGAGGCGCATGCTGATTTTTGCGGAGGCCTTGGCGGGGATGACGGTCTTTGCGCCTGCGCCGGTGAAGCCGCCGGGCATGCCGTGGACTTCGAGGGTGGGGCGGGCCCAGGTGCGGTAGAGGACGTTGTAGCCGGGTTCCCCGGTGAGCTCGGTGCTGCCTACCTCGGTCTTGCGGTAGTGCTCCTCGTCGAAGGGAAGGAATTGCCAGGTCTTGAGCTCGGCGGTGTCGGGCGCCTGGACCGTATCGTAGAAGCGGGGGATGAGGACCTTGCCATCGGCGTCCTTGAGCTGGGAGATGATTTGGGCGAGGGCCATGAAGGGGTTGGGCGCGGCGCCTCCGTACATGCCGGAGTGGAGGTCGATCATGGCACCCTGGGCCGTTAGCTCGGTGTAGATCATACCGCGGAGGCCGACGCAGACGGTGGGCATCTCGGCCGCGAACATCTCGGTGTCGGAGATAAGTGCTGCGTCGGACTTGAGGGCCGCGGGGTTCTCGCGGATGTATTTGGCGATGCTCTCGCCGCCGACCTCTTCCTCGCCCTCGACGATGACGCGGATATTGAGGGGCAGCTTGCCGGCGTTGGCGGCGAAGAGGGCTTCGAGAGCCTTCATATGCATCCATTGCTGGCCCTTGTCGTCTACGGCGCCGCGGGCGTAGAGGTTACCGTCGCGCTCGGTGGGCTCGAAGGGCGGCGTTGTCCACTCGTCGAGGGGATCGGGCGGCTGGACGTCGTAGTGTCCGTACATGAGCACGGTGGGCTTGCTGCCAGCGTGGAGCCAATCGCCGTAGACCAGTGGATGGCCACCGTTGTCGATTAGGCGGACGTTCTCCATGCCGATGCGGCTG